>Ga0307507_10004085_pt1 | contig 26667 bp, 33 predicted proteins | sample 7_EM_MG_FD_207223 | JGI IMG/M metagenome (GOLD analysis project Ga0307507, IMG submission 207223) | Populus trichocarpa ectomycorrhiza microbial communities from riparian zone in the Pacific Northwest, United States - 7_EM | ecosystem: Host-associated > Plants > Roots > Unclassified | place...
AGTAGAGGAGAAATGGCCAATGGTCTCAAAGGAGATCCGAGCAACTGTGCTCAAAAGAGGTATGATTGATTTGAATTTACTTAGTAACCTTTAGTTTAGTAAAAATATACTGATATAGGTGGGCATGAACTAGGGGTTGTGGATATACAGCAGGCATTGTAGCGGAAAAAGCGAATTCCTAAAAGCAGTCCAGATCTTGAAAGATACTACCAAGTTCTTCAGTTTATAAACTGGCAGCGGAAGCATCCGGAGCTCCTACGCAAGACAGCAGCATTCAATACAGCAACCGGCTGGGGAAGAACTAAGCATAGAGCTGAGGGTATTATTCGTTGGGAGAAAGGTTGGATACCAATACGATCTATAGTATTAAGTCAGTGTGGAAAGCATGCAAAGTCTCAAAGCATGCTCAGTGATGAAGGGACTCTGATTGCTGTACGAGAGTACATCGAAGGGGCTAGTGAAAGTATGTATTCCATTAGGCTGTAATTTTTCTTGCAAAATTGGAAAACTAATCAATACATTTACAATGTTAGATATATCTGGTCAAGGTCTTGCCAAGGTAGTAACAAAATACTGGACAAGACAAACCAGTCAGCAAGATGCAGAGTTGCGGGTATCTTGTGTTTATCAGGCTTTGATTGAGAGACATACAAAAGGGAAAATGAGCTTAACTGCTTCGGCAGCCATTTCCAGGTTGAAAAAGTTGGGGTTTGAATGGAACGAGGTGAGAAAGGAAGTCTATATTGATGGGCACGGGAAACCAGATGTTGTTTTCTACCGCCAACAGCACTTTCTTCCCACATGGAAGGAGCTTGAAAAACCAATGCCAAAGTGGTATCCCTCTGGAGCCATGGACAATACGCCATTACAACCAGGGCAACGTCTCTTGTTACCTTGTGCCCATGATGAGTGTACCTTTCATTCAAATGATGGCCGACATCAGTGATGGATTCATAGGGACAAACATCTTATTCGAAAGAAGTCGTGTGGTCAGGGCCTCATGGTGTCGGACTTTATTCTTCCATGCAATCGACCTGAAATGCCCTACTCTATACCTTTACCACCAATGCTACAACAGCGAGACATTGAACCTGTTCCTGGTCTTAGAATCAACCCTCGCCAAGCTACCGAATATATTAAAGTTGGTCAAGGATCCTGGTGGAAAGGTCAAAATCTTATTGACCATGTAGTTAATGTTGCGATATCTGTTTTCGAAGCCACATTTCCCAATGCACAAGCCCTATTTCTCGTTGATCATGCCACCTCCTACACGCCTGATGCACCTGATGCACTTAGGGCATGACACATGAATATGGATCCTGGTGGAAAACAACCGCATTTCAGACAAGGATGGTACTATAAGTCTAATGAGGTTACATTCCATTAGCAAAAGATGAGTTTTGACCAAGATGGTTATTAGTACCAGAAAGGTGGAGAGGTAAGCCAAAGGGGTGTAAGATTGTCTTACATGAGCGTGGCCTATGGCCAGCTGGAGGATTAAGACAGGATTGCAAAAGCAAGAAATCCAAGGCAGACCATAGTCACTTAGGTAATGCTTGCTGTGCAAGAAGACTTCTCTCTGTACAGCCTGACTTTCTAGAGCAAAAGTCACGTCTTCAGGAGGAGATTGAAAGCAGGGGCCATTTGTGCTTGTTCTTTCCTAAATTCCATTGTGAATTGAACTGGATTGAATACTGATGGGGAAGGGCAAAGTGGTATACAAGGAACAATTGTCAATATAATTGGCCTTCACTCATTAAGACAGTTCCAAAAGCCTTGCAGGAAATACCGTCACTTTTACTTCTAAAGTACTGGTGGAAGAGTACACGTATCCTTGATGCTTACTATGCTGGGTTACAGTATGGGACAGAACAATTTACAAATGTAGTTTATAAAAGTCACCGTCGTGTATCTCTAGCTCAAACTTCTTGTTAGATTTTCTCTTAAATATCGTATCATATTATATTAAGTACATGATTCTATTTAATTCTGCCCATTCACTATTTGACTTATTTCCTAGAAGTGTATCATTTCCTCTTACTCATCAGGTCTTGGCAATTCTGGGCTCAATTCCGATCGGTTGCCATGGAATTGCTGTTTCACCAGAGGACCCACCGTTAGGCACTTGCCACCGTACTCCCGGGAGCTGGGAGAATTCCGAAAAAACACCCGTGGCAACCATGCACGACGCCAAGCCTCCCAGAACCTGGAATGCAACCTAGCTTCCACCAAGACGAATTTGTCCACCACCGTGAGAGGAGAGGAAGCAAGTGAGGACAGGCCAACCCCCACGAATAAGACACCACTAGATATCCCCGAACCTGCCACAAGTTCTACCTCTTGCTTATCAGAGGCTTGTATAACCCTGAGAATGGAAGATATCACAGGGAGCTCTCAATTGGACCCAAAACCCACCTTAAGACTCAATGACATTGGAGGACTGGTCCAGTCCCAGGAGAAAGAAATTGTGAACTGGGTAGTCAGCCAGCTCAATTCCCAAGACCGCAATGACTCGCAGTACAACCAACCTTTGGCTCAGGGACCTCGGATGACTCCCGCCACTATAGCACAATCAAGAAACCTGACAAGCGATCCGATTACAAAGTTAGAAAACCTGTTGGCTCAGGTACGTGGAGAACAGGAACTTGAACAATGAGCCAGGGGAGAAATGCGAGAGGAACTTGCAGCCCTCTGTACATGTAACCTAACCTATCCAAGAGGCCAAGGACTGGGGGAGAGGGCATGGAGCATTATAGAATCAGTTGAGGTCCTAAATCCAGTAGTCGAACGCAGCACTTTTGTTCAGAAAATAGAGGATAGCCTTAAACGAACAAATATCTCTGGACTTTTAGCAACAGTGGAGGAACAAGCTGAATCCCAGGAGGCAATCAACCTCTGTGGCATTGAGTTTTAGCAAACCGACTGAGAGGGCAAGGAGAGCGAATGCAAGATGTGTGGATTATTCAAACTCAGGGCAGCATACAGCTGGATTCTAGTGAAACTAGACCCACAGGCACAACAGGACGGGCTAGCCACTACCCTCTTTATTTACGTGATGAATCTATATGCCCTCTTGGAAAAATACACATGGGACAGTGTTAAGGGATATTATTTCCAATTTTGCTGAAAGCAACTGGCTGCCTAAAAGAGCATATACCAGCCTCATAAGGGGTGATATACTGATAGTGAACTCATCACTTGAAGATGCTTTGCCCACCCCCACATCTCACACTCACCATGGATTCCATCACATAATCAGGCACGCTCATTTCCAAGACCTTCTGCAAAACATCCTATTGGGGAAAATCATGTGTCTCCCCCTACCGCCCACTGAAGGTCAAAGGTGTAGCCGCCTCCTGGGTGGTGGCGGGAATTGATATGTTAACGATAGTATCTCTATACCAGAGTGCCGTATATAACTAGACCAAGTACCGGAGACTTAGACTAAGTTGTTGTGACAAACTTCTTAGGATAATGCAACTAGCAAGTAGTTTCTAATAGCTAAGTATGTTTGGTCCTATTGGCTTCTCGAAGCGAAGTGAAGAAGTAACTGTTCAACCAAGTATAATGAAAACCCTGTTTGTCGAAGTCTGCTCTCTCTGAGTCAGGAGAATAGCAGGTCTTCAATACACTGGTCAGGCTAACCAGAACCTTGTAAACAATAACCATAAAGACTTCCACAACGGTAGCCTTGAAAGGTTACATAAAGCATATCAAGTATCAAATGATAACTTGACACAATAACTAAAACATACTGAGTATCAAACAATACTCGAAACCACACATAAAATATACTGAGTATCAAATGATACTCAAAACCAAACAGTAAACATACTAAGTATTAAATGATACTCAAAACCAAACAGTAAACCTACAGAGTATCAAACGATAATCGAAACCCAACATAAATAATACTGCGTATCAAACGATACTCGAAACTAAACAGTAACATACTGAGTATTAAACAATACTTGAAATAAAATATAAAACATATGGAGTATCAAACGAGGCTTGAAATCAAACAGTAAACTCTACCTGTTACACCCCGAAAACAAAATTAAAACATTTCTTCAAAGATAAAACAAAGAAACCTAATTCTCCCCACTATCGTAATGGGTGTCCAAATGTGGTTCCCACAAACCCAAGTACACCGCCGGCTCCCCTAAAGGCTGTTCATGACCATCCTTAGTAGGAGTAAAGCATACCGTAATATAACCGGAAAAAACAGTAGGAAATTCCTCCCCTGGCATGTTTTCAGTCTACCCTCCCTGCACTAGGCCCTTGGCGTTCTCCAGTCTTTTCACAGGTTCTCAACTATTCTCGGTATTGGGGTAACCTTTCCATTTCACCAAGAATTGTGCGCTGCCATGTCTCGTCCAAAGGTTAAGAATTGTCTGCACTTCCCACTCATTCTAATTATCAATCAGGATAGGTGCCGGTTTGGTGTGGGCTCTTCCAGGACATCGCTCATCATCGTTAGGGTGGTAGGGTTTGACAACAGAACAGTGGATTACTCCTTTCTGCTACCAATATATCCTCGAATTGATACTAACTGTGTAGTTCTGGGTATGTTTATCGTATTCGATAATGACAAAGGGACTTCCCCATCGTGGTTGGTGCTTCCTGCACCTGCCAGATTCCATGGCAAATTTGTCACCAAATATCATTCCCATTCCCCCTACCTCAACAGGGTGAAATTGGTCCCTTCCCTTAGCCGCAGTCTTAGGAGATATAACTCTTGCGAGCTTGAGAGCCTGGTATGCTGCATTGCTGATTTCCTGGTGTCCGTTGTAATAATCGTCAGAGGCAGGAACTGCAGAAGGGTAGACTCTGTAGATTTCTGAAAGAGTGTATTCTCGACCATACACCGCTTTGTATGGGGATATATTGATAGTATCAAAGTGGCCAGTGTTAGAATATGCTGCCAGTTCAGAGAGGGAGGTGAGCCAATTGGTTTGGCGGAGGTTGGTGATGTTTCTCATGGCAGTTTTGAGCTCCCTGATCTTCTGTTCAGCCTATTTATTTGTTTGGTGGTGGCCGGGCGGAGCCATAATGTGTTCGATCCCCATGGTCTTAAGTGTCTGTTTCCAGAACTTAGAGGTGAATCGTGGGTCAGCATCAGTGACAATCGAGGTAGCTACTCCATGAGGGGTAAAAATATGGTGCCGGAGTACCTCAGTAGTTTGTACTGCCGTTGCAGTAACCGAGGTTGGGATCAGCCAGCTGAATCTCACAGCTCTATCTACCACTACCAGGACCGAATCTTTGGCCTTCAATTTGGTCAAGGGACTCAGAAAATCAATCGTGTAGTTCGAAATTATCTTGGAGGGGAAAGGGAGGGTTTGGGCATCACCGACTGGTAGGGTGCTGCATTCGTTGTTGCCTTGGCATAGCTCGCATTGTCCAACAGAGTCCCTCAAATCCTTCGGGATTTCCAGCCAGTAGATATATTTGGACGCATACCGAAGGTTCCTAGCTGCGCTGTGGTGTCCCTTGGTGTGGACCTCACTAATCATTAGTTCCCTAGGTATTTCTCCATTGATCTAATGTACCTTTGGTAGGTAGAGGCAGTCCTATCCTCCCGGAGTGTTGGTATAGGATAGGCCATTCTGGATGGGGTAGTGTTGCATTTTTCCACCACGGGAGGTATTGCTGGAATATCGAGCCAGTTGCAATACAGGGTCATTCCTGTACTCTTTGATCCTGTGCTCCCTCCATATAGTCTCCATCTCGTTCGTAGCTTGAACAAACTCTCTTTCATCCATGAATCTTTCCCACCTGGTAACCTCACTTTCTTCCTCTTCTGCAATATCATTGTATACCCAGTAGAGGTTTCTGTCGTGGTGTGGTAGCTTTGGTGGTTGTATAACTAGAATAACGTTGTGGGAGGCGAGGGACCCTCCATAGAGGGGCTTGGTAGGCCAGGGTCTGGGGGCCTGATGCACCGGGCACTCAGGGCTTTCGCCGGGGACATTTGTGGTGGTGGATCCTAGGACTTGATGTAGTCTTCTTTTGATTTTTGATAAGTCTGGTCGAGGTCGAGGTGAGAGGATTGTTTCCTCATTGAACTCTGGATCCATAGTGTCTTGTATTGCTCTCTGCAGGTGGTGCTCGAGTGGGAGGCTACTCTTCAACTCGCCTGCATAGACCTTATTCATAATCTTATCATCTTCATGGACAGGGCACATTAGGACGAAACAATCTGCCTAGTGTTGTGCTCAATGGGCGATTTCCTCGTCACTCTGGCCACTGCTGATGCTCTGATAGTCATCACGATTGTGAATAGGTCCTTGTTTCGGTAATCATTGGGATCAAGCGCTGTGAGATGGATACTGCCGTTGCTGCTACAGTCCCACTGGTTGTGGTTGTAGTTAGCCTCGAGGACTTCGAATCGAGCTATGTCTTCTGGATTGGTTTCGGTGAAGTGGGTAACAGGGGAGGTGCCATTCTCTGTATCTTTCTGCGTAGGATCTTGCACAGTAGGAGGATAGCTTTTTGCTTCTGGGTAAAGGTGTGATAAAGCGTCTGCAAAATAGTTCTATTGTGCTGGCCGGTATATGATTCTGTTCTCAACTTGCTTATGGATCCTCGCCACCTAAGCTGCTTCCTCGTTGGTGTTCTGCTTGTTTTGAGGTACATCAGGGGCTTGTGATCAGTAACTATCGTGCATTCCTTTCCTGCCAGGAGGTGATTGAATGCTGTAAGGGCGTCAACTATCGTCAATGCTTGCTTGTCTGTAGTGTCATAGTTCATCTTGGCCTTAGAGAACATCCTCCAGTGGAGTACTGCCGGTCTGGTTGTATCAGCTATTTCTCCTCATCCTACCCAAGCATCAACTCCTGTATTAGAGGGGTCGGTTATCAGCCATATTGGTAATGCTGATTCATGATCGATCAATCTTATGATCTGGTTGTGTGCTGCAGCTCGCTTAACGTTATCCATGGCGTGATCATGTGTTGCAGTCCAAACAAACAACTCTGTTCCCATAAGGAAGGTCACGGGTGCTCTGATCGACGCCAAGTGTAGTTTAAATTGGCTAATGTATTGACAACTCTGAGAAATTCCTGTAATTGTTTCTTATTTTTAGGAGTAATCCATGCTTCAATTCTTGTGATCTTCTCAGGTGATGCTCTTGACCCCTGACCAGCAATGATATGTCCTAAAAGGTCCATACTTGTGGCAAACAATTCAGATCTCTTTCTGCTGGAGCAAAACTTACCTTGTTTTAGCCTATGGCATACCATTGCGATATGTTTCAGGTGGTCTTGTTCTCTATCAGAATCTATGAGGATATCGTTAATATAAATCCACATGAATTGTCCTAAAGAGTCGGCGAATAAGTTATACATTATTCCCATAAATGTTCCAGCTGCATTCATGTCTCCTTGAAGCAGGCCATTGCTGACAAAACCTCCAAAAGGCGAATTGAAACAGTTCTTATTAACATCCTCGAGTTCTACCCTAGTCCCAAAGTAGGAATCTCGTAGGTCAATCTTGCTTTAGTATTTCACTCTTCCTAGTAAGTTCATGATCATTCTTTGGTTTGAAATTGTTTCATCGTCCTTGATGGTTGTCTCATTCCTTCTTGTGAGGTCGACAAGTGGTCTCATTGGGATTTTGTCTTTCTTTTCTTGAGCGAAGATAGGTGCTGCTCTATGGGCTGGTTTCCATTCGATAATTCCTTGTTCGATTTGTTCATTTATCCATAAACGCATGTCCTTCACCAATCGTTCTGGAATCCAGCAAGTTGCTAGAGTTCTTAGTGCCCTTCCTGGTATGAGACGAATTTCGTGATTTATCTTTCTTAGGGGTGGTAGTCCTTCTGGTCTGACTTCGGGAAAGACCTCTGGGTGTTGGCCCATTACATCTTCAGTGGTGATAACTGCCGCTCTGATATGGCCACAGGTAGGTGTCCCATTGATCCTAATTCCAAACATGGGGAGGTCAATAGCTAACCCCCCGTATTCGATTATACCTCCTTGTTGTTTTAGGAAAGTGATTCCTATAAGTGCATCGTAGTTCGCCTGGTTTCCTACTAGTATCCTGTATCCTTTGGTCTGCAGTTTACCTACTGTAAGGGCAACAGTGCACTCCTTATGGTTCTCAGATCGTGATCCGTTAATGGCCATCAGTATCTTGGTCGGTTCTTTTATTTCTATGCATGGTATACCGTGGGTAGTGACAAAGGCCGCACTAATAAGTTTTGCTCCTATCGTCCCTGTATCAAACAGGACTTTTGCTTCTTTTCCATTAGTGAACTTGAACATAGTCACTTCAAGTGGGTGGTGTGCCTTGATTCGCGTAAGGCGAGTCGGTTTTGCCGCTGCATAGCTTTCGAATTTCAGGGTATTGATGTATACCTCATCGTATTCGCTGAGCTCTGTTACTATGTTGGAGGTTGCTTCCATTGTAACCTTGGCCTTTCCTTGGTTCTTTTTGTTTGGGAAATCTTTTGCCATATGTCCTTCACCACCACAAGTAGAGCAGGTTCCTTTCTTTCTTTGTTTCATTTTTTTAGCGGAGTTGTCACTGTTCTTGAACTTCTTCTCTGGTTTATGCACTGGTTTCTTGTGGGTGGATTGCTTAGGTTGTTTATCATAGTGTTCCTTGCCATACGCTCCTGTACTCTGAGGGATATAGTCAAGTCTTTCTGTTATAGCAATAACGGTGTTGATATCGTGGTCTCCTGTGTACTGAGTTTCCACGTCTTGCAGGAGTCGTGGGTGCATACTTGCAAAGAATTGTTGTATTAAAGTATGGTTACTTATAGTGTCTTCTGATAGGAGTGGTCTATGCATGAGCAGATCTGTAGCTATGATAGATATTGTCTGGACTTGTCCATTCCAGGATTAACTGATGCTGTAGAACTTCTAATAGATATCATCCTTATGCTTGGATGATTGGAATCGTCCCCGGAGATAGGTTACTGGTAGATCGTTCGCGAGGTTTTCTACAAATAGTTTTGCTACTTGGAATGCCGCTTCTTGGGCTCGTCCTTCTCTATAGAGGATCCAGTAGTTTCCTGCTCCTACAGCATTCTGAGATACATTGTGGAATCGTAGGTAGAGTTGGACTGAGTTGTACCATCTATCAAATGCCTGTGGCTTGAGGTCTTCGCCATCACCAGTAAATTTCGTGGGTAATGGAACCTTGATACTAAGCCTTGGCAAAGGCTCCAGTACAGGTGCGGGAGCTGATCAACCAGCTCCTTCACAATGGTCAGACATGTCGTCCGAGTCGCTGCTCCAGCTTGAGCTGTCAGATCGCCGGCGGGTACCGCTACTGGAGCTTTGCTTGGTGATCCTTTTTGTAGAGCCTTAGGGAACCTGCCGCAGGGGACGGTCGCTGCTTTTGCTAGTTTGGTTGCTAACTCTGCTAGATCTCCTGGAGCACTATCTCTGGCTAGTTGCCTAGCTGCTTCGTCTATTGAGAACTGTTCCTCTGCCGGTCCTTTGACAAATCATCCCTGTTCGTCTCTAGCGCGTTGTTGAACCTCCTTCTTGGGAGGTCTGCTCCCGCTGGGTTCCGGGTGTTCTTCAATCTTGCTGACTTGTTGAGGTTAAAAAGGAATTTAACCGCCTCTTGGGTGGTGGCGGGAATCGATCGTGTAATAATATTATCGCTATACCAAAGTGCGGTATATCAGGAGACTTAGTCCCGGAGGCTTAGACTAAGTTGTTGTAACAAACTTCTTGCTCTAACTGTAACCGCCTCCTGGGTGGTGGCGGGAATCGATAGGGAAACGATACTATCTCTATACCAAAGTGCGGTATGTAACGAGACTAAGTACCGGAGGCTTAGACTAAGTTGTTGTAACAAACTTCTTACTATATCACAACAACCAAGTAGTTCCTAATAGCTAAGTATGTTTGGGTCTTACTGGATTCTCGAAGCGAACTGAAGAAGTAACTGTTCAACCAAGTATATTGAAAACTCTGTCTGTCGAAGTCTGCTTTCTCTAAGTTCGGAGAATAGCAGGGCTTTAAATACACTTGTCAGGCAAACCGGAGCCTTTGTAAACAATAACCATAAAGACTCCCAAATGGTAGTCTTGAAACGTTACATAAAACATATCAAGTATCAAACGATATCTTCATACAATAAATAAAACATACTGAGTATCAAACGATACTTGTAATTAAACATAAAACATCATGAGTATCAAACGATACTCGAAACCAAACAGTAACCTGTACCAGTTACACTAAAGCAACCACCAAGTAGTTTCTAATAGCTATCTATGAGTAGTCTTATTGGATTCTCGAAGCGAACTGAACAAGTAACCTTTCAACCAAGTATATTGAAAACTCTGTCTGTCGAAGTCTGTTCTCTCTGAGTCCGGAGAATAGCAGGTCTTAAATACACTTGTCAGGCTAACCGGAGCCTTGTAAAAAATAACCATAGAGACTTCCAAAACGATAATCTTGAAAGGTTACATAAAGCATATCAAGTATCAAACCATACTTTGCCACAATAAGTGAAACATCCTGAGTATCAAACAATACTTGCAACCACACATAACACATACTGAGTATCAAACGATGGTCGAAACCAATCAGTAACCCGTACCTGTTACAAATGCCCTGTTTTTTCTCATTCGTCCCATACTGTGGGAGTATTACCAATAATACAGGTCATTCTACCTTGGCTCCGATAGGAAACAGAACGCTGCCCATTACCACTCCAGCCTGAGTGTGGCCCAACTACAACTACCATGCATGTTCTTCTACCTACAGCTGTCCCCAGCATATATGCATCACTTGTGGTAGTAACCATAGCTCTTCACAAGATATACAGGGAAACAGAACCCGCTCTCACCTGTCCGGCACTAGATCTCACATGTTATAGCCGCCCCTCTGCCCTCTTCTATCTTCTATTCCCCATCTTCTGCAAGGCACTCGTCGAATATCTACTCTCCCATTTCACCAAATTTAACACATTCTAGCGCGCTTACCGCTATCAAGAACTTTATACAACCCTTGCTCCCAAGAATGTAATCCCCTCTATAAACTGCCTAAGCTCTTGAAGTTCCCCAGTCAGCAGACCACCAGCCCACCCAAAAACGATACTCCATTACACAGACTTTACACCATACTCTATTCCAATGCCAACAGGCCAAAAGAAGGACAAAGGATAGAGGAATCTCATGAGGGAATAGCCAGACAAGGCAATAATATAATCAATTGTAGGGGTATGCCGATATGAAGCAGGGATCGGGTACCAAGGACAACAAAGCTCAATTAAGGTCTATTCAACCTTTCTACAGCCTCCGAATATTCAGAAATAGTGACAAGAGAGATCCAAGCAGAACGGGCCAGAAACCGCCAACGACAATATTCAGGCTACCACCGTACTTCATACTAACACCACTTGGCCTTACACATAAGTCAGACAGCACCAAACGACGGATCCACCATCTCCAATATGCCGAAAACAACAGAAACTCAGTCAATAGTGGAACACCCGAACTTTATTGAACAATCACCAATAGTACCAGTAATGAAGCCATCATCGCCATTGAAGCTTTTGGAAGACAGTGCCAACTCGTAAAGGGTGACTTCGAAAGTGCATTTCACCATACTCCAGTCTCTCCTATTGACACACCACTACTCGGACTACAAGGGCAAAATATCTACTATGAAGAACAATTTCTTCCATTTTGACTCGGCACAGTGCTCTACAAATTCAACCTCTTTGCCCAAATATTCTATTGGATTGTGCAGGATCAATTACAGTAAAGACAGCCACCGGCAAAGAGTATCCACTACATAGATGACTTCCAGAGGAGATTGCGACCTGCAATGGATACCAACAGCAATAGCAGCGTATTCAGCAAGCTTTCCCACGCAGTACGCCTTGCTATAAAGGAATCTAAGAACCAGCAGCGAACAGTTGCTAGTTTCAGAGGAATCGAGATAGATACAGAAAGAATCATGATCTGACTACCAAAGAAGAAACTAGCTAAGGCACAGGAACTAGTCCAGACGGCAACGAATCATACCTCCTGGTCACTACGCCAGCTACAAACAATTACCGGATACTTGAACTTCGTCACCACAGTGGTACCACTTGGCTGTACCTTCCTTCGGCAGCTCTATAATACGCAACTTTACTTCCCAAATCAGCAACCCACTTTCAAAGGCGAATATCAATTGAAGCTCACAAGGATCTAGCATGGTGGCAGAGGGTGCTGGTCAAAAGGCGGAACGATCAATCAAGAAGGAACTGAGAGAGACAATTGCAATCTGGTCCGATGTCGCAGGAACAAAAGGCCTTGGAGTATTTCATATCAGCAATGATTACAATCCGGAGGGTAGGGATATCTGCAACCCAAAAAAGAGAGCAACCGCTCAGCCCAAACCGGGATTTGGATTTCCATATCTTTACCAACCAATGACGCTTGGGCAAAAGAACATATAAACACTAAGGAGATGAGACCAGTTGAGCAGGCACTACTCAGGCTCCATTGGGGGCGAAAGTGGAGAGTAACAAGAGTGATAGTACATGTGGACAACTGGGCAGGCTTTGATCCCTTAGAATACAGGACAATTGGAGGATATTTGATAGAGGTATTACATATATGCTTACTCTTGGCCGCTGAACATGACCTCGAAATTGCAGCTCTATGAATTTCAACTAAGGACAATGCACTTGGATATGCCCTCTCCCACTTCAATTATGACCGAATTGCTAACCTAGCTCCTCAGCTGATATACCCCACCTGCAGCCACCAGAATCATGGGTTCCTGACATAGAGCAGTCAGGACTCTCATCAATGGCCGCTTACTCCCGGTGGAGAGGTTTTGCTCCATCAACGAGACCATATTATGCCACCCAGAGAACATGCTGCTCACGCAAGGGCACATTCCACAATTCCGGCTACGAGGATCGAGGCTGCCTTCCTGCCAAAGCCACCTAGCTAATCGAGTAGCTGTTCTCACTGGCAGGGTCAATCAAGGTGAAGACGATCAAACTCTGCCTGGCGGGCATTAAGTCTACCAGTTAGACTTAGGAATAGAATGTTCTGCCTTCATAGACCCAGGGCTTGAGTGAACATTACAAGGCATCAAACGGGATCATAGGGAACCATCCCGCCGGATGAGAGCAGCAGTAACCCGTCCCCACCTCTCACGGATGCGCCGACACCTGACAACATCCAACTACGATCATCCAATATCCCGGGCGGGCTTCACCCTGGCATTTGCCAGCTTTCTCTGATTCAGCGAGTTTAGTTAGATGGCGATAGATCTTCGAATAACAGCTTCCTTGCAACAATAGTTTCTAACATCGAGCAGTGTCCGGTTTATCAAAAACCGGGAGCACATCAAACTGCCTCTACTCTCATCAATGACTGACCCATTCAGGCAAGGAATACCGCCAGTTATCGCGAGTGCCCCTGATAGCGCATGCCTAGTGCGAACATTGAAATACCTTCTGGCAATGGACACCTACTGCACAAGCACTCTTATTCTGTGTCGTAAGAATGGAACAACAGCCCTTTACAAGAGAACATGTTGTACAAAAACTACAGACACTAGGTACAAACCCAGGCCTCAGAGTAGCATCATGGAATGGTCATAGTTTTCACCCGGGAGCTGCCACATGGGCCGCTGAGGTTGGATTACCAGAGGTTCGAATCCAGACGCTTGGACAATGGAGATCCGATGTTTACAAAGCCTATATTAATTACTCACAAGAGGAATAGATACACCTATCAAAGCGCTTCCAGGGGATATAATCATGACATGTTCCGTAAAGTGAACTTGCCTGCCTTGAATTGTGGAGTCGTTAGCCACCGGACGGCAGGCGAACATTCAGCTCTCCTGACCACCTGCCTTGGTATGGGATCTAACGGCGGCAACAATCCTGAGTGACAAAGGCAGCAATAGTGCCCCAACGCCTCCGCCATTTGACCCATGCACGAAGTGTACTCGCAAAGGAAGGAATTGGTAGGATGGTGTTTTTGGTTCTCTTATATATATATACTCCCTGGGTTTTCTATTCTATTTAATTCTTGCTACTGTCTTAATATATCTTGGGGGCTTTGGAAAATTGGGTTTGAGTACGTTTAATCATCCCTCAAGAGTCAGCTATACATTTTGGCTCTGGAAATCTCTTTGCATAAGAGCCACCCCTTCGGCTGTGCCGTGTGACTCTCTTTCTTTTTCCTACTGCCTTTGAGTTTCCCCGATGGCGAGCGTCAGAGTGTGCGGGGGTTGTGGCGCAGTCACAACCCTGGCATGAGAAGTGTAGCTCTCTGGCCTTTGATTGTATGATAGCACATGGTTGCCAGGTTGCCATCGCAAGTGCTTGTTTATCTTGCTAATTTACGCCAAGGTTCTCCAATCGCTCTCAAGTGATCAGGCGTGCTACTGTAATATGTCCGAAGTTTTTAGAAATGACGGCCACAGTTTCTTAGATGCTTTTTTCGTTCTATTAAAGGTTCCCATGTGTATTTCTGCTGCTATAGGAAGGCCGACTATAACTCTGGAAGATCTGCCCGCCTTTGGTAAGTGATTAGCGTTGGCTTCGGAGTGTTTTTTTTCGCCAACAACGAAATTTCGTGGGTTGCAGAAACAATGACCATGCTATCAAAAAGGAGCTTATATAGGTGTAGAAATCATTACAGGTTTTTCAAATAGAGACACTCTCGTCCAAAAGTTATCGTAGGACAGAAGTTGACCAATCCCAAGCACAGAGCTTCTGGGCGCAACAGCAAATTTCACTGCTCTCAATCAATCAATTTTCCCATCAAGCTTCTAAGTGAAAATCAGCGCCTCGCTTAGCTCACTCTTATTCAAGTATATAATAGGTGCATTTATCCCGGACTGCTTACAACTCCTATGCCAATGTGTTCGTGAAGCTGCTGAGTCAGCACCTCGAGTAACTATGGTTGCAACTTTTGGCTCACCCGAAAGGTAAATAAAAAGTGGTCCAGCTGAGAGATAAATACGCTTGAAGGTTAAGAGTCATATAGCTACGAAGCCTGAAAATAGAGAAATTAAGGGAGAAAGAAAACCTAGGTCTTTGCATAATGCTATCCCTCTGCTTCCGCCGGAGATTCTTTTGGTTTTTTAATCTTTTTTTTAATTGTTACCATAATTTCCATATTCCTAGGCCCCACAGTAGCTACCTGAATTATAGCCCTCCCGCATATTTAAATAATCTTTGTCTTAATTGAAGTTTTTTTTCATTGCTCAGGATGAACCATAGTTGCTCGAGGTGCTGACTCAGCAGCATCACGAACACTTTTGCATAGGGGCTGCACATATTTGACCTTTTCATAGGTTGCAAGAGGGTTCTTTCCTGAACACTTCGGAGGCGTGCTCTGACTTCCTTTTTCAATCGCAGCTCGATATACAGTACAGACCTGAGATGAGCATTTTCTGCGTTAATCTATTCAAGCAGGGAAGACATTTCCGTGCCGAGGATCGGGGGGAGAAAAACGCCACTCCCGTCCAATTCCCACCCCCACAGGTCAACTCCCTCATTGTTTCGGTTCAGCCCCAACAGAACTGCCATGCGGAAGACCGATCCGGCCGATCGAGGGTGACGGCAGAGGGAAAACGGCATGTTGCGAGTTGCGTCGATGCTGATGCGATCTGTAATTCTCGTCTATCGCGAAGTCTGTCATATTGGTGACAGTACTGGTAGAGGGGATAGCGAACAACCCTACTAAATCCGACGCCCACCACCAGATGTTGGTCTACTAGTCGCGCCTGGATATTAAAGCTCTTTGTAACCAATCTCTGGCTATATGGAATAGTACCTGGTAGCCACACTAGTGAATTTACAGCAGAGGACTGTTTGCTATAGTGAACGCCCATAGCAAAAATTAGTGAACATGACTTTGGGGTCTTGGTTCGGCGTTTATTAATGCCAGGTGCGAGCGTACACTAATGCTGTTTCGCTGCCCCCTCTTTCGTCTCCTCCCTATGTTATGGTTTTTTTTTTTCCTTTTTTTTTTCAAAAAAAAAGAACTTGATCATCGATCAAGCTTGTGCTTCCCTCATGTCCCCCGGGCCCGATGCAATTTGATAGGTTGAGCTTTTTGAGGAAATATTTGAGTGTGGTAGTGCAATGGTACATTCTGCACAGACCCTACAGATACAATGTTTCCCTACACAGCAAGCACCCGGCACAACGAGCACCCGCTTAAAAAGGCTTTGGAATGCTGTTGAAAACCACACTACTCACCAAAGGCGAGCCAATAAATGGTGAATGCTCGCCGCTCGTAGCGCAGGGAGACATTGCATTGCGCTTATCGTGGATTACTTGGCTAGAAGTGCTGATAATTGATTACTTCAGAGCTGCTACTACCCTAATAGTATATGAATCGTGGGAATATCGGTCGCTCACCAGACCCTAGCTATCATATCTTGCAAGGTTCTCTACTCGAGTATGGGCGCCCCGGGGGGCGTAAGATGGGGACAGTGTGGGTCCATTTGAGCTCCTAGGATTCCCATCTATTGAGACAGCCGCCCTTGTTATTAGGACCTTCTCACGGAGCTTCCACAACTGATTTAGTTTATGTTTGTTCGAGGGTGTTTCGATGACTGAAACGATGAAAACTTTGCATTTATGGCTGCAGCCGTAAGGCGAACGCTCTTTGCCAGCGGCGAGCCTTACTAGTGAGGCATCGTGCCCTCTGCCCCCCTAGTATTGCAGTTATCTTTTAAAAATTTAAAGGGGCCCACGTGTTACTTGACATGACCAAGGCAATCCCTAGCCATCCACGGGGTTCTAGCACTTGGGTATTAGTAGGGGTTAGTGATGGGCCGAGCAGGGGCCAAACTACCAAGGCTTCTTACCATTCTTGGCAGCACTCCTACTAGATTAGGTAAATCATCTTTTGTCTCTGGCAGTATTAGGGCCTTTGGCTCCAGATCCCTTGTCTGGCCCATCACCGCTCAAGTGCCTGTAGCCTCCATGCCGGAGGATGAAGCAGGTAGTTCGAGACTACCTAGGCACAAGAGGAAGGCATAAAGTCTTCGCATGGACCAAAATGGCTTACCAGCCAAAAATCTTGAAAAACTGGTGAGACTCTGAAGTTGTGTGTGCGATCGCTATCTGCTCGCCCCTTGATGGGTTGCAGGGCCCTGCAGGAGGTGCCCCGCGTGATGGACCATGTTTTGAATGAGACCGCTTCTGCATTGTGCACAAGCTGGTGTTGAGGAAGAGGGAAATAGGGAGACAGACCCACGGCATTAAATTTTACCTCTAGAAGTAATAGCTTTGAGCTAAATAAAAGGCATTAATACGTATTCTTCATAGCCTTCTAGCCAAGGCTTTGTCTCTACATGAGTAGAATACACTCCGCAGGTTGATCCTTGGCTCAGGGCATGACCGCACTACCTAGTCTAATCTGCTTCGCCGACTATCCGGAACTCTATCTGCTCGTGGTGTCCTCCCTCTAGCGGGGGGTTTACTAGTATGGACTTGCGAGTGATAATGTATGACCCTCGATCTTACATCCCTCCCGGCCCGGTGGCCACTCACCAAGCGGACATCTGGCAAGTAAGAGTGTTAACCAGTGGTTCCTCATCTCACATCCTTGCCTACCGGGCGACAATCTTGCCGGCTGGGCATGTGGCAAGCAAGAGTGACAACCCGTGATTCCCCCATCTCACATCCCTGCTGACCGGGCGGCAGCCCCCCCCTGCTCAACACATGTCAGATGTGTGCTGCACGAGTGATAAGTGATGACGGGCCTCTCACATCCCTGCCCCCCCGGGTGGAAATCTCCCCAACTGGATCATCTGGCCAACAAACAAGCTCGATAATCGACGAAATACCAACAGTGGAGAAATACGCTTCCACTTCCTTCCAATCAAGAAATTTCTCATATTAGGGATTTTGCGATTTCGCAGCCGGTGAAAAGTCATGGGAATTTGGTCGGTGCACACCATTTGATTCACAACCAGAGTCTTTTTTTTGTAAATCTTCTATTAAATGCCCCGCAATCCAGTCGTAGCTCTGAATAACACCGATGGCCAGCCCGCCCACAATATAAGTGAATGCTAGCCTTCATCCTCCCCCTCCCCCCCGCATAGACCAACAGACACATTATCTCTTACATTTTAGTGGATTTCTCACTCAAACTTTGTTGACTCTTAAACGTTCACCTACTTGCGGGTCTGCTCCAATTCCGCCACCCAAAAAGGCTACAACCAGAACGCACCACTTTAAATCAGAAGTAGTCGTATTCAAGTCTACAGATCATGTCTAACTGCCCCCATGAAGGCATGTCCCAACGTTCCATGCGCACTGAAATTTCTCACTCTTCCGGGTAAAATAATTATCCCACAGGTTTCCATTTACTCTTTCGATCCCTTGAGAGCTCTACCCCCCTCCACCCCTGGCAATATAGGTTCATCATTGCTCACCTGTCCCGTCTCTAGCTGGTTGTTTGCTTCTAAAGGAGAAACGCCCCACTGGTGGTTGAGGAGGCACCTCAAGTACCCCGAGATTTACGAGCGGACGAGCAGCAAGAAAAATGCTTAGCTCAATATTCATAAGATAGAGAGCGAACTACACAAACCACACCCAGTTCAACCACAACCCTAGCCCCAAGAATGGACACAAAGTAAACCTAGCTGACCGTGTTGGTATAATCAAAGTTAAGGGCAGCAATGTGCAAAAAGAGAGGGAGTCGAGGATTGTTGGATTTGAGCTGCGTGCTAAGAACATGAGGATAACCCAAGAGAAGCTTATTGTTCAGAAGGTCGCGATCTGGGAAGGGATGTGGGATACCAAACAGAAAGGTGACGATATAGGAGTTAGCATTCTGCATTCCGATCCTTTTGGGAGGTCATGGTGGGATTGTTGTTGATTGAAATGGTGATTTATTTGTAGTACGATGCTTGGGTTCTCTTGAATGCCGCCATCAGTGCCGATCAGTAAAATATTTTCTAAAATTCCACAGATATCATATATAGATATTCTGTATCATTAATTGTACTAACGGGTCCTAGGTATCGACTTTATTTTTCCTCTTCTTTTTCTGTTCTATCCCACAGAATTTTATGCCCCTCATAGATCGTTTGGTGGGCTCATTCTGGTTGGATAATGGAGGGTTATTATCAATGGCTTTGGGCTCTTGGTCTGGAATTTCTCGTGCAAGAAAATTTGGTTATGTCGAAGGGGCTTGGACAAGTGAAATAACACCTAATAAACTCTCCCGCTGTTCTCTTAATGCGTTTTACTTTCTTATGTTACCAGTCTTATGTTTACTTTGATTCTCTATTCAATAAGTTGGTGTTAGTTCGATGTTGTAGTGGAGATATGAGTGTTAACACATCAGAGTGTTACCCTGTGAACTATGATACTAGCCCTTCAGGAACTCTTGAGGAGCGCGAAGTTTAGAAGAATCTTTCGTCGTGTCTCAGACTTATCTCGGGGTATCATAATGACATTATATCTAGACCAGGAAATGATTGTGATAACATGATTCGCCTTCTGCGTGAATTGCCGATTGTTAAGGCTAGAGCCGCCCCGGAGTCCGGAGGCAAAGCTTTACCTCAAAGGGTATCTTTCTTTTTATTAGATTCTGAAAATTAGATAGTTGTAGTTGTTCACAGCGCGGCCCCCACTCCCGGCACGCCACCATGTGGCGCCCCACCAAATCTTGAAACAACGCCACGGAAGAGGTTCATAGAATATTCGGAAAAAAAAAAAAGCACTAGGATAATAATAATATTATTATGATCGAAACAATTAGAATCCCTATTCTGGAAAAAAAGAAAAAAGGAAATAATCGCCACAATCCCCTTGACTGCCGCCAATTTTTCATAGGTGAGAGTGTGTATATTGTATGAGAGATTATGAAAGAGAAGAGGAAAGAAAAGAACCGAGAGTAACAAAGGAGAAAAACAAATACAGTAACAACTAAACAATCAATCCTGCGTATATTCTGCTATTGCCGTAATTCCACTGTGGGAGGTGTTGCCGAGGGAGCTGCTGCCGTTGTCAGTAGGGGTTGTTGGCACTGATGTAATCCAGTCCGAGGCAGGTTTTTAGGAACTGGCGAAGGAGTGCCTACCGTTGCGGTGACCAACATGAGCATCCCATCACAAGGCAGGAAGGTTGTGGAGTTGGCCACTCCCCGCCCTAGGATTTTTGGAAGCGTTGTGAGAGGGAGATGCACTCCTCTCGTGAAGATTCGATACATGCTTTATAGAGGTCGGAACGCCACCTTCCTAGCATCTGTATTTGTGTCTTGGTTATTCCTACCTGGGCTGCCCAAGTGGCAGCGCCTCTGCAACAGCTATGCCCATTCCAAGCGCTAGCCCCTAGCCCTGAGGGAAGTCGCAAGCTCTCATAGTTTTTGCACGACACATTCTCTGGTAAAAGGGCGCTTTTCAAGCTGACCAATACAGACAAGCGGGGCGGATTGAGGACAGTTTCCGTCTATTTGGGCAAGGACTTTCCAAGCATTAACTAGGCATGCGTAGTCATTACTGGCTGCTATGGGTAGCTGGATTCCATGTCTGAAGGGGTCGGTCTTGGAAGCAGGGAGTGTGAGCTCGAGGTAAGGTTCCCCTTGGTGTGCTTGGATTCGGATGCTGTCTTTGGTCAAAAACCAGTTCGGGATGGGGGCTCCCATCTCTGTATCTGCTGCTCGATAGATAAATTCACCGACTCTAAGGGAAGCGGAGAATGCCAGAGTGAATGCGGCCTAGATTACAACGTCATTGTATTGTGTGGTATCCAGCTGCTGGAGGATGCGGAGAAAGTAGGGGCATGTTGAAGGGGTTCGGTCCCAGCGTTCAGGTTGATTGGGGTCTCTGTTAATACCTTGCATTGTGCGCTCAAGTCTGGGGTCGGCAAAGGCAGTAGATTTGATACCCAAATCCCACTGGTATGATTTGATTCCGTAGAGGTAAAGCTTCATTGTTTTAATCTTGATGCTCCCAGCTAACGAGCAGAGCCATTCAATTAACCAGATTACACGGGCAGGAAGCAGGCCCCATTTGAGTGTCGATAGTTACATAGACTGCAGAATAGCGAGAAACGTACCTGTGGGGTATCGTAGTTTCGCCTTGTGGCTGGTGCCAGTCCCCTCCACAGGTAATAGGCAGCGTAGCTGAGAAGCCTGTCTGCTGTAGGTCAAGAACCCAAGATCCCAGAGGCTGGTGGTGGGGGGTAATAACTCGGGGGCAAGGTTAGCAATATTTTCAAAGTTGAAGCGGGAAAGTGCATCTGCTAGAGCGTTGTCGGTTGTAGATATCCATTTGGTCTCAACTTCAATATCATTTTCCGCTGCCAGCAGTAGGCATCTCGGCAACACCGTCATTGATTCCCCTCGAATAGTGCGGTTCGCGATTCCATAAGCTACGGCCCGGTTATCTGTATGCATGATCACTTTCTTTCCCTGCCAGTTCTTCCCCCAATGAAGCAGTGCTTGCTCAACTGCCCGGATCTCTTTGGTTTTTATAGGCTCACTAGTTCGGATGATGTAGCGGGGAAGTGATATTGAACAAGCCATGTCAGGCATTAGTTTGTGGAGCGATAGGGCCGAGGCAGTAGGGCTCCTATCTCCAGGTCTCTTGTCCGTTCGCCAGATATAGTACGCCCCAACTCCCTTACTACCCGATGCATCTGACCACATGGTGACTATCCTTCTTCTCTGCCTTAGGATTGCTCGCTCGGGTTCCAGCTTGAGTGCCCCAAGCCACCACGCCAGATCTTTATGTGCCTCGCTTGATATCCGGCTCCATTTGCGTCGCCACTCGGTTGGAAAGTATAATTGAATGTTATAAAGCCTGCGGAGAAAGGTTCTCCCGAAGGGAACACCAGTCGCAACAAAGTTCAGATAACCTGTAAGTCTTTGGAGTTCGACAAGGGAAAGGGAGGTGGCCTTTATGGCGTTCTGGACCACAATAAGAGCGAGAGTAAGTTTCTTTTGTGGGAAGCGAATAACCATCCTCTCTGTGTCTACTTCGATGCCACCAAAACTTGCCACTCTTCCCTCTTCATTCTTTGCCACCTTGATTGCTAATCCTACGGCTTCGCTGGGTTCAGTAAATCTTTTGCTGTAGGTGCCTGGGTTCTGCTCTTGGGGGACGATTATAAGGAAGATGTCAAGATAGTAGACCACCTCTACTGGATGCCCGTGCTTGTTGAGATCCTCGACCAGAATCCAATGAAACATTTCTGCATAGAGATTGAAAATGTAGTTGGCTGTCCGGAGGCCCAGAGGGGGGAAGTGTTTTGAGTAATATTGATTTTCCCAGTGGAAGCGAAGTAGTGGTGAGTCGTCAGGGGATATTGGGATATGTTGGAATGCCTTTCAAGCTCTCGCTTGATTAGATAGCATCCTTGGCCTAGCTTTCAATTAGCTGGAGTTGCATCCTAGATATTACTATATGTTATATGCCTATACTGTTCCGGAAGTCTAGCATTGATTGAACTCTCACTGTTTGCTGGGTAGAAAAGGCGGTGAATCCGTCTTTTTGTGCCATGTGACTTGTCCGTCAATCCCATGGGTGATGCAATAAAATGATAGGGCAAGGAGGTGTAGTTGGGTACCATTGTAGGTAGTTCTTATGTAGCTTAGCTGCAATATCTGCTGCGACGATCGAAGGCTCGTCTTCTGTGGTGCTTAGGCTCAGATGGATCTGTATTGTGTTCTGACTGCCTTCATAGCCGATTTTTACTGCAAATTTGCAGATACCCAATATCATCTCGACTAGAGTTCTATCTGTGTACTCAGTGGTGAGTGCTCTCCACCCTGCGAGTTTCATTTGGCCTGCTGGCATGGGGGTGTGGTGTTCGACAAAGAGTGGGTAGTGGATGTGTGTATTTGGTCGAGGAAGTAGTTCGCTAACAGTGTGGGTAGAAAGATAGTCATTGGGCTTGATAGAAGCTTCCCCATCAGTGGGGTTAGTAGTAGGTGTCGCTTGAGTATTGGTAAGTATGTGAATACTATTATTGCTATATGACAGGGGGGGTCTTGCAGGTACTATCGGGGAAAATGATATGTGAGGAATATCCTTGGGTTTGGGGGAGAGAAGTTCAGGGGGGGCTAACGTCGTTGGTATCTGCTTGTGAGAGTTACCGCTTGTGAGGCACTACCTGCCTGCTGGCAGTTTGCAGCGTTGTGATTGCCACTACACCCTATACAGATGTGTTGGTGATGGCAGCCAGTAGTTCGACATTCTCGGGAATTCCAATTCCTAGACACCTAGGGGTTAGCTTGAGCTATACCCATGGGACCCAAGTTGCTTCCCGTAGTTAGTAATGATGAATTGTAAGCCAACCACCGTTCAGAGAATCCGTGAAAAGTGTTGGTGAAGGCGTTTTGCCTGGTGCTGCGGTGAGTGTGGGCAAATGAGGTCGCATGGAGGGGCAATTCAGACATTCGGCTTGCAAAGGAGAGGGGCCGGCTGGTGTTTTGTGTTCAGGTTGCTAGTATTAGTGGGTGTGTGAAAGACTTCGAGGCGATCAATTCACGATCGAGATGGCGGAATTCCAGGGGCAAATAGATGCTTTTCCCACACGCTACAGGCTTTCGGTGGAATTGGAAGTGGTATCCTTTTACATCATCCCAGGTGTACTTTTCTAGAAGATTAGACAGGCTTATTGTATATATAAACAGCAAGGTAGGGAGTTGACCTTGCACAGCTTCAGGGGCCAAGTTCACAAGAGTGCCACTGTGTGCAGCCCATGCCTTGAAGAAGCTACTCATGCGGTACTCGCTCTCTTTCCCATCTCGTTCAGTCTGTTCAAATTCTATCCCCTCAATGCTAATTGTCCGCTGTGTTTCCGCTGGTTCCTTCTCTGTCGCTAAAGGCCTGTAGATATTCTTTCGCTTGAATCAATTTTCGATAATCTGTACTAGTGTGCTCCTTTCTACCCTAGGAAAAAGAGTTTCCACTGATTCCACAATTGCAGATGCACCATCCCTTGTGAAAGAAATTGGGGCCTCAGAGGGGTTGTACATACTGGCGAGATCTCTTGGTGCACGGCCGGGAGCCTGCATCAGTTCCCTTTTAGCCCGCGGTTGGGCCAGCTGGTGTTCTAGGTCTGTGATGCGGTTAAAGTTTGTGTTGGGTACTCACTGCTGGCTAGGGGTAAAAGCTGGGCTTGGACGTGTGTTCTGGTTGCGCAATCGAAGGACAACTCGATTGACAATTTCTTCTTCATGTGATCGAAGGAGCTCTCTCATGTCGTCTATCCTGATTGGGTCGTTTCCTGGGTTGATAGGAGGTAGGCTACTCTCAGGTTCGCTTGCTGGTTGGAGGGTGGCTGACTGTTCGGATATACTACTTCGATTGAGGATGATAGGAGAGTCTAGTTAAACCTCGTTCTGGGGGGAGTTGCCGTACACGCTGGGTTCTGCTGAAGTCTCTTCGCTCTCCGAGATGTGTGTCTCCCCACTGCTGAGTTCGCGTGGTTCAGGCTCCGGAGGCTGGCCATATCCTCTTGGAGGCTGTCAGCTTCGTTTCTGTCTTCTTATTCCTGCGGATATTCCTCCCCTGCTGCTGAGTGTAAGGCCTCGGCCGCGGCGAGATCCTCTTCTGCTAGGCTTCGCATTGGTTGTCGTGGAGTATAGTATTGAATAGGGTCTTAGTGTGGGAGGAAGTATTAGAGGCAATATTTGGTAGAAGTAGAGCTGTGGGAAGAATAACAAGAGAAACACGAGATGTAGCGAGCAGTCGCGAGCTTGTGGATCTCGTGTTTAGGGAGTTTGAGGGTGGTATATGCTGGTGCTGATCCACTGACCTCTCAAGGAGCAGCTATGACCCCGCGCAAAGAAGATACCCGCCTATACCTTTTGCCGACAAACCTCCGAACTGGTGCTAGGATCCAGGTGGCATATTCCGTAAGCCTTTGCACAATTGGCAATGGGTTTTCCAAACCCAGCATCCAATGCTCACATCATGGTTAACGCTTAATAGTGATAATGATCTCAGCTACAGCAAACACAACTCACGTACCATACGGGGAAACTGCTCTGGACGGGGATCCTACTCGCAAGTGGCAATTACTGAAAATGAAACCTACATTTGATACTGTTTATAAATAATAGAGATATAAACTTGAACATTTATTAGTGGTTACTTTGAAATATGGAGGATCAGCTTATCCAACTTTTATTCCATTATTGTTCAATATTCTTTGTGTACAATATTTTTGAAATTGCTATCTTGAACAAAATGCCATGTGTCTGAAACATATAAAAGTAAGAAAAGCATGCTAGGAGCACTTACTTAAGTAAACAAAGGGATACCTAAAGCCTTATATGATGACAGTTAGTAGTTTTTCCCTTAATTTATGCCTATTTTGTAGAGTAGTAGTGGTAGATAGTGTGTGGGTGGACTGTACTTGGATTGTTTGTATCTCACTATATGATATCTAGTGACAAGGCAGACCTACAACTTCAACTCTTTCCAATCTACATTTTAATTACTCTCCAAGTAACTATACTAAGTTTAATGTCAAATAAACATGTCCTCCTTATGCTATACCTTCAGTATTATGATAAGAGGAATAACTAAGACAACTAGGCAATAATCGAGGAGGTACTACTGGTTATTCCTTCTTGAGGTACTATAGCTTGACCCCTGTCCATGTCAGGCAATCAGAGAGCCATTAGTTAGTGGGAATAACTAGGCATAACTGTTTCTAGGTAGTATAGATAATTATTAAGTATTTTTGTACTTGTAATAATAATCAAGATATAGATTGAGGAAAACTGATCTATTTGATTTCAAACTTTGTATACCTACTTACATGATCATATTAAAGTAGATTACAAGGAGTTTGGTTCATGGGCTAACTAAGTATACATATATCATTTAGTAAAATTGAGAAAATTTGGATGTAATTTTGTGTCACAAACGGTGACTAAGCAAGGCAGACTCTTGCATGACTAATAGTTATTAAGTCATCGGTTTGTTATCTTTCACACTATGAGATCAGTTGACTCATAGGTTTTCACATGACGACGCAAGAGCGTGTCATTGGGTTATTGTTATTGGTTGATATTTGACATGACGCACGATTGTGGTCATGTGGTTTATGTATTTCACACATGACTCAGAGTTAGGAGTCATGGGTTTCACGCATGTGACCCCGTTAGGGCACATGACTTGTTTTATGGGTTTTGATTACTTGAGAGATAGGACGCAGCTGACTCAGTCGAGTCAGCTGATGGATTTCACACTATGACTCGCTATGAGTCATGACTCGCGTGACGCGAGAACATGAGTCATGCAGGATTAGGGTTGAGGGAAGAACCCCTATATAAGGGCACCCTCGGGGCATGGGATTTGGGTAGCACCCAACTTGTCCCTATTGCTCACTACACCATACTCGTTCAGCTCACCGCTGCCAGAACCCCACCTGCCCTAAGGGCGGGGACACCAAAGCCGTTTCAGGCTGCTGCCCCACCTCCCCTCCCCATTGCCCGAACTGCGGCGACGATCACGATGCCTTCTCCAGGGAATGCAAGGCCAGACCAGTCCCCCCACCTCAACCCGAGGCCCCCCCACCTTCCGACGAAGAACTATCCGACGCCTCCTCCGATAGTGAGGAAGCCATGGATGTGGGCGACGATAGCCGTCCAGCACCCACTACTCCCGATGCCCCTTCAACCCGCCCTATCGACCTTTCCACCCCAAAGCCCACCCAGCGAACCCGCGACGGCCGCGCGCGCCGGCG
>Ga0307507_10004086_pt1 | contig 26664 bp, 12 predicted proteins | sample 7_EM_MG_FD_207223 | JGI IMG/M metagenome (GOLD analysis project Ga0307507, IMG submission 207223) | Populus trichocarpa ectomycorrhiza microbial communities from riparian zone in the Pacific Northwest, United States - 7_EM | ecosystem: Host-associated > Plants > Roots > Unclassified | place...
AAAGAAGAATAGGCACTTACCTTAGACTATATCCCTATCCAGATACAACTAGATCTGGACATTAAGGCGCAACCAAATGGTAAAAGATACGCAATAAGGAAGCTTAATATAGATAGCTTCCTTAATACAATTAAATAACAACTTTAAGACCTAGAAGAAATCTACCCAATACTAAACAAGCGAGGCTTATTGGCTACCCCTAAGGAAATTAATTAAAGACTAGAAAGGATCCAGGCAGCAATTAAAAGCGGGCTAGAAGAGCACTGCCCGGTTTTAAAACCGGGCCCCTATGTGTAACATGCATGGTCCGCATAGTGCGCGGCCCTTGTAGCCGGCCAATAACAAGCAAGGAGGAAATACATAAGCAGCCACAATTCTAAGGACGAGAGACAATATAAAAACACAAGAAACCAGCTAAAGAATACCCTAAGAAAAGAAGTAAGGAATAACTAGAGATGGTTTATAAATAAACACACTACTAACTTAAGTCTCCCCTATAATAAGGGCCTTTAGACTATAGCGAAATAGGTAAAGAAAAAGGTGGGATGCCTAGTAGAAGATCTATACCTACTACCCCTATAAAGAGTAGGCGAACTATAGGCTACAAGCAATAATAATAAGAAGGCAAAGATCCTTATAGAAAGATTTTTCCCTTAACCGGCTTTAGCAGACCTTAGCGACATTATTAGTAAAACACTGGTGACTTGCCTAAGGGTTAACAGCGACATAATAACTAAAGAAATGGCTAGAACCATTAGCCGCCTTTTAAATAACATAGCACTAGGACTAGATGGGATCTTAAACAAAGCCCTAAAGACCTATGGACTACTTATAGCACCTTGGCTTGTAGATGTAGCTAGAGTATGCTTTGCAATAGGCTACTACCCGCGACTCGGAAGATCCATAACAACGGTCGTCTTATAAAAAGAAGGTAAAGTAGACTACTTAATCCTAGGAAGCTACCGCCCTATTGCCTTAGAAAACACCCTAAGCAAGATCTTAGAAAAGGTTATAGCGGACCGCATAGTAGATATAGCAGAGGAATATGCCCTACTACCACAAAGCCAAATAGGGGTAAGAAAGAATCGCTTAACGCTATTAGCACTTACACTACTTGCTACTACTATTAAAACTGCATAGGCTATGCGAAAGGACTTTATAGTATTAATACTTAGCCTAGATATTAGCGGCGCCTATAACAATATACCCTATAAGCGTCTCCTATATATTCTTAGGGCAAAGGGCTTCCCAGAATAGATTATTTAGTTTATTTAAGGATTTACAGGCTAGAAAGAAACGTTACTAGTCTTTAGCGGATACTAGAGCCCCCCTATTGCAGTCGTAATAGGAATACTATAAGGATTACCTCTATTGCCTATACTCTTCCTCTTTTTTATAAGCAACCTGCTTAACACCTTTAAGGAAGGGGCGACCTAAGGGATAGGCTTTATTAATAACATAAACCTAATTATATATGGGCTAACAGCCGCAGAGAACTGTAGGACACTAGAGAAAGCCTATAATACCTATATAGAATGGGCAAGATAATATAGAGTCCAATTCTTACTAGAGAAATACCAGCTAATCTATTTTATAAGAAAACATAACCAATCTGCAGATCTTTAGCATATAATCCATATCTAAGGCTTTGGGGGTCAACTGGTTTAAGGCCTAAGGGTATTAGGAGTGTGGGTAGACAGTAAGCTCTAGTAGAGCGCACATACGGCGCAAGCGGCCCGTAAGGGCCAAGCATAGTATATCGCTATGTCCAGGATTATTAATTTTATATAGGGTCCATGCTTCCAGAGGTTACGCCTACTATATATAGCAGTTATCCGGCTAACCATGACGTATGGATCTAGCATTTAGGCCACTAGAGAAACCAAAAAAGGTCCCCCTAAATTACTCCTTAAACCACTCCAAAAAGTCTAAATAGCCTGCCTTAGGAGTATAACAGGCGGGTATAAGCGAACGGCCACAGCACTGCTTAAGAAGGAAGCCAATATTCCCCCCCTATAACTATATATTGAAGCCGATACAATATAAAGGGTGCAAAAGGAACGCAACTTTAATGTTATAAAGTATATCAAGACACGCCTAAATAAACTATAGAGGGACCCTAGGGTGCCCTATAGGAGAAGGAACCAACAACCCTAAAGTAGGGAAGATATATTAGGAAAACAGGTAGAGAAAGTAGAAGAAGAATAGTGTGGCGCTAGGGCCCAGGCCTATATAGAGGAGAAAAGAAGACGCGTAAGAGGCCAGTAAAGACAATAGTAAGGGAGAGAAAGGAGCCAAAGTAGAGCATAAAAGAGTACTAGAAAACTATCTACTGCAACACAATACTAGTTGGACCGACGCTGGAGAGATGAATAGGAGTCAAAGGTACAGAGGTAGACTTAGGTAAGGGGAACCTAAGCTATAGCATGGGTAACGCTATAGGGGGTAAATACCTAAGGGCTCCAAAAGGGCCTAATAAAGGTAGAAAATACAATAGCAACACTCTTAAGGATAGGAATAATAGGACTAAAAGATTAGCTTTACTAGGTGGGTGTCCTAGTAGGTAGCCTAAGGTGCGAATATAGCTAGCTAAGACAGACACCAAAATATATAATACTGTTATGCCCCTTACGCACTAGCCAAGAAGCAATACTCTCAGCAGCTGGTATAGAAAACTATAATACACTGCTTTTAATATAGAAAGGCCTTAAGGCGGCTACCCGGTGGCTTATTAGCTAAAATGTGCTAGACCAGTTCTGGGTTGCAAAGGAAATAGCAATAAAAAGCAAAGGGGTAAGTAACAGGCGCCCCCTAATAACTCTATAGGAGTAGAGTACAGTGTATAATACTAGCGCGTCCATAGGTTTGTTACGGCAGCAGCGGTTCCCAAGGAGGTCAAAAAGTAAGGTAGTAGAGCACCACTAGTGACTTGTAGGCGACTTGCAAGCGAGCCCTAAAAGGCGGGGAGACGGATCACGGGGTTTTCTCAAATAGAGTTTTCTCCCCACATGTATATAAGGAGTAGTCCGCGTGGGCCCAACAGGGATCCGAATCGGACGTTAAGCAATGAATAATAATAATATATTTAAGACGTTAAAGACGAGTATAAGCCAGACGTTAAGCTTTAAGGATATATATAGACTCTTCTAAGACACATTAAACCTTAAGTAGTATAGAGGCTAGTTTACTGTCAAGTTTTTTAGTGGTAGATTAAATATAAGACCCTATAATAAATTACTTAGGGAACCCAAAGACTATTAAGAGTTATAGGACGCGCATACTTAGCGTTAGAGATAGAGTAAACGTTATAGGATAATTAAATGTTTGCTTTAGTGCACTCTGAATAAGAGGATGGTTATTAAGATAAAGGGCTTACTAGCGCGATATAAACCAACCCCTCTTTTATATAGCGAGAATATAGAGACGGCATTATCTCACCTAGAGACAAGATTATAGTAATAATACAAAACCAGCGAGCTGTAGAAGAAGAAGAAGAAGCTTTAGGTATAATAAGTAAGGATATTAACTAGACTAATTAAATAGATATTATACCTCTAGTAGACAACTTAGAGATGTTAGGAATCTTTAAGGATAAAAATTAAGAGGAGGGAGATAGTGTTATGGACAGCTTAAGTATAATATTATAACTACTTAAAGAAGAGTTAGAGGAAGCTAGTTGGTTAATATAGGTATAGTTTAGGATAGATCTAGTGGAACTATATAATAAGGAATAGTAGCTAAGGTTATATAATATAATCTATATAATCTGTGTAATCTGTGTAATCTATATAGAGTATATAGAGCACACGTACCTTACGGAGCGAAGGGATTTCTTAGGCGTATAGTTATATATTTAAAGGACCATAGTCCCTACCTAGATAGTTCTCTCTTTGTAGTAAATCTTAGAATATAATTAGAGTTAATCTGTTAGGTAACTACTCTACCAGTTATTATTATGTTGTTAATTTGTTCTTACCTATATACCTAGCCTAATAATAGGACCTACTGTAGTTCCTACTATAAGGTTCCGTTATACGGTGTTACGGACAGCTTAAGTATAATATTATAACTACTTAGAGAAGAGTTGGAGGAAGCTAGTTAGTTAATATAGGTATAGTCTAGAAGGGATCTGGTGGAACTATATAATAAGGAATAGTAGCTGAGGTTATATAATATAATCTATATAATCTATATAATCTATGTAATCTATATAGAGTATATAGAGCACACGTACCTTATAGAGCGAAGGGATTTCTTAGGTATATAGTTATATATTTAAAGGACTATAGTCCTTACCTAGATAGTTCTCTCTTTGTAGTAAATCTTAGAATATAATTAGAGTTAATCTATTAGGCAACTACTCCACTAGTTATTATTATGTTGTTAATTTATTCTTACCTATATACCTAGCCTAATAATAGGACCTACTGTAGTTCCTACTATAAGGTTCTGTTATACAGGTGTTACAGACAGCTTAAGTACAATATTATAACTACTTGGAGAAGAGTTAGAGGAAGCTAGTTAGTTAATACAGGCACAGTCTAGGAGGGATCCGGTGGAACTATATAACGAGGAATGGTAGCTAAGGTTATATAATATAATCTATATAATCTATATAGAGTATACAGAGTATACGTACCTTACAGAGCGAAGGGATTTCTTAGGTGTATGGTTGTGTATTTAAAGGACTATAGTCCCTACCTAGATAGTTCTCTCTTCGTAGTAAATCTTAGAATATAATTAAAGTTAATTTGTTAGGCAACTACTCCACTAGTTATTATTATGTTGTTAATTTATTTTTACCTATATACCTAGCCTAATAATAGGACCTACTGTAGTTCCTACTATAAGGTTCCGTTACACATTTACTACTAAGGTTATAGTATTAAATAAGATTAAATAATATGCCACCTAAAGTACTAGTCACAATGACGTTAACGGCAGCCACGACCTTAGGGTTAGGAGACACTAGTATAGTAGATATAGATTCTTAAGTAGTTATACAAAGTTAGTTATAGGAAATAGTTAATCACTTATAGAATAATAGTAGGCTACTTAAAGAACGCATTAATGAAATTAGAGTAGTAAAGGTTAAGTTACCTTTAATTAAACGGTTCTTAGGAGAGAAGTTAAAGCTTAAAGGGTTTCTTATATAGATGCATTTTAAGGTTATATAGGAAGGAGCGAAGTTAGCAATACCTACAGATTAGGTAGCGTATATAGGACTATTCTTAATAGGAAGAGCTTTAGAGTGGTTTAAGCCTTACCTTACAGAGATATAAGTAAACGGTATGACGACTACTAACCCAGACATATAATATATGTTTATAAGTTGGAACGGATTTATAGAACGGTTAATATAAATGTTTAAAGACCCTAAAGCAACTACAACAGCAGAATAAAAACTTTAGAACTTAGTATAACGCACTTTAGCTATTAAGTATACAACGCAGTTTTAAATACTAGCTATATAGGTTAAGTGGAATAACAGGGCGCTTATAGCATAGTATAAGCAAGGACTTAAGGCTAAAGTCTAGAACGTAATTATCCTAATAGAAGATGCGGATACTTTAAGAGAGTTAATAAACCAGTTAATAAAGATTAATAATAGGATTTATTAAAGGGAACAAGCCAAGAAAGGGCAAGATAGAGTTCTATAGTTATATAAGGCGCAGAGTACGCAATGACCGATATAGAGTTAAAAACTATAGAATGGCGTAGAGCTAATAGACTTAAGCGGTACTAAAGAAACCTAAAGGTGGGAAAAGAAACTATAGAAACCTAGAGAGCAAGGATTAAGTAATTAAAGGACCTAGGAGTAAAGGCCAAACTAAGAATCTTAGCAGTAGAAGACGTTTAGGCGGACTCTATAACAAGAAAAATAGTTTAAAAATGGGGCTTGTATAAATTATAGAAAATAGGGTTATTTTGCTAGAGACTATAGAGGTAGTTAAAATAACTACGCGGTAAGGGGAACCTAACTAGTAGGGGATATATACGTATAGAGGGATAATAGTGCACTGTAAGGAATAAAAGAATGTTCAATTAATAGTTTTGCGTATTGTTATAATAACGCATGCCGAATTTATAAGGACGCCAAGTACGGCGCAAGCTATTAGCTGTAGGAGCTAGTGTTATTTAAGTTTAAAAGAACTAATAAACCAGCTCATAGATTGGACATTAAAGACAATGAATTCGATATAGGCGAAGCATTTACTAATAATAAGGCAACGAAGGCAGCTTACTAGGAGCATACAGACCTTAAAGAAGTTAAAATAGAAGCAAAAACTAAGACCATTACAGAACAAGGTTTAGTAATGGATATTATAACACTATTAGATATAATTTCTATCGCTTTATAAGACAATAGGAGTAACGTTTAGAAGAAACTAAGCAAGTAGATAACTGCTAGTGCTAGCTTATTACTTAATAAAGGTAAAAGGCCACAGGCTTAAGATTCTTAAGAAGAGATATAAAAAGCTTAAGATTTTTAAGACGAGATAAGACACATCTAAGGACCCACAACAGACGAAAACCAATGGGAAAAGGCAGCTACTTAGTTTATAGACAAATAAATAAGTATAGGACGCAAGTTTAAAAACTACAAGTTTAGGGAACAAATAAGAACGTCAGTAATCCTAGGTAAACGTAATATTTAGCCTAAAGATCAAACAGTTAATACTAGGATTAAAAAGTAAGATAACTATAAGAATCTAGCTGCAAGACGTAGAAAACAAAAAACTATAGATAAATTTAGGACAAAAATTATTATATAGCAAGAGCAAAAGCTAGACAAGAGGTCAGCTATGCCAAGTTATATAAGGGACAGAGTACCTGTATAAAGAGTTATTAATAGGCTAAGTGCAGGGACACCTAAGGCAAAGTAGTTAGATAAACTAGAATAAAAAGAGGATCTAGATATCCTAACTAGGTTTAAAAAAAGATATACTAAAGGATATTATAATGCAGCAATAATAAGGTACTTTCTAATAGATAGACCATATACACTAAACCAGTTATATGGAAAGTGGTATAGGCAACAATATAATAATAAATAGGAAGATTTTTATATATAGCTAGATAAAAAAGTTGTCCAAGACTAACCTATTACAGAAAAACGCATAAGTCACATTAAAGGGGCATTAATTATAATGTTAAGGAACCTAGAAGAGGGATCTAGGGACTAGAGAAGTAAATAACAAATCTTAGTACCTATAATAGAGATACTAATGGTTAGGTTAACCAGGTATAGGTTTAAACTTAAGGATAAAGATAAACTAAGAGTTAACCTAAGTTACTTAGCGTATTACACACTATTGTAGATAGCTTGTATGGATAATACCTGCAATATATATAGAGTACCAAAAGATAAGAACCGGAAGTACCTAATAAGGATATATTGGGCACCCAAAGAAAGGTGGTTTAGAAACGCTAAGTATATACATAGATAGTATCTAGTAGAAGTATAGGGTTAAGGAGACTTAATACTTTAACCAGGAAGATTCCTTATGGAAGAATACCTAGATAGATAATAGTGGTGGAAGTGCCTAGAAAACACTTATCTATAGTATATAGAGGAAAAGAAATAAACTAAGTATTGGCCTAAGTTAAACTAAGTATAAATAGGATCTAGCAGCCAACAGTTAGGAAAAGGGGAGGTGTATAGGACTAGAGGAAACTAGTATTAGAGCCTTAGGCCCTTAAAGGAATTTAAGGTTAACACCTAAATTTATAAGTTAAATGGCAAGATTAGCAGTTCGAAGTATTAGTAGATAGTAGAGCAACTAGGAACCACATATTACCAAAAGTAGTAGAAAGGATGGGGTTACTATACAGACAGAAGGAACACCTATATCTACTTATAACGATTTTAGGAGATTAGATAGCCTATAGAGGAGGTATTATTAATCTTAAAATAGGACCTATTTAGTTAACTATTAAAGGAAGACCAGTTAGAATGTCTTTTAATATCCTACTATTAGGATAGGACGAGGCGATACTAGAAATGCCTTAGTTATAAAAATACAATCCAAAGATTAATTAGGTTATAGGTTAGGTCAATATTAAAGATACTTAACGACGCAAAATGCGACAGCAAACCAAGTTGGTATAGTACTAAGTTAGAGTAATATACGAAGAGACTGAGCAAGGCTTAAGTTATATACTAAAGAGATACCACAAGTATAGTAAGAAGTTATGGTCACCAGAAAGTAAAAAGCTGTTAAAGTATACAGTATAGGACCATGAAATAGAATTAGAAGAGGGAATAAGTCTAAAGTTCTTTCCAATCTATAAGCTTACTAAAACAGAGTTAGTAGCGCTTAAGGAGTTTATTTAGGAGAACTTACGCAAGGGATATATTAGACTATTATAGTTGTTAGTAGGATATCCAGTGTTGTTTATCCTAAAGAAAAACGGAAAACTTAGGATATATATAGACTATAGATAGTTGAACAGTATTACTAGAAAGGATAGGTATCCTTTACCCTTAATTAGCGAAATCTAAGATAGGATAGGTAATGCATAAATCTTTACAAAAATAGATCTAAGATAGGCGTACCACCAGATTAGGATCAAGGAAGGCAATAAATAGAAGGCAGCCTTTAGGTCAAAGAAAGGACTATATAAACTATTAGTTATATAATTTGGGCTTATAAATATATTAGTAACATTCTAGAAGCGAATTAATAGTGTATTAAAAGAACACCTTAATAAGTTTATTATAGTATACCTTAACAATATTATTATCTACTTAATAAGTAAGGAAGAATATAGAGAACACGTTAAATGGGTCTTAAAGAGACTATAGGAAGAATAGATGCTAGTAGCAATTAAGAAATACAAGTTCTTTACAGTAAAGACCAATTTTATAGGATTTATTATTAAACTAGGAAAGATTAGCATAGACCTAAAGAAAGTTAAAGCTATAGTAAGTTAGTAAGAACTAGAGAACGTTACGCAGTTAAGATCGTTCTTAGGGTTTTACAACTACTATAGGAGGTTTATAGCACAGTGGTTAAAAAGTATTGAGCCGTTTATAAGGCTAATAAAGAAAGAGGAACCATAGGTTTAGGATAATAAGTAAAAGAAGCTGTTCTAGGAACTAAAAGAGTTGTTTACCTAAGAGCTAGTCCTTAAGATCTATTAACCAAAGTTAGAAACGGTTGTTAAGATAGATGCATTAGACTTTGCACTAGGAGTATATTTACTATAAAAGCACTAGGACGTATAGCACCTAGTGGCGTACTATAGTTGGAAAATAACACCACTAGAGTTAAACTACGATATCTATAACAAGAAGTTGTTAGGTATAGTTATAGCACTTAAAGAATAGAGAGCATTCTTACAAGGTATAGAGAAACTATTTATGGTTAAAACAGACTATAAGAACCTTATAGGATTCCAAATAACAAAGGAACTCAACCAAAGACAAGTTAAATGGGCGGAAATGCTTATAGAATACTATTTCGAGATTTAGTATACTAAGGGTACAGACAACACATAAGTAGATACTCTAAGCAGAAAAGCCAAACTATAAAGTAATAAAAAGCCATTAGGAGCTTTATTATGAAAAGATTAAGATGGATTAATTAGGTATAATTACCCGAAAATCGCAGCAACTAAGGAAAGTTAGATCTATAAATTACTAAAGAGTGATTAGACATAGAAGATCTAAGAAGTATAGGTAGAGAATTTAGACTTAGAGTAATATAAAAATAGAGAAGCAACGTATATACCTAAGTCTATTATAGAGGAGTTTGTTAAGGAATTCTATAAGGGAATAATATAAGGACACAATAGAGCTATAGGCTTAGTGTTAAGACTTTAAGAGGAGTATATTATTTAAGGAATCTAGGAACTAGCAAGACAAGTTATAAAGAAATATTTAGATTGCCAAAGGAACAAACCAACGAGGCATAAGCTATATAGAGGGCTATAACCTATTAAAGTACTAGGAAGACCATGGGAGGTTATATTATAGGACTTTATTATTAAATTACTAAAGTCAAAAGATCCTATTACGGGACAGGACCATAACGTGATTTTAGTAATAGTAGATAAGCTTATAAAGTGGGGATACTTTATAGTATGCATAAAAGAGATATTAGTAGAAGATGTCGCTAAAATCTATATAAAGGAAGTATTTATAAGATATGGAGCACTAGATAAAATTATATTGGACAGAGATCTAAGATTTATAGTAGCATTTTGGGAAGTGTTTCTGGTAGAATAAGGAGTTTGCGCAGTAACCTCTATAGCGTATTATCCGTAGATGGATAGACAAATGGAAAGACTAAACTAGATACTAGAATAGTATTTAAGGCATTATATTAATTACGCATAGAATAATTGGGTATTGTTATTACCAGTTACATAGTTTGCATATAATATAACACTATAAGAAGGAACGGGGACATTACCATTTAAGGCGAACTATGGGTATAAACTAAGAATATCATTATCGCCACACTAAGTAAAGAAGACGAGTAGCACAGCTAAGTAAAGAATGGAGATGTTAATAAGTCTTTATATAGACCTTAAAGAAACAGCTAGACTAGTACAAGAACGAATAAAAAGATACTATAATGCTAAGAGATCTAAGGGACTAGATCTTAAAAAGAGAGATAAAGTATAGCTACTACACAAAAATTTTAAGAGTTGACGACCAAGTAAAAAGTTAGACTATATTAGACTAGGACCTTTTAAAGTTAAGTAAAGAATTTTATTAGTTATATATAAGTTAAACCTACTAGCTAAAATAAAGATCTACCCTATATAGTATATCACGATGCTAGAACCAGCATATAGAGATATTAAGCCACCAGTTTATAAGGCAGACATATATAGAGGACAAGAAGAAGACAAATAGCAAGTTTTAAAGATTATTAGTTATAAGGACGTGGATAATAAAACATAGTATAAAGTAAAGTAGATAGGCTATAGTAAGACTACCTAAAAACCACTAAGCAACCTAGAGAACGCTATAGAAAAGGTATAAAAGTATTAGAAGAAAGTAGGTTAGGTAATATTAATAAGGAAAGATCGCCAAAAAATAAATTACTTAAGGGGGACCTAAGAGGAGCAATTGCTGAGCTACTTAGAGTTGTTTTCCTTGTAGGAGGAGAGCTAGTCCTTTTATTACCTAGCTTAGACAGACCCTATTAAACCAGTTTTTACTTTTTAGAATGAACCTTTTTATATATATATTTAAGACGTTAAAGACAAGTATAAGCTAGACGTTAAGCTTTAAGGATATATACAGACTCTTCTAAGATACGTTAAACCTTAAGCAGCGTAGAGGCTAGTTTACTATTAAGTTTTTTAGCGGTAGATTAAATATAAAACCCTATAATAAATTACTTAGGGAACCTAAAGACTATTAAGAGTTATAGGACGCGTATATTTAGCGTTAGAGATAAAGCAAACATTATAGGACGATTAAATGTTTGCTTTAGTGCACTCTAAACAAGAGGATAGTTGTTAAGATAAAGGGCTTGCTAGCATAATACAAACCAACCCCTCTTTTATATAGCGAGAATACGGAGACGGTATTATCTCACCTAAAGATAAGATTGCAGCAATAGTACAAGACCGGCAAGCTGTAGAAGAAGAAGAAGATGCTTTAGGTATAATAAGTAAGGATATTAACTAGATTAATTAAACGGACATTATACCTCTAGTAGACAACTTGGAGATATTAGGAATCTTTAAGGACAAAGATAAAGAGGAGGGAGATAGTGTTATAGATAGCTTAAGTACAATATTATAACTACTTAGAGAAGAGTTGGAGGAAGCTAGTTAGTTAATATAGGCACGGTCTAGGAGGGATCTGATGGAACTATATAATAAGGAATAGTAGCTGAGGTTACATAATATAATCTATATAATCTATGTAATCTGTGTAATCTGTATAGAGTATATAGAGCATATATACCTTATAGAGCGAAGGGATTTCTTAGGCGTATAGTTATGTATTTAAAGGACCATAGTCCCTACCCAAATAGTTCTCTCTTTGTAGTGAATCTTAGAATACAATTAGAGTTAATTTGTTAGGCAACTACTCCACCAGTTATTATTACGTTGTTGATTTGTTCTTACCTATATACCTAGCCTAATAATAGGACCCACTGTAGTTCCTGCTATAAGGTTCCGTTACACCTTAGTCCCGTATAATATCCCTATATCCGCGTTATTATACTCTAATAACCTAGTGCCTTTTACCATGTGGTTACTTTAACTACCTTTATAGTCTCTGGCAAAATAACCTTGTTTTCCACAATTTATGTAAGCTCTATTTTTAAACTATCTTTCTTACTATAGAGTCTGCCTAAATGTCTTCTACTGCTAAGATCCCTAGTTTAGCCTCTGCTCCTTAGTCCTATAATTACTTAATCCTTAACCTCTAGGTTTCTATAGTTTTTTTATTTATCTCTTAGATTCTTTAGTACTGCTTAGGTCCATTAACTCTGCGCCATTCTATAGTTTTTAGCTCTATAGTTGCTAATGCGTGCTCTGCGCCTTATATAACTATAGAACTCTATCTTACCCTTTCTTAGCTTATTCCCTTTAATAGATCCTATTATTAATCTTTATTAACTAATCTATTAAGTCTTATAGACTTTCCGCATCTTCTATTAGGATAATTATGTCCTAGACTTTAGCCTTAAGTCCCTATTTATACTATGCCATAAGCGCCTTATTATTCCATTTGACCTATATAGCTAGCGTCTAAAACTGTATTGTATACTCTATTACTAAGGTTCGTTATACTAGGTTCTAAAGCTTTTATTCTACTATAGTTATTGCCTCCAGGTCTTTAAATATCTATGTTAACTGTTCTACGAACCCGTTCTAACTAGCAAATATATACCATATATTCTAGTTAGTGGTTATTATGCTATTTACCTATATTTTAGTAAGATAAGGTTTAAACCACTTAAGTGCTTATCCTATTAAAAACAATCCTGCATACGCTACTTAGTCTAATAATATTACCAACTTCGCTTTCTCTTGCATAACCTTAAAATGTATCTGCGTAAGGAACCCCTTAAGCTTTAACTTCTCTTCTAAGAACCGTTTAATTAAAGGTAACTTAACCTTTACTGCTCTAATTCCATTAATGCGTTCCTTAAGTATCCTACTATTATCCTATAAGTAATTAACTATTTCCTATAACTAACCTCTTGTAACCACTTATAAGTCCGTATCTACTATACTAGTGTCTCCACCTAAGGTAGTAGCTGCCATTAATGGCGTCGTGACTAGTGCTTTAGGTGGCATATTATTTAACTTTATTTAATACTGTAACCTTAGTAGTAAATGTGTAATAGAACCTTATAGCAAGAACTACGGTAGGTCCTATTATTAGGCCGGGTATATAGATATAAATAGGTTAACAACGTAATAATAACTAGTAGAGTGGTTGCCTAATAGATTAACTCTAATTATACTCTAAAATTTACTATAAAGAGAGAACTATCTGGGTAGGGACTATGGTCCTTTAAATACACAACCATACGCCTAAGAAATCCCTTTGCTCTGTAAGGTATATGTGCTCTATCTACTCTGTTACAGATTATATAGATTACATTATGTGACCTTAGCTACTATTCCTTATTACATGGTTCCACTGGATCCATCCTAGACCGTGCCTATATCAACTAACTAGCTTCCGCCGACTCCTCTCCAAGTAGTCGTAACATCGTACTTAAGCTGTCCGTAACATTGCGCCTTATTCTTATTATTCTAACTATTTTAGCTGCTCTAATTCTAAGCTCTTAAAGGCATAAAAGAAGCTTAATGCTTATAAAGAGGTTATTAAGCCAAATAATATGTTTTCCTGGAGGATAGAGCCGCTGCTTAGTAAAGTCGTCCTCTTATAGTAGGAAATTAAGAACTACTGCCTGCGTCTTTAAAAAACCCTCTTTAGTAAAGGAAGTATCTAGATTAATAGGGCCTTTGTTAGCCCCTTTAGTATACTACATCTAATCTAATATATAGCCTTTATTGCCAAGAATCCATATTTTAAAGCCTTCTAGTATTGGCTTAAATGGAATATTAATAATTTCCCTAGCACGGCTAGTAAAGTGCTAAATTGTCTTATTAACAGTAAGGTAAGCTCCTAGCATATAGAGCTTTTAGTAAAGTAGCCGCAGGTATTTAAAGAGGTTGTTAATACAATTAAATATTATCCTTTACTGTGGGGTATTATTAGGTAGAAGTTACGAGGCTTAAAAGTAGCAGTTAACTTGTTTAAATCGAGTCTTCCCTATATAGTTTTTGACTATATAAGAAGCTCCATTTTTAGTTAAATCGCCCTAGTAGTCCTCTACACTAAATTCTGCTGTAATTCCTATATAAATAAGTGTACCGAAATATGCGTATAGTTCTATCCTTAATGTTGGTTTCTATAACTAAGGGCACCTTAGTGCTTCCTTATCTAACAGCTAATAGAGCTCTATAAATTTATTTATCCACTTTATAAGCTTATCCATTATATCCTCTATAAAGAATAGACTAAATATTATAAAGGCATTGCTTGTATTAAGGTTAGGTAGGAGATTTGGCTGGCTATAATTATGCTAATTATTAATTTTATAGGGTTTAAAGCTGGGCATTGGCCAAGGCTTTAGAGGGTTTTTTTTTGCAATTTAAGTTGGTGGAATCTTGTATTGTGTGCTTTAAACAATATCTAGGTCTTTAGATTAAGTAGAGGAGACCATAGTATAGTAGAATATGGCATTGAATACTATTTAGTTTCTATGGAAGTCCTAAGCATGATGTCTTGTTCTATGCATGGACCATATTCTTATTAATAACGTAGGACGCTGACGGGTTAAGGGATAGTAGAGTTTTTAACTTATAAGGCAGCTTAGCTCTCTATAATTACTCTAATTTAGCTTAGATTAGGGGCTTCGCGCGATTAATTAAAATCTAGCCACAATTAATTATAAAATTAAGTTTTAATTTTAACGTAATTAGAGACCTTAATTATTATATATATAATAGTGCCTTCTTATACTTTGTACTAATATCTTTATATAAGATCTTTCCGGAATAAGGTAAGCAGTCTGGAATTAAGCTGATTAAAGTGATATACAACTTATTTAGGAATACGGATGACTTGTTCCGGAATAAGGCAGAGATGTTCCGGAATATCGTATATACCGCGTACTGGAAAGAGGATAGGCTAAAGTTAATTATAAACAGCCTTAAGGGGCTGGCCGAAGTTCCAATATTTATTGATATATTAGGACGGAGAGCTATCCTATATTTATACAAGCGAGTGCTAAACAGAACTAGAGTAAGCGGGTAGAGGCACTTTATAGGCATTTCTATATCTAAAGTATATTTACCCCGTATAAAATTTCCATATTCTTAGGGAATAGATAGTTGCATAGAACAAATCTTATATTGTAGTATATGTAGGTAATATATTAAAGGCTTTTCTTTATTACTGGATTGTACTTCTTTTAATTAGCGGACCATTACTAAGAGGCGGTATGTATTATATAAAGGCGATCGGGCGAATAAAGTCTGAGGTGACCGAAGAAGGCTTGGTGAGAATAGCGGGCTGATATTGTAACAATATTGTGAGGCTGAGCTGAGCCACGCTGGTAGAATTGTCTTTCGGAGAGTTCGCACCTCGTCGTAACATTTCATGGGGTTACATTAGAGCATCGAGTGGCTGGCGTAGGAATGGCTCAGCCCAGCCTTCCAAGCGAGGTCACTAGCCATCATCTTCGTGCAGTCGTATTCGCGGTCGTGTCACTCTCAGGCTGGCCATTAGGATACCCACGGGCCTCTTGCCGTCATAGCACAGGTAGTGTTTATTTTCGGACCAGGTTGAGCCTGTTGCGATGTCTTCGATGGACAAATGTACTTATTTACCATTTCTCCCGCTTCGATAGAGGTCATCTTCACCCGTTTCCTCATACAGGAATAAATTCGTTCAACCCATCTCACATCATTTCACCTCCTTGCTGATCCTTGAAACTACCTCTTGATCCTTGGAACTCACTTCACCTTTCTCAATCCGGACTACATCATCCTTCGATCCCACCTACAGGGCTCTCTTGGAACTCTCTTAAGGCGACCCTAGTTGGGCCTTCTTCTCTTCATCTTTTTGCAGAGACCTTTTCTTCCTCCCCTGCAAGTGCGATAAAAATTTCCGAGATGGTTCCTGCATTCAATCTATTTTTAGTGGTGGATCTGCTCCTCACCCTGGGGTTGGTCAGTGCGACCCCAGCGACTTCGGCCCTAAAGGCCCGAGCAGTCTCCCCAGACGCGAGCTGTGGCGGATCAGTCGGATATACGTGTCTTGGGTCATCATTTGGCAGCTGTTGCAGTGCATATGGATGGTGCGGGTCAACCGATGCCTACTGTGGTACAGGCTGCCAGTCCGCCTTTGGGACTTGTGGTTCCAATCCAGCCTCGAGTTCTGTTATATCAAGGTCGACAACATCTTCGGCCACGCCTACTGCCAGCACCACCCTAACAGATTGCTTGAATAACAAGAATATTCCAATTAGTCTCATTTCTTCCCCTAATTTCGCCCAACTTGCCCAGCCATACAATTTACGTCTACCGTATACGCCTGTCGTTATAGTTTTGCCCACGACTCCCCAGCACATCTCCGATGCTGTTGTTTGTGCGGGCAAGTACGGCGTGAAAGTTCAGGCGAAAAGCGGTGGCCATTCCTACGCCTCATTCAGCTCTGGTGGGAAAGATGGCAGTATGGTGATCGACCTTGAGCCACTTCAAAATATCGTTGTGGATGCCACTACCGGCATTGCTGTGGTTGGCGGAGGAGTGAGACTTGGAAATTTGGCACTGGGAATATACAACCAAGCACAGCGAGCTCTACCGCATGGAACTTGCCCTGGGTGATTACATTAGAATTTTGACTTCATACTCATATCTCATTAACTAACACTCGTTCAGTGTTGGAATAGGCGGTCACTTCACTCATGGAGGCTACGGCTATGATAGTCGCTTGTGGGGATTGGCCCTGGACACCATCGTTGGACTAGATGTCGTGCTTGCAAACGGCAGTTACATCCATGCTACATCTACGGAATACCCCGACATTTATTGGGTAGGTTTCTAAACCTTTACTCTAGGCAGTAGACTCCTTTGGTTAGATCCAGCAAAAGTTAACACCCTTCTTTCAAGGCTCTACGCGGAGCAGCTGATTCATTCGGTATTGTCGTCAATTTTTATCTACAGACACAACCGGCTCCAACCACTGTCATAAACTGGTCATACAGTTTTTCTGGCATGTTTAGTTCTCAGGCAACTTTTACAAATACTTTCCTCCACATCCAAGATTTTGCGCAAAACGCTTCTGTAGTTGATGGTCGGCTCGGATTCGGCATTTATCTTGATGGATCAGGCTACAGTCTTGGCGGGACATTCATTGGAACTGAAGATGAGTTTAATCAGAAGGTTAGTTTAGCCTTATTAATTTCAGTACCAATAGCACTTGGAAATCAACTGGTGTTAGTTAACACTGGTCCCCATCCTCCCCCTCCAAATATGCTTTTTTATGGACTCTATATCTCTTTACTGCTTCAACATCGATGGCTTACTGAAAACGAATAGATCGCGCCAGAACTCTTGCGTGGGCTTCCTTCATCAACCCCAAGCGTTAAAGCCCTTGGCTGGATTGATAGTCTAACCGCGCTGTCCGGCGCGGCTTCGTTACAAGAGCCACTAACTGGTTACAATGCTCATGACACCTTTGTTCGTAGTCCATTCCCATCACAAAAACGTAGTAGTCTAATCAGCCACAGTTTGCCAAGAGCGTCACCGTCCCTGAGAATGGTCCGCTCACCGCAGCAGCCTTGAACAGCTACTTCACTTACATAACCCAAACTACTGAGCCAAGCGTACGCATTTCTTTTCATTCTGTTCTCTTATATCTGCTGGTTACTGACTCGACCTTTCGCAGTCGTGGTTCTCGATTATAAACCTCTATGGTGGCCCAGGCTCTGCCATTAACACTCGCGATACCACGTTCTCCTCCTATTCAGATCGCTCTTCGCTCTGGGTCTTCCAGAACTACGGTTTCACCTCAGGAGGCGCACTTCCATCCGCCACCATTGGCTTTATAGATGGAATGAATGACGCGATCGAGAACGCCCAGCCGCAGACGCAGTTCGGTGCGTATTTAAATTATGTGGACCCAAGCCTGGATCCGGAGACAGCACATAGCTTGTACTATGGCACGGACGCCTACAACAGGCTTCTAGCAATCAAGCAAGTGGTAGATCCAGGAATGGTGTTTTGGAACCCGCAGGCTATTGGGGTGGCATAAGGTAACGAGGGTTTCAACTTGGAAGGAGAGTTCAACATCGGGGACTCGTTAATTGGATTTCGGAGTTCTGGGATTTCTTTGGGGCATAATATAATGGCATAAAGCATAGCACGATGGCGTAAACATTGATGCATTTACGGGCCGGAATGGGTAGTAATTAATACTTCTAATGATGGGATTATGATTGGGCAGATTGCTGAAAGCTTGGAAAATTAAATTCACATTAGTCCAAATGAAAGAGATGACTAATATTAACCCAAATTTTCTGAAGCATACTCGAATTGTGGCAAGAATTTATGTTATGGATTACCTACAACCCCACGCCGAAGGAGGGCAAGTGATAGCTTTGATGGGATTGTTGAAAGATAACGGGCGGGTGGTGCGGCAGGCGATCTGTTTCGATTTTCACCCCCGCCACGTGCATTTTGATTGGGCATGACCTCTGCTCACAATCTCTGTTCCCCACCGGCCTCAAGAGCTTCGTTCTCGGAGAATTGAGCTCCTTGTCCTACGTCCTTCCAGCCCGTCATTCTTAGCAACTTTACAGCTACTTATTCTAGCAATTGAACCTTATCTTTACCATTTAGCATGAGATTCGGTAGCACCCTCCGCAAGACCATCTATCCGCCATGGAAGGACAAGTACGTTGACTATGATAAGCTCAAGAAGCTGTTGAAGGAGAGCGATATCGATTCGCCAATTGAGGAAGAGGATGATCAGTGGACAGCGGACGATGAGAGTGCGTTTGTGGACGAGCTCTGCAACGTCCAATTGGAGAAGGTGCATTCTTTCCAAGTCGAGACCTACCAGAAGTTGCGTGACAGGACATCAGCCTGCGAGGCGAAACTAGACCCATTGGCAGTTGGCTTAAAGCCTGAACAAACAGAGGCTGGTGATGCAAGTTCCTCTGCGGACAATGGAGAGAAGAAGTCGGAGGTCAGCCCGGTGGAGAGGGAGAAGATTCTGAAAGAAGTCCTCAAGGAGTTGGATAACATCACCAAGGAGGTCAATGAGCTGGAGAAGTATAGCCGTATCAACTACACGGCTTTCTACAAGGCTACGAAGAAGCATGACAGGAAGCGCGGTGAGGCCTACAAGCTTCGAGCCTTCCTCGAAGCGCGGCTCTCAGAGCTGCCTTTCAACAAGGAGGACTACTCACCACTACTATACAGGTTATCAGCGATGTACTCTTTCGTCCGACAGAGTTTGGAGGGAAAGAAACAAGAAGCTCTGTCGTTCTCTGATAGCCAAATCGGGGGTGAAAGCTTTACTTCACACAAATGTACGCTAATTCTCCCTCGAGAGACACAATTGCTAAGAGTTACTAGTCTGGGTACATCCAGAGAACCTCCTTGAAGTAAAGACGGTCATCCTCCGCCGCCTTCCCGTGCTTGTATACAACCCGCAAACTTCCAAGATTGCCGAAGGCTCCCAACGCGACCCTACCCTTACATCTATATATTTTGATAACCCCAGTTTCTCTCTTTACACGAATAAGGTTAACAATGAACCGGATCCAGCTTCATTGCGTCTCCGTTGGTATGGCCAGCTGGCAGAAAAACCCGATGTCCTCTTTGAGAAGAAAGTAATCAATGATGGGAATAGCAGTGAGGAGCAGAGATTCCCGATAAAAGACAAATACGTTCAGCCATTCATAAAGGGTACGTACAAGATGGAAAAGAGTATACAAAAGCTTCAGGAAAGAGTAGGAGAAGAAAGCAATGAGGTGGAGGAGTTCCAGAAGGCGGTGGATGATATCCAAACATTCATCAAAGACAACGAGCTTCAACCTATCCTGCGAGCAAACTATACACGCACTGCTTTCCAAATACCCGGAGATGATAGAGTCAGGATATCTATGGATACAGATCTAGCTTTGATCCGTGAAGATGCCTTGGACATGGACAGGCCTTGCCGAGACCCTGATGATTGGCACCGAAGAGATATTGACGATGCTCAAATGGAGTATCCGTTTGATGGTATCCGGAAGGGCGAAATAAACCGGTTTCCATTTGCACTGCTAGAAATCAAAATCAAGGGTAGGAAGAAGTACGAGTGGGTGAACGACCTAATGAACTCTCACCTTGTCAAGAAAGCCCCTCGATTCTCCAAGTTTGTTCATGGTGTGGCAATGCTGTTCGAGGACAATGTCAACATTTTCCCATTCTGGCGAAGCGAAGTCGACACTGATATCAGGCAAGAACCCCAGAAGGCCTTTGAAGAAGAACAAGAACGAAAGGCCAAGGCTGCAGAAGACGAATTTGCTGTGGGTAGCTTGTTTGGCGTTAGAGCTAGCCCCAGCTTCAAGCCCGCTGTTCGCTCTCCCGTCGGTTCACCAGCAGGTCCAACGTCTCTCAGAGATCGTACTCCTCTTAGATCGTCGGTCGATGCGCGATCTTCCTTGTCGCACGCAACGAAAACGAATGGCAAAGATAAAGTCGGCGAGGAGATAGATTCTGACGAAGATAGCACACACGCCAGCTGGGATCAATCTCCTTTCGCCAAATCCACGGGTCTACGGTCCCTCTTGCCTTCATTCTCGTCGTCAAAGTACGCCCGCGCTCACCAACAGCGCCAAGTGAAACTACCTCCTGGCGTTCGCGACCCTGGAGTGTGGATTAAAGATCAAGGTCCTGTCAGGGTGGAGGCGAAAGTCTGGCTTGCTAACCAGCGTACCTTCATCAAGTGGCAGCATGTTACTATCCTGCTTGCCTCGCTTTCATTAGGCCTTTACAACGCCGCAGGGCAGACGAACGAGGTTGCCAAAGCGCTCGCTGTGGTCTACACACTTGTTGCACTCTTCACATTGCTGTGGGGCTATGGAATTTACATGTACAGAAACAGCCTTATCCATCAGAGGAGCGGGAAGGACTTTGACAATCGATTCGGTCCAGTAGTAGTATGTTTAGGCCTGATCATAGCGCTGTGCCTGAATTTTGGATTTAAGGTACGCATTCGTAAAATGTGGTGAAGTTGGGTTCTGTGCTGTGTGCCTTGGAGGATTAACAATGCGAGCTAACATCCGTTTACAGTATAATGCGATCATTACGGGTGACGCAAATGGAGACAAGGGTGTGAATTCAACATCCTACGAACACGTCGAATTAGTATAAGTCTGTGGACATATACTCCGTAGCTTAGTTGGGGCAGTGCGAAATTCCGAGAAGTGTAATGGACGCGCAAGTCGCAATGGTCTCACAGAAAAGCACTCTGGGTTTCACGCAAGCAATTTTCATTTCTGGACACTTTGTTTTACCTGTGACGTTCAATTGGTCTTGTATATTAGTATACGTCTCACAAGCTTGTATTCTACGTGATGTATACAGCTGCTTGTTTAATGCTATAGTATGTTCCTGGCCGAGACAAGCGTGTAGTTCAGGAGTATTAATGTTTCAGGCGGCGCTTTTTGTACGCGTCCATTTTGTCCCGCATGAACGCAGCACATTTTGGCCTTGCATAGCCTTCGAAAGTACAGAAGTACCTAATCTGATGGGTGCAACCTTTCAGCCTTACGCCACTGCTACTGGTCGATTGTCTCTCGGCAATGATATTCAGGGATCGGAGTGCGGCATTGATGGATGAGTGTTTGTACCGCAATATCCTTCCTGTGACCATTAATTATCTTTTTGCTGGCCGATGAGGGTGCCGCTCTTGCCACATTGCTTCTGGCGCAGATCGTTGGGAGATGTAACTCCCCGTTCTTCTGCATCGAGGTAGCAATCTATTCTATCACACTCGAATTTGGATGTGCAAGCCTGCCATATGTCCGGCAAGAAAGGCGGTGTTTGACAAGAGAGCCGTACGCTTGGCTTATGGTGTCATGCTGAGAAGCACCGCCGCAATCCTATAGCAAAGGCGGAATCTGACAGCAGATCTTGGAACTTCCCAAAGGAGGCCGTCTCCAGAAGCTCTGAAGAAGACTGTCGCAGCAGTTTCGTTTGAGCAAGATTAGTAGGTCACGGCACTAAAATTCCCAATTTCGAGAACATTGAGCATAGCAAATCATCATTTGCAGACTGCCGTAATTCGGAGAGATTGCATCCCTGATGCTGATCCTTTGATGTGCCACAGTCGCATCGGACGCTGGGGTAGTCGGCACAAGAGGCTGCTGGGCACTGGTTGCAAGGATGAATGACAAGGTCAAGGCGGCGCCTCTCCCGCAATTGGACGTCTGTCCACCACTGCCAGCAGCTTTCCCTCCTGTCACTGCTGTATTCGCTGTCATGCGCTTGTTCTCAAGACCAACCAGACGAATGGCCTTTTTATGAGTGTGACCCTCGTGCCCTGCACTACTCTCGGCCCCCTGACAACCAGTCCCTCTGTGAACTTTCGCATGGTGCAAACCGGTAAGGATACACGGGTACCATCTCCACAAATGTCACCTCTTCTTCGCGTGACGCAGCACCGCCAACGCGCTTGCCGTAGGTCCGGATCTGGCATCTTTTCAGGTCCGATTGGCAGTACCTTGAATTGCATGGAGATCTGGCTGAAAAGGCCAGCACGCTAGTGCATGGTAACCAGCGGTCGTCTCCCAAACAACGGCCGCCGAGGCGGTGCTCCACGAGCTATGAGGCAAACATTGACAATGCGCCTAGCCCTTCTATTTTTCTTTAACAAGGCAACTTGCGTCACTGCTGCGAGAAATTGTACTTACTATATATTTTGCACACCGTGTTTGATGCCCCGTAGCTCCACCAGAACATCTCCTTCGAAGCTTTGTGCTACTCATATTCACCCCACATGGCCGCGCCCTCAACCACATTTCTTCCTAAGCCTTGTTCCCGTTGATCCCGCGGTGCTACTCGTTTTGGGGCGAAGTTGTTTGGGCCCGGGTTCACTCATTGCACGTCTTTTTTCCACATATATATCCCTTCAGCCTCACTCATCTTTGGTCAAGTTTGCTCCAAAGGGGTTTCACCACCGTCACTGTACTAGCATTTACTTGTTGAAAGGACATTGAAGCAATTCAACAAAAGCACTGTATCGATTACGACCCGTTTTCTAAAGCTTTCGAACCCACATAATAATGCGTATCACAACATTCGCTGCCCTAGCAAGCTTACTCTCCCTAACCTCTTCCACTCCGGTCGCAGCTCCAGCACCAAAGCTTCAAGTCCTCCATGCACGCCAAAATGCTACCAACACGACCACACCATGCGCTTCTGTATCCTTGGCCTATTTCAACCAAGTCAATCCATCGCCGACTGTACCTGCGAAGATGGCCATGGACTGCATCAAGAGTGTCCCGCTCAATGTTACTTCCGCCAAAGCGCTACTTAGTGAAATTCGGCCATATATCAATTGGCAGAGCACGCTTTCGTTTTTGAAGAACCCACCTACCGAGTACGTGGCCAAGATTCAGCGGGCTGTGGATATTTTGGGCGGACTAGATGCGATTGAGGCGAATGTGACTGCTGGTGCTTATGGAGGAGAGTATGAGGTGAGTTGCCACCAATTTTTTACGTATTCCGGAGAGAATTTCCCTAAGGTGTTGAGGGTTCGGATAGATGGATGTGATTGGCGGGCGCATGATTTTCAAGGACGGCACATCACAAAGCTGCATTCAAGATTAAGTGTTTTCGATGATACTAGCACCAACTTCCGCTTCTCACTTCTCACTTCTCGCAGTTATTACAAGATGCGGCTAGAGGAGATTAGAGTTCATTTTAAGAATGTACCTGACATGTTTCTAGTTCGGAATGGCGCTCTACCAACTCATCCAATCTGCGCATGACGGCCATTTCACCTTCGTGCCCGATTCCGTGGGTAACATCTTCAACTTTGGTAGGACTGTACCGTTGGTCTCCGTTTCCGAGGACGGGCAAAAATTGCCTGCTGTGTTCGCTTACACCGATGTCCTTGGCTCGCATTTCAATAACATCTCGTATACTCCTTCTGCCGTAGTATCAATCGATGGCGAGGATGTTAATACGTTCCTCGAAAACTGGAGCCAGTGGGGCTCACTGCAAGATCGGGATGCACTCTACAACAACGTCTTCTATGAGCTCGCCCAAGTGTCGCTTGGAGGGTCTGGCACCGGAACTGGAACTTTCACCGGCGGTGGACGTGGTCGATGGGTCTACCCTGGCCCTACCACTACGCTTAAGTTTGCGAACGGCACCACGGGCACTTTCCAAAACTACGCCCGAGTGCTAGTTAACTTCCGAACTATTGAGTCTGGCGAGGACCTTGCCAAGAATTACTTCTATTACGGGGCGGCCGGTCAAGCTAGCCAGGCGAACATTAATAAACAAGCCATTGCAGCCACTACCACGACCGAAGTGAAGGTCGCTGCAGCTACTAGAAGCTCACCCCCTGGCTACCCTGCTGTCGTAGTGGAGGGTCCTCAGAATCTCATTAACGGATACTATATTGACGCGCCCGGTTACGAAGATGTTGCAGTTCTTTCAGTGCCCAATTTTGTTGGAGATGTCAGTGCCGAGATCCCCTTCCAACAAACCACTCAAAACTTTCTTCCAAAAGCCATTGCAGATGGTAAGACTAAGTTGATCATCGATGTCTCGGCCAATGGCGGTGGTACCATTATGCAAGGCTACGACATGTTTAAGCAACTGTTCCCATCCATATTACCCTACGGTGCGACGCGATTCCGCGCACACGAAGCTCTCGACCTAATCGGGCAGAGCACCAGCGCCTTTGCAACAGCATACCCACGCTCAATTACTCAACCCAACGCCACGATATCTGAAGCGCAAGCTACGTACTTCGACTATCAAACCGACGCCAACGTTAACTACCAACCCTTCAAGTCTTGGGCAGACAAATTCGGCCCGGTGACCTACAATGGCGATAACTTCACCTCCATCGCGCGCTGGAACCTGTCCGATATCCTCATAGAATACAACTCCGGCGGCATCGACATCACAGGCTACGGCCCACGTGCCAACTTCACCCAGCAGCCCTTCAAAGCCGAGAACATCGTCATCGTCTACGACGGCTACTGCGCATCGACGTGCACGATCTTCTCAGAGCTGATGCGGCAGCAAGGTGGTGTGAAGACCATCGCCATGGGGGGCCGCTCGAACCGCAACGCGATCCAGGCCGTCGGCGGTGTCAAGGGCACCAACAACTACCAGTGGGGCTACATCCAGGCGCTCGCGCAGGACGCCATCATCGACGCGGCGCCAGACCAGCAGCAGCGCTACAACAGCAGCGTCCTGCGCGACTACTACTCCGACACGCCTTTCACCCGCGCCGCCGCGCCGCCGGGCGCCAATGTTCGTGATGGATTGCGCCAGAACGACACGTCCGGCGTGCCGCTGCAGTTCCGCTACGAGGAGGCGGATTGCCGCCTCTACTACACGCCGGAGATGACAGTCGATGTCACGGCGATCTGGAAGGCGGCGGCGGATGCCAGGTGGGGGAGCGGCAAGTGTGTGGGCGGGCAGACTGGGGCTAATTCTAGGCGCGGGGAAAAGGAGGTCACGACGTCGTTGGGGAAGAGAGGTAATTTCAGAGGCCGTGCGGCGCTGAGCATGAAAGAGGCGCTGGAGCGGAGTTTGACGCTTGAGACGGAGCCGCTGATGCAGGGAGATGGGTTCATGGTGCCGTAATTTAGAGCGTGTGGGAGTGTGGCATGTATGGTCTGGTGGCTCATGTTGCATTGCATGTTTTTACGATGAGCGTATAAGCGCTATGAGTGACTATGATAGTCCTTGGATTTTCTTGTTATTCGGGTTAGGGAAAAGGGAATATCAACGCTGTAATGTGTGGTATGGTGATTTCGGGACTACATAATTGAATTGGTTTGGGCATTGGCAATTTTGCACAAATGGCTTGACTGGTGAAGCTGTGAGGGTTATGACAAAGTTCTCGTAAGAGGCTCCTAGCGTTTGATGAGATTAATTGATGTCTTTTAGCGCCTGGGAAATCTGAAATTCATGCCAAGCCCCGCTCAAAGCTTCCCCGCTCACCTCTCTTCATTGCCCAAACGTTTTCATTTTTGGCCTTCTCCAGCTGAACTCACAGAAGAAAATTTGCCTTCAGTCCACTTCTTCATATGCTTGTTCATTTGCCCAGCCGGAGTCATGTTCTCTGGGTTCTACTTCCCTCCTGAATTATGTTGACAAAGTGGAGTTGTTGATAAATTTGATGGCAACGACGAGGTCAGAGCTGACGATGGCTCTGGAAGAGTCCTCCACACGGGTTTCCTGCTTACATAAGCAGACTTCCTTTGTTCCGCTTTTGGTCGGTCTCCTTATCTCAGTAAGCGACTCAGACAGCAAGGGCAAACTAAAGGCGCACTCACTAATACTAAAGTATCACTAGTCTCCGCCTAAATAAACGCCACTTTTTTTTAACCAATCAGATATCTACTGACCTTA
>Ga0307507_10004087_pt1 | contig 26657 bp, 21 predicted proteins | sample 7_EM_MG_FD_207223 | JGI IMG/M metagenome (GOLD analysis project Ga0307507, IMG submission 207223) | Populus trichocarpa ectomycorrhiza microbial communities from riparian zone in the Pacific Northwest, United States - 7_EM | ecosystem: Host-associated > Plants > Roots > Unclassified | place...
AAAGTATAAATCAACAGGAATGATTCCTTTCTCCGATCCTTCCATGGATCTCTACTCCGATCTATACTCTTCCGCGCACGCCCCCGCTTCCATGCTGGTCTCCTTCCATGTATATTTCCCCTATCCATCCGCATAATAAACATCATGCTAGCAAAGGAAAAAACGACAGTCATAAAGAAAACTTTCCAGGTTCCGTAGTCTACTCACATCCAATTCGTCCTTCACCAATCACAAGCACATATCTGGTGGTTTGCCGAACGATAAAGGTTTAGGCTGTACCTACGCAGAACATAGCGGGCAGGACTCAAGACTTGATGCTTCTGGGCAATGATGGAGTTTATAATTTCTTCCATGGAGTATAGTGAAGAGCGAGTTGTGAGAGGAAGCGATAACAAAGCAAGACCAAGGCAAGGAAAGGACCATAAGAAAAGAAAAACAAATAGCAGAAATATTTGTATTGCTTGCGTGTTCCTCCGCCCCTGCATAAGCGTACTACTAAGCCCCATGAGGTCAGGAATTTCCTATACTAAGAGCTGTTTGAAATAGCTGTACTTGATACAGGAGATTCTCATACAGTGCCGCTGTAGCCTTAGGGGTATGTGTACGCACTCGCAGAAGGAGAGGCAAGCTACGAAAGATTTTGTTTTGATTTTCCTTCTTTCTTATTTTTCCTTTGCTTCTTTCTTACTTTCTTGCTCTAAAACCTTTTTGAGACTTTCTGTTCCATCTACTCAGCATTATCCATTATACTTTCATTTCTTAAAACTAACAGGCTGTATTAACTTAAGATTTCCACTCCCCTACGTACAACTCTTATCCTCGATCATTACCTCCACATCGATTATTTTCACCTGGGGCCCGTGGGACCGGGTGGGTGATGTTTCATGATTTGGCCTCTAAGCCTGCCTATCTCTACTCGGAAATCTGGTCAACTAAAGGGAATTAATAAACTTGGTAGGAATCACCGAGTCCAATTCACGGACACCCCTTCTGATCAAGAATGAATCTTCGAGACTTATCTCCTGCCCTACTAATAACAAGCTTTGCCCTATTATAAAGTCGGAGGGAGAATTACTAAGCCGGCAATCAACTGTCTAGGGTGGCGAAGCACGGATATGGGTGCCCATACTAATGGGTTTTAAATAGATAACTAAAGTATTATACAACCTAGTGGGGCACCTTTTAGTCGGAAATCCATGAGATTTCCGCGCTCCTCCGAACATGCCGCCCTTTTGAAAGTATCTCCAAGTCAACTCTTATTAGCCAGGTATTGGAACGGAGAAGTCACAAATACTACAAGAGCTCCTTGTGCTTTGTGGCCGAAAAGTATTACTACTTTACCGTTCGGCTTATCCTAGAAGATGGAATCTTGGAAATAATCAACACTGGCCAAGTACTTGTCGAACGGTGCATTGTGCACTATGAACTAGGAGGGGCACGGGATCGATACGCTGTCATATGGTGGAATTCACGCAAATACTCTCGATGAGCGAGGCCGCATACCACTTAGGTGTTGGAAATGCTACTCTGCATGATAGAGTTTCTCTTGTTTCATGAAACCGTTGGGGGTATGAAAGATATTTCATAGATGCCTAGATATGAAGGCTATAGTAATCAAAGGAAGGTTTCGTGGTATATCTCTTTTGTTCCAGGGATAACGCTGAATTTTTCTTTTATTTCTTTCCGGGCTACACAAAACGATGAGGGGACATGTGGGAATGAAATTGGAAAGCTGTGGTGATTTTTGGAAGTTTGTGAAGAACCTTATGATTTTCATATATACAGCTGTTATCTCCATCAGTCTAGTGAGTAAGACAAGTACGCACGGAATAGAACTATGTTGCTCATTATCATTGGCCTCCCTCCCACTGTTCCTCATTCGGTGCCGTATTTGCTCTTATTTTATTCATTACATGCGCAAAAATGGGGCCTGTTCTGGGGTATAGTAGGGATGCTATTGCGCGATTCTAGGATAGAGAAGAGTGGCTTTTGCCTATACCCCAATTTAATAGCTATTAACCTAGTTGTATGGACTAAGGACGAGGACCTGGTGCGATGATTTTTGAAAACAATGCCCTAAAATAGTTGTGAACAGGCTGGAGAAGCTTGTGAGATGACCGCATGTTCGAAGGGAGGAGGAAATATCAGGTATTTCCAACATAGGGGAAGTACATATTTTGCAACACCAATTGATTGTCAAGTGCAAGGAAGGTCATTTTTGGCTTACCTAGGGGGAAGCAGGTAAGAGGTAATGGAAGAGATTGGGAGATTAACTTGAGGTATGCAAGCTATGACATTCCTAGTAAATATACTGTATTCATGAACAAAATATCACCATTTTAATAATCTCTTCTATTTGCTTGTTACCCAATACAAGTTGTGCTAGCAAACACGTCTCGACTACAAGGACTTCGACATGAATACTTTGATAGGGTTGCTTGTAGATATCAAGTATCGTTTGTCAGAGTACCCATCATATCCTTCAATCCATTAAACCCATAATAAGCCAAGCAGGTACAGTCACTTGCGAATATTCACTATCCGAACAGCTAGGCCAATTATTAAACATAGTCCATCCTTTGTTCATTTCCGAGCAGGTAGGGAACGCAGGACTACTTTCTTACTCCTATCGCCTCTTAGGCAAAAGCCTTTGCCTTCGTCAACCTCCCTCATCTCCATTTGTCCTTCCCAGTTGGTGGTTCATAACAGTACCTGGGACTGTTCTTACCATTTCCGTGACCATCGTAACACTAAGTGCTATTGAGGTGGGGCCTTCACAATGGCTACTTTTTCTTGTACAAAAGCTGAAATCGCCCAGTCTTTTGGCGGCATGAGTGAAATATACCAAAGTTCTTTCATTAACCGTGCTAAGGTGCGATTTCTCTTTGGATCTCACAGGGAGTATGGTATTGCCGTGAGCTAGAGACATAGTACTGGTATCAGGATAAATAAAATCTAGATGGCTGTGACAGGCTTCGGAGTTTTCTATATATTGGCTTTGACTGTAGATTATCGGTCAGGTTGATAAAGGCAAGTGTGACGGGACCAACGAGCACATTTCTATATAAGGTTGAAGACTGAGTTCACTAAAGAAAGTAAGGAATCCGAGTGATACCGGATGATCACCCTGCTCTCCCTTAATCACTACAAGATAGGAATATAAACAGGATTGGTAGTTCTCATTTTGTAATACGTGGATGGGCGGGCTTGTGACAAGAGTGACTCTGCCCCCCAGTGTGTTTGCGGGCCAGTATAAAATGATTCTAGAGTGAAGCATGATAAAGTTTCAAAGAAGGGTGTGAGGGCTCCGGTTGAGCGGTGAGGTAACACAACAGTCAGTGGCATCGCTATTCAGATATCACTAGCGATAGTTGAGAGAGGCGTGTGACTAGAAGGGCCAGAGATCTTGGTCGTAACAGGGGTAATTCAGTAAGTTATTATTCGAGTTAACAGGAGGGGGGGGTACTATGGATGGATAAAGCGCTGGAATAACTAGTACAGCATGGATGGGGCAAAAACGACATCATTATTTAGACAGAGTAGTAATTACTTGCACATTGGAGAAGTCTAGAAATGTGGGCTTTGCTGGGCGCTAACTTATGTGTCGCTGCCTTCTAAAATGTGCCAAGCCTGGTCTCCAGATTTTGAGATAATCTTGCAATGCGCAAGAGGTTCTCCTACCGTAGTCCTGCGATAGTGACCTGCCAAAGCAGTGGGATGGGCCTATAATAGTATGAATTGGGTTGTGCAACGAGCATGCTGATTTCTCTAGTAGTGGGGGCTTCCGGTACCAAAAGGACTGTGGGTTCGCTCCTCTGCACTGTCCTGAAGTACTGGAGGAGTTACTGGTATTACAGGCTGCAAAAAATGATTCCTGCCTTTATAACATTCCTGTTTACCGGCAGAAGTTGTTCCCTGATTCTAACTCACCCCTGCGAGCATCGGGAAAGTGTTGGAGCGCGGTCCAAGCTGGTCTTCAATCCTCCTGGTCCACTATAGGGGGTGGTGGTCCGCATGGTCCACCTGCTCCACTCCGATCCATTCTGATCCAGACCTTTTTAAATTCTGCCTAAAATGTGTACCATGCTGGATCAGGGTGGAGCAGGAGGACCAGGGGGACAATAACCCCCCTAAATGGCACAGGACTTGGTTTTACATTTTGCTGATGAGGTCCCGTGTATTAGTTGTTGAGTTGCTTAGATTTGGTAATGAGGAAATAGCAATGTGATTTGTTTTTCTTGAGTTGCGAATGGTGGGGTCCAAGGTGTTTGGAAATGGCGGTCGGGGAAGCTGTATGTTGTCTTTCCGGGTAAGGGTCAGGTAATTGCACACTACTAGTACAAGTGCCGTAAAACCTAGCTTTTAATGAACTAGCGGCAAGATTCTGTGAATCAATCATAGGCTAAATATCTTGTTGCTTCTAAAATGCTCACTCCTTGGTCTTCTTAGCACCGGGATTTCAAAATGTCCTGGTCTGGGGCAGCTTATTTAAAAGCAAGATTTTCTGGTACTATGTATTCAGCCAGAGGTCCAGCATTGAAATACCCAAGCTTACTGGTGCTGTGGTGGACCTAAGGGCTTTTATGAAATCATGGGCACAAGTAAATATGCGGGGAAATCTAAGTCTTTTTTGGGGTAATCAAAAAGGATTGAGAGAAACAAAGTCCAGGCTTATTGTGAACATTTAGAACTCCGTAGACAGATATCTACTCCAGTAACCTAGTGGTAGTCTATCATGCACAATGTTTGGTAATAAGTGGTATGGATAAGAAAGGATGCATGGAGAGGAAACGTGGCCTCCTCGGTTAGCTTCTATAGCCTTCACTGTAAGTGGCAACGAAACTGGGCCGGTGACGAATAGGGATGTTTCGTGGGCAAAAAGAGCAATTGTCAAGGTTGGGGTTACAAAGGTTAGTGGTAATTAATCACTGGTCGTCGCCCACCAGTTTTGCCATGACTCTGGTAAAAACTATAACTTATTATGGCCCTGCTCATATGGTCCTCGTTGCAACCTCTGTGACTTGAACAAAAATAATGGTCCTGATCCACTGGAATGTTCACTTACCCTTGACGACAGAGGGTGGTCCAAGGCGCAAGGGTCCTATAATCGCGGCATTTGAATCCCCAATTTGGGATAAATGTAGAGAGGGGGTGGGGGTGAGTCAAATATTTTACTCGTGGTCAGGGAGTGGTGGGATTGTCTGATACGAGGGATGTGAATTTCAGCTTTGCGAAAAAAAAGATCCAAATTTCGCTGCCGCTTGCTAATTACTAGTGGACAAGCAGACCTTGGTCTTAGTGTTGTCAGATTAGCGGATAGATGCTTATGCGGCCATCAGAATACTTGAGTACTGCCAGCCGAATTAAAGCCTCCAATTAGCACTCTAGAACCCCTTGTTACATTCCAAAAACTTTCTACCGTAAGGTGTGTGGCCACCAGAGGGCATTAGACTCGGACTTGTCCAAGACATAACAAAAAAATCCAACAAAATCCCGTTCTGGCTGCAGCTGGAGTCTTCCCTTACGATTTATGATTACTTGTGAATTTGGCCGCCCTTTGAATTCCTTCTCGGAACTGGTGTTCCCCTGGCCTAGAAGCGGTTGCAGAATAGGAAGCTGATAAGTTCGTTGGGCCCCCTAAACTATCATGGAGCCGCATCCATAGTGAAACGAAACATCTTCAAAATGGATCATGGAGGGAATAATGTATATGCAATGGTTCGGTTCGGGCAATATCGGCTGTGGAAATGTCACTAATTGCCACAACCATATCACTGGGAACAAAACAGATGACCAAGACAACCAGATTAAGCAGTGGCTCTTGCCACTATGGCCTCAATATAGACATCAAAGTGTGCAAGCCGGTCTGGTAGATGTTGTGGGGGGGTTGGTTTCTGGAAATAAATGAGTTTTGGGAGTTGAGCGGTAGTCAAAAGGCATATAGGCATGGTGTTCGGTTTTGCTACAGTCATCCCTGTGTGGGGAAAAAACATATCAGGTGAGAAGGGTCTATCGATCAGGTGGATATCACTAACGGCTAGCAATATTCGCTCGTTACTTATTCAGCAGCCGTGCGCTCAAGTTCAGGATAGAGATATCGCTGTTGAAGGCCTATCCTGTGATTACCTTGCCCAGGAGGAGCAGTCCACGGCAAACATGTTAGGCGCAATCCTTAACCAACCTTTACCGACAGATGTAATCCCTGGGCCAGTGCCGCTGGGTTTTCATAATGGCAAAAGGGGGTTTGGCGCACGGGCAGTGGAACTTTCCAGCGTTGTGAAAATACTGAAAACAACGATCGCATCGGTCTCAGAAGTGTCTATCTGGATTGGTGGTTGGGACGAATGTCATCCACAAAATCGACAAGAGCTACTTGATTCATTGCGGGACAGTGTACTGGCTTCGCCGGCTCCGCGGGTGTTTCCGCATGGGAGACCTCACATTCAGGGCGAGATTGAGAGGTCTTTTAGCACGGCGATCATGATACTCTTAACCCCTACTTTTGGTAATATTGAGAAATATCTTAAAAGGAGGTTAGACTAGGATGGCATACTCCGCGCAATGGATGAAAATCTCGGGGCCAAGATTTTGAATGTAATTCCGCCAAACATTTTCCCAAGGTATGTAGAGGCAACCATTTCAACCAATCAGTGCTGGTTAGATATTGGCTGAACACATATAGATTTCACCCAGTTTCCCTGAACATTGACGCAGTCTTGAAGGAGGTTACTATCAGTCAGAGAAAGAAAAAGCTTAACCAAATGATTCAGGGGAATGGCCTTCAAGATGCCTACTCAGCCAGACTAGCACGAGTAGGAGCGCAAGACGGAGGCATGTTGAGACTCAACATGGAGGCGCTAATGTGGCTGTCACATTCCAACCGAGCCTTGAATGCCAACGAGTTATGTCAAGGGTCAGAAGTAGCAATCGGGTCTACAGACCTAGATTGTCAGAACATCCCTGCAATTGAAATACTGCGAGGATGCTATTTTGGGCTAGTAACACTGGAAGAGTCCTCCAATACTCTCCATCTTGTCCACTACACTCTTGAAGAGTACCTATCTGAGAATGCCGACCTGTTTCCGAGCCCTCATTCAGGGATTGCTGAGGTCTCTTCAAGATACCTGAATTTTCGATCCATCAAGAGCCTTTTGCCTGCCCATCTTTGGTCCCGGAAAGGACCACCGTTGCTTGAATATACCTCTTGTTACTGGGGAAAACCTGCTAGAGGTGGAATCACGACAAGTGTGAACACATTTACACTGAGGCTTCCTGATAGATTTGATAAGCTGGACTAGGACAGTTCACAAGCGGCCAAATTTCTGAATTAATGACAGGCCAAACATCTCGTCCTTGCCAACATTCTCAAAAGCTTAGTTTTATTAGTACCATGGATTTTGGAAAGTCCTCATTTAGGTAGTACATCTAGCAAGTACCACCGGTGGGGTTGCCTTACACTTCATGATCCTCGGACTGAGATATTTCATCAGCCTCGCTCTCTTTCTTCTACTATTGTTGCCTGAGTAGGTCAAATTATTCCATCCTTCCTTCCGTCTCGCGCGCTAGGAAGCTGATAAGTAGATAAGCTCGTTTAGCCCGCTGATTTATCCTCCAACGGCACCCTCAGCAAAACAAAGGATCCACAAAATCCGCCATGGAACGACTACTCCATATACAAACGTTCGGTTCCGGCAATTTCGGGTGTGGGAACCTTACGAATAACTATTACATCACAGTGAAAAAAAGAGATGACGAATACAACCAGATTAATCAGTGGCTCTCGTCACTCAGGCCTCAATACAGAGATCAAAGTGTACAAGCCAACTGGGTGCATGGTGTGGGGGGTTGGTTTCTGGATATAAATCAGTTTCTGGAGTGGAATGGTAGCCAAGGGGTATCGGCGGTGGGGGTTTTTTTTGCTCCTGTCACCCGGGGGTGGGGAAGACACATATTACGTTGGTTAGAAACGTTTTTCGAGCAGGTGGATATCACTGACGGCAAGCAATATTAGTTCCTTAGTGATTGACTGGTTGTGTGATCGAGTTGATGATAGAGACGTCGCCATCGCAGGGCTATACTGTGATTACCTAGCTGAGGCGGAGCAGTCCGCGGTGAATATGCTAGGCGCAATCCTCAACGAGCTTTTGGAGAGAGATGGAATCTTGGAGCCCGTGCGGCAGGCTTTTCGTAAAGGGAAAAGGGGGTTCAGCGGACGGACTCTGCAACTTTAGGACTTGGTGAAAACGGTCGAAGCAACGGTCGGATCAGTGCCGGGAGTGGTCATCTGCATAGATGGTTTAGATGAATGTCTTCTGAAAAATTGACGAGAGCTTGTTGAGTCGCTACGAGATATTGCAAGGGCTTCACCAAGCACATGGGTGTTTCTTAGTGGGAGACCTCACGTCCAGGACGAGATCTGGAGATATTTCACCGAGGTGATCATGATAGCTGTTATCCCTACAAGTAGAGATATTGAGAGATATCTGGACATAATATTAGGCCGAGATACAGCGACTCGCGCAATGCATGACGATTTACGATCCTAGATTAATAGTGTAATTCCAAGAAAACTTGGCCAAATGTAAGTAGAGGGAGCCACTTCAGCTAATTAATGCCTCGTTGGATACTTGCTAACTAGATAGAGATTTCTTCTCGTTTCCTTTAACATCGACGCAGTCCTGGACGAGGTTACAGTCCGCCAGAGAAAGAGAAAGCTCAACCAGATGATCCGAAGGAATGGCCTTCGAGACCCCTAGCCAGCAACCCTGGCACAAATTCGAGCGCTAAAAGGGTGGCATGCCGAGACTCGCCATGGAGGCCCTAAAGTGGCTATCACATTCGAAGCGATCCTTGGATGCCAACCAGTTGTGACATGCTCTGGGAGTAGACATCGGGTTTAATGACCTGGACCCTCAGAGCATTCCTGGAACTGAAACACTACTAGGATGCTTTTTAGGGCTCGTAACGCTTGAAGCGTCCTCACACACCGTCAGCCTAGTCCACTACACTCTTCCAGAGCATCTATAAAATAATACCGTCCTATTTTACAAGCCTTACTTGGCTATTGCCCAGATCTGCTTAACCTACCAGAATTTTCAGTGCATCAAGGACCCTTCGCCTATCGATGATTGGACCTTGCAAACAGCACCACTGCTTGAATATGCATATTGTTACTTGGGAGCACATACTAGAGGGGGAATTGCGGCAAGTGTGGACACACTCTCACTGAGTCTTCGCGATGGATTCGATACGCACGTATCCCCCGGCATACTGCTATCCCATAGCGGTGACAATTGGGACCACAGGGCGCGTTGGAGTAACCCTGGCGTGTTTACAGGGCTCCACGGCTGTGCATATCTTGGGATCGCCGAGAGAGCAGTTGGTTTATTTGATATGAAGAAATGGGATCACGGGACAACTGATCTGCAGGGGAATACGGCAATGTTATGGGCGGCTAAAAAAGGACATGATAGCATCGTGCAAACAGTGCTGGAACAGGAGGGGGTAACCCGCAACACTCCAGATCAAGCAGGCAGAATACCTCTCTCATGGGCAGCCCGAAACCGGTGTGAGTGTGCTGTGAAAGATCTTTTCGAAAAAGAGGATGTGACTCCGTATAATCTATATGAACGTGGTCGAACACCTCTCTCATGGGCAGCTGGAAATGGGTATGGGGGCATTGTGGAAATACCTTTAGAACGGAGGAATGTCACTTAGAACACCTCCTATAAAGCTGGTCGAAAACCACTTTCATGAATTGCTGGAAATGGGTATTAGGGCATTGTGAAGGTGCTATTGGAACAGGGGGATGTCGTTCCTGACAAGCTGGATAATGACGGTCGAACACCGCTTTCGTGGACTGCTAGAAATGGGTATGGGGGCATTGTGAAAATTGTATTGAAACAGGGGGATGCCAGTCCTGACACTACGGATAAAGATGGTCAAACATCTCTCTCGTCGGCAGCTGAAGATTGGAATCGGCGCATTGTGGACATACTTTTGGGTCGTGAGGATGTAAATCGCGAGACTCCAGATCAAGATAGTCGAACCCCTCTCTGGTGGGCAGCTCAAAATGGGAAACAATACCTCGTGAAGATGGTTTTGGAACGAGGAGATGCTTCTTCTAACAATATAGCCAGCAAGGGTAGACCACCTCTCTCTTGGGCAGCTGAGTTCTGCTATAATGATGTGGTGAAGGTGCTATCAGAGCGGGAGAATCTTGCTCCCCAACATTGTGGATAATGGCGGTCGAACCCCTCTCCCCTGAGTAACTGAATTTGGGAACAGGGAAGTTGTGGAGATGATTTTAGTGCGGTGGGATGTCACTCCCAACATGGCTGATAAAGACAGTCGAACACTATCTAGTCACTAGCGGAATAAGGACACATTAAAGTAATGGAAGGATCAGTAGATCGGTGTAAATTATCTAGACCTCCTGAGGGCAGACCTTACCACACATCCCACTAGCCAAACAGAACTTACATGGGTGAGTTCTACACCGGCGGTTAAAAGATCAAGGTTTTCTTCTCCTCTCAGCAGGCAGTAATAGCTCACTTAACCCCTTCCCAGTTGAGCCTTCCAAGCCCGCTCCGCCCGCTTCCAAAAAGATCCGGACACCTTTACATTCAGTGTACACTCTCCTCCCTACCGGCCCTCTCACTCGTAGTATTACACTATAGCACTACTAGGCTCCACCCTCAACTCAGCCCTTCCATCCCTGGTGGTATTTCATGTATATATTACTCCTTATCACCCTGCATAGCCATCTACTGATTTTAGTGGACTATACTATCACCCACTTCGACTTCCAGGGCCACATAGTGTAGTGTTCATATGAAATCTATTTTTTTACTTGGTGCTTAACGAATTTCTCCCTTTCCTCTCATCGTGATAGGGTATATAGCCCCTCAATTTCCTCCTATGATATGCTATGAGCACGGGCCTCTTAAGAGCAGGGCGGGTTGTGGTTTAACCCCACGGAAAGACACTCTTATAGGCTGTAAAATGAATGTTTATTGTTAATCACATTTTGCATCTTTTCCCCTTTTGCTTTCCTTGTGTATATTCATTAAGCTTGAGGAAGGGAAACGGAACCCGCTCCTGGGTCTGTCGGTTTATGGTGCGTGTTTGTTTTCCTTTCCTAAATATTTATATTTTCCCATTGCAATTGTTTTACAGGTACCCTTTCTAAAATTTGACATAACTTATATTATAGTGTAAATCCTATTGAACAATCAATTTCTCATCTGACTGAGGGTGGTCCAGCTGTCGGCTATCGAGCTGGCTAACTACCTCGAATCAATTCTTGCCCCTGGACGGGCCAGGATCAATCTATGATACCAGGAGCGCACAGGGCAAAAGGCTCAAGTTCAACTCAACGCTCGATACAATGCAGTATTGACGAATTCACAGGGTAGGTGGGCGTCTTCTTCAGTGGAACAATCAAACTTAGAAATGAAAGTTTCTTGCAGGGGAATGTCGGGTTTGGAGAACCCATGGCCAATGGGGGAAAGCACAGGGGGGGTAGCTCCCAGGTGCAAGGTGGGCCCCGGAGGTCTACCGGGAAAGGGCATAGCCAATTTGCTGCTGAGTGCGGGGTCATAACTCAATCACGATAGGTCTGCGGGATACCCACAACCTATAGCCCTCCCGAACCGGCTGACAAGCCAATCTTAAAGTTCTCATAGCGAGTGTTTTCAACCTTTCTACAGCCGGGTTTCACAAGGTTGCTACAGCTGGTGTTCTTTGTTTTTCGTCTATATATACTTAGTGTCCAAAAAAGGAATACTACAGAGCCCAGTATCTCCTCAACTCCAAATAACATGCCCACCAGTAGGGGATCACGAGGCAGGAGAAACCCAGCACCCCTTAGCAGGAGAGTAACTTTGGGTGGAATTGCAAAAAACACGGGTAATCGCCAGGCTTGGGGCTGGTTTGGGAAAGATGTACTCGAGTACAAAATCTGTTCATGACATACTGTATACAGAAGTTCAACCAGAAGTAGCCCTCAGTCATATTTGGTATTATGACAGGAAGTGCATGTTTAGTGCTGGTACTATTGTACTCTAGTAATAAATCAATTAACAAAAATCTTGAAAGCTAGTGTTTTTAGGTAATGGTTAGAACTATGCAGGGTCCCGAATGGTCCGACCGGTGAAGTCTGGGAGGGACGACCTGACCGTCAGTCTAAATCGATGTCCGCGACTAGACCAGACCAATGAATATAGTCAAGAACTGGTGGGGATTTGTCCCAGATTAGTCTTCCCATTCCCCCCAGCCAGGATAAAAGGCAGGGAAGGTGTATCCAATTTCTCAAAGTCCGGTGGATATAACAGAAGTAGCTAAGGAAAACAGGAAGAGAAACAAGAGAGAACGAGAACAAGACAACGCCATAAGGAAGTACGGTAGTGGCTAGAAACAGCTGAGAGGTAACCTAGTTCCACTGCCCAAGGCGGTGCATGAGAAGCCGCTGTCCTTGCCAGGGGAGATCATTACTACTGATGATTCCCGATAGAACAATGGGGGTGCTCGTCTGGATTGAGCGGGGAGGCGGATGGGCGATAGAGAACGCAAGAGATAAAGAACGTGAGATATAACTAACACGAGCTGTAGGAAGAGTGGTGATGGTGTCGGGACGGAGTGCAGAGGAAGGGGGACTCTAGTGGTGTTATTCGTGCGCCGTCCGTCGTGGCGCTATAGTGCAAATGGAGTCAAACTGGGTCCTCTAAACAGGCCAAATGCGGTTCCAAACTAGTCCACCACAACAAGGGATTTAGTAAAAGAAAAACCAGTACGCTGAAGGGACTTGACTGGAGAATAAGATAGCGGTTTTTGTTTTTTAATGAAAGGCTGTAGGAAAAAGTAGTTCAAGATTGAAAGGTGAAAATTTTGGTGAGAGCGAAACCAGTGATAGAATCTGCTCAGTTCCAGGCTAATAAATACTCTGGATTACAAAGAGAGAGTGATACTTGATGAACAAAATATTAGAGGTAGAAAGTAATAATACTTTGACATGGTTCAACTATTGTGAACTCAATCGACAATCAAGATCACAAAGCCACCCCTCAATAATAAACGAAAACAGAGGCGAAGTATTCTTCTAGAAGGAGGTCGTCCCATGAAGCGCTCCGACATTGTAGATTCAACAACTCCTGAACCCGATATAAGCGAACCGCAAAGCCCCAATGCCCTCAGACACCAGCCAAGTACTCCAGAAAGGTCAGGTTTACTCAACAATAATGTTACAAATACTGCCAATACGACATCGACATTAAAAGGGCCAGCCAGATGCCCTATATGGAGAAGCGCCCCAAAGAAGAAGGCGAAGAAGAAGGAGCGACCCTGGAGGGTACAGCAGCAGCAGGATGAGGAGAATGCTGAGGAAAATTGGGATGATATGGAGAGATTAGTGGAGGAGAAATGGCCAATGGTCACAAAGGAGATGCGAGGAACCCTGCTCAAAAGAGGTATGATTTATTTGAATTTGCTTAGTAACCTTTAGTTTAGTAAAAATATACTGAGATTGGTGGCCATGAACTAGGGGGTGTGGATATATGGCAGGCATCGAAGCGGAAAAAGCGAATTCCTAAATGCAATCCAGATCTTGAAAGATACTAGCAAGTTCTTCAGTTTATGAACTGGCAGCTGAAGCATCCGGAGCTCCCACGCAAGACAGCAGCACTCAATACAGCGACCAGCTGGGGAAGAAGTAAGCATACAGCTGAGAGTACCATTCGTTGGGAGAATGGTTGGATACAAACATGATCTATCGTGTTAAGTCAGCGTGGAAAGCATGCAATGTCTTCAAGCATCCTCAGTGATGAAGGAACTCTGATCGCTATACGAGAGTACATCGAAGAAGCTATTGAAAGTATTTATTCCATTAGGTTGAAATCTTTCTAGCAAAATTTCAAAACTAATCAATACATTTACAATGTTAGCTATATCTGGTCAAGGTCTTGCCAAGGCAGTAACAAAATACTGGACAACACAAACCAGTCAGCAAGATGCAGAGTTGCGGGTATCTTGTGCTTATCATGCTTTGATTGCAGGACATACAAAAGGGAAAATGTGCATAACTGCTTCGGCAGCCATTTCCTGGTCGAAAAGATTGGAGTTTGAATGGAAGGCGAGGTGAGAAAGGGAGTCTATATTGATGGGCATGCAAAACCAGATGTGGTTTTCTACAGCCGACAGCACTTTGTCCCCACATGGAAGGAGCTTGAAAAACGAATGCCAAAGTGGTCTCCCTCTGAAGCCATAGAAAATAGGCCATTACCACCAGGGCAAAATCTCTTGATACCCTGTGCCCATGATGACTGAACGTTTCATTCAAATGATGGCCGACATCATCGATGGATTCATGAGGGCCAACATCTTATTCGAAAGAAGTCACGTAGTCAAGCCCTCATGGTGTGGGACTTCTATCTCCCATGAAATCGACTTGAAATAGCTTCCTCTATACCTTTACCCCCAATTCGACAACAGCGAGACATTGAAGCTGTTCCTTGTCTTAGAATCAACTCTCGCCAAGCTACCGAATATATCCACGTTGGTCAAGGATACTGGTGCAAAGGTTACAATGTGATTCACCATATGGTTGATGTTGCGGTACATATTTTGGAAGCCACGTTTCCCAATGCACAAGCCGTATTGTTCTTTGATCACGGCACATCCCACAGGGCTGATGCACCTGATGCACTTAGGGCATCACAAATGAATATGGATCCTGGTGGAAAACAACCCCATTTAAGACAAGGATGGTACTATAAGTCCAAAGCGGTTACATTCCATTATCAAAAGATGACTTTTGACCAAGATGACTTATCAGTACCAGAAAGGTGGAGACATAAGCCAAAGGGGTGGAAGATTGTCTTACAGGAGCGTGGCCTATGGCCAGCAGGAGAAGTAAGACATGATTGCAAAAGCAAGAAATCCAAGGCAGACGGTAGTCACTTAGGTAATGCTTGCTGTGCAAGAAGATTTTTCTCTATACAGCCTAACCTTCTGGAGCAAAAGTCACGTCTTGAGGAGGAGATTGAACGTAGGGGCCATTTGTGCTTGTTCTTTCCTAAATTCCATTGTGAATTGAACTGGATTGAATACCGATGGGGAAGGGCAAAGTGGTATACAAGGAAGAATTGTCAATATAATTGGCCTTCACTCATTAAGACAGTTCCAAAAGCCTTGCAGGAAATACCCTCACTTTTACTTCTAAAGTACTAGTGGAAGAGTACACTTATCCTTGATGCTTACTCTGCTGGGTTACAGTATGAGACAGAACAATTTACAGATGTAGTTTATACAAGTCACCGTCATGTATCTCTAGCTCAAACTCCTTGTTAGATTTTCTCTTAAATATCCTATCAGATTATATTAAGTGCATGATTCTATTTCATTCTGCCTATTGACTATTTTACTTATTTCCTAGAAGTGTATCATTTCCTCTTACTCATCAAGTCTTGGCAATTCTTGGCTCAATTCCGATGGGTTACCACGGAATTGCTGTTTCACCAGTGGACACACCTTTCGGCACTTTCCACGGTGTGACCCCGCACTGGCCCGGCAACCGGCCATACCTTTTCCCGCCGCTGTGCTACCTCCGCCGCATTTACCCATGGGTCGCAGCCTCTATGCTTTGTCCCATTGGCAATGGGGGTACCAACCTGCCATTAATAAGCAAGTTCGCTCCCGGGGCAAACTTGCTTAGTAAAATTATTATGAGTGAATATGTGTTCAATGTTGACAGCGAAGAGGGACTTAGAGAATAGAGAAAGGTATCTCAAATAGACTTGGTGACTTGTATATTGGTGACCTGACCTGCTTACAGTTGTGCGTGAGCTCGACCCTTAAATACAAAAAACAAAGGAGAACTCTTCCAGGAGTCTCCCGAACATAATCACACCAGAGTCGCACTTCCTCACGCAATATCATTTCCCCAGATGCTCCACAAACCTTACCAACTTTTGCTTCACAACTTTCCAACAGGGTTCGCTCTGCCCTCTCACATGGTGGATCATTCACTCTTTAACGGACCATGTGGAGAATGCTCAGATATCGGAGTGGGCGCCGGTGACTAAACAATACTTAGTAAATTTTACTACCTATAGCATCACTCGATTATTGAACTAGAAGATTTGATAACGTATCCTACCAAAAGCCAAAAGAGATGGTTATACGAAATAGTCCTTGAGTAGGGAGTGTGAACTAGTTTTCTGAATAGTACTCTGTAAGTTTGTTTCATGTCACCGGGTGTTTCAGGTCACCTTGAGGTATGTTACTCGTGAACCAATTTTCACACTCTAATGTAAGCGAAGCAATATGTGCATTCCAAGGTCCCTGAGATTCAACAGTTTCATCAATCGAAACAACAAGTTAAATGAAGAAAGACTTCAAGCGAATTAAATAGTAGAAGAAGTCACTGAGCAGAAGTCTTTCGGGTAGGTTTACTCTTCGTGTTTCATTCGGTTTTACTGAAAGGGTTGTGGAATTTGGGGTTGCCTTTAAGCGGATTAGCAACAAAACGATGCATATTCTATCACACAGTTTTCATCCAGTTTGCCCAGTCTGACTTAGTCCGGTCCAGTCTGTTTCAACAATCACGACCCTCCGGTTAGTCTAATTTCCACCATCACACTAGACTAGACTGTGACCTGGTCTAGCTAGTCCGAGCTAGTCCTCGGCCGACCATTCAGAACCCTGGAACTATGAGACCTGCTAATAGTTGCAAACACCCGCTTATGGCTCTCTTGATCTAATAACAATCGGAAAAAATATAATTCCTGGTTTCATGAATATTTTTATGGGATTGGTAGAAATACTGGTGATGTTTAGTAACCCACTTTAGGCACGGTGGGTTGGTTAAGTTAGGCTATAATACCTAGATCGAGCAGGTGATGCGACAACTTAACGAAAATTTGATTTTTCACTTGATTTCACGCCCTCTTCGGCAAGATAGAAAAATTGTAATTTTTTGGCATTTATGAGATGTGGTTTCATAATTTAAATGTCTAAATTGAGCTCCATTTAGCAGGGTACCAAATTAACCTAGGTTAAGATTGGAATACAGAACACCATGTCTATAGGCCCTTTGACTACTACTCCACTCCCGAAACTCGTTCATTTCCAGAAACCAACACCCCACACGTCCCTCCCAACCGGCTTGCACACCCTGAGGCTGGTATTGTGGGCATAGTGGCGAGAGCCACTGCTTAATCTGGTTGTCTTTGTCATCTGTTTTGTTGACAGTGATATTATTGTGGCCATTAGTGAGGTTTCCACAGCTCATATTGCCGGAACCGAAGGATTAGATCTAGGTTATTCACTCCATCATGCATTTTTTGGATGTTTTGTTTCACTATGGATGCTCCTGGGTGATAGTTTAGGGGGCCCAACGAACTTATCAGCTTCGTAGTCGGCAACCGCTTCTGCGCCAGGGGAAGACCAGTTGCGAGAAGGAATTCAAAGGGCGGCTAAAGTCACGAGGGATCATAAATTGTGAGGGAAGACTCGAGCTGGAGACAGAACGTGACTTTGGTTCATTTTTTTTTTTACGTCTTAGACAAGTCCGAGTGTAATGCCCCATTGTGGCAACTGACGCTACCGTAGAAAGTTTTTGAAATTTAATACGGGGTTCAAGGGGGCTAATTGGAGTGTTAGATGTGGCTGGTAGGACTCGAGTATTCTGATGGCAGGATAAGCACATATCTGCTAATCTGACCACTCGAAGATAGAGGTACGCTTGTCCACTAGTAATTATCAAGTTGCAGCAAAATTTGCCCTTTTTTTTTTTCACTTTTCTCAAAGCTGAAATTCACATCCTGGGTATCAGAAAAACCCCACTACTCCCGGAGCACGAGTAAAAAAGTTTGAGTCACCCCCACCCCCCCCCCCGATTTCCCCAAATTGGGGATTTGAATGCCGCGATTACAGGTCCCTGGCGCCTTGTACCACCCTCCGTCGTCAATGGAAAGTGAACATTCCTGTAGATCAGGACCAGTATGTTTGGTTCAAGTCTCTGAGATTCCAACGAGGACCATATGAGCAGGGCCATAATGAGTTATAGTTTTTACCGGAGTCTTGGCAAAATTTGTGGGCGACGGACAGTGATTAATTACCACTAATTGTTGTAACCACAACATTGACAATTGCTCTTTTTGCCCACCAAACATCCCTATTCGTCACCCGCCTAGTTTCGTTGCCACTTACAGTGAAGGCTGTAGAAGCTAACCGAGTGGTCCACGTTTCTTCTCTTTTAACCCTTTCCTATCCATACCACTTATCGCCAAACATTGTGCATGATAGACTACCACTAGGTTACTGGAGTAGATCTCCGTCTACGAAGTTCCAAATGTTCAGAATAAGCCTGGACTTTGTTTCTCTCAATCCTTTTTGATTACCCCAAAAATGACTTACATTTCCCTGCATATTTACTTGTGCGCAGGATTTCATGAAAGGCCTTAGGTCCACCACAGTAACAGCAAACTCTGGTATTTCAACGCCCGACCTCTTGCTGAATACATAGTACCCGAAAATCTCGCATTTTAAATGAGCTGACCCAGACTAGGATATTGTGAAATCCCAGGGCTAAGAAAACCAACGACTGAGAATTTTAGAAGCAAGAAGATATTTAGCCTATCATTGATTTACAGAATCTTGCCACTAGTTCATTAAAAGCTAGGTTTTAAGGCACTTGTACTAATAGTGCGCAATTACCTGACCCTTACCCGGAAAGACAACATACCGCTTCCCCGACCGCCATTTCCAAACACCTTGGACCCCACCATTCCCAAAAAAAGAAAAACAAAGCACAGTGCTCTTTCCTCAGTACTGAATCTAAGCAACTCAACAACTAATACACAGGACCTCATTAGCAAAGTGTAAAACACAAACCTGGGCCATCAAGGCGGGTTATGGTCCCCCTGGTCCTCCTGGTCCACCCTGATCCATCCTTGTACACATTTTCGGTAGAATTTGAAAAGGTGTGGATAAGCATGGATCGGAGTGGACTAGGTGGACCACGGGGACCACAGCTCCATATTGTGGACCATGACCGTTGAGGACCCCCTTGGACCCCGCTTTGACACTTTCCCGATACTGGCAGGGGAGAGTTAAAATCAGTGAACAACTTCTGCCGGTAAACAGGAATCTCATAAAGGCAGGGATCATTTTTTGCTGCCTCTAATATTAGTAACTCCCCAAGTACTCCAGTACAGTGCAGAGGAGCGAGCCCATAGTCGCTCTCGTACCGGAAGCCCCCACTACCTGAGAAACCAGCATGCTTGTTCCACAACCCCAATTCAAACTATGATAGTCCCATCCCACAGGTTTGGCAGGTCACAATCTCAGGACTAAGGTAGGAGAACCTCTTGCGCAGTGCCAAATTTTCAAACAAGTGTGGACACCAGGCTTGGCACATTTTAGAAGGGAGCCGCACTTAAGTTAGCGCCCAGCACAGTCTACATTTGTAGACTTTTGCAATGTGCAAGTAATTACAACCATGTCTAAATAATGATGTCATCTTTTATCCATCCATGCTGTACCAGGCATTCCTGCTGTCTATCCCTCTATAGTACCCCCTCCTCTTAACTCGAATAATAACTTCGTGAATTACCCCTGTTCCCCGCAAGATCTCTGGCCCTTCGACTCACACGCCTCTCTCTACTATCACTGGTGATGTCTTAATAGCGATGCCACTGACTCCTCTGTTACCTTACCCCTAAACCTGAGCCCTCACACCCTTTTTTTAAGCTTTATCATGCTTCAATCTAGAATAATATTATACTGGCCCGCCCACACACTGGGTGGCAAAGTTACTCTTGCCACAAGGCCACTTGTTCATCTATTACCAAATAAGAACTAACAATCTAGTTTATTTTCCAATCTTTTGGTGATTAAGGGAGAGCAGGGTGAATATCTGGTATCACTCGGATTCGTTATTTTCTCCCGTGAACCCAATGGTCAACCGTATATACAACTCTGCTCTTTGGTCCTGTCACGCTTTCCTTTTTCAAGCTGACAGATAATCTAGAGTAAAAGCCCATATATACAAACTCCGAATCCTCTCGCAGCCATGAAGAAGGTATCTTTCCCCATACCAGTACTATATCTCCAGCCAAAGGGGATACCATACTCTGTGTGAGGTCCAGCGAGATATGGCACCATAGCACTGTTAATGAAAGAACTTTGGCATATATCACTCACGCCGCCAAAAGACTGCAGAATTTCAGCTTGAGTACAAGATAAAGTAGCCCTTGTGATGGCCCGCCTGAATAGCTCTTAGTGTTACAATGGTCACGGAAATGGTAAGAACAGTCCCGGGTACTGTTATAAACCACGAACTGAGAAAGACAAATGAGGAAGAGAGAGGTTGACGAAGGCAAAGGCTTGTGCCTAACAGGCGAGAGTAGGAAAAAGGTAGTGCGGCCTTCGCTACCGCCTTGGAATTGAACAAACCATGGACTATGTATGGAAATTGGGCTAGCTGTTCAGATCGTGAATATTCGAAAGTGACTGTACCTAGTTGGGATATGATAACTTTAATAGAGTAAAGAATATAATAGGTACTCTGACAAACGGTAGTCCATATCTGCAAGTAACTCTATCAAACTATCCATGTCTGAGTCCTTGTAGTCGAGACGTGTTTGCTAGCACAACTTGTATTGCGTGACACGTAGATAGAAGAGATTACTCAAATGGTCCCGTTTTGTTCATGAATACTGTATAATTACTAGGAATTTCATAGCTTGTATACCTCAAGTTAATCTCCCAATCTCTTCCACCACCTCTTACCTGCTTCCCCCTAGGCAAGCCTAAAATGACCGTCCTTGTACTTCCCAATCAATTGGTTTTTCAAAATATGCCCTTCCCCTATGTTGGAAATACCTGATATTTCCTCCCTCTTCCGAACATGCTGTCATCTCACAATCTTCTCCGTCTTGTTCACATCTATTTTAGGGCATTGTTCCAAAAATAATCACACCTTGTCCTCGTCCTTAGTCCATACAACTAGGTTAATAGCTATGAATTTGGGGTATAGGCAAAAGCGACTCTTCTCTATCCTAGAATCGCGCAATAGCATCCCTACTATACCCCAGAACAGGCCCCATTTTGGGGTATGTAAAGAACATAATAAAAGCCAATACGGCACCGAATGAGCAACAGTGGGAGGGAGAACAATGATGATGAGCAACCTTGTTCTATTCCCTGCGTACTTGTCTTACACACTAGACTGATGGGGATAAGAGCTGTATATATGAAAATCATAAGGCTCTTCACAAACTTCCCAAAATCACTACAGCTTTCCACTTTCATTCCCACATGTCTCCTCATCGTTTTGTGTATCCTGGAAAGAAATAATGGAAAGATTCAGCCTTATCCCTTGAACAAAAGACATAGACCCGGAAAGCTTCCTTTCATTCCTATAGCCTTCATATTTAGGCATCAATGAAATATCATTCATACCTCCACTGCTTTCATGAAACAAGAGAAACTCTACCATGCAAAGTAGCATTTCCAACACTTAAGCAGTATGCGGCCTCGCTCATCAAGGGTATTTGCGTCAATTCCACCATATAATAGCGTATCGACCCCGAGCCCCTTGTAGTTCATAGTGCACAATGCACCTTTTGAGAAGTACTTGGCCAGTGTTGATGATTGCAAAAATTCCATCTTCTAGTATAAGCCGAACGGTAAAGTAGTAATAATTTTCGCCCACAAAGCACAAGGAGCTCTTGTAGTATATGTGACTTCTCCCTTCCAATAACTGGCTAATACGAGCTGACTTGGAGATCATTTGAAAAGGGCGGCATGTTCCCCGGAGGGAGGAAATATCAGGTATTTCCGACCAGAAAGTGCCTCCCAGGGTGGTATAACATGTTAGTCATCCATTGAGAACCCATCAGCATGGGCACCCATATCGGCCCTTTGCCACCCTAGACAGTTGATCGCCGGCTTAGTAATTCTCCCATAGAATTTATAATAAGGCAAAGCTTGTTATTAGTAGGGCAGCAGTTAACGCTGGAAGATTCATTCTCTATCAGAAGGAGTGTCCGCGAGTTGGAGCCACAGATTTCTACCAAGCTTATTAATTCCCATTAGTTGACCAGATTTCCGAGTAGAGATAGGCAGGCTTAGAGGCGCAAATGATTGAACATCACCCACCCAGTCCCACAGGCCCCAGGTGAAAATAATCGGGGTGGAGGTAATGATTGACGATAAGAGTTTTACGCAGCGGAGTGGAACATCTTAAGTTAAGACACAGTGTTTTTTTTAAGAAATGGAGATATAATGGATAATGCTGAGTAGATGGAAAAGAAGGACGCAGAAAGATTTTAGAGCAAGAAAGTAAGAAAGAAGCGAAGGAAAAACAAGAAAGAAGGAAAATGAAAAGAAAACCTTTCGTAGCTTGCGTGTCCTTCAGCGAGTGCATACACAAACCCCTAGCGCTACAGCGCCACTGTATGAGAATCTCGTGTATCAAGTACAGTTATTTCAAACAGCTCTTAGTATCGGAAATTCCTGTGCTCAGAGGGCTTAGTAGTACGCTTATGCAGGGGCGGAAGAACAGGCAAGAAATACACATATTTCTCCTATTTGCCTTTCTTTTCTTCTGGTCCTTTCCTTGCCTTGGTTCTCCTTTGTCATGGCTTCCTTTCACGACTCGCTCTTCTACAGACTACATGGAACAAATTATAAACTCACTCATCGCCCAGAAGCATAGGGTCTTCGGTGCTGCCCGGCATGTTCTGCATAGGTACAGCCTACACCTTTATCGTTCAGCAAAGCACTGGATATGTGCTTGTGATTGGTGAAGGATGAATTGGATCTGAGTAGACTACGGAACCAGGAACGTGTTCTTTGTGACTGTCGTTCTTTCCTTTGCTACCATGATATTTGTTATGCGGATGGATAGGGGAAATATACATGGAAGGAGACCAGCATAGAAGAGGGGGCGTCCGTGGAAAAGTATAGATCAGAGTAGCGCTCCATGGAAGGATAGGGGGAAAGGAATTGTTCCCGTTTATTTCTACTCTGTCTCTGCTTGTCTCTGCTGTTAGTTAGTTAGTGAGCTAAGCATCGTGAAGTTATGAGAGTGAGTGAGTGAATGAAAAGTCTTTTGCCCGCTTTAACCAGTCACTTGCCTAGTGGCTCTTGGCCCCCCCCCGTTTTATCGCTTACTGTTTTTCCCTTATCCGCCATAACCGATTTGTAAAACTAGTGATCCACAGGGGTATTTGGTTGGTAAAACAGTAGCTTGTCAAGGTTAAGGTTATGGGGGTTACTGGTACGAGTACAATATGATAATTTGAACCTGATGCGTCCCCCCCTAATTTCTGCTGTGGTAAGCTGAAGGCTATATTGGAGATTGCCAGCTAACAGCTACTGAGTAACACAAATTTTGTGCATCTATAATACTAACTAGAGGGAGGTCATTAAAAATTGGAAAAGATGATCCTCGCCTCAATAGTGGTTTGCATGGGAGTAGTGGAAACATTGTTGGGACTTTTTCGCAACATTTTAAGTATGTCGATTTGTGTCCTAGTATGCCCCGTAAGTCTGCCCTTTCATGTCCCTCCGAATGCGCTCCTGCGGATATCAGGCCTCCTTTGAGACTCCAAATATGCTAAGATTGTACTACTCGGAGTATCATACACTCCGGGTTGAGGTGAAAAGCGAGTAAGGCCGTCCCACCAGCGAGGTCCAGTGGTGGAGTAGCCACAAAGCAGCTTGAGGCGGTGCCCTAAAAGTTAAAGTATCCTGTTGCGGTTATGCCGAGCACAGTCGGATATGATACTGTATGATACTAAACTTCTTAAATGGCAAAAAATGTAAATATGTTTCCTGAGGATAGTTATATAACTAACTACCATGCGATCAAAGTTTATCCCTCCTTGCGAGGAGGCCTGCAAGGCAGATTGCTGCACTTATATTATGATTGCATGAACTTCCTTCTTGGGGGATCCCACCTGTACAAAAGGAGAAAGGTTAAGTGCACTTGGGTACCCTCGGTTACTTAAGAATATAATCACAACTGCGGCCTTGCTGGTGGGCTGGGTAAGTAAACCTATGAAGTCAGTTATCATTGCCAACTCGCACAACATCAGCACAATGTAAAAACCAGTCCTGGTCCACCAAGGGTGGTTATGGTCCCCCTGTCCTCCAGGTCCACCCTGATCCGCCCGGGTCGACATTTTCGGTAAAATGTCAAAAGGTTTGAATGAGAATGGATCGCAATGGACCAGGTGGACCACGGGGACCACCACCCCCCTTGATGGACCAGGAGCGTTCAGGACCACCGTGGACCATGCTCCGACATTTTCCTGATGCAATACCAATCAGAATCTGAAAAAATCTAGCCACACATCAGTAAACCTATATAGGACAAGGGAAATATTACAGAACTTTTTTTCAAACATAAAATAGTGTGAGAAAAACTCACTTAGATATCAGGCATCGGATGCTCCCCAGTGTATGGAGCTCCATACAACAATTTAGGTCTCTTTCTAGCTGGCGGATTCAATAACAAACAGTAAAGACATGTTTAAGCTCTTGGATTTCTTGAATGAATAGTGATTCTTTCGCTGATGGAAATATTTGGAATATTTTCATGTCAGGAGTATTGGGAATCCTCTGATTCAAAATGTTCATTTTGAGTAAATTGGGTGTAAAATGGTGTTGGACGAAAAGCTTTGCACTCGGATTGTATATTGTAATCATAGAAGAGCTTTTTCATTACAGCAGAGTGGAAAAGAGTCTGCTTGGCAGGAGGGAATGCCTAACTGAGCAGGAACCTTTTTGTTGGAGGCGAATCGGCAATGCCAAGCTGACTACGTTCCCGTGGGGCAACTGCACCAAATGTTTTAACCTTTATACTGCACGTTAATTATCTGCAAAGAGTGTTTTGTTGTTTTATTTGCGAGCTCCAGAGAGGTCATCATTACTTGCCCTTCCTACACTAGAATGTCAATGGTCAAAATACCAGAGTGGGGCCGGTTGGCCCTCAATTTATTGTTCATGACACTAAGGCATGCCAGGACTTTGCGGTATCTAGTCGAAACGGGACCAACTCTAGATTACTGCTAGCCTTGCCTCCACCGACCGCTATTGAGGCCCACACGAGTTGCAAGCTTGGCATTACCTTATGGACACCTTCAGTTGCTCTTTCCTCCACGAGGGCAAATTCACAATTAATTGGAGGTGAAAAAGTCATGTGCCAAATATCCACGTCCCTAGGTGCGAGCGAGCCAATTTTAGTAACAATTGGAGATGAGATTCTCAATGTGTTACATATTTAGTTGTTGTCGGATTTTCCTAGCCGTGGTGTATTTGCATCGCTATCATAGTACCTGACCGATAATGACCAGTGGTATCGTTCTAGAACTATAGTCGGGGGGGAGCCTTCAGTAGTGCGATACCCAGGTACCCTAGTACCGATATGTGGGGTGTTGCTTTCTCGGATAATAAGCTGTCTTCCAACTCGGAGATTCCCGCACGGTGGACCCCACTACCTATGTTCTCTGGCAAGGCAAGAAAGACATGACCTCTAGTACTCGTCAAATGCAAAAGTATCGGGAAGAGGTGCCAACCCTACCCCAGTCACCCAATGGAGGCAAAGCATAGAGGGAACCAACACCATACATGACTTTGCTGCCTTTTGCTAACTATGAAGTTTTTGTTCTTCACTCTATTCCTCATGGGTATCGTGCACAGTAGTTATAGTAGGGTCTTTGATTTCTTCATAAATCTGAAGGGTTGTGTCCTCGGAAGAGGTGAGCGGGCACGCGCACCAACGGCGCCTTTTCCCGAGACCGGTTAGACGGCCCGTTCCGCCATGCATGGCAATGCTGGAGACACGTCTCCCTTAACTGTTCCAATCCGCCTGCGGCGACCTGCTTTCACTTGCGAATCACTCGCCCTCCACAACATGTTTTAAAACCATCAACCTCGCCAAAGTACCAACCAGGAAATTGTGCTAACTCGCTAAGCCTGGCCTAGACTACTGGCATATAGGAATGTAATTTCAGGCTAATTTGTTCCCCCAGGTAGTCTTCGGCTAAGAGGCTTAGGTAGTGCCGAGACAAAGTTAGTGATTCTCAGGCACTTCTTGAAAACCCGATCCCCGAGAGTTCGTCCCACAGGCTTTATTTTGGATTGACGGTTAAGAAGCGAAGCGAGACTTCCCCTGATAGCCCAAGAACAAATTAACAATTGCAGAAATTTGTGAATGACGTGACAGTCTTGACGGTTCCTGCACCGAAAGTACGATAACAGGTAATTGACAGGTAATTTTCGTAACATTAACATTGATGATATAGTTTTTTACCCATTGAATACGGTGCCGCTGTGCAGGATCCCTATTCATCAGCTACCCAGTTTCGTCACACGGGGTGCAACCCGCGGAGGTCAATGGTTAGGGCTGCAGTCTCGCTTAAGATATGCCGGGCGCTCATCAAAGTTACCACCAAGGGAAATGCCAGTACTCTGAAGTTACAGGGGTACTGGTCATTAGCAAAAATAATTCTTGGCACGGGGTGCGCCCACTGCGTCTGGCGCACCTAGCGCACATAACGTCAACCGCGAATCAGGATGCAACCACTTAAACTAATTATCACTGGGCGCAACTTGCGCAACACCAGATCTTCAGGGCGTCACCTGGT
>Ga0307507_10004088_pt1 | contig 26650 bp, 5 predicted proteins | sample 7_EM_MG_FD_207223 | JGI IMG/M metagenome (GOLD analysis project Ga0307507, IMG submission 207223) | Populus trichocarpa ectomycorrhiza microbial communities from riparian zone in the Pacific Northwest, United States - 7_EM | ecosystem: Host-associated > Plants > Roots > Unclassified | place...
GAATGCATATAAGAAGAAGTAGAGGTATAGGAGCTACTACTATAGATATAAATAGGCGTAAGAAGAAACGATTAACCCTCTTATCTATAAATCCTAGAGCTATTATATCTCTAGTAGTTTAAATATAAAGGAAGAGGAATAGGATTGGTAATAGAGGTAATCTCTAGAGAATACCTATAGGTATTAGTATTAATTTACTTTTATAGCTCTCAATTATAATTTTTATAGTACGCCCTATTAGAAAGGCTTAGATAAACTTAATTATCTAGTTTAGTAGGCCTTTATTTCTTAGGATCTATAAAAGTCTCTTATATAATATATTATTAAAGGCTCCGCTTAGGTCTAGGCTCAGTATAAATATAGTATATCTTAGGTAAGCTTACTATACCGCTTAGATACTTAAGGTAATTAGGGGGGGGGCTAATATAAACCTAATTATATAGGGAAATATAGTAGCAGAAAACTGCACTAGGCTAGACTAGGCGTATAATAGGTATATTATATAGGTAAAACAACACTATACTAAATTTACACTAGATAAATACTAGTTTATTTACTTTATAAGGAAAAGAAAGATAAGTAGTAATCTAGCTTTAATAGTAAATATCTAGGGCTATAAAGTAAAACTAGAAGCTACCCTTAAGGTCCTAGGGGTTTAGGTAGACTTTAGACTAGACTAAAACGTATATATTATATAGACGACCTATAGGGGAGTAGTAGCATTTCAGTAGGATTATAGATTACTACTTTAATATAGGGACCCTCTTTTAGACGCATACACCTACTATATATAGTAGTAATGGGGCTAATTGTTAGCAACTCAGTCAATCGAGGCACGAGCACAGCAGGAGGGATGCGTAAGCCTATACAATTAGTAGTCTATAAACGAGGATCCAAAGCTAGAGAAAGGAAGGAGAAGAATAGCAGCGCCGCTTAATATTTTATGCGGTCCTTAAGTTACGTGACTTACGTTTACTATAATCCACGTCTACTAAGATCCACCGTTTTCTACTAGCGCTATAACATTACCCCCCCCTCCAAAAAAGCCTACCCTCAGGCTTTGTATGTCCGTATTATGTCCGTGGGGTGTTCTTATCTATATACTTAATAGGTAGCCTATTATCTTCGCTATATTAGCACTCCATCCACTCATCTAGATACTTTGGGGGTCCTGGCTTGTTAGGGTATTAGTTATAGAACTCTTTAAGCTTCTAGGGGCAACTTATAAAGTTCTAAGTAGGGTACCAGGTTGGGTCTAGATTGTAACCTTTTTATTAAATATAGTATTTTAGCGTTCCTTATACTAGTTTATAGGCTAGTATTTTATTAACTTCCCATTCGTTATCGCCATTAACTTAAATTAGCAGGGGAGGCTCATTCTTTTGTCCAGATAGTAGGTTATTTGCAGCCTTCTATAGCTTATCCAGCAAAAAGATAGGGTAGACTTTAATTAAGTCTGGGAGCTTAACCTTATACAAGTTGCCTTCTTTATTAAAAATCTTATACGGTCCTACTATCTTATAGTCTAGCTTATAGCTAGGCCGTTTTGTCTTCTAGTTCTTTATTATAACCTAGACCCTATTATCTATAGTAAAGTCAGGCTCACGCCTGTGCTTATTTGCCTACTATTTTATTAATCTCTAGGCCTTTTCTAGATTTGTATAGGCTACTGTCCAGGCTTCTTTTAAGCGTTTAGCGTATTGCTAGGCTTCCTTATAAGATAGTCTTTTACGTACGGTCTATGGCCCCTCTGATCTTTCCCAGTTAAAGCTTATATAAGGTAAGTATCCTATTTCTAGCTAAATAGGTGCAAATCCTATAGAGTTATAGGGTAGGGTTGCCTAGGCATAGTCTATTAGGGGTAGCAGTTTGCCCTAATTGTCTTAGAAGTAGTTAATAAAGGGCCAAAGCCTCTGGTCTAAGTATTAATTTATAATCTCTATCTAACTATCTATCTGGGGGTGGTATACTATGGAAAGCTTTAGCTTAATGCCAAGGATCTGAGTAAACTTATTCCAAAAGGCCGATATAAACTGCGGCCTATAATTAGATATAATAGTATCTGGTAGTCCATAGATTTGGTAGACATAATAGATATATAGTTAGGCTACCTCCTTGGCATTAATATCCTTATAATAGGGGATTGAGAATAGGCGCTTGCCAAAATGGTTAACTAGAATCATTATTATATTATATCCGTTACGGTCTATAGGCAGCTTATGAAAGTCTATAGAGATATGCTGCTAGGGGCGTTCTAGTATTAGGAGTGGCTTTAATAGTCCTAGGGTCTTATCCCATAGAATTATAGACCTATAGCAGTTATTACAGTTCCGTATATAGCGGTTAATATCCGTAACTATTCTAGGCCAGTAGTATCGGTTACCAATAATTTTACAGGTCTTATTCTTTCTGGGGTGGGCCGTAGAGACCTAGGCATAAGCTTCGGCAATAAGCCAGGTCCGTAAGTTCTGTTCCTTAGCTACTACTAGCTGTTTTTAGTACTTAAGTAGTCCATTTTTAAGGGACTATAGGCTGGCAACGTTCTTTGCCTTTTTACGGTACTCCTATAGAGAGGGGGCCGTATAGTTTGCCTGCAGCAGTTTATTAATAAGGTCAAGTTCCGTGGAGTTAATAGAACATATCTTAGCGTCTAAAGGGTCTGTATTTCGTTCTGCCTATATCTAGGGGTTGAGGTGCTCTGGTCATAGTAGTGTCTAGGTCTGTAATAAGATCTTTACAGCTACCTAGTTACCTAGGTCCTATTTACGCCTTATAAGAGTATCTATACGGTTTATAGTGCCTAGTCTATATATAATTAAGAAGTTGAACTAAGATAGGATATCCGCCTAGCGTGCCTGCTAGGCCATAAGGGCCTTAGTTATTATAAAGTATTCTAGGGCCTTATAATCCAAAACTACCTTAATAGGCTTAGGGGTCCCCTCTAGCTATATACGCCAGTGCTAAAAGCTAGAGATAATAGCCAGCATTTCTTTGTTATAGATATAGTAGTTTAGCTCGGCATCTATTATAGTCTTTAAATAGTATATAATAGGGTGCTATTCTCCGTCCAGTTACTTCTAGGAGAAAACTCTGGCTATTGCGCTGTCTAAGGTATTAGTTTCTAGCATTAAGGGCCGTTCTGGGTTAAAGTGGGTAAGTAGGGGAGCTAATACTAGCTGTTTTTTAAGCTTATTAAAGGCCTGCATATATATAGCATTAAAGTGGAATAGCTGGTCCTTCCTAGTAAGGCGGTTAAGAGGCTAGGCGATCTTGCTATAGTTCTTAATAAAGTGTTGGTAGAAGTTATAGAAACCTAAAAATGATTGCACCCTCTTTATAGTCTGTAGGGGTGTCCACTGGTTAATTATAGCCGTTTTCTCTAGGTCGGCCTTAATTCTATCTATACTAATAATAAAACCTAGGTACTTTATACGCTTAACACTAAATTCCGATTTCCTAATATTGGCCTAAAGACCAGCCTCGCGGAGCTATTATAGAACTTTGTAGATATGCTTCTTATATTCTAACTTATTCTTAAAGTAGATTATAATATCATCTAGGTAGGCCGTATAGAAGTTATTAAGGTAGTTAAAGAGTATATTATTTATATATTGTTGGTATATAGCCAGTCCGTTAGTTAGTCTAAAAGGAAGTACTTTACATTTATATATTCTATAATAGGTCTAAAATGTAGTAAGATCTTCTAATCTAGGGTCCATCCTAATCTAGTAAAAGGCCTAATGGATATTAAGCTTAGTAAAGATCTTAGCTCTACTTATTTGGGTTAAAGTCTTATTAAGTAAAGGCAGTAGGTAATGGTCCTTACAGATTATATTATTTAGTTTATGGTAGTTAATATAGAAACAAAGTCCTTTATTTAGCTTTTTAGCAAAGAGAATAGGCGAGTTAAAAGGGGCTTGACTGGGTTTAATAAAACCCTTATTTAGGTTATTAATAAGGTACTACTTTATAGCCTATAATTTGGCAGTGGACTGCTAATAAAGGGGGCTATAGCTAAGTATATCTTCCTTATCTAGCTCAATCTTAATCTTGTGGTCGTATGGTTAGTGAGGCGGGAGTATATTGGACACTGCCTTGGAGAACACGTCCTTAAATTTCTAATGTTAATGGGGTAGTTTCTGTTCTACTAGCTCCTTATCTATAAGCTTGCTTTCCTATTCGCTAAGCTTATTTTCCTTTTCCTTAATTATTCGATCAATTTTATATAAGCTAGTGGTAAAGGTAATAGTATTAGGTTAGACTAAGTTCTAGTAGAATCCTACGGCGCTAATATAGCAGATATTAACTAGTGGGAGGTCCATAGGTTTCTTTACGGACTATTATTGGGTTATATTTTGCGGTTTAGGGTTTGTAATTTTTCTTAGCTCCTATTCCATCTTCTATAAGTTATCTCTCCGGTCTATACATTTAGGATAGCGTCCAATACTCCTTGCTATTCTTTGTGGCTACATAGGGCCTAAGTTCCCTACGAGGAGCTCTGCTAGCTTTTTACTAACTTTTTTAATCTCTAGTGCGGGTGGCATAATATAGGTAGTCTGGGGGTGGCGTAGTATATGGACCCATTACAGATTAAGCTGTATATCTTTCTTAAAGGCCTGGTCTCTACGCATAGCATTGGCCTAGTAAACAGTGTCTATCTATAGCCACATAAGGTTTTCTATTGTAATGCTAATTTCTTTTATAAAGAAAGGGGTTGGGGGTAGGGTTTTAGGCTAGATAAGCCGTCTGCTCTATATATTAAGCTATAAGCCTAAATAGGCTAGCCATTTTCTTTTTAAAATTATATCGTGGCTTCCTAGGTCCGTAATAAGTAAGGGGATATTATACTGTCTTTATCCATTAACACGGAGGTAAATCCGCAAGATTGTTATAATAGGTGGCCCTATCCGTCCGTTATACCCGCGAATATGAATTGGTTTGGGCAGTTCTTTAAGGGGTGTATTTAGAAAATCAGCCAGCTTTACAGCACACTAAGTATTTATTAAGGTAAAGGCATTTGCTCTAGAGTTAGCTAAAGCAGAGGTTAAAACTTAATATCTATTACGGAATAAAGTATAAGGGATAGTGTAGCTTCTTCCACCAACTAGCCGACCTAGATTGATATATGATATGTTAATCTCTTTTAACCCTAGAGAGGAGTCTTTCTTTAGGGTTCCTCTTTTTTTAACTCTATACTATTCTCCTAGATTAACAGAACCTCGCCCGCTTTTACATTTATCGGGCAATCCTTTATAATATAGCCCTTCTAGCCACAAGAGAAGCAAGCTCCCTAATCGCTAAGGGCCTATGTATGGGGGTTACTGTATGTAGGCCGAGCATTCGCTGGACCTATAGTAGGACTAGCTACATAACTAGCTGCTGAATTAGCGGCGGGCTGTACAGCCAGTACTATAGGGGTTGCAGATCTTACTGGGGCACTATGGCCCGTTCTGGTAGTACTTATATTTTAGTTAGTAGAGCTTCTAGTCTTATACCGCTTAGCACATACCTTAATTTGACGGAGGCCCTAGTTAATAGCTAGGCATTGGTCTATAAGTTCCTTAAGCGTCTATACGGTAGTATAAACTGGCAGTACAGCGCGCTATAGGTCTAGGGTAAGCTTATTAAAGAGGTCTAGCATTAGATCTTCCTAGGGGATTTAAGCCTATCCGGCTAAGTATAGAAAGTGGGTCTAAAAGGCCAAAAAGGTCTCTATTATTTTTATATTTAGGCTTTTGTAATCGAGCCAGGTATTCTATACTTTAAAGGGGTCTTTATAAATAGAAGATAGGTGGTCGATTATCTCTTCTTTAAAGAGGAAGGGGTCTGCTAAGTCCTAGGCGTATTGCGGACGTAGGTGTGTCTGTGTATTACCACCAGTACGGCCGAAGACGTATGCCATTTTAGCTCGGGTATTAGGAAAGTGGTCCGTATTAACTTTAAGCTTATCCTACAGTTAAAGCTTCCAGTTATTAAATGTAGGGTCGGTTCTATCCGTAAGTAATAGGGGGTCTGCGACCTTCGCGGATCGCAATAATGCTGATGCTATACGTTAGGCTAGGGCCTTAAGGACTATAGCAAGCCTCTAAGTGTCCAATAATTTATTACTAGGCGTAGGGGTGTTTTTAGTTTTAAGCAGCTCTTAGAGCCATTCGATTTCAGCATTAGCTGCTGCGAGCTCTTCCTAGGGGGTTGAGACGGCGACTATTTTACTATTAGAGGTATTTGCGGGTCCTACAGCGGCTTTACCAGCTGCTATATTTTTTGGCATAGTGGTAGGGGTACTAGGTAATTTCTAGGGTTCTAGTCCATATATATCCTATTCTTTAGGTTTCGCGTTCTATTTATATTCTTTTAGTTCTGGTGATGTCCTTAGGGTCCTATTCTGTTTCCTTATTCTATTTGTGGTTTTATAGATATATTTAAGTTCCTTCTTAGAAAGAAAGAGTGGTGACGAGCTTTAGATAATATTAGTAACTTAGTTAATCGAGGCACGAGCATAGCAGGAGGGACGCGCAAGCCTATATAATTAGTAGTCTATAAACGAGGATCCAAAGCTAGAGAAAGGAAGGAGAAAAATAGCAGCGCCACTCGACATTTTATGCGGTCCTTGAGTCACGTAACTCACGTCTACTATAATCCACGTCTGCTAAGATCCACCGTTTTCCACCAGCGCCGTAACACTAATAATACTATACAGCTCCTAGACCTAGGGCCTAAGACTAAATAGTAAGGTATTAGTAAAAAGCTCCCTAGTGCTACTAGCTAAGCTATAAAATAAGTACCTATATAGAACTATAGAGGCCTATAGAAAAATACTACGCGCTATATTAGAACGCAAATTAGCGGTTTTACTACTATATAGAGAATAGTTATAGTATAAGGCCACCTAGTAGAAGAAAATATATATAAGGAATAAGACATATATAAGAAGCAAGGGCCCCTTAAAGAGGCAATATACCTAAGTATACTAGCTAGAAAGCCCTCTATCTATAGGTGATAGAAAGAGAAAAGGAAATATAGGAATTACTAGCTTACTAGGCAAAGACCTACAGCCGCACTAGTAGAGCACTACTATAGCAATAGAGGATAAGAGGCTACTAGTATAAATAGATCTTAAATAGAAGCGATAATAGAAGGAGGTAGTAAAAATACAAGATATAGCTATATAGAATACCCTATAGTTAATACTAATACTCCCTCTATATAAAGGACTAATAAAGGTAAAATCTATAACCACCTTCCTACTATGGACGGAGGTCCTAATCCTAAATATACAGTTTATAAATATTTATATTCTAAATACTATACCTTAATACACTTATAGATAGCCTATTTAGTTAGCATACTATATACTACTTTTCTATAGCTATCGCTTAGTAAAGGACTAGCTATTTACTAGCATAAGTATAAATAATATTACCTAGATACTCTCTATAAGTAGTAGTAAAATAGCATATAGGCTAAGGGGTTCTTTGGTAGTTCTAAATAGTATATAAGATCTAATAGAAGGACACTAAAGGATATACCCTCTTCTAGCCCTTAGAGACTAAATACCCCTACCTAGCCGTAGGTAGTATACTAGTAAATTACTAGATACTCCTACTACCCCCTTTAGATCTTCTAATATACCTAGATAGTATAGTATATAAGGTAGACCTAAAGATAGAACGTATAGAACTAGATAAAAGGAAATACTTAGGTTTTTTTCCCTATAGGGCCTTTTTCTATATAGATCTAAATCGGGACTAAATTAGGCAATAAATAGAATTAATTCTATTAATTCTATTTATTGCCCGATTTAGTCCCGATTTAGATCTTTATAGGCTTTTACCTTTCTATATAGAAAAAGGTCCTATAAGGGGAAAAACCTAAGTATTTCCTTTTAGCTAGTCCTATGCGTTCTACCTTTACCTAGCTAATATATCTTTATATCTTTAGATCTACCTTATATACTATACTATACTTCCTAAATATATTAGAAGATCTAAAGGGGGGGGGAAAGGGGTATCTAGTAATTTACTAGCGTACTACCTATAGCTAGATGGGGGTATTTAGTCTCTAAGGGGCTAAAAGGGGGTATATCCTTTAGTAACCTTCTATTAGATCTTATATACTATTTAGAACTATTAAAGAACTCCTTAGTATATAGCTATTTTATTACTACTTATAGGACTCTACTTATAGAGAGTATAGGTAATATTATTTATATCTATACTAGTAAATAGCTAGTCCCTTACTAAGCAATAGCTATAGAAAAGTAGTATATAGTATACTAACTAAATAGGCTATCTATAAGTGTATTAAGGTATAGTATTTAGAATATAAATACTTACTAGCTATATATTTAGGCTTAGGACCTCCATCTATAGTAGGAAGGCGGCTATAGATTCTACTTTTATTAGTACTTTATATAGAGAGAGTATTAGTATTAACTATAGGGTATTCTATATAGCTATATCTTATATTTTCGCTATCTCCTTCTATTATCGCTTCTATTTAAGGTCTACCTATCTTATAATAAGTATAGTAGATCTCTATCTATACTATTAGCCCCCTATCCTCTATTACTATAGTAATACTCTACTAGTACGGCGCTAGGTCTCCATTTAATAAGCTAGTAGTTTCTATATTTTCTTTTCTCTCTCTACTACCTATAGGTAAAGGGCTTTCTAACTAGTATACTTAGGCGTATTACCCCTTTAAGAGGCCCTCGCTCCTTATATATATCTTGTTCCTTATATACGCTTTAGTATTTAGCGTATATTTTCTTCTACTAGGTAGTCTTATACTATAACTATTCTCTATATAGTAGTTATATTAATATATAAGTCCAGTAATAGAACTACTACTTTACGTTCTAGTACGGCGCGTTATATTCTCCTATAGGCCTCTATAGTTCTATATAGGTACTAGTTTTATACCTTACTATCTAGCCCTAGATTTAGGAGCCATATAGTATTATTAGCCTTACTATAAATAAATAAATAAATTTCTATATAATTTCTATAAGAGTATATATATTAGATCCCGCAAGAGACGTTTAAGTTCGCAAGTACTCTCTGTTTTTTTAGCCGTATGGCGACGTAGAGCGGGACACGTTACAATTTCCTATATAATTATTTCTATAAACCCTATAATTAATTACTAGTATAAAAATATATATCTATACGCTATATATTTATATAAGGCTCTGCATAAAGCTCTATATAAGGCTCTGCACAAAGCTCTATACAAGGCTCTACACGAGGCTCTGCTCGAAGCTCTGCATAAGGCTCTGCTCGAAGCTCTGCACAAGGCTCTGCTCGAAGCTCTACTTAAAGCTCTGCACGAAGCTCTGCTCGAGGCTCTGCACGAAGCTCTGCTCGAGGCTCTGCACAAAGCTCTGCTCGAAGCTCTGCACGAAGCTCTGCACGGAGCTCTGCTTGAGGCTCTGCACGAAGCTCTGCACGAAGCTCAAAGCTCTACGTAAAGCTTACCCCCTTCTGCAAGGCAAATATATACCTACTAGTAGTCCTTAAGTATTATTTAAAGCTGGCTCGTCGGTTTGGGTACTCTGGCTGCGGTAGGAAGAGGGCGGCGGTGGTCGTGGGAGAGGTGCGGCTGCTACGACTTGGGGGCGTCGGGCGCGACGACGAGACAACGAATTGGAATCGGGCAAATCGGGCAACGTAGTCTTCTTCGCCAGGTTTGATTTGGTAATTCTGGCCATTAGGAATAGCTTAGGGAGCTATAGAAGTTGAGATAATTTGGCTTAAAGTAGGTGTATATAGGCCCAATTACCCCGCGCGGGACTAACAAAAATCCGAACCGTGTACCAGACCTTCTAACGAAGGTCTTGCCAAAAGCGGTTAGCGTCTTGGCAAGGTAAGCCTTGGCAAGAAGGTCTGGGAACGAGACAATACCAGACGACAACAACAAAAGATGATTAATATATAATGTAAGCAGCTTATGATTGGTTGATCGTCTGGGATTGAGATAAAGATTGCAATCGAACACGCCCTTAGTCCAAATCAAATGCACTATACCTAAATAGGAATAATAGTTACCTATATAGGCTAGCCTACCATTTTGGATCCAGTTTCCGAAATGGCGCTATGCCAGGATGTGTGGCCCAATTTTTGCCAAGATTGGGCCACTATCTTTTGGCATAGCGCCATGCACCTCCCTTCATAAGTGAAAAAGCTAGGATCTTAGTCCTCGTGGATCTGCTTGAGGTCAAAACTATCCGCTAATGCTATGTAGTCAATTGCAAAATCGGCTTCCCCTCTAAGGACGCAGCTGAGATTTTGCCCCGCCCTATAAAAAGAACTCCTGGCAGCCGCCTTACTAAACTAAGTTAAGCGTTATATAGTAGTCCCAGTAGTCCCAGTAGCTTATATACATAGTTAAGTGGCGTTCTCTAGATATTAAGCCCCGTTATATGTGGCTCAGTCTTCTAGTAGCAATTATTTCCCATAGTCCGATCTAATTTAGCACATCTCGACAAGGGTGTAGCAGAGAGGGTCGGCCACCCTCCCTGCTCGTCGTGGCGACATCCAGTGCCACATCGCTTTGATTACCGTTAGTTATCACTTGTGAGCATGCTTACGCAGTTCGGCTCGTTCCGCATTTTCATTAGTTTTACTAGGTCGCATGTAGTTTCTGGCTCTATATCCGAATCTTCTGCATTTAAAGCATGGTACAGGAATGCGTCGCTCTTTGAACGTGTCGACCTGAGTCAGGTCGTCTTGCCACCTGACTCAGTTACCTACCCCTTGACTCGGTCACCGACTCGGTCACCGACTCGTACCCCCCCCTGTACCTGTATCTACCTTATGTATATATAGCCTCTTTTTCTTCATAGATCAATCTTTACACGAGTTTTCTTCTTTTGATCTGCGCACGGACTTCAGATCGACAGAACGGTAACACAACGATCAGTGATCTTTTTAGTGGAGTGGATCTGGCCTTAGATCCACTCCATTCAGCTAGTAAATTATTTTACTTCAAGAGCTCCTTAGAGCTCCAGTACATTTATATACTAAAAATAGAAATGCTTAGCGTTAATACAATGCTATAAAAGAATATAGTAAAGATAGTTTTAAGAAGAAATAAGTAGAGAAGGGTAGAAAGAAGTATATAGAGTTAGGGAAGAAAGAGAGAGGTAAATAGAGGTAGGTAGGCAGAGATAGATGCAAGAGACAATAACCTTCCTTCCTTATTAGGTTAGATTTTGAGCTCTTAGAGACCCGAATCCACTCCATCCAATTAATTAAATTGATAAGATCCACTCCAATCAAACTATGGCTCCACCACGGAGCTCCAAAAAGATCACTAGCAACGATCGCGCCTCCACCGAACAACACATTGTTCGATCTCAATAGCTTCTCGGCGTCCTCCTTTATAAAGGTGAAGCCCTCTCTTAAACCCAGGTCCTGCTCCTCGCGTTCTTCCGCAAGATGAGCATCGTGCTTCTCTTAGAAAGATTGGGGCACATCAGCGTCAGGATAGAATGCGCACCCAGATAGCCGTGGGACAGGCTGTACGGCTCGTCTACTGGCGTTCGGAATGCCTGATACATCTTGAATGGGCAATCTCTGAGGAGGACTTTGGCGGAGATGATGAGCGCGAAGGAAATTGACATGCACATCGTGATGATTATAGCGAGGAGACTGAGGATTATGAGGGGAACCGTAGTGAGTAGTGGGAACTTGGTGCGAAGGTTGGGTATTGTTGTACTCCCGGTGTCGAGAATTTGTGCCGGTTCCAGTAGTCTATAGGTATTTTTGTGGGCGGGGGGCTCCAGTACGGTTGGTGAGCTGATGGGATGTTGAAATTCCGTTGGTTCATTGTTGCTGACGTGGGCCGAATCTTGCTCAAGTGCAGTGTAGTGAACAATGTGCTGCATGCAGATAGTAGAGTTTGTGCATATAGAGCAGGCGAACTTAGCTCCCGAGCCTTCGGAGCTGATTGATGTTGGCTTAACATGCTTACAGCAGGCGATCCGAGAGCCCTCTATGGTATCTACCGGTATAATTAAGAAGATAGCGTGATTGCCGTCCGTGTTAGCCTCAATGAAGCAGGCGTGGATGAGTTGTTGGATGAGTCCTGGAGGATGGACGATGGTAGGTGGCACACGTATTCGTTCTGAACCTGCTAGATAGGCTCCAGAAGTAGAAGTTATGAAACTTATAACAAGTATAAGTATAAGTATTTGTATTAGTATGCCAACCTCTTTGAAGTCCGAGGCTGAGCTGCCGGAACCGTTAAGACGTTCGTTCTCCACATGCCGCGAGTAAGGTGTATGTTGGCGAGAGTGCGAGGTAGTCTCAGAGTTAATCGGCACTGTTAGAGTTCTCCTAGGTATTCTACACGGATGGGGATCAGGCGGTATGAAGATATTATACACGTTTCTACTTCAAGTCAGTGTTGGGAAGTTCTTGCTCTGGACTGTGGCTTCTTACCCGTTGTGAACGTTCGAATTATCCAGAGCATGAACGCTATTGTAGAGCGAAAAGTTCTGTTGACCACTAAGTAATTTTTCAATTTCGGTATTGTCGAGTTTCCTGCAAGTTTCCGAAAGTTGGCGACCGGGTGAATACTCGCAGTCAAGCCTGTCGCTTCGGTGTTGGGATGGGCTTCCCATGACGGTTGATGAATGGTTAACGTGTTTCTAAGCATCCATGTTAGGTATACAGGGCCAGCTAGGCAGTGCAGCCGTTGGATTTTATCAGGGACCGGGCAGCTCCATCAGTTCGATCAAGGTTCAAAAGGGGAGTGTGTCGGGGTTGATGAAAACTAAGATTGTTGTCTATGTAGTTATACTCATGGATTTATATGGCTGCCTACTGGGCTAGGATTATTCCGCTCCTGGCTTAGGATGTTCGTGGTGATCCTTGCAGGATGAACTTAGTATTGCGAGCGGAAAATGTAACATGTACACAAAACTTTGGCTCTGCGATCTTACCAGTCGAGGGACGACTTTCGCATTTCTTTGAAGCACTCCCATTATCGTACGTCTTCTCACGCAGCGCGGTCGAAACCTGGCATCAGGGCTCATGTGAATGTGGTCCAACTTATATCAACACATGTAATTAGAGCTGTTCTCCGCTAGGACAAATTCTAGTAGAACTTCCAGCTAGGCTAGGGCGCAGCAGAGTGAACAAGTTTGACCGAGTCGCGTGGCTTACTAACTGGAGAGCACCAGCAATCAAAGGATAAGTCGACAATGCCGCTGTCGAAGAACACGACGCTCAATATTCGGGAACTTTCTTCGCTCCCCTAGCAGATTAGAAACAATGTGTATTCAAAAGGCAAAAGAAAGGAAGCTTAACAATCCTCAAGAAAATCGTCTTAGATTCGTGGGCCTCCGATGACCGCTTCGGCCCAATACGCGCGCTAAAATTCCCAGGCAAATCTTCGGAACAAATCGGCAGAAAGTAAAGAAAACCAAAAAAAAAATTCCAAAAGAATGCCCTGCGATTGAACGTCCTCAGGTTGAGAACGGCCATGAAAGCCGCCCAGGAAGCCTCGCTCAGCCACGACCCATATGCATGACTGACACTTTGCTAAAATACCATCGTACGAGGCAGCCTAACCCATCAATTCCTCGTGTTTTGCTCTCCACTTTCAGACTCCGAAGGAATTGACACGATTTTAGCACCGTTCTGTTGCTTCACGTGGTCTTGTGCAACCACCTCCCCATAATACGATTTGAGTCCAGGGACGAAGCCGTTCTGGTATTCCGGCCCGTTGTGTTGATTCGCGTGTCCTTCTGCCCCAATCTTTTGAAAGCACAAGTCGTAATTAGTTGTAGTAGAGTATTGAGATCTGTTGGTGCCCTCGTCTATCTGAGTGTAGGTACTCGGTGGGGTTTGGTTTTGTGGAGTGGCCAGCGGGGTGTATGGTGGAGGACGACGAGGAGATCTTGGAGGTGGGGTGGGCTTCTGAGGACTGGAGACACTGTTGTTTTGCTGAAATAAAATAGTGAGCAGGGGTACTTGAGAATTTCCCGATCCTTGAGCGCGCCAGGATAAAGTAGCATAAAGGAAGCATTGGCCTTCGTAAGCAGTCCCACATTCTCAATGAATAACTAAGGCGAATAAAACATAAGACTTGCTTCGAAGGAGGCCCGCAGAAAAACATTATGCTCAGGACAAATTAATAAGAGATTTCCAGGAGAACGTCTCGTGGCAGGGGTGGCCTTGATGAAAGCCCGGGAGGGCACCAAAGGCACAGGACGAGCCGCAACCCTGGAGACCATGGGCGCACTATTGGCGGGACACAAGCTTACACATTACGAGGAAAGAATTATTTGGGCTTACTTGTGGAGACGACATTGAGGATCCTGACCGAGAGTAATATATACTGACCGGTGATCAGAGTAACGACGGCGTGCTCAGCCTAAGGATGCGGAGCGGAAGGCTTGATACCTGATGGCCTAGGACAGCGGCCGCGCCGGCGCAATGATATAACGTCTCTCTGCCATATGGAGGACCAGAGCCCTCATTCCAACGGGCGATATGGCCTCCCATTTCATTGGTAAAACAAATGCCATCGCTTGGGTCCCAGGGTCAGGCTGCCGCTGATGCGACGCAGTGCCTCATGTTCGATTGCCTTCTCGCCAGCACCGTCACGCGGCATCGAGTGCAATGAGATGGCGATACACCGGCCGTGAGAGTAGGTCCGCTAGATGCTCCTGTTTGCCTGCTCGCCTTCTTACAGACCCCCGATGGATCGTTATGGAAATACTGCTCCTTATCCAACGAATTCTCCACCGAGGGTGAGCTTATGGGCGTCGTTTTGGTGGTGACGGAGCGTTAATTTTCACTGCCGTATCTCGACCCTTTTATAACGTCTAGTTATTATAAAACACTATGAAGTAGGGGCTCTTTAGCCTCTCTATCTATTACATCGAATAACGACGTCGTAGCTGCATTATATAAAATATTAGACGTAGGTAGTTGGTCGCATTTAATCAAATTTTGTCTAAAAGTCGCCTAAAAGTCGTCTAAAAATTTTTAAGTTAGAAATTTTAGAGAATTACTTGGACTATAATATATCTAAATATAAAATTACTTAAGGATTCTATTATATTAAAAAAAAAAATTATAACCTATATATTTAAGTTCTCGTATATAAAAAGAGATAAAGAAAAAATTTTAATTTTTAAAATAATAAGTTACCGCATAAGCTCTCAGACAGTCGGTAGAGAAATCGTTGGTGATAAGGAGCAGTATTCCCGCACGTGCGCGTAGTGCACTTACTGGGGTCTGATTTATGCGATAATTTTTACCTGGTTGCCTCTCGGGCCGCGTCGGGGCACGGCGCTTCATCCCTGTCACGAGTACAGCATATCGCTGCCATCAAATTATTTCCTGCCACAACAGGGCACAGTATGCAAGCGACTACTCTTGCTGCAGTCATGAGAGCGAGCGACATCCATCCTGCGCAAGGCTGGGCCCAAGGTTGTGCAAGAAGGCAGAAAGCCATGTCATCGACCGAATATCAGACGGCATCTTCCTTTATCCTCAAAATGGACTTAGCCGACACGCTCATCTCTTCGCGGTTTCTTCGTTTGCCTCTTCTGGCATCCCTATCCTCCGAACAGCATGAGTGGCCTTGAGGCGTTTGGAGTACTGGCCAGCGCTATCCAGCTCGTCGATTCCAGCTTCAAAATCTTGGAGGCGCTGCGACATGTACACAAACTCGTCAACGGGGATCCGAACCTATTTCAGCAGCAACTCGATCAGATCAACCAGCTCGTCTATACTGCCAAACTCATCGAAACCTCGGACATTTTCCAGCATGAAGATATCACCATCCCGCTCAACGCTGTGATTATCGAGACCCAGCAGCTACGAGGGATTTTGGAAGACATAATTTCCACGGCCTCGCGGAGAACAGGAATGTCGTACTTGAGGGCCATAATGAATAGTAACCGGGAAAGCCGAATCAGGAGGGCTTTCATAACTTTGGAGGAGAAGAAGAGCACATTGATTCTCTGTACGCTTAGTACTTGTAGCAAGCTGATACTCCAAGTCCGGGACGAAATTAGTGAGCACGTGCCTTTTATTCGCAAATCTATTGGCGACATCGAATCGTCTTTCCAGCAATATCCAGAAATCCTCTCCGAAATTCGTAAAGTCCAGAACCAATTGCTGCAATGTAGATGCATGGCTGCGTCGGAAATTTCTTCCCCGGAGGAAAAGCGAACATCTCATCCCTCATCCGGAAGCGCTTCGAACCTATTTGACTCTGGCGAGTTGACAGATCGTGGTCTTATCTTAAGCTCCCAGGGCACCTCTGTGGGAAAGAAGGTGCTCTGTCCACCTACGGACTATAACCCTCTACGATTCGGTGTCGTTTCCCTCACAGAGCCAATGATTTCGACAGAACGCCCAATTCAATGCAATGTTCCTCACCCCAAAACTGCCTTCAGCAGTCCGCATACAAGAAGTGCGGGGACACCACATTCCCAGTCCGCTCACCGGTACTATGAAGTATGCGCCACTGAGTCTGCCAGGCAGATCAATGGGGATATTGGTTGCGGTCATGCACTGTCTGATCCAAATCTTCACTATGGGCGAATCATCGCGACCGGCAACAGCAGACAAGTGAACGGCAACGTTTTTGATCCTTCTTTCGCGATGGCATTTTTCTCAAACTAAAACAAATCCCATATCTCTTAAAAATTCAAGCCTTCAGAGCGAACTGCTGCATCCCTCATCTGGAAAGCCACCTATATTTGCCGAGAAAATGGCCTCTCGAGGTTGAGCTCTTGTGTGTGAGAGAGGCGTCGGGAGGATTTACTGGATTGCAGGCAGCATAGATTATCGAAGTTTGTTGATATCCGAGAGTCTACAGAATCATGCAAAGTCTCCGCCCCCTGCACACATCGGAACGCATCTGTTTCTCACTCTAGGTCGATAGTTTTATTGGTTCCCGCACCGTTGGGTGAGGAAGAAGGCAACTAGTCCCTCGTTTTCCGCGCCCGATTATGGCTACCATTTACATTAACATGTCCAATATCACGCTGCATCATATCTGCGAATCATCTGTGGAGTTCACGCTGTATTTGACAGGTTTCACCTTATGCACATCACGATTCACCTTCACCGGTCTTCGTATGCCGCTCAAGCTCTTCGCACAGTTAGGTTTGCCCTTTGCCTCCCCGTGACTCACCGTCGACCACTGTCCTAAGCAAGATACCGGCTTTTTTCTTCGGCCAATTTCGATTGCCAATTACTCACGGCCGTCCCGGGGTTCGTAGGCTCTGTGGTAACGTCGTGGGCGGGTGCCTCCGACCATTTTGAAATGTTCATTCTTCAGAGCTTTACAATTGGGAGAAGTATAGACTGCAACCCGGCGCGAATCTCCTCACCCCGTTCGGCAAGTTTTAAGCTGTGGCTATATATCTTTATCAGTGACCAAAGCGGCCACAGTACGGCAGCTCTTATCCTGCAAGGTCATCACAAACGCATTTGTTACCATCTGATCCTCAATTGAACTTGTCCGGATAGTCCCCTTCATCTGGAGCCCTTCATGCGGGAGGTGCAACAGGTTCACATCCTAGTTTTATGAGTGCCGGGTCAGGGGCAGTTTTTAACATACCAGCCATCGCATAACCTCCGCGGTTTGTATTGCGGTGCGTAAATGCCAGGCGATTGAGGATTCTCGAACATATAAACGTAGCTACAGTAACCAACGACGGGACAGGTTCTGATTTGCTAGGTAAGCGGTATGACCTAGTGGTCTTTTTGGACTGGAGTGGAGTGGATCTGGCCTTAGATCTACTCGATCTAGCTAGTAAATTATTTTACTCCAAGAGCTCCTTAGAGCTTTAGTATATTTATATACTAAAAATAGAAAAGCTTAGTATTAATATAATACTATGAAGGAATATAATAAAGGTGGTTTTAAAAAGAAATAAGTTAAAGGCTAAAAGAGAAGGAATAGAAAGAAGTATATAGAGTTAGAGAAGAAAGAAAGAGGTAAATAGAGGTAGGTAAGTAGAGGTAGATATAAAAGATAGGTAGGTAGTAAGCGTTTAGGTAAGCGAATATATATTTAAAAATAATTTTTAAAGACTTATAATATATATCTAGGGACCGAACTACGTCACTATAATAATATCTTTAGTTTATAACTCTAGTTCGCCTTAAATAGTAATATTCCTATTTCTCTTTATAGTATTATATTATATACAAACTATATAACTTATTAGCGACTTAGCTAATTAAGGTATTAGTACGGTATAAGAGGCGCGTAAGCAGTGTGTCCAACAGTCAGCTAGCTGCGAGCTTCAGCCTTTATGGCTGACTGACTGCGTCAATTGGATCGCTCGCTGTCCGCTAACTGTCACACTGTCAGCTAGCTGTCCCAGTTAGGCAAGTGGTATAGCTGGCAAAGCCTTTCGTAGAGCTCTAACTCGTGCTGTATTTAACCGAGAGTTTACTAATCTATAATAATTCTAGCTTAAAGCTAGACTCTATAATTAATTTCCCTAGCTACCAAAGCTTTACGAGAGGCTCTGCACGGAGCTCTACCAAAGGTTCTGCCAGGAGCTCTGCCAGAGAGGCTCTACGAAGCTCCCTTAAAGCTCTATACGGGGCTCCACCAAGACTCCGCATAGAGCTCTGCCGAAACTCCGCATAGAGCTCTACTGAAACTCCACATAGAGCTCTATCGAAGCTCTGCACGGAGCTCTACCAAAAGCTTCAACTCACCACCAAATCTTACCACCAAGGCAGCGATCTGCCAGCTAGCTGCAGTCTTACAGCCAAGCTCGCTGACTGCTTACGTTATCAGCCTCTTGGCAGCGACGCTGTCAGCGACGCTGGCTCTTGGACGCACTGCGTCTATCTGGTCGCGCTAGAGGGCCCAGAAGGGCGTTTTCGTATAGTAGCCACGTAGAATTAACCTGGCGATGTATAACGTTATTAGTATAAGAGTCCTAGTGTTAAGGTAATAAGCTTACCAGAATAAACGGTACTTATAAAAAGCACTATATTAGCGTCCTTCTAAGCAAACTCCATTACTATATAGTCCTTAGAAAGTTTACTATATAGTTTACTCTATAGTATCTAGTACAAATAGGCAAGCTTAAGCTCCTAAAGTTAACGACTAAACTGCTCCACTAGAACCTTTCTCTTTCTCTAGCTAGCAGCCGTTTCTTCTACCTAAATATCGCCTTCCTCGCCACCCTATTCCTTACACTACGTCTTAGTTATCCGTACTGTTTCTTTATATCCTATACCTAGGTCTTAAAGTTATATATAAAGCTTAAAACTTAGAAATAGGCTATTAAGCTAAATGGTGTATTTATAGGGCGGGTAGAGAGGTAAATTAGTAAGCAGGTGGCGCTGCGTAAGGAAGTTAAGTACTACTACCTACGTCTTTAAAAATCCTTTATTTGAGAACGAGGAATCTAAATCAACTATATTACGGCGCTAGTGGAAAACGGTGGATTGTGGCGGATAGTCACAGACAGTCATAGACAGTCGCAGACAGTTTTAGACAGTTTTAGACAGTTGCAGTTACGTAACTTAAGGGCCGCATAAAACCTTAAGGGGCACTACTATTCTTCTCCTTTCCTTTCTCTAGCTTTAGATCCTCATTTATAGACAATCCAATTATATAGGCTTGCGTAACCCTCTTGCCGTACTCGTGCTTTAATTAACTAAGTCGCTAACATTATCTAAAGCTTATACTACTCTTTCTTCCTAAGAAGGAACTTAAATATATTTATAAGGCCATAAATAGAACAAGGACATAGAATAGGACCTAAGGATATTACTAGAACCATAAGGACAGGACAGAACCCTAAAAATTAAAAGAATATAAATAAAACGCAAAACCTAAGAATAGGACACATATGGACTAGAACCCCTAAAAAAAAAAAAATTAACACCAGAAATTACCTAATACCCCTGCTACTATGCTAAGAAATATAGTAGCTAGCAAAGCCGCTGTAGGACCTATAAATACCTCTAATAGTAAAATAGTCGCCGTCTTAACTCCCTAGGAAGAGCTTATAGTAGCTAATACCAAAATTAAACGGCTTTAAGAGCTACTTAAAACCAGAGATACCCCTATACCTAGTAAGGAGTTATTAGATACCTAGAGACTTGCTATAGTCCTTAAGGCCCTAGCACAATATATAGTATTAGCATTATTGTGGTCCACAAAGGTTGCGGATCCCCTATTACTTATAGACGGAACTAATCCTATATTTAATAATTAGAAGCTTTAACTATAAGATAAGCTTAAAGTTAATATAAACCACTTTCACAGGCGCTAGTAGGCGAGTCTTAAAAGGTGGGGAGATGGATTACGGGGTTTTCTTATATAGAGTTTTCTCCCCACATGTATATAAGGAGTAGTCCGCGTGGGCCCAATAGGGACCCGAATCGGACGTTAAGCAATGAATTATTATTAATATAAACCACTTCCTTACTACTTAAGCTAAGATGGCCTATATCTTTAGCTATACTAATAGGGACGTATAAACGTATCTACGTCCGCAATATGCCTAGGACTTAATAGACCCCTTCCTCTCTGGAAAAGAGATAATTAACTACCTATCTTCTATTTATAAGGACCCCTTTAAGATATAAAACGCCCGCTTTAATTATAAAGCCCTTAATATAAAAACAATAGAGACCTTTTTGGCCTTTTAGACCCGCTTTTTATACCTAGCCGGCTAAGCCCAAATTCCCTATAAAGATCTGCTACTAGACCTGTTTAACAAGCTTACCTTAGACCTACAGCAAGCTGTGCTGCTAGTCTTTACCACTATATAAACGCTAAAGGAACTAATAGACTAGTGCTTAGCTATTAATTAAGGCCTCTATTAAATTAAGGCATATACTAAGCGATATAAAGCCAGAAACTCTTTAAACCAAACTATAAGCACTATAAGAACGGCCTATAGTGCCCTAGTATAATTAATAACCCCTATAGCACCAGCCGTACAGCCCGCTATTAATTTAGCAGCTAGCCGCGCAGCTAGCCCTACTATAGGTCTAGTGCATACTTAGCCTATATACAGCGACCCCTATAGATAGGCCCTTAGTAATTAAGGAGCTTGCTTCTTATATGGCTAAAAGAACTACTTTGCTAAGGACTACCCAACAAAGGCAAAAATAGATAAAGTTCTACTAATATAGGAGGACAGTATAGAGTTAAAAAAAGAGGAACTATAGAGGAAAACTCCTCTCTAGGGTTAAAAGGGATTAACATATTATATATTAATCTAGGTTGGCTAGTTAGTAGAAAAAGCTGCACTATCCCTTATACTTTATTCTATAATAAATATTAAGTTTTAACCTCTGCTTTAGCTAACTTAGAAGTAAATGCCTTTACCTTAATTAACACAAAGTACGCTATAAAACTGGCTAACTTTTTAAATATGCCTCTAGAAGAACTGCCTAAGCCAATTCCTATTTATAGGTATAATGGATAGGTAGGACCACCTATTATAACCATCTTATAGATCTATCTCCATATTAATAAACAAAGGTAATATAATATCCCCTTCCTTATTATAGACCTTAAAAGCTATAATATAATCTTAGAAAGAAAATAGCTAGCCTATTTAGGCTTATAGCTTAATATATAGAATAGACGGCTTATTTAGCCCAAAACTATACCCCTAACACCTTCTTTTATAAAAGAAATTAGTATTATAATAGAGAACCTTATTTAGCTATAGATAAACACTATTTACTAGGCTAACGCTATATATAGGGACCAGGCTTTTAAAAAGGATGTATAGCTTAACCCATAATAGATCTATATACTACACCGCCCCTAGACTACCTATATTATACCACCCGCACTAAAGATTAAAAAAGTTAGTAAAAAGCTAGTAGAGCTCCCTATAGGGAACTTAGGCCCTATATAGCTATAAAGAATAGCAAGGAGTATTAGACGCTATACTAAATATATAGACTAAAAGGACAATTTATAGAAAATAGAATATAAGCTAAGAAAGATTATAAACCCTATACCGCAAAATACAGCCTAATAAAAGTTTATAAAGAAACTTATAGACCTTCCCCTAGTTAATATCTACTATATTAGCGCTATAGGATTCTACTAGAACTTAGTCTAACCTAATACCATTACCTTTACCACTAGCTTATATAGAATTAATTAAATAATTAAGGAAAAGGAAAGTAAGCTTAGTAGATAGGAAGGTAAGCCTATAGATAAGGAGCTAGTAGAATAGAAACTACCCTATTAACACTATAAATTTGTCACAGCACTAACCTAACGCATACTGTTTCCTACTGTTGGCTGGCCCACCACTAGCGCCTTGGCGGCTGCCCCTACTATTTATATATGATACCCCCTTTTATCTCCTTCTCCTCTTCATACTATAATGTAGTTATTCAGCCTATTAGCATTACAGCACTGTGACAGTTTATGGTATCTCCTCTTGCGCCCTATTGCGATCTTTATTCTCTCTAGTCTACTGTCTCTATTTTCCCAGTATAATCGCGACCCGGCGCGACCGATACTACCGTACCATAGTTCTAGACAATCTCAGTATAGTTCTAAACAATCTTAGTATTGTCCTAGACAATCTCAGCATTATAGCTAGCCTTATAGATTTTAATTACCCTGCCTAGATCCCCTAAAATGGGTGACTAGAATACCCTATTAGCGAACACACGCGAAGCGCTCGCCCGCCTCTTTAATATCTTCTATACCAACATTGCCTAGGCAATTAGGAGTGGTCTGGAGTACCCTAAGGACCTTAATATGGCAGGAACATTTTAGCACCTCTTTATATATATAACCCTTTTGACTAGCGTTAAGAGCGGTCTCTAAACAGTCTATAATAAAGGCCGGACTATAAAGTCCTAACTTAAAGAAGCTTAATATAGAATTAACTTCCTTAAGACACTTAAACTATATATAAAGCAATATAAATAGCAAGCTTTGGTATATACTGAGACTATATAAAGCCTAAGCTCTTAGATTACTACACTTACCTAAACTATTGCTAATAAGAATACCGCTACTAGCTCTCCTCCCCTAGCTAAGCCCTATAGAAAAAAGCGTAAAGCAAAAGACCCTACCCTATTTAATGGCAAGGGATCGCCAACTGAAAAGCAAGAAAAATTTAAAATATGGGAAATAAAGATCTAAGGCGTTTTCCGTAGAGATGCAAAGTGCTTTGAGACCCCAATGGACGAAGTTCTCTATATGTTAGATATACTAACAGATAAGGCTTATAACTATATTAAGCATGGCCTTGATATGCTACGTATACACCCAAACAACCTAAGTAAATAGGCCTTCTCTAACCGAGAGTCTATGTTTGCGTATATGAAGAAGTACTATAAGACTATGGATATAACCCAAGCGGCTAAGAACAAATTAGACACCTTGAACTAAGGCAAGCGCAATTACTGGTCCTAGAAAGCAGAGCTTAATAAGTTAATAATAAAAGCAAATAAGACTGAGAAATAAAAGGTGGATCTGCTTAGGAAGAATATTTTGTCTAAAATAAAGGACTTAGCCCTCACCCTTAGCCGTAAAATTGATGATGCTGACTATAAGGGCTAGAGTAAGCAAATGGACGTGTTTGCTTATAACCTATAGAACTACGCCCACTACACTAAGCTAAATACCGCTAAGCTAAGTACTGCTGGCGGCTATTAACCTACACTACCTAATAACAATACCTTAGTACTAGCACTATAGAATGACCTAATAGACCTTAACGCTGTTAAATTTGGCGGTGGTAGTAGTAGCCTCCCTAATAACATCTGAAGACATTATATAGATAACAGACTTTACCTAGCATGTGGTTAACCTGGCTACTAGAAAGATGCTTATAACCCTAAAATAAACCTAAATCCCCTTCTGATGCTACCGCGCCAACCCCTTCCTAGCCGTGGCGGATTCTTTAGCAAAGGGATTAGTAACCGAAACGATAACCACGGATAGGGACGTGGGTTTGGACACAAAGACCCGCCCCTATAATTCCCTTCCCTAATATAGCCCCAGCCGATGGTCCTGTATATGAACTATGGATAAGTGCTCCATGCTATTACTAACTGTAAGACTGGCTATGTTCTTGGTAAAGTACCCCCTAGCATATATACACCGTCGGAGACCGATATATTAGGATATACTAGCTAAGACCATAGCTACTAGCTAAGCCCTATAATCTAGTTATTAAAAGACTAACCCTTGGACTAAGTTGCCTTTAAGGGTTAGAACTATATAGGAAGGAGGACAAAAGGATTAGATCTATACTACTAGATTAGTTAGATCTTATTCTAAGTTAGCTGCTACTTAACCTTAGAATAGTAAACAATAATAGAAATGCTATTCTTATTTAGATCTACCTCTCCTTACTATATAACCCACTCCTATAAGTTTTTATTGAAATAGTAAGCCTTGTTAATAGTGGTAGTATAGTACTAGCGTTTGCAGACGAAGACTCGCTTGTAAAAAAGTATAATATTATAACAAAAAGACTTCTAGTTCTAAAACTACTCTGCCTTGCTGATGGACTCCTATCTAGCTTTATTACCCACTACTTTATAGTAAGAATGATAATTGGCCACTATATAGAATCCATACTCTTCTATGTTATAAAGTTATTACCCTTAATACTAGTAATTCTTAGAATGCCCTAGCTTAAAAAGTATAACCTAAAACCAGACTTCCCCACTTTAGAGCTTAAATTTAACTCCGATTACTGTGCCTATAACTATCTCCTATGGTATATTCCTAACTGTGACTAAGTAGCACCACGCGGACGCATTGCACGGCTAACGCTTAGATACTATCAGCCGATAGTAAAAAAGGTGCCTGATACTAGTGAGCTAATATATATAGTAAATGAAACAGAGATTTTGGAAGACTGGACTACTACCCTATTTCTAAAAAAATAAATACCGCCAGAACTATAAGTCCCCTGTATATACCTACTTAACCTAGGTCAGCTAATAAGACACCTAACTTTAAGTTATTTACCATACGTATATGTGACCGCACGTATAATAGCCAAGGGCGTTATAGCTAAGACTAAAACCAAAGCAATTAAGACCTCCCTCCTGTAACGCCTAACTTTACACCTGTCTCCCATGCGTACTGTGTAAGGCCGCCGCCTCGTTTCTGCCCCCCTGGGCCAACCGAGCTATGCTAGCCTAGCCGTAGCACTGGAGAACCAGATATGCCCTAACCTGGACGATATTAAATGCACTTATGCCGTTAATTTTACCTAGTTCTGTAAATAAAAAGGCGTAAAGGTGATGAGGATCCATATGGCGGAGCTAGTAAAACTGGTTAAATAAGAAGAATACTAATAGCTGCTTAAGGAGCTACCTATAGGCCTAATAGAAGTACTAAACCTGTTAGAAAGGTCTTTCTGCCGGCTAATAGAAGGTAACTATATAATGGAGGAAGCCTATAAAGTGCTACCCCCTTATTTTTATAACTTCCTTAAGATAAACCTAAAAACTAAGTCTGAGTTTCTACGCCAGAAGATAGTTAATACTGATATTAAGAAATTTCTAAAAGGCAAACCAGGATTAACCCGTAAGGATATTTTACAACGCTTACTAAAAGAGTTTTACGAATATATTAAACACTTCCTCCCTAAAAATGTAGACAAGCTGCCCCCTTACTGACTATGGGACCATAAAATTGAGATTATACCAGGAAAGTAGGCCCTGTATTATAAAAATAGACTACTTTTACCCGCTGAACTCAGCTATATAAAGAAGTGGATTGACGAGATGCTAGATAAGGGTTTTATCCGTAAATCGACCTTACCAGCCGCTGTACCACTCCTCCTTACAGCGAAACCTGGCGGCGGTGTATAAATCTGCTATAACTACCAAGGCCTAAACATAGTTACTATTAAGAACTGATACCCACTGCCACTAGTCTATAAGATACTTAACGTACTTTACGGTGCTAAGTACCTTACTAAGCTTAACGTAATTACTGCGTTTAACTAGATCCGGATTACAAAAGGCCATAAGTAGCTTACAGCATTTATTACCCGGTTTGGACTCTATAAGATGCTAGTTATACCGTTTAGTCTCTATAACGCGCCCACTATGTTCTAAAACTATATTAACCATGTTTTATACAACGCCCTTAACAACTACTGTACTGCGTATTTTAATGATGTCCTTATCTTCTTAAAAACACGCGCCAAGCATATAAAACACATAAATGAAATTATCTAGAGACTTAGTAATGCTGGACTCCAGATTAATATTAATAAGTCTAAGTTTTATGCTACCAAAATAAAATACCTTGGCTTAATTATCTTAACTAATGGCATAACTATAGACCCTAAGAAGGTGCAGCATTAGGAAAATATTCGCAGGATAAGATTCAAGTAGACTTTAATTTTCGCGTTTCATATAATTAACATGCAATTTAACTAACTTGACACGCAATTAACTAACTTAACACGCAATTAACTAACTTAACACGCAATTTAACTAACTTAATATATAATTAACTAACTTAACACACAATTTAACTAACTTAACACGCAATTAACTAACTTAACACGCAATTTAACTAACTTAATATGCAATTAACTAACTTAACACGCAATTTAACTAACTTAATATGCAATTAACTAACTTAACAACTTTAAAAGCTAACTATATATTTCTTA
>Ga0307507_10004089_pt1 | contig 26649 bp, 30 predicted proteins | sample 7_EM_MG_FD_207223 | JGI IMG/M metagenome (GOLD analysis project Ga0307507, IMG submission 207223) | Populus trichocarpa ectomycorrhiza microbial communities from riparian zone in the Pacific Northwest, United States - 7_EM | ecosystem: Host-associated > Plants > Roots > Unclassified | place...
ACCATCGAGTTGCTCTTGTGTTTGAATCCCTGCAAGGAGCGGCCGAATTGCTGCCTGAGCTTCGTGAAATACTGTTCGCGCTCCAATTGTTTGGGTAGAAACTGGGGTAGTTGATGCCTTGGGTTGCGTTTGGAAGGGGTTAGAAGGGGCAGTTGTGATAAGGCGTGGGTGTGAAGATGTTTCAGCTGTCGCGGTACGGGAGAAATCATCATGTGTTGTGATGTTTTCATTTGCGGCTGTCAGAGAGATAGTCGATACATTGAGGTTGCGGTCTTGGTACCAACTGCAAAATGTCAGTGGGCACGTGCACTCTCTACGTGTTTCTTGTGATTACAGATAAGGATGATGAGTCTGATCTGCGGTCGGAGTGTGTCAGGATGAGGTTGCATGTGGACAAGTTCGAGACAGGTGTCATACCTTCGAGAAATGATAGCGATAACTGTACTCATTTCCGTCCATGTGAAATTCCACCAACACGGATCTCATACCACCCATGTAGGCACCTTCCATTGCTGAAGTTGTGGGCAATAGGTCCCAAATACTAGGGATCACGTTGAGCGGCAACACCGAGGTGGCAACCTCACCAGCTGGTTCTTCCGTCAAGAATTTCTGGTTTGTCACAGCACTGGGTGGTGCGATGGTAGGATATTGGAGCTCGGCGGTCTCGCTGAACATGAGTTTGGAGAAGTATTGGGCAGAGAAGCGTAGATGGGACGACAGTGAGGAATAATCATCAAAATTCATATTAGAGGCAAGTGACAATTGGGGAATGTAACTGGGACTAAAGGTTGCAACGGAATACTGTACGGTGAGGCTGATCCTTTATAATCCCGCTATGGCAGAACGGCTTTCAAACAATGTTCGAAAAGAGGTGCCACTTACTCTCTTGAAGCTCCACCATACAAAAAAGGCAGGGCCGACTCTGTTGGAGCCCATAGACCACACAAGCGAGAGGCAGGGCCTTCTGCGTTGAGGCTGCACCCATGACCCCAGTTGTGCACAAGCAATGGTCTGCGTCCTCCACGACGCCACACGACGTAGTGGACAAGGCCCGAGTGGTCGCAGGAATCATAATCGTAGCCAGACAGTCATCGTATCCACATCGGAGGATGGACTTTGTGTCGAGGACATAATGAAGGTGGTGAAGGATGATTATCACAAGGCGATGCGCTTGTTATACTGTTGAGCAGACGGCAGGTGCTCGGCAGATGCTCGTACAATCTCTGACATAGGTTTCTAATAACATAGCCAAACAACATCTCAAAGTGGATGGAGGGGGGATTTCAAACCAACGAGGAGAGATCCCCGGGTTTCTGCCGGAAAGGGGGTTTCTGGATAGATTTATCCCACACGAAGACGATTGCCCACGCACGAAGACGACCGCCCACGTACGTCAACGACTGCCCACGGACGAGAATGAACCCCACCCGTCTCCCCCCTGCATCACACCACTCCCTCCACACTCCATCACTCCTCTCACTCCCCCTCCTCTCTTCCCCTCCCTCCCTCCTCCCTGACCACATTAGATTAGTAAGTACTTTTTGTATGTATTTATATATATAGTTATCAATATAATATCTATGTTTAAATGTAAGTTTGGGATGGAATTTTGAGGTGTTAAAAGGTCTGACAGACTTAATCAAAAAGTGATAGAATGCATGCTAGTCCAGTAGGAATCCAGGGGGAGTCCAGTAGGAATTCAGTAGGAATCCAACTGAAGCATTGCATTTTTTTTTTGTCTAAGTTCAGTTGGAGTCCAGTAGGAGTCCAATAGGATTCCAGTAGGATTCCAGTAGGATTCCAGTAGGAGTCCAGTAGGAGTCCAGTAGGATGGGACAGGGAAAAATATGTGAAAATGACTTTTTTTTAAAATTGTCAAATTCCAGTAGGAATCCTACTGGACTCCCAGAGTCCAATAGGAATAGGTGGGGGAGTGAAAAGTACTGGTTTTTGCCCCCAAAGTGGGCAACCATGGACCGCAACCAGTCTAGGACTGACCCAAATATTGGGGGGACCTAATCGGACCACCTAGGACCAGTCTTTTTTGGTCCATGGAACTGATTCAGACTGGCTTTTTTGTGTAAAATTGTCCAACCAATATAAACCATTTGTATCTCAACTATCATTAGTCTGAAAATTAAATTGCATAACATAGTAGAACCTGTAAATACACATCATTCAACCAAACTTTAAGAGATTTGATGAAGATTTGACATATCTATGACTGAAACTGAATTACATTTCCTAAAGACATGGAAAAAATGTAATGTAACAACCATAAATTATTTGATGCATAGCCTACATTGATAGATGGTGAGTATATTTGCCTACTTAAAATTTCCTTATCTAAAAATAAAATGAAGCAAAATAATAAAAAATTGAGTGAGTTAGAATTAAAGTCATTCTGGTACAAGTTGCACCAACAAAATATTTGTACCAAAATGGATTTGGTTATATCTTTCTCAATTCTTAACCTTTTTTGATGAACCAAAAATCAAATTAAAGGTAATAAACATAGTTACATGGGCAGGTAATGCACATGACTGTTCAACTGGTTGCAACTGATTTCAACCAGTCTTTAAATGGTTTTGAAATATTTTTGAAATTAGGCAACCAGCAACCAGAATAACCCCAAATTTGGGCAACTGCAACCAAAAATAGACTGGACTGGAGTCCGGCTCAGTTCAGTTCTATGGATTTTTTTGGTCCATAGGACTGAACCTGCAAACACTAACCAAGACCAGTAACACATCTGCTGTCCTCTATGATCTTCCTATTGACAGTGTTGACATATTCTTGCAATTTAAGTTCCAGTCTTGTAGCCAAGATAGTGTTTTAAAGTCCAGTCTGGTCCAGTTTTTTATCTCAAAACAAGGCAACTGGCAACCGGTCTAAAATCCAGATATTGAGGGATCACAACCAGACCCTTAAAGACTGGTTCTAATCAGTCCACAACGCAAAAAAAACTGGTCCAGACCGGTTGTGGTCTTTTGTTGTAAAATTTATTGTACCAAATAAATTACATCGCGTACATTGCATACATAGATAGAGATATTAATTCTCTGTAGATTGATCAAAAGTTTAAGCAATTCCATCAAGATTTCACTGAGATATGGTGAAAACAGAAAGGACATACATTGGAATTGAAGTTTTTCATTTGTAATTTTCAGTTTGTAGTTGCAACTCATTTTAGATGTTAAATAGATAAAATTATGTGGTTCAAATGACTAAGTGTGTTGTTGCTATTTTTATGATGTCATATAGCTGTAGGTAAAATAATTATAGATCAGATACATTTAGAACAAAATATGCATACAAAACTGTTTTGGCCATATCTCAACCAATTCTTGACCATTTTTGATGATTGAGGGACCAGAAATTAATTAAATATGTGTGTGAGTAAGGTCCAACACGTGATGGGACGAAAGACTGGTTGCAACTGGTCTAGACCGGTTTTTAAATATTTACACAAACATGGCAACTGGACTGACCCCAAATGTGAGCAACTGCAACTGCAAAAAAGACTGGACTGTGGTTCAGTCCAGTTCAGTCCTATGTATATTTCCAGTCCTGTAGACTGGACTTGCGAACACTAAGCCAAGATGATGATGGCGAGCTCAGTGCCAGTGAAATTGTCAAGGCCAACCCCAAGGATGGACATTTTGATACAGTTGTGGTCTTAACTGCTGCTGATGCAGAATCTACAGCACCACAAGATAAGTTCAAATTATGAAACAAAGTTATCATATAATGAATTCTATTAGGGACTCACATCGGGTGAATTTGTGTCATCTTCCAGGTACCCAAGATGATCACTACTGTGCCCATTGATGCCCCAAAATCATGGCCAAGAGAACACATGGCTTTCATTGAATGGTATTCACCTATACCCAGACAGCCTGGTAAAGACCACAATATTTATCTCATACACACCCTTTCTGATTCAACACAACTGTCCTCCAAGGCTACCATTGTCCCTCTTTCATATATTAGACAAGGATGCATGCTCATTCCCAAATTCTCCCATATACCCAAACAATTGAGACACATCAACACAAGTCCAAGATACACATGTGACATGTTTATTTTGCTTAGCCGGAAATCACACATTTCATAGTTTTCAATCATAAACCAAGTATATTAATGTAACTACATATGTCAGTCAAGGAATGGGAAGATAGTAGACAGGACAGAGTACTGCATTATACAGACTACTTACTTAATATCATGTGGCTGACACCAGTCGCCCCTGCCTTGAGTGTGACTCGGCGACTCTTGCAGCACCCTCAGTCTCTATCAACAGTCGTTGGTATGTCCTGCCCTAATAAATTACCACTGTCGGCATATGGTTTATGATGACTTTGCACTGGGTTATGAGTGCATGGCTATAATTGTCATCACACATAAATATGATTACTTTACAAATGATTTTTCAAGGGCATCGTTAGCCGTGCATGTGAGGCTTCATGAAGAAGTGGTATGGCAAGGACGGTACACTATGTTGTGGTGGAGAATTTGCAGAAGCGTAACTGTGACATGCTCGGTGAAAGTTCCTGCCACATAGTGTGGCAGTTTATTCACCGCACTTTCGAATTCAGAGATTTTCTAAGCTAGCCTGGACCTCCAATACCATTCTTGACTCCACATCCACCTTCTTCATCAACAATTGGTCTTTCCTGTATGCTTATCAGACTATATATTAGTACAGTGTAACTTGTATGTTAAAATATGCTTAGTTTAAGTCAAATATTATCTATTTCACTGGGCTCATCAGTCAAGTTTGTGCCAGGGCATCCAGTGCACCTCAGGGTGCTCTGAGGTTACCTGTGATGTGCTGTGACAGCCTGAGAAAAAGCTAACACGTGAGCTTTTTCCCAGGACAAAAGTGGAGTGGCTTTTGTGATGCCATGCTTTGCATGTGAGAATGCACTTCAAATCTCACGAAAATTTGTTTGTACTTGTAATTTGTAACTGATATCAGCTGCAGGGTCTGGTCCAGATCTACATCCAAAATGAATATTATTTGTACCAGAATCAACCTTCATGATAATGACCCCAATGGGAATAGTCACACACTACAAGTACAAACAACTTTTCTTGAGATTGGAAGTGCAGTCTCACATGCAAAGCACTGTACCATATGGCACATTGACAGGACCAGGTCCCACTACTGAAACATAACTGATTGCTCCAGATAAATTGTAAAAAAATAAGAACATGGATAAGATGCAATTGTTTGTAAGCCCCAACTCATCACAGATATCCCCAGTTTTATGCTTAAATTCTTTCCAACAGATGACAGTGGGTGATGTTCTAAGGAGGAATTCTTCAAAAGCTTGTGTGCGTCATGGCTTCCTTGATTTTATTTTCTTTCAGCTAAAATATTTTGGCAATGAGCTTGCAATTGGACAACTTCATGCTGCTTGGATCACATGTTTCTGAATTGGTAGAAGCAATAAGCATCTGAGTACTGAATTTTGAAGAGAAGGTTTAAAACCCCAATTCTGCACATTGAAATGTTGGATTGCGAAAAGAAGGGCAGGCATAGACTCCACAGTTCAAAATCTTGGAAGCATAAGCACATTTTGGACAATCTGGGTGATGTACACTCCTGTTGTACATTTTAATCTCTTGAAAGGAATTTCATCCATCCCTGACCAACACAGAAGCCTCAAAAGTCCTCACACCACCTGAAGCCTTCACTTTCACTCTTTCACCCTCCTCTCCCTAGCCATACTATGCTGTTCAAATGCACAAAAAATAAAAAGTACTTATCTGCATGTATTATAACTTGACCCACATGTATAATAAAATTGTTATCCTGTGTGTATATTACCTTATGTAATCATCTGTATGTAAACAATTGCACCATGCATGTTTGATTCTTAGGTTGTGAGTGTCTATTTTGTGTTTGCTCACTAAGATGAAACAAAGTTACAAACTGTAAGGGTATAGACATAGCAGTGTATGGACGAAGTGTGCAGCATAGCGGATGATGCTGTGCCAAACTCCAGCATGTCAAGGCACTAAATATGTCACCTCACAGACTGGGGCTCACTCACTAAGGTACAACATCACCAGGAATTGTAAGGTGAGTGATTTTTGAGTGTCTGGAGAAAAAAATAAGCCCAGGACTTTTCCATATCAAAATAACTATCCAGTGTTGACATTCTAAGTTGTCCAACTTGAAGGTTCACACAGAAAATTTAAACACAGTAAAATAGTGTTGATTAGTGGTGCATTCTAATTTATGTGAAGGTGGAAGTAGTTTATGCTGAAGGATCAATGCGAAGGGATGTATGTACTCTGGAAGCAGGTACACATGGTGGCAATTTTGTTTCAAGATTTTCATCTTGTTTTCTTCATCTCCAGAGATATCCACCCAAAGCACAATCACAATTCATGATAGGTCCTTTCATTGCCATAGCCAGTGACAGAGCAGAAAATGTGATAGGTGTTGAGAGATGAAGGCAGGAGGCTTGAGTATATTCTTATACATATACCGAGTCAGTACATAGGGGTTTAACTATGTAGTATATTATCTAACATGGCAGACATGTGACTTGTATGTCAACACTCCCCTTTAAGTCATCGACATGCTTTGTTGGATAGGAACCATGGGTGTGTTAAAAAACCTCCTGGAAGGGTAAAGAAAAGCTACCACATGTTCAAGTTCCTTCCAGTGTCGACTTAATTCCCATTTTGGCAATGTGTTTTCAATGTTTGAAGCAATGTTAAGTACATCAGTTGTTTGTTCAGGATCACAGCAAGAATCAATTTTGATGATGCCTTCTTTATTGTGTCTCGTACTCTGTGGTAATGTACAGCGCGCAGTTGTGGAACTGTGGGTTCCTGGCCATTGAGATTGATCCATTGTTGTCACCTTTAATCATAGTAGGTGATTTTTGTTTAATTCCCAATTCTTTGTAAAGATTTCCAAGCCAGTAAGCTTCACGAGCAGCTGCAGATAAAGCAACATATTCAGCTTCAGTTGTGGAAAGAGCAGTGAATGTCTGTCTTTTAGAACACCCTGTTATAGCTCCCCCTGCTGTGATGAAGACATACCCAGCCATAGACTTGTAATCATCTGTGTTGGCATAGGCATTGTTGCCATGAGAGTTGGAATATGTTATTCTGTAAGATTTGGTGCCTTTAAGATATTGTAGAATTTGTTTTAATGCTGTGACGTGTTCCATGGTGGGATTTGTGGTGTATGAGGAAAGATGTTAACGGCAAAAGTGATATCTGGTCGGGTGGCATTGGCAAGGAATTTTAACTCACCTAATAATTGTGTAAAGTAATTACTTCGGCTACCTTCATTGCCTTCTGGATTTGGTAAAATTTTGACTTTCAGATACATTGGTGTGGAGACATGGTTACAATCTGTCAAATTTTTGCATTTGAGTATAGACTCGATGTAGCTTTGTTGGGAAATTGTAATGGTGTTATCGGTATGGTCAATTCGATGCCAATAATTTTCTTGGGCTCTCCCATATCAGTTACTTCCAATGAGGCCTTGATTTCTTCTTTCATTTTTCGCATTAAGTCTTCACCTGATGCGAATAGAAGGAGATCATCGACCCAGACAGTGATTATGGAGGTATTTTCTCCATTGCATCGTATTTTCTCCATCACATCATACATAGGTGCAAGGATTTGAATAAAGTCATGTATAACTGAGATTTTCGAGCTTGGTGTCTAATTTGTGGTTCCACTCACAACCTGATTGTTTCAAGCTGTAGATGGTTTTGATAAGTTCACAAACTCTCCTGACATTGCCATCTAACTTTATGCTTGTTTCCAATATCCATAGCTTGTTGCTATTCCGGCCAGTCATATGAGGCCTTGGCTTCTTTGAGACTGTGATGTTCATCTCCTGTGTAATGGCATATATTTGATCATTGTCACTGTCAATGATAAGATTTCCCTGTTCATCAAGTTCGTCAGGGAAGGGATCATTTAGAGTTCGGTAGTTGACTTGTTTCCCCTTGTTCTTCTTTTCGAAGTTTTGTTCCTCAGTTGTATGTTTCCCATCTTCATTTGATTGGTCAGTAATTTGTACAGGTGTATTCTCCCCTTCAGGTGTTGGATTGAGTTCAATGCATTACCCTCTGACTTCCTTTTCTTTCCGTTCTCTTCCTTCTCCTTCTTCTTCTTCTTTCAACAATTTTTGTCGGTATGACCCTTCAAGCCACAAAAAGAACATGGTGGGGTGTGGTTGAGGAAATGACAATCAGTGTCATTGTGGCCTTTGCGCTTGCAGTGTGAGCACCATTTTTGTGTGGTGTTACTGGTGTTGGTGATGCACTGAGGTTGGGTTTAGGAGGTTTGAAATGTGGTTTTTGAATCACAAAATTGGTCGATTCATCTTCGTGATTCGTTCTCCATATGTATTCCTCATGTATAATGCCAATAAATTCCTGAGAAGTCATGAGTTTCTCCGGATTTGTCTCCATGATATCAGTCCTTCGTCCAACATAGTCTTCAGTGAAGGTGTCCCAGGATTGACGTAAGGATAAGGATATGATGACCCGAGATTCATCATCTCGGTGGTAGATATGTTCGAAGTTAATAGGTGTTTTGCATAGTTGTTGTCAACTTGTTCTTTGACCAGCTTCTTGCACCTTGAGCATCAATCAGTGAGTTGGGCTTTTTGATTTCACCCTGAGTGTATTCGTAGACCTTGCAGAGTTGTAGCATGATGTACATCCTTTCACACCAAATGATCCAGTTTGTTGAGTTGAGAAGTTCGTCGACATATTGACAGTAAAATCTGCTAGAACTTATTTGGAAAGTCCAAGGGGCTTCTTAAGTGTGTGCAGGGCCCATAACCTGTTGAGAGATGAAGGCAGGAGGCTTGAGTATATTCTTAGACATATACCGAGTCAGTACATAGGGGTTTAACTATGTAGTATATTATCTAACATGGCAGACATGTGACTTGTATGTCAACAATAGGACTTCACAGTACTTTGGCATTTTGGCACTGGTGACAGTATAAACAACACATCTGACTAATGGTAACAGGTCATGTGCATCATGCAGGTATGAGTATTGTTTTTATAGACACTCAAAAATGGATACTCTCACAATTCCTGGTGACATTGTACCTTAGTGAGTGATGCCCAGTCAGTGATGCCATGTATTGACATGGGTCCTGGAGTTTGGCTTTATTTACCAGCATCATCCACTACACTGCAAGAGTGACAACGTCAGGCACAGTGACAATGGTGTGTCCTGTGCCTCTGAAACTTGCTTCAGACACTGGTATGTATCTACCCTTATGGTTTCTATCTTTGTTTCAGCTTAGTGAATGATCCCCAGTCTGTGGAGGGCTATTGTGCTGTGTCTGGAAGCTCCAATAGCTCGATTTGGGCTACTAATTCTGAAAGTGGTAATTGTTCCCACAGCCTCCTTGCACTTTAGAATTTATCGAGTTTAAACAAAGTGTTTACTCAAGTCTAATGTAAGCCGACCAGGGCTCTTCTGCATGCAACATTACGGTCCCTGTGTCTGCTGACAGAAGACTCAGAGCTGCTGCTCTTACTCATAGTCCCCTCACATTATCCACACCTGGATATGGGTGCATTTGGACTAACCTATTTTTAGGATTATTCCCCCTATGTTGAGGAGATTGAGACCCCCTTTCCATAAGGCTCTCATCTTGACATCTCACTCCTCAACCAGGTATGACTTTGATTTCTTTCATAGAAGGCTCTCATCTGTTGACAGCAAATCATGTGACTATCACTTTGCAATGGTAACGAAGAACAATGGACTATTATTAAGAATGTCTTTCCACAAACCAGCTGACAACGAACAGCCATCTCCTCCTACTAAGCCACTTTCCATCATTGCCAGCACCGAAATTCCAACTGGGTCAATGCAAATTCCCAAGCTATGGGAATCCTTAATAGAGCTCTCGATATTGGGATCTGGATCAGATCAAGGCAAAAACTGCCACTGTGGGACTGGCTGAAAACTAAGTATGCCAAACTATCCCATTTAGAGGTGATGGAGTACTTCCACTTCATCAAAAGATCAAAGACTCAATCTCTCTGATCCCAATCCCCAGGTCACCGTTTTCATGACAATAAGGGAAAGGCTCCAGCTAACAAGCCTTCAGAGTCTGTTCAGATGCCAACCCCACTGCCAGAGTTGGGCTTGATGAGATTAGTAAGCTTGCCAAAATAAGAAATATTATTATCACAGCCCATCAATCTCCCCATCATGATGGAAAACAATGGGCTTTGCTCACCATTTCTGCATACCTTATCACTGTAGCTAGTGCAGCTGCAGCTATATATGCTTCTCCCCAATACTGGAAGCAAGATTACCATACATCTGCATTAACTGGGGCAGCCTGGGTGCAAGAGCTTATACATGGGCATCCAGGTCACATACGGACTGAACTTGGGCTTTGTTTGCACATTTTTCTGGCCTTGGTGTTTACACTGCAAACCAAATGTGGTCTCAAGGACTCAAAGTATATCCAATTGGAGGAACAGGTTGCAATTTTCTTGTACATGAGTGTCACTGGGCTTTCAATTCGACATGTGGGGGAACGATTTCAGCAATCAAATGAAACCATCTCAAAGTATATCCTGTTATTCTTTTTTTTAGATGAATTTTTTGTTCATTGCTATGACAGGTACTTTCTATTGATCATGAATGCACTTTCGAGCTCTGAATTTTATAATGAGTATGTTAAATTACCAGAAGCAAGTGCGCCTACCCCACATTTCATTCGTTCCAATCCAAAATTCAGTCCTTTCTTTGACATGGCACTGGGTGCAATTGATGGGACTCACATCAATTGTTGCCCTTCATCTGCAGAGAGACAGACATCATGAAATAGGAAAGGAGGTCTATCACAAAATTGCTTGGCTTGCACATCTTTTGACCTTCACTTCCTCTATTTTGTCAGTGGGTGGGAAGGCTCTGCTGCAGATGCCTCATTGTATGCAGATGCTCGATTCACTGATCTCAAAATCCCAGATTAAAAATTTTATTTGGCTGATGCTGGTTTTGGGGCTTGTGATCATCTTCTCATTCCATACCGTGGTGTGCGCTACCACCTTGCTGAGTGGGGCGCTGCAAATATTCAATGAGCTATTCCATGCAATTTCTTATAGTCAATTTATATTTATGCCACTACAGCCCAGCTAATCCACAAGAGCTCTTCAATCTCCATCATGCACAAGCTCAGAATTGTGTGGAGCAAATATTTGGTGTCATAAACCAGCAGTGGGATATTCTCACCTGCCCACCCCAGTTCTCTTTGGCAATTCAATCTCAAGTTCCACCTGCTCTTGCTGCTCTCCATAATTTCATCATGGAGCATGATTATAAAGACCTGGAAGAGCTTACAGGAGATGTTGAGGATCCCGTCCCTGGTTATCAGGCAAGCTATGGTAACCTTGCAACAACTCGTCCAAACCATGCAGAGAAATCACGCTCAGAAGCCTTTCAAGATCAAATTGCACAAGACATGTGGGAAAGCTATCAAACTATATTAAGGGAGTGTGAGGAGCAGGACTTACAAGAGTATCTAGGGATATAATAAAAAGGCTAGAATAGGTGTGTTAAAAAGAGAAACAATTGAATTCAAAAGAATGGATTTTTTTCTAATTGTCAGCAAATAAAATTTGATCTTTCACCCACTCCTTCTGAATTTCATCATTAGTGAGGGCCAAATAAGTATCGACATTTGCTGTGTTCTGGCGAAGCAGGTTAATGAGGGACACATGCTCCGGAATTAAAAGCCAATGCTCCTCCTGAGCACGGAGAATGGCTCGAGTGCAATGTTGAGGAGTACCATCAACAGAATAGCGGGTGGGGATGGTCGGTTGGAAAGCCATTCCAACCATCTCACCAACACGACTGACGGATGCTGCTAGACCTTGCAGGGCCTTTGCACCTTCTGACATGCGAACGTGCTTTGTAGAAGGTTGCGATGCAGGTATGATCAACAGGGCGGTGCGCTTTTGGGGGGCTGGTGTCCAAGGGATTTCTCGAACCTAGATAAATAGGTTCAATTGAAGAAGCAGGTGTGAAAGCGAAAACTTACCTCATCTCCTGCTCTGTTTTCAGGCCCAAAATCATCCCCAGAAGGTGGACTCCCAGAAGGGGCTGGGCTTGCACAGTTGGTCTCACCAATGTCCATGGTTAATGAAGGCTGAGTCTCCCCCTCTGCTGCTGCCTCATGACCTGTTTCTCGTCTGTCACTGCCTTCATTCCCGGTTTCTCCACCCTCCTCCCTACTCCCGGAACCTTCTGAACCAGTTCCTGTTGTTCCATCCAAGGCTCGGTAGACGTTCGTACATCGAACCTTCGCATTGGGGATCAAGTCGTCGAGCTTGCAAAAGTGAACCCAGCCCTTGTTCTTGAAAGGCTTTGCTTCAGGGTTTCTTGCGAGGTATGCTTCCCAGGATGACTCTGAGTCTTCCATTATGCCACACCCATGCTCGTCACTCCAAGTCCAGCCGGAAATGCCTTGAAGTTTGATAATGATGCCATGAATCTTTTGAAGCTGAATGATGTTAGAAAAGTGAAATAAAAATAAGTTAGAATTCACTCACAGCCTTCCACTTTCCTTCACACATCTTTTTCGTTTTCTTGGGGCCTTTCGTGAGCAGACCTAGCTTGGTGAGATGGTCAGCTGCTTCTTGCATAACGGCATCCCTCCAGCCACCATCAGACATCCTTGACTTCTGAGAGAGAAGAAACTCAATGAAAGCAGTCTCCTCTTCAGAGTTCCAATGTGCCTTTTCACCCATTGTGAAAGGGTGGGACGTGTCAGCGGGAAAAGATGGTTAATGAGGTGTGTTATGCTATAGATCATACTGTGTTGGGATGCTTACTAATCCTATCAACCCCAAGCCCACACCAACTCCGGTGGTGGGGTTGGCATCCGAACAGACTCTCACAGCAGACACAGGTTCAGCAGAATGCTATTAAGGCAAAGGCCCTAATCCTCAGTATTTTGAGCAGAAGAGCACCAATTCTGGCAGCTCGCAGTAGAAGAAGAAGAAGAGGAACAACTTCAGACACAGAGGTAAAGCACAGCCATGTGGCTGGAGCCCCTGAAACTTTCAACTCTGATTTTGTCTTTGCATCATCAGTGATACATATCACCAATAAGCCCTCACTATCAGCACCCACAGCTCACACCATGTCTTCTTTTAGTGCTGCCAATCCTTCAATCTGACCTGAAAAGGAGAAGGGTCCATAGAGAAACCCTGGGAGGACTACTCCTCCATATCCTCATGGTCAGCTTTCCCGAGACCTTATGAGTCATCTTGGGGTAAAAGCCACAATTCAAACTATGAAAGAGTTTGAGGAAATAGCTTCCTTGGAAGGAGTAACTGCAGCCTGGTCTATTTTTCAGTTGTGGTTGCCCAAATTTGGGGTTATTCTGGTTGCCAGTTGCCTCATTTCAAAAATATTTCAAAACCATTTAAAGACTGGTTGAAATGGGTTGCAATTGGTTAAAAGGTCATGTGCATTACTGCATTATATGGGCATGTAACCACATTTATTACCGTTAATTTAATCTTTGGTTCATCCAAAACGGTTAAGAATTGAGAAAGATATAACCAAATCCATTTTGGTACAAATATTTTGTTTGTGCAACATGTACAAGAATGACTTTAATTCTAACTCACTCAAATTTTTGTCATTTTGCTTCATTCTATTTTTAGATATGGAAGTTTCAAGTAGGAAAATATGCTCACAGGGCTCCCAAACCAGAAATGGCACCATTGCTGGATAGAATGGCGATAGATGTTCCATCTGAGAACTAGGATACAGTGTCCCTCGAAGATGAGGACATCCTGATTCTGGAAGGATCAGTGGAGTATGGCATCCTGGCAGATGCATACTTCATCCCCTGGTGTTTGGGGTCTCACTTAGGTGTTTGAGGGTCGTCACACACATAGTTACATGTCACATCATGTTTGTACATTCCTTAGTCCATACCACCATATGATCTGTGTCTATGTGTTCTCTGTGTCACTCAGCACCTCTCCATAAGCCAACCAAATGCTCTGCCAGAGCTGATATATTCAATTTTAAATGCCCTGTTGGAGTCAATCAAATGCCCAACATATTCAATTTTAAATGCTCTGTCAGATTCAATCAAATGCCCCACAGGAGTTGACATATTTAATTTTAAATGCCCCATTGAAGTCAATCAAATGCCCTGTGGGAGTTGAAAATTTCAATTTTAAATGCCCTGTTGGAATCATTCAATGCCCTGCTGGAGTCAATCAAATGTCCCATGAGAATCACTATGGGTGTCTCAATATTAAATGCCCCATTGGAGTCCATCAAATTCCTCATGGGGGGTTGACATATTGAATTTTAAATGCCTCATTGGAGTCAACCAAATGCTCTGTGGGTCAACATATTGAATTTTAAATGCCTCATGGGAGTCAATCAAATTCCCCATAGAAGTAATCAAATTCCCTGCAGGAGTCGACATGTTCAATATTAAATGCCTTGTTGGAGTCCATCAAATTCCCCATGGGGGTCAACATATTCATTTTTAAATGCCTTGTCAGAGTCAATCAAATGCTCTGTGAGAGTCAACATATTTAATTCTCAATTCCCTGTCAGTGTCAATCAAATGCTCCACCACAGTCAATAAAGTGCTCTGCTGAGTTGACATATTCAAGATCATGCCACAGATGACTATATCATCCCCAATGGGCCTTCAATTTCAATGTCAAACGCCCTGACAGAGACATCCCCTGCAGGGCCTTCAATTTCAGTGTCAAACACCCCAATGGGGCCACTCCCAACAGAACCATCACTTCCAGTTAAACAGCCCAATGGAGCCACAAATGAGTAAACAAGGTATGAGTGGCTAAATGAAAAGCTTTCATTCCCTAACTACAAGGTGGGAGACTATCTTGCAGGAGTTGGATGAGATAAAGAATGAGATACATTGTGCTACAGATGGATGTAGCTACTGGGAGAGAGGCACCAATTACATTTTTTGTAGTTCCATCAGGATGGGGGATGGGGTCAGAGCCCAACAGTTCAAATAGTGGTTCTGCAGGAGTGTAAACCCTGCCAGGGTCAGACAACCAGCAGGTTCATTGCCAACTGAACAATGGCAATCAAACCAGCCACCCTGGCTGACCCATCCACTACAAGTTATTGCCATGTGTCCAATGAGAGACCCCTGGATTTTTGGCAAAGGGGGTTTCTCAGTTCTGATTAGATTGATCCGTTAAATATGTATCTGATGAATAGTCACATGTTTCATATGTCAGAAAAGCTCATGAAGCCATGTAACATAAATAATGTGAATAATAACAGGCCAGATTACAATGCACTACAACCAGAGAGAAATGCTCATAATATAAGAAGTTGAAGTTATAATAGGAAGGTGGACCCTTAAAATGTAGTCTCGACACCAGCCGTTATTATGTTCATAATACTCAACATAATGTCTGGAAGGGATTGACTGTGATGCAACTGACAAAATTTCAAACTCTGATTATTGTGTCAATAAGGCAACTCTCCTCAACAAATACCCAACTCAAGTTCTCACAATGCTTTCATGAAGCCTTTAATACTCAAGACCTTACTAAAACAAACTTGGGTACATATAAATGACTTAACACATTTAAATGCATTCTATCTGAGAGTAGTAGTGAATATATTCAATGCACATTCATCCAAGACATGTCTGAGAATGACTGGTGTCTGTTTACCACCAAACTGACCACTCACCATGCCCTGTTTCAAAACTTCAAAAGTATAAACCAGAAGAAGTGGAACAAAACTGACCCACTGCAAGGGCTTATGGAATTTGGCATAAAAAGCTATTTTTATGGCAATTAGATGCCTCTCAAGTGATATTGTGCTGACAGGATGTGTCGTCGATGTGGGAACTGGAAGTGGGAAACTCAAGGGGGGTGCTGGGATTTAAATTAAGGACATTGAAATTATTTTTAGTGAGACTTGAGCTGAACCAACCAGCCAAGATAATCAGGCACAAGTCCATTTTAGGAAATATGATGTCATTGATGTGCCACTTTTCTCCCTTTCCCACCTCTCAATGCCCAGCAGCCTATTTTCTGACCTCCTCATCAAGCCTGATACATCCTAAATGATACTAAGATGAAGTTTAACATAAAATTGACTAACAAAATTGGGTTGCTGATCTGCCTGTTAGGTTGAATTGAAGTAAGTGAAACTCTGTCACTGTATGGGCCTCACCTTTATTGAGGCTGTTTTCAGGCAGAAAGCTTTGAGTTTGTTGTAGAAAGGTAATTTCAAGCTTAGTCTTGAAAAAAATTGGTATCTTGACTCATTTGTCAATATTTGATCTCATATTTCAAGTTTTATCTTATTTTTTTGGCTTCTATGTGTGTAGATAGGCTCAATATATTCAAGCTGATGCATCCTGGAAGTTATCTAAGCAATGTTTGGGTTCTTTGCACTAAAAATTTGGTATGTCAAAAAAAGAATTAGCGGCCTGGCAGCCAATCAACTGACATCTGGGATTTTAATCCTGGTACCCCCTTGGGGAAAATACTGTGCTTCTCCTTACCATTGCTGCTTGATGAGAATAGTATTGTCCTCACCATTTCGCCTCTCACTGCACTGATGATAAACCAGGCAAGTAAGCTTCAAGAGATTTATATGTCACCATATTTCTGCTCACCTTTTGCTGTCATCTTCATAAACATTAAGAGACGTCAGGTATTGCCACAGCTGCCATATACATGGAGACATTATCTCATATGTTGGTTCTGATAAACTATATGCAGTGAGAGTCAGATTTTTCATTTGTTTCACCTGAGACGTTGCGATTTCCTCAGACTTTCCAACCACTGTCTTGTCAAAGGACACTACTGCACTTTGTGCTGTCTGCATTGACAAAACACACTGTATTAGTTTGCAGGGCAGAAGCTTTCTTCCAGACTATGCTATCCTTGGTGTACTTTGTGGTCAGTTTCCTAAAAATGTTCTGTTTGTTGTGGCATCAGCAACACTTCTCAGTCATGTTCTTGATGATGTACAGCACAAATTGTGGCTTGGTAGCAATACAAAAATGGTGTGATTAATCAAATGCATAACCCAATGTGGTGTTATCAGCCCAAACAATGAAGCATTTTGAAGAAACCAAGGGCAAGGTACACTTTTTAATCCCCCAAATCTCCAAATGCGAAGAAACCCAAGGAAATTAAGTGTGAGCTGGAGTTGTTACTCAAGAAGGGAGAAACACACATCTTATTTTGCACTGATGCTGTAACTGTCATGGAATGTTTCCCTTTGGGAATTGTGTCTTAAATCTTCCAGGGATGTGACATGCATACACTGGGTACATGACAAGATAATCTGTGTTGAAATACTCTGAAAATATCCTTTGAAAGTTCCTTATTTTCTTTCTGTTTTATAGCAAAAAATATGTAATACATATACAAAGTCTTTTTTCAATGAATGAAGGTCAAACATTTATAAAATATGTTGAAAATCCATTGAGGCTATTATTTAGAAAATTCAAGTAGATGCTATATCTTTCAAGTAAGTTGAGGTTTTTTATCAATGTATTTCATATCTTTTTAACATGGTTCATTAGTATTTGATCTTTATTCACTGAAAACAATCTTTGTAGATGTATCACATATTTTTTGCTGGAAAACAGAAAGAAAATAAGGAACTTTCAAAAGATATTTTTAGAGTATTTCAATGCAAATTATCTTGACATGTGCCCAGTGATAATATTGAGTCCATTGTTTTGTGGGGCCTTCCACCATTGTTCTGTGCTCTTGTTCAAAGTGTGGGCAAGATCTCAACAAGCTTGGATAGTGTTTTAAAGTCCAGTTAAGTCCAGTTTTTTACCTCAAAATGAGGCAACTGGCAACTGCAACTGGTCTAGACCAATCCAGATATTAAGGGACCACAACCAGACCACTTTAGCCTAGTCCTAATCCAGTCTTTTGTTATAAAATTTATTGTACCAAATGGTCTAAATATTACCTCACATACATTGCATGAGTAGATAGAAATTTTAATTCTCTGTAGACTGATCAAAAGTTTATGCAATTCTGCCAAGATTTGACTGAGATATGGCAAAAAACAGAAAGGGCATACATTCGAATTGCGGTTTGTAGTTTGTAATTTACAGTTTGTAGTTGCAACTCATTTAGGATGTTAAATAAATTAAATCACATGGTACAAATGGTTATGTGTGTTGTTGTTATTTTTATGATGTCATTATGAATACCTGTACATAAAATAATTATAGTTCAGGTAAATTTACAACAAAATACATGTACAAAAATGTTTTTGACCATATCTCAACCAATTCTTGACCTTTTTAAATGATTCAGGGTCCAGAAATTAAGTAAAAATATGCATGAGTCAGGTCTGACATGTAGCATGACAAAAGACCAGTTGCAACCAGTCTAAACCAGTCTTTTTCAGTTTTTAAACATTTACAAAAACATGGCAACTGGCAACTGGACTGACCCCAGATACTGGAAAAAGACTGGACCATGGTTCAGTTCAGTTCAGTCCTATGTATATTTTCAGTCCTGTAAACTGGACTTGCGAACACTAAGCTTGGAGCACATATGTTAGTCACCCTGTGCCTTACCCAATGAACTAACCAGATGTGACAGTCTGCCATGTCAAATGAGCCCAGCTGGACCAGCTGGATTTCTAAACTGTGCCTTAGTAATGGTCCAGCCATGATCCTTACAATCACCAAGGCAGCCTTTCTTCTCCCTGATGGGACATTATTGTCTGGCAGGCAAATTGTGGTGCACCTCATCAATGTACTAGAATGATTATACATAATAATAGAGCTGTGGAGGTAAGTTAAATGCCATGAATGTGAGATTACTGCCATGCCAAAGATGCATATCATCCAGAGGCTCAAATTTCAGTATAGGGCTGCAGAAGTCAGTTAAATGCCATGAATGTGAGATTACTGTCATGCAGAGGATGCCTATCATTGTCCAGTGGAATGTACAGTGATTTTACATAATAATAGGGCTGCAGAAGTCAGTTAAACACCATGAATGTGAGAACCCAAGCAGCCTCCATTAACTATTGTATATATTATGGGTCCCACAAATACAGCTCAATACACCAGTGGAGGATGTTCCAATAAAAACACATTGCCTTTGCATGGGAGACACCTTTTTCTAATAGCTGTGCTGGTCTGGAGCAATATATATATATACTATGAAGCTCCATCAGAGCAGTGCAATTTTTTGAAAGGACTCTGGTGGAGTAATGCAATTTTTTTAGAGAGGACCCAGGTGAGCAATGCAATTTTTGTAAACAACTCAGGTGAAGCAATGCAATATTTTTTTAAAAGACCCTGGTGAAGCAATGCAATATTTTAAAAAATGATCAGGCAGAGCAATGTATTTTTTTAGAGAAGACCCTGGTGGAGTAAATGCATTTCTTTTTCAATGACTCTGGTGGAGCAATGCAATATTTTCTAAAAGACCCCAGCAGAGCAATGCAATACTTTTTAAAGGTGGCAAGGGTGGATGTTACAAACTCTTTTTTCTCTGATATATACATTTACTCACAGACACTTACATATTCCTAAGACATAGCCTAGACCATCCTGGACAGTTCTAGATATGCATCCCACACCTCATTCCCTTTTTTTAGATATTGCAGTCTGTAGTTTGCAGTGCACAGTGCACAGTCTGTAGTTCACAGTTTCCTACTTAGTATATAAGTAGGACAGTTTCACTTGTATTTGGTAGCTTGAACCTGGGTAATACAGGCTTAATTCAATCCTCAGACCCTCAGAACTTAAGAAAGGCCCTCAAACTCTATAGTCTTTGACTTAGAGCCTCTTTACAAACAAACTCAGAGAAGTCTTCAATGTTGAAGACTTAGTGGTGATGTTTCCTTAAAACATGCATCATAGAACTCTGTACAGACCCTCGGGCCCAGAGCTACTAGAACCTATTGTGTCTCTAAAGGGCATAGAGAATGTATAGTCAAAACAAACAAACAAACAAGACAAATGATTGACACGTTAGGCTTACATAATTGCCCATTATGCTTAACCACCATAACAGTGGATGCGTGAATAGAGCTTCATTTGGCAGGGACTTTTCTCACTTGGACATACCTAAGCTACTCAATAAAAATTTCATGTATCTTATACATGGACTTTTATTCTATTCCACAGGCATCACCAGCCATTTCAAGTGACTGTGCAGTCAGAAGAGCACTGGGTCAGTCATTGGTGTCACGGTAACACATGCGATAATTTTATCTCCCCAATACCTCCCAACACTTGTGACTAACCGACCACTTGAGTAAGATATGTGAATTCTACTTGCTACTCAGAAGAAATATAGAGTCATAAAATGTTTGTTATGAAACCTAAAAAAACTTGTGAAAGAGCCATGAAGAAAACTCAGAAGGATACCCTCAAAAGGGATTAGGGATGGCATTAAAAATTTGAAGTCACAGAAACTACAGAATCATGTTGAGGTATTTATTAATGCAGGTGAATTAGGCTCTGAGGGAATCAAGACAAAAACCAAAATGGGTGTGAAAAGAGCCAATTGATACAAAGAAATTTCAAAAAAAAAGACCAGGATACCAAGACTTGTGCAAGATGATGATTTTGATTTCCTTGGTGACTCAGGAGAATTATTTTCAGACATATATGAGCTTCAAAATGACCAGGAGATTGGCAGAGAATCCTTGGATTGCATATTTAGATGAATTAACAGAAAAAGACTGAATTTGTTGGAGAAACTATGTAGTTTTAGACAACATTTATGCTCTATTTTTGCCTGCTACATGTAGTATATATGCTGTAGTTATTTTTAATATAAAAATTTTTCAAGTTGTTGCTGCAAATGTTGAGGTAGATGTATGGAATCGACGTGGGTCAGCAACCAGCCCAATTATCCCCCCTCTCACATTTCCATAAAGGGATTACAAATCACATTTTGGGGTGATATATTACATGAAGAACAATGTCTGTTTGGTGTAGTGGTTATCATCACTGAATTTCTGGTGCTTACAAATGGTTTTGGGTTCAAGTCTCGCTCCTCCATATTTTTTCTTTGTATAAAACAACAACTACTAATTACTTAACTTATTTTATTGGTTAGAGTTAATGGGGATATTTTTCTCCTTGTGTGGTAGCACATTCTTGGTTAGGTTAGGAGGTTAGGAGGTTAGTAGTTAGTGCCAGTGGTTAGGGGTTAATGGTTAGGGTTGGGGATATTTTTCTCCCTGCATGGTAGCACGTTCTTAGTTAGGTTAGGAGGTTAGGTATTTGTTAGGTTAGAAGGTTAGGGTGGGTTAGGTGCTCAAGGACACTGTGTTCTTGAGCCGACTTAGGGCAATGTATCATGAAATTGCCATATATGGAGTGCCAGTGATTGCCAGCACATCACATGTGTGAGACGGGAGAGTTAGGACTGTTTGGGTCAGTGTTTTCCAGCAAATGTGACATCATGTGTGACATCACATGTCCAAACACTCATGTGATGTTGCCCACCCAATACTTATTATTAAAATGTACAAAAATGATTTATTTGTCAAGGGATATTTTAAAGGCTTCGGTCAACTGCCCCATTGTTCCTTGTTTGAGGTGTAACCAGACCCAACCGGACTTTTGAACTCTAGAAATATACCTTCACCAAAACATCCCACAGGTAACTCTGGTGGAGGACCTAAATCCAAATCTCTGGAAGAACTACTGACTGTCACATTGTTGAAGTTGTGTTAAAATGACAGGATGGCCACACTGTTGTTATATGTAACTTATAAGTGTAGTGGAGTAGTCAAGTAGTATATCAAGGGGGCCCAAGGATCTTAATATTAACACAGGGTAGGTAAAAATTTTTAAGCCACCATGCGTGACCCCCCCCCTCCCCTCCTTCCTAAAATAGATATGTCAGGCCAAAAAAAGCAATTCCAAGAAAAACATATTGCATTTTTGGTTCAAAAGAAGCAGGACAACTATGAAAATATATCAGTGTGCCTATATAAGTTGTAAAAAGGCATTTTCGGCACTCAACTAATTTAACTTTAAAGAAGTACTATGAGCCCTTGATATTTGGCCAGTCACGTGTTATTCATCATAAATAAAGGAAAAATTCAAAATGTATTAGTTGTGAGTCAGAAATGTGTCTGTTGACTTTTTAAAGCACACTAGAATAGCTTAAGAGCAATTGAAAGCAAAATTGACAGCCATTTAACCAGTTTTGGATTTGAGTAGTAAATTTTTTCAAGGGCCCAAAGACCCCCCTCCTCCCTAACCCCCGGTCCGGCATTCAAATCCCGAGGTCCCCTTGTAGTATATACAATAATATCTGAAAATTAAAGAAATTCTTGACATAAAATAATGCAAAGAGGGCAAGAAGGATGAGTAACAATTTGTGTGTTTAACAGCAAAGCATCGAAAGCAAAGAAAGCAAGAATGGTACACAGCCGCATGATGGGCAGAGTTGGGCAACACTAGGGCTTGCTTTTCGTGAGTGTGACCTTTGGGCCATCGGTTTTGATGTTGACTTTCTTCTTCCTCATGCCACGCCGACTCTCCAATGGGTACTCACATTTCAGAGATCTACGTTGGCACTGACTGCAAAGCCGTGAATAACTGATTGCAATAATTGTGGAAGGTTTGGGACTTACTTGCAGGTTTTGTCCTTGCTTCCTGGGATGGGAGGTCCACAGGCAATCTTACGACCTCTGCAGAAGAAGCATGCAAGCGGTGGTTTCTTTCCCGTTGGACGTTTGATGGGAAGAGGGGTCAAGGGCATCAAGGGTCGCGGCGACACAGAATGATGAGTCCGCCACACTAAAGAGTGATGTGAGGACGGGGTGTGGGTCTGATAGTCGCTTTGATGTTGGGCATGACGTGCGTGAACGTGTGCCAGTGGAAGATGGTTGCGAGATGTGACTCTGACTGTTGGTTCTTGCACTGTGGGATACCTTGGAGTTGGCACTGTTAAAGCAGGTGGATTTGACCAGGCAGGCTCAGCCATCGTACGATATTGGAGAGTAGGGTCAAAACGAGGAAGTGATTTCCCTGTTAAACGAGTCGTTCGTCGCAAGGCAGGTGCAGGAGGGGACACGATAGGGTCAATCACAAGTGGGTCGGATGTGCAAGATGCACAACACAGATACGGATGGCGATGCTTTGACTTGGTCAGGCTGGAAAGTTGATTACCCTGCGAATAAGTGTTGACGTCGGGTAGACTTTCCAAAGGTGGGGCATAAGATCGGTAAAGTTGTTCTGGTTGGTTAGATTGTTTCGAGTCAAAGTTCTGAGAAGGGGTCGTCAGGTGGATGGCCATGCCCTCTCCAGAGTAGCCGTAGTTCACAGCTGTGCCATGGCCATGGTTTAGCTGGGCCTCAACTTGAGCCTGCATGGCCTCCCTTGCCTGAGGAAAGGTAGCATAGAACTCTTCGTCGGTTTCACGCAAAGTCTGAGTGAACAAGGAAAGAGGTTCTGGTTCAGATTGCTGGTGTGATGGGGATGAGATGAGGGCAAGTAGAGAAGAAAAGGGGAGATACCTGGACGAAAGAGCAAGGATAATGGTGAGATGGAATAGCCATGTTGGGAACAGGTGAAAGAGTACCTTTAATTCACTCGATTCACTTTGATGACACGCTTCAAGACCCTGACTACTCAGTTAAAACCCATCCCAATACGTACCAACTACGTTACCCATGGCACTGGTTAACGTCCACCCTTTTCCTCAAATATATATCCCTCTCCTTCATCATTGCTCAGTGCCGCCCATGCGCCGTTGATCTCCCGCCGCATCTTCTCATCACCAGCACCTGATTTTGTCATGGACGTCGAGCGAGTCTCTTACCATACGAGGAAAGCGACACATTTATCAGCACAGACGCCGCCGTTACGTGGCAGATGGCCGCATAAGTACAAGTTTGGTGACAAGGGGAGCATCCTGAGGGTGGTGAATGACGAGGACACGGACGACGTGCGATATTCGCTCGACCTGGGTAAATCACGGTACGTTCGCTTTCCTCATCTATTGTCTTATCAAAAGCCAACCTTCCCAACAGGCTGACATTGGCATCAAATTCCGACCGAGGGCACTCACGACTCTCCCCGACTCGGCCTCGTACAGGTTCCTACTTCTGGGCAAGTAGCACGGAAAGTTCAAAGACCACACACAAAAAATATCGGACGCGTCCTCATTATCCAACTCGACTTTTGCGGGACGAAGTGCAACTGTGTGGAGGAGACTTTGAGAAATGGTATGCACGCACTTCTAAGACAGTGCTTGATGGGCCATAAGGTTCGTATCACCCATTTTACTCCGTGTGGTTTTAGCTAAGCAGTATTTTGGTAGCAATGGTACAACGCCAAAAACCGGACATGGATTGCTATGTTGGCGAGAAGTACATGGATCCCGTTGAGCATGAAGATAATTGGCTGTGTATGGAGGAGGATTACGGGCGGTATGTTCTTATCTCTCACTTACTAGCTCGTATTACATCTAACCTCTCCTTCGCTACCGATGACAACTTTGTCCGCAATGGAAAGGATTGCATCCCCTTTGGGCCAGAGCCAATTCTTGCACTGGAAACCCCGACTAGACGTACAAGGGTTCCACGGGATGGAGGAAGATTCCTGGGAATACCTGCGTTGATGTGTCAAAAAGGACGAGAAGGCTGATAAGAGGTGTTTGCAAGGTATGCATTTCGTCATTGTCGGCTTGATATATTTCTGATTACCGTCAACAGTAACCTGAAATCATCCATCAGATTGTAAGCATTCACCATTGTATTTCATTTAGCACCGAACTTACCTTTCGCAGCACAACTTCAAACATCAGATCGTGCAACACGACTACTGAAGCCAAAAGTAGGTTGTCCTATCGACACCATATCTCTCTCAATCTGACGTCCGCCCAGGCAAAAACCATTCTGGTTCATCTCATGGACAACACCGCACGGCAATCCAGCAACGAAGGTTACAGCTAGATGCAAATCCACCCTGAACACTGCTTCCTTGCGTTCTACCGCCTTAAATACTCAGACAACTGTGCCTACCTCGTCGCCGACACCAACACCTTCTACACAACCGACACCGGACGAATGTGGAACCGAGCCAAAGCCCCGACTCTCCAAGCCTTTCACCGAAACACCGACAACCCAGGTACGGAGCTGCCATGCAGAAGCCAAGTATGCCAAGGATAACGGGCTGAAGTGGTCCCTCGTCGGTAGCTACGTGCGGAATTGTGCGTGGGCGACAGACGTGGAGCTCAGTACTGATCTGAACGAGATCATTTGCAAGTCCTATCGGGACAAGAAGGGCAACCAGCATTTCTATCATGTCGTTGGTTTTGCGAAGTTCTCAGAGTTCCTGGTCGTTGCTGAGGTAATTTGGTTTCCTGTGGTTTTATTGCACCGGAGATCTTAGACTCTTTCGTAGATGATACCCGAGAGATGCTCCTTGGAGCTCAAAGTCTCGCTCGACAACTGGCAAGTTCCTGCCAAGCATGCACCCGGAAACGCAGGTGAATGTTCTTTCTTTTTTCTCTGTATGATCGCCCCTGATGACCCCCTCTTTCAGGCATATGCTGTCCTAGAGTCAAGCACAAATCATTGTTCCTTTACATGACAATGTTGGAGGCTCCCGCACTTTCGGGCCATGAACAGTTGCAGAGCCGAATCACGCACAACAACGGCATGTAGCTCCCTCTTCAATGCAATCTCGCTGACCGATTTCAAACAGGAAGTACATGGAAGCGCTTTACACGACCAGTCGTCAACTCGCAGGGGAACAAATATCCGTGCCAGGGTACGTACACTGGTGCCTGTCTCTCGCTAAACCCGAGTCTGATCTTTCCTCCCAGCAGAAGTGCGCCCTTCTCATTCACGGCTACACAAGGGGGTGGCGGAACGTGGATTTTGGATATACAGTCACAAAAAATATTTCAACCAAAGTTGGCTACCCCCTTCCCTACTGCCCCCCTAAATAGAGTATGTTTTTCCCACACTTCAATGTTTTTCTTGGAAAGAATCACTCAGTAGTATCACCAGCCATCACCCCGACAACATTCCTGTGAGTACAATGAGAGTATGTAACCTCCCAAATATTTATTAATGACAGCGACAATGGCAACTAATTCAGAGACAACAATTACAGTGCGGGCGACGCAAAGGGTAATGGGCCTGCCAAAGGGAGAATCACTATGGCGTTTATTCTGCACAAAAAATATGCGTGCCTCAAATTGTAGTAAATGCCCGCACTAAAGTAGTTTGTAGATGCCCCGCCGAATAACATTATGTGCCCCGCCAAATCAATTTTTTTTAAATGACCTATTATACTATCTTTAATGCCCGAATTACATTTAAACCAGTGCTGCACTCAATTTGGTGTTGTGGAGTGAGGTGCCCCGCGCCAAATGATGTTTGGACTTTGTCAAAATTTGGCCATGTGTAAGAGGGCCAGAGAACCAACACTTAGCTGTTACACCAAAAGGCGGATAACTGAACAATTAATAGTTCAGTTACTCGGTTCTATTGATACGCGTTGCACGGGGATGAACGTGAAAGTGCGCAAAACGCGAAACAAGGATCAAGTGCCTCGGGAAAAACCCTAAACACCTAACACTCACTCACTAACACACACACACACTATCACAA
>Ga0307507_10004090_pt1 | contig 26633 bp, 24 predicted proteins | sample 7_EM_MG_FD_207223 | JGI IMG/M metagenome (GOLD analysis project Ga0307507, IMG submission 207223) | Populus trichocarpa ectomycorrhiza microbial communities from riparian zone in the Pacific Northwest, United States - 7_EM | ecosystem: Host-associated > Plants > Roots > Unclassified | place...
CCCCTCCTCGCTTTTGTCCTTTTGTTTTTAATTTCTTACTGGGTGTTGTAATGCTTATAATACTGCTCGTGAAAGATGAGGCCTGCTTGTTTGCTTGCTTGCTTGTTTGCTTGTTTGTTTGTGACTAATAATGATCGAGTGGGTGGGTAGGTGGGGCTTGACTTGACTTGAGTGTTTGTGCTTGTAGGTTTCGATTTAGAGGTTAGGGTTGTTGCGGGATGTGTAAGTTTAAAGGTGTCATAATAATAATATTATTATGAGATGACACTGTATAATACTGTACTTGTGGGAGTTCAAGTTCTAGGTTTTGGGTAGAAGGGGTATGGGTAGGGTAGGGTTGTTTGTGCCATGGGTACAGTAAGGGAAAAGGACGGGAGTGGGCGGAGGTGTTTGCTGGGTGAACTTATTGATAGGGTCCTTTTTTTAGGGAGGAAGGGAGCAAGAGGGTGGGTCCCAGTCAGATGATCCCGGCTATGAGGTTTAGGGCATCGATTAGCCGTAAATATTAAAGTTACGATATTAATGACATTGTGGCGGTCTATAGTTGGTGAATGATAATGATAACCTCGCGAGTATGTTTCCATGGTCCGATCACCCCAAATCACCAATCCTCGAACCTACCACCAAGCCCTCCTTCTAAGCTCCACATCAGCCGAGTGACTAATCTGTCATGACCAGAAAAACCGATCGCATTTCCACAGCCCCCAAATGCATTCCCCACACATCACCACATCACACCGGCACTCGCCCCCCTCCCGATAATCCCAACCCACTCATACTATACCACCCAAGCCACACCGAAGGCCCGGACCGGCGAGGATCCAAGATGCTCACGTTCGCATCCGATCCCATCCATCAACCAACAAACCAAGCCGGACTTGAGAGATCGATAATAGCACACAGTAATCGGAAACCCCAAACGTAGTATATTCAAACAGCGACAAACGAAAAAAAAAAAGAAGAAAAAAAAACCCCCCCGGATGGATACCCAATATCACACCATCACCAGTTCAATAATTTGTATAGTAACCACTGCCGCCGCCCCCCCAAATCTTCTACACCCTCCCCACCGCCCATTTACTGCAACTGCACCCCCCTCTCCCGCTTATGCAACCACGCCTGCCCAGCACAGCATACCAAAAACCCAGCATACACCATGACAGCCCCGAACAGGATTCCGGCAACTTTTTCCCCGTCCTCCGGATCCCCGGTTGATCCGAGCACCGTTTCGTGTCTGTGAACCAATCAATCAACCACCCCCACTCGCTAACCCATCTTCTCACCCTCGGGGAGAGAAAAGAAGGGGAAAAAAGGTATATATACCCAGATTTAAAGAGCAAGCCGAGAACACCTAAGATGACGATTCCAAAGGCGGAGGTTATGATGCTGGACGCGCGTTGGCCTTAGTTGAGGAGGAGGAAGTAGGGGAGGGGGGGAGGTTACCATGACCAGACGTTGAAGCTGTGGTGTTTGATTTGATTTGGTTAATTAGCTGGTTGGAGGTTGTTGGGATGAACGGGCGCGGTGGACAGGAGGGGATGGGAGAAGGGGGGAGGGAAGGAATGACGTACAGGGAGAACATTGGCTTCATCGTTGCGGGATTTTGAAGGTGGCGTGTGGGAGAAACTCGGGTTGTAGGTGTTCGTCCTCCGGGATCGTTGGTGTGAGGTTGGAGGAAGGAGCTTTAATGGAACTCGAAGGTACAAGTATTGTGTTGGGCTGTCGCGTTTGTCGATGTTGGCGATGGACGGGTGTGCCCCTTGAACTGAGCCTCCCACCGCCAAGACTCTCAGTTGGCCCCGGTTGTGGAACCGAGCTTTGACGAGTGATGAGTTGTGATATGCCCTCGTGGGATCTAAAGGGCGCACTACCAAGGCACAAAGTTGACGTGATGATATGTCATTTCATTTCTATTTAGTAAGTCGAGGCAGCGACCGCATCGTATGATGCGCTAGTCCAAGTAAATACCGAATTGAGTAAACAGCCCATCGATCAGCAACCTCACTCTCATTCTACTGGTATTAGCCCAACAAGTCCAACCGAGCTCGATTTTATTTCCCGCCCGATTCCGTGTCAAGAAGTAATCTATTAAACCTAAAGAAAGGAAGGAAGAAAGAGAAAAAAAGGTTGCCGTACTAAAAAACTTAAAAGAACAAAAAACTACCCAAACGGAGAACCAGTAAAGTTTGCTACCCGTACGCGTGCTATCAATAGAAAAAGGACCCTGTACAGTTGATTTTTTTGCTTGCCTATCCGAACCAAGCCCCACCACTACCATTTCACATCCTCTCTCCCGACCACAAAGCTAATTTTATGAAACCTCACAGCGGTATAGCGGAAATAACACAAGAAAACATACCGATGGAACAGTAAGGAAAGTCAGTTTTCGTACGCCGCAGCCAATTGTGATTTCTTCGATGGGGGTGGAGGTGGAGGCGGCTTCTTCAATCCTCGGGATACAGGAGGTGGAGGAGGGGCTTGCTTCTTCCCACCACCGGCGGCGTTGTACGCAGTGGAAAGAGCACTGTTGCTAGATGCCCTTGATGGGCCCCGGCTAGCCGATGGGGTTGCAGATCTCGCAGGAGATGCAGAACGCTCGTCATAGCGGTACTTCTCCCTATCAGGGGAATTACGAGTGGAGGAAGTATGGCTGTTGTTGTCCGAGAAAACATCTGTGTTTGCCGATCTCAGACTACGAGTAGCAGGCAAAGGAGGTGGCCCTCCTTGGTCCGACCTCCTCCGCCCCATACTCTCGCTCTCATATTGACCGAAGCGTCCCGGCATAGGCGAGGTATTAGTACGGTGAAACACGGGCTTTGTAGATAGCCTATCGTTGCGATCCGGAGTAGGCATTCGGAACGGGCCACCTCTCTCATCCGATTCCGGAGAACCCCCAGTGTTGTTAACACGTGAACGAATAGAAGGCCTCTCCACCTGCGGAAGTGGGGGCGGCGGGGACTCCTCTCGGACTCCGCCACCGTTACCGAACGAATGAGCTGTATTGGAGCGAGAGCGAAGGCGCTTCTTGTCCTTTGCTGTAAGTCTACACAGAGGTTTGTTAGCTCAAAAACTTGAATGCTGGATATTTGGTATCCCACCCAGCCGGCCAATTTTGCCTAACATTCATCAGGATGTCTCGGCAGCGATCATGATACTCCAACTCGGAATCAAGGAACGCAGTCAAGTCCGCCATAGTTTCAGTCTCAGATTCCTGGATGTCTCCCATTCTGCGATACACATCTTCACTGGATTCTTCGTATTTAATGCGCTGCGCCCGCAACTCTTCTTCTACTCGGAAATCCTCCTTCTTCTGTTTTTGCATCTTCGAAAGTGTTGCGTCATAGGCGAGTCTTCGAGATTCAAGCTTCTTACGAGCAGCCTATAATTACGGAATTAACGAATCGACCTTTGAAGATTTCTCAGGACGTAGCCCTAATCACCTGATATTCTTTCATCTGAGTTAGGAACCTCTCGAGAGACTCGAGCCAGCTCTCACTAGCCGCGGCAACATAAGAATCCTGAACTCTGGCAATTTTCTCGTTGGCCTGACCCATTTCTAATTTCAAAGTTAACACCTGTGGAGCAGATGATAGTACTGTTAAGAGTATCATAAAAGAAGGCAAACATACTAATGAGACAATTTCCGAAAACACTATCCGACTCAAACTCCTCGCCATGGGAGATCATCGCTTGAGCCATTACATCTACAGGGAGCATTTTCTCCCTATCCTCTCCCATAGACTTCTGAGAGACCGATTTGACGTAGACATTCATAGTGCTGTGAAGCTTTTCCGCACCTAAAAAAATCATACGTCAGTAGCCAGCCAAGAGCCTCAAAGCTCCAAGGGCATGTCATTCTTACCTTCATGCCTCAACTTCATCTCCACTTCCAAGTTTTGAAACTCATCGGATGCTCCAGTCTTGACTTCTCCTCCCATACGTTCTCCCGCCCATTGCTTGAGCCTGTCTAGCTTCTGCAGAGACCGAAACATTAGTGACCTGAGTTTGTTTAGGGCCAAGATATATAGAGAGGAAGAAAAACACCTTGTTCATCATCTTGAAAGACGGCTACTGAGCTTGAATTGAATTGGTATCGCGTCACCGATTTATGCTTGAGCAAACTCAGGACGATGAGGGAAACGAGGGAATAGCCGGCGAGTTGAGGCGATTGATAAGTGAATAAACAAGCCTATGGGAATTTAAAAGAGTCCGGAGACAGCAGGTAACGAGAAATAGGATTGAGGATAAGTAAGTACAGCAGTACCAAGGACGACTACGACCAAGTGGGCGAGGGGAATGATGAATCGGAGTAAAAAAAAGAATTAAAGATAAAGAGCAACCTGTGCAATTTACACCAAACGTTCTTGTCTTTTTAACGAGAGGAGAGAAAAGAGAAGGGTATGAAAGAAGGGCACAAGAAGAAGGTGGTTGGTTGGTGGGGATGGTTTATGGATTGTTGAGGTGGTGGGTAGAGAGGGAAAGGATGAACAAGATGGGGGGAGGGAAGGTGATTTTGAGGCGGGAATGGCCGCGTTGCTATGCGAGCTCGAAAGGACCTGAAGCTGAGGGTGTGAAGATCAAAGAGAAAGAGGATCTTCCCCGTTGTGGATTTTTATGCTATGTATCATAATAGGATGAAGACAAGGGACGCACCCGCGCAACTCAGCGACACGGCCGCCATCTTAGAATCCACGGACCAGTCGAGAGCTACAATCGCCGCTTCATTCCTCCTTACTCTTAAACCGTTCTCACTCACGACCACACAAAGCATAAGGTAAAGCTCACTGGTGGTGGTTAGAGTGCTATTTCACCAATCTCAAACACGATACAGTAGACTATGGTACCGTGCTCCAGACAATCCATCCATTAACACTCTAGGAAAATAGAATTCTGTAGACACCGAAACCTGACTGAGGCATTCTCCTCCCCATCCCCTGCCGCATCCATTCCGATCCAGGCCGGTGGCCACCCACCCCTCTCTTCCCCATGAATCGCTTTTTCTATCGCCTCTAAGATTTCCTAATTCCCTGATTCCCTTTTTCCCCATTTTTACACCCCCCCTCCTCCCCCGGGAACCCTCTATCTCTCACCCCTGCTCTTGGTTTTGCCCCTCTTCCAGGGTAACCCAGCCCAGCGGGTCCTGTTTTCCTTGTTCCGGGCTTTCATCGGGTTAGTTTAGCCACGGAAACACCTAGCTAACCGCCTCTATTTAGACGCGCCCTTTTCAGTTGAAATTGTTACAGGTCCCAGAACGAGATTCCTGTTCATTAGCTGATAAGTAATCCCCAAAACACCCCAGGCGATATCTTAGCTAAGAATAAGACTGATCTTCAGACCTCCATCTTTTCCAATCCAGTACCAACCAATCAACGGGCGATCGCCGTCGGAATACTTTGACATAAGTTACTTATAATAACACCACCGGAGACTCAAACGTGGATCCCAAATTCTCCTCGCTCTACCGGTTAACTAAAATATTAAAACGATACGGGACCATACCCGCAGGCAAGGAAAGAGGTTTCAAAACATCATTAGCCTGTAAATGGAAAGGGGCCCAAAATATCTTACACAAAACCCACTATTCCTCTGGCGCTTGCTGTGAACAGCGCCTGTATCCGAGTACCGGTAGACACTATGATCCAAAAACTCCTCTCACGCACTCAGAGATGATACACGGTGCCTCAAGTTGCCCCTTGCCATTTCTCGCCACAACCAGTAACCCTAACCCTAGCAAACCTTCTCTCTCTCTCTCTTTAGTTCGTGCGTGATGCGAGATGGCAAAAAAAACATAAATTGTTGACAACCATTAGATAAGATAATACCTCACGCCGCACATAACTCCTCAGCCAACCACGTATCATCCCCGGCGAGCCAAGGCCACAGCAAGAACGGAGAAATGATCCCTGCGGGTTGCCGAGCCATAAGCCAAGCTCAACTTATCGGCAGAGGACGAGACTCCGGGTGTTTAATCGTTGTCGCACCTTTCCCTGCACATGCCCCGATTCCGGCATTGTCAAGCTACATCAAACTTTTCGCTTGAGCTGTAAATGCACACAGGCGAGTTGAAAAATTCGAGAGATCGAGCGATTTTTGTCCTGGGGAATTTTTCTGGTACGCTACCCGCGCTTCAGCTGTGGGTTGGACTTGACGTATTCTTAGAGTTGGCCACGTCACAAAAGTTGTTGGAAACATGGTGAAGTCTCTTTTGTGGCCCAAGTGTAGTTATTGTAACTGTCAAGCGCCGATGCCGAATTCGAGCATAACTTAACATGCGGAGCTTAAGGGATCACTGGATATATACATATCGAGTGATACGCCGTGATCGTTTGTCAGATCCGCGTATAACTGACATGGGGGATTCCGGGCTTCTGTCTGCGGCCGTGACGTTGGGCCTAGAGAAGAGGTTAGGCACACAGCTACATTACAACATATCTGTGGAACTTGAACTCTTGATTGCAAAAGCGCTGTGGGGTTCTATGTTAGAATAAATGCCCGGGACGATTTGTGCAGCACCTTCCGGCAAACCGAATGATTGGGGCTGAGGAACAAAACACCTAAACAAATCTTGATTTCCCCGGCGGCTTCTATAGCGTATATCAAAGTAACTTAGGTTAGTAGCAATCACCAAGGGCACCACAGGGTCTCTGCATAGGCGGGAGGTGAGAAGGCCCCGAGCTATGAGGGGGACACACCCACGGCGGAGAGTAGGGGGCAAATACAATTTCAGTAACCGTCCCCCGACCGTGATGCTTGTATAACTAGGAAGTATCACGGAATATCTTGCTAACCCCCTATCCCCCAAACCACCAACTGCGGTAGGTTTGAGTGATGGTGATGTAGGATAACTTTATAAGGGCTCTAGCTTTGGGATAAACCATTCCGATAAGGATCGTGTCGTGTGAACCAGGTTCGTGGATGGAAAAGGAAAGGGAGATGATCGAGGTGAAGGGGGAAGAAGGTGAGGGTGAAGAAGGGCTTATGCAAGATTAAAAATCTTCTTAGGAAGGAAAACCGAAGTGGTAAGAAGACATTCGTGGACGAAAACCCGCCTGCGAACTTTAATAAGACCCTGTTTGGCACGCCACCATATATATATAAAAACGAGGCCCTGTTTGGCACGCAATCATAAAAAAAAATGCCATTTTAAATAAATGTCATTTTTCAGAAAGAATCCTGTTTGGCATGTATATTAAAATGGCATTTTTTAGGGTTAGTCTCCTACTAATAGGTTACTTTTCCTTTGATTTTTCTATTTTGCCCTAGGATCTTTCTTATTCCACAAAGAGGTGGCATAAAAAAAAAATAACACTAATTTTAAAAAATGCCATATTTTCCTGCATGCCAAACAGGGCCCTCTTTTTTAAAAAATGAATGAGAAAAATGGCATTTTTCTTGCGTGCCAAGCAGGGCCTGACATTTTTCTTAAAAACCTATTTTTTGCTAAAATTCAAACCACTTTGACCAATGGGTATAAAAAGAGCCATATTCAAATAGTAGTTGCCATTCTAACTATTGTAATAAAAAGGAAGATCTGGTAGGGGGCCTGTAGGTTGAGCTAAAATCAAAAGGATGCAGAAAAATGCTATTTTTCTTGCGTACTAAACAGGACCTAAAACCACCATAAGCACCACACATACTCCGTCACAGATACAAGCTACTATGCCCTTAATCCCTGCTAGATCTTGGTACAAATACCCGAAATGAAGAGCGCAAACATCTGGGTCTGAATCTAGTACGGGAACTCAGATACGGGCAGATAATTTGCTATACAAATTTTTGATCCCTGTGTTCTAGTTCTTTATGCCCGGAACTTCTACATCTTCTATGATAACAACTCTCTGCCTTAACCTCAAACCCTGCAGCGCTAGAGTTTTACCTGCACAATTATATATCGAACCCCCCGTTCAAGAAACTAACCTCCTTAATTCCGCCGTGCACATACGCCGAGAACGGCTAGGTCCTAGAACTCCAACTCCATTGAACCCCGAGACTCTGAGCGAGGCTAGTAGGGTGTAGAGTTAGGAAATAGTGATATCCGAAGAAAAAGGCACTGTAACTTAGCGGTGGCAACTAATTTTCCGCGGTCGGAATCGTGGTTTGTATGTAAGTTACTGAGAGGTGAGAAGTGGGAGGATCTGGGGGTAACAATCGTGCTGTACCACAATCAAAAATTCGAGTAGATCGTCCCATTTCCGATTTCATCCCTAAAAGCTCCAACAAGAACCAAATATTTAGCTCGCAGAGGATATTTTACCACCTTGCACCATGTCCCATATTTCCGAAACCAGTGCCTACGAAACGCCGAACACCCCGAAGGTACAAGATCCCTTCTTAGGTATATTATAATGCGGCAGTCAGCCTAGCAATGCAATAACAATCCTCCCATCCCTGCCTGGGCAATCTTCCCTCCCACCCCTGCCTAGGAGAAGCAGCGAACCCAAAGAGCCCCCAAACACAACCCGGGAACAAACCCGATTTGTCGGGAGGATCTATGTATTACAGAGGCAGTGGATGGGGTGCTACCTGCTAATAAACTGACTGGCTCTCAAGGCCGGATGTGCCTGTCGATCTTGTATTTGGAAGCGGGAATGGAAGGGGGAGAAATGTACAATTGGAAAAGATTACCCCACCACAAGTAGATTCTTAGTGGCGCTCATGGAATCTATCTTGTCTGCATATGATACCAGCTCATACAGATGTGTGCCGGCGTACAAGGGCTATGGGTGTAATGGGGGATTGGTAGTGGAGCTGTTGAGGTTACCGAAGATTGTGTCTAGTATTGCCATTATTTAAATTGGATTGGTTGAGGGAAGAGTGGTGCTATGTTCTAATATCTGCATATCTGGGGGGATAGATTTCATTCTTAATTTAGCCCTGGAGTACTTGCTGGTCGTCATTCGGTTGGAAATATCAAATCGTTTGCATCCCCTTGTGTCCTATAGCGTTTTCTGATATTCGGTCGAGGGTTACCGCATGGTCACGAAATGGCAGGGGCGTCGAGAGAACAACTGGCTAGTAACTAAACCGTGATCTCCTAGGGCAAGGCTCATACTTCCGAATCAGCCCTGCATGGATCAGGTACGAAGGGGGCTCCCTGAATACTGACTTCATAAGTTGATGGCTGTGAGTGATCTTTAATGACAGACGGAAAAATCTCTGGTTGTTAGAAATGATAGGTGGTGAGCAAGGCCCGATAAGCAGTAGGCGGAACAGAGCGTTTGCACAACCGCTAATTTGGTACGGAAGGTGCGAGTAAGAGCTTTGCCGAGGGTGAGAACAATAGAGAAATGAAAGCCCAAATAAGAGTGGCGATAAGACCAGTTTGATTGATTTGATTTACCGGAAGGAAAGGACTTGTGTGTTGAAGGGAAGAGAGAAGAGATTTGAAAAGATAAACGAGACCCCCCATCAATGACAACCAAGACAGCTCCACGACCAAGCAACCGTGCTCCGGCGTACAGCCCACTATATCCAACACTAATTACCATACCCTCCCAGAGTTGCTGGAATCCGTTTCTTGGTCCTCACCGGCCCGCTAGCCCCGGGGTTGCGGAATGGCTTACCGCTAGGGAGTTAGCATTTCATTGGGCTTTGGTGAGAAGCATAGACCAGCACTCGTAAGTCTAACATTGTGTTTAGAAGTACCACTAGAGCAGAAACTTAAGTGAGCAGATATTAAGTTGAGGTTTTAAGTGCTTGTTGTTATTGATAGAGAGAAGGAGAGAGGGGGGAGTTAATGAAAGGTGTTGAAAACAATGAAAGCGGAGGTAATGATCGGCAAGGAGGGTTTTGCACAGCGGAGTAGAGAGGCTCAAGCGAATACAGTAAAGGAGGTCAAGATTTCTTCCATTGAGTGTGTAGAAAGGAAAGGCCAAGAGGAAAGAGCAGGAAGAAGGCGAAGGTGAGGAAAGGACAAGAAGGAAAGAAAACAAATACCGTAGAAACTTCAATAATACCCATATGCTATGTCGTCGAAAATTCCCTACCCTGGAAAAGGGGGCGAAAACCCCAGCAAAGGTGAGCTGGTCGACCCCTCTAAGAGATATAAAAAATAAAAATAAAAACATTAGACCTTGCTGGAGGAGGCAACTCCGACGCTATGACACATGGGCCAATTATTCAAGTTTCTATTGTAGGAGAAAACTTCCAAGGCTTGCGTGTCCCTCTGTCGGTGCATACGCGTACCGCGGCCAAAGAGTGGGGGCATTTCCCACACCAAGCACAGCTATTTCCAAAAGGAGAAGAGGAGAAGCCAAGCGATGCCTGGGGATAGGCTTATAAATAAATGGATGACGCAAGCAGTCATGGAGTGTCACTCGAGACGATAGTAGCTAAGAGTGTTGTGGGGAATATTGAATAGAGTGATTGATGCGAGATATATTGAAGTGATTTCTATTGAGAACGGGACACTTCTCACTCCTCACTCTCTTAAAGGGAAGGGTGAAAACCCTGACTATCTACTATTTGGGAGCGAGACAAAATGAGGAATGAGAGGAATGAAAGAAATGTGAGAAATGTGAGATCTTCAATAGTGTAGAAGGTATGTTATGCAAGGAGAATAAAGCAATGGTATGAGGGATACGGCAGTAGTGCAAGAAGAATGTTTCAACAAAGAGTGTTAGTATAAGATTTCTTTCTCCTCTCAAATATTTCTTTCAGCTTTCTATATTACTGCATTCAAGCTGGGTGAACTTCTTTATACGTTCCTTTATTTCTTTTGTTCCTACAGTATGTACCTTCTTTGAATGTCTTTGTTCCCTGTTGTGAACTCCCGGTGGTACTGGCAGGACCGAATCACTTCTCTATATACGGTAATGGGGCTGTATCTTTCTTATTATTCTAGTAAGAGTTCGCTCAATCAATGATCTTTACTACTGGTTATTATCACTTCTCACTTGAAAACGATCGCGCATTGCTACAGGGAGAGCACAAACACGATCTCAGACACATTGTTCACGACCGAACGATTTACCATGAGCCAAGACCTTCATCCACTAGCCATTTATAATCAAAAGGGTTGATAAAAGACAGTAAAGAGGCGGATGCCATAATGGAATACCCGTGCAGTACGCTTATGATATGTGGTAGTTGTTTACTCCGAGGTATTGAAGGCAAATATCATCTTCAAGAGGCTCTACTTTCCCGTCTTCTTCCTACACATTCTTTCTTTACTGCAACATGAGCAGTCACCCATGTGTGTTCCGAACACTATCCGGTGGAGAGGTTGTATACAGTAGCCCATTGATAATATAATGAACTGCTTTCTTCTAGATATCAGTTAGCGTAACATTCATCGCACCACATTAGTCAATAGCAACGTCACGGGTCAACAGGAATAGCATCGACTGTTCGATTAAGGAAGCGGGTGAAACTGTGCAACATGTTCAGATCCTTCGGTCGTCAGGTTTTCGCACAAGTTTGGGAGTAGATAGAATGATGATGGGTTTCCTAGCTATGATGGGACTCGGGCTAGCTGAAGAGAAACACGTGAATGTCGGCCATTTCTCGTGGCTCACAAAAACCCTATACAACTCCGATGGCCTCGAGGGTGGCATCTCGTATCGGTGGACAGCATTTCCATCGTTCGGTCAGGGCCGCGTGCCGGGTTCACGCCGCACAACTCCCATCATCAGACTTAGTACCTCCTGTGCTGATAATGGATATCGGGCATGGAACTTTGGAAGTAACGATCGGGGAGGAAGTTGGCGTTCTCTACTTTCCGAAAGTTAAAGAAACTAAGGCAGAAAAAAGACGGTCGAGTGCTCCTGCTCATAGAAGAAGTTAGGGGTTCCAAACAATCTAGGTAAGGGAAGTTCTCGTTCTGAGGGAGAGGCTGATGGTTGCAATTGCCGACCATGTTTTTTCCGGCTTATATGGCCCTGCTGAATTCTTACAATCTCTATCGAGATCGCGAGATCAGAAAGTTCGAGGCTATTTCAATTCCCAAACTCAATTGCACTACAGTTCAAAGTTATAGTTCGGCAGTTAGTAGGTTAAGTAGGGGAAGCGGAATATTTTTTCTATTCGTTTTCCAGAAAGAAAATAGGTCTGACCTACCGCGCAAGTGCCAGCGGCCCCAATGGATGAGTCATGCGAGGATGGTTAGAAAAACACAATTAGTGTCTAGAGACTTGGTTCGGCCAAGAACACAGCAGTAGCTGGGTACGATCGCCCTTGAAGTGAAAGGAAGATAGTAATGTCATCAGGGCCACATAAAAAAGTGTTCACGCAAAAACCGAGATTTCAGTGCTAAGTTAGCCCTCTCTCTCGCGCAAAAAGGAAAATCTCGACCAAACCGTAGTTTCTCCACCTACTGAAGGCTTTTCAGTTGATCCTAACGCAAGGCTCTAGGTATCAGTGCATCATTTAACCCGACTTCTCTCATTCGTCAACGAATGAAATGTAGTCGTCTCAAAGGCACTGATGCCCTATGCATCATAGTTAGACCGGTATGGAAAAGGCTAGAGGCAAGGGGATAAGACGCACCAATCCTAAACTCTGAAGGCTGTGATAGCTCCAAACAGTGGTGATGAACGAGCGAAGCAAAAGCATAGATCAAGCAAGAGTCAGTATATGGATCGGAAAATACAAAAGTCCCGTTCGAGCCGCGAAGACCCGAAACCAATCCCACAATCCGCGAATGATATCTGAACACCAAACGACCCCTCCCTTCCCCCAAAAAAAGAGATACAGTAAACAAACAAGGCCAAAGCCTACCATAAGTGCTTGGACACCGTAAAATCTAGTGAAAATACACTATCTCCACCAGCCTTGCTATCCCCGGATTCCGGGAGTAGAAGCTCCCGAGAGGGGACAGCGTTCCCCTGACCCAATATAAGATCAGCCCTCGGGGCCTACCAGATCTCATTAACCGGCATTCGCGATTCTGCTAACCTCTCAAATTTAACCTATCCTGAGCTGGCGGAGATAATGGACTTTACGGGTTTCTACGGTACAAGAGAACTGTGTGAGGTCGTTGAAATTCCGCCTATGGGATATGGGTGGTGAATCACTTCAAACTCAGCCGGCCGGATACCGGTAGTAGATACGAAGGCACAGCGCCTAAGTTTTGAATATTTTACTGGCAGGGGATGTTCGACTAACAGGGGTGAGGAGGTGAATTGGGTAACCACTATACCCAATTCGCTGTCCTTATACCCAATTTGCTGCCTTGGCCCCTGCTAGCGTAACACCCCCTGCTAGTAAAATATTCAAAACTTAGGCGCTGTACCTTCGTAGAATGAAAATAAGGTTGCACTCAGCCCTTAATTAAGGCAAAGGAAAAAAAATGAAAAATACCACCCTACTGCTCAAGTACCGTACCGGTACAATACTCGAGTACAAGAGGCAACTGCAGCGTCCTTGCACGTTTCTCTGCATTCGAGCACTTCTGGTACTTGTACAGTGCCGGTACTATCGGCCCTTCTAGCTAAGAATACCTTGAGAGAAACCACGAGCCCCCCTGCCACGTATGCAACACCCGCTCCCTCTATAACGGCCCGGGAGAGGGGGCTTGTGGCCAAGGGTGACGGCTAGTTTATATCGGGAGTGGTCTTGGTGTGGAGGTGTTGGTGAGTCAAGAGATTTCGAGTGATGTAACGTGCTTAGTTTAGGCGTTTGGTTGGGTTTCTTGGTTTCGAGGAGGATGGGTAGTTAGCCAGCTATCGGTATTATGATGAAGAGCTAAATTTCGCTTAGGAAAGAACTCTTAGACTCACCCTTTCCTCTATGTACGAGTAGAATACCGCATACCGGGAATCTCGGTGGGGGAAACACCCTGCATCACACCCCAAACCCAAGACCCTCTAATCTCCCCGTCGGACACTCCAACCCCCTCCCCAGAAACCCCCACCATCTCGCTATCCCCACCCACCTAGTCCAAACATCCAAGACACCCTACCGTATTCCAAACATCCAAACTAAATCTACAAAAGAATCCTCTTGTGACCTCCCAAAACCCAATTTCAAGCACTACTCGTGATTGAACGGCGTTGATGAATACGACCACTTATCGCATGACACTGAGATCTAAAGCAAGGAAACTGGGCCTCGGTTGTACAGTATGCAAGCAATGGAAGCTGTGTTCACAAACGGCATTCAATTACGAATAGCCAGGTGTCCACCTCCACTACTTACAGTAGAAGCATGCGAGCACACACCTCCTCTTTCCTAAAAGATTCCCACCGCCCGCCCCTTCGTGTGTGTATCGTATCTGAGTCCTTCCGAGAGTTATTGTGTCTGGGTATGGCGCCTGTCCCCACTTTTTTTTTGAGGGATGGCTAGACTACGGTAGTTTTTAGAGGAATGAATGAATGAATGACCAATTAAAATATATCCCGTGTTTTACCGTATTAAAGGCATTCAGTGCCTAGATTTGGAAAAAAGAAAAGAAAAAAAACCGTTTGTGCAAAAAATTTTCCAATCGAAAGAAACTTTGGCGTTGTGTAATGCCTTTTGCGCGCAACAACCGACAGGTCAACTCGAAACTTGGCAACTGGAAAAATGCCTTTTGAACCCAGAGCTGAATGGCTTTTTGCACTGCAGGACAACGGCGTCTGTTGCCTCTCGCAAGCGAATACCGGTACAGCACTCGATTAAGTGTCGCTCGATTGGGGGAAGGGTTACCGTACTTTATCTTATTCTATTCAAATTTTATTTCCAACTGTTTTCATTTACTTGTTGGCTGATAATAGCCTGATATCCTAGCCATCATACCGTACTCGTTATGGTATGAGGTAGGGGGTGCAAGTTGCCTGAAGGAACACGCGGATATCTGCGGATTTTTTTGCCAATTTTTTTTGCCATATATTTTGCCAATCCCCCCCCCCCCCCCGTTTTCGGATGAGAAACCCTTTTCAATACCCATGCGTTTGGCAACAAGCCTCTCGGATACCATCCGCCGGGAAATATCCCATCTAGAAGGTTTCATGCACCGGTAGCGATGAACGCGAATAATTTTTCAAATAACTTAAAAGCCTCTGTGTGTTTTTCTGGCTCTTTTTAACAGTTTTTTTGGTGGTAGGCTGAAACCTACCAGTAGGGTGAAAGTTTTTGCCACTTTAAGTGAGTGAGGGCAGACCACCACCAACACACAGAAATATTTTCTAGTTGTATCATACAAGTAAATCTAATGGTCCATTAGGTTTTTTTTGAATTTTTCCTTCACCATCTTATGATGGGCCAAAGGTGATGTAATTCTTTGGGAAGGTTTCACTTTTTCGATGGTATGATATATTTTCCGGCTGATCGTATCCGAGAGGCTTGTTGCCAAGTGCATGGTAATTGGAAATGTTGACCCATTTTCGGGCACTTTTCTCCAGCTCGCAGCACAGTGGCCACGCGTGAAGTGCAGTACCAGTACGGTACGGTACTCGAGTACTGTACGGTACACCTATGGCCTTGGGCAACAAGTAAACTCCTCCTTCCCATCCTGTTCATTTGCACAGGTACCATTGATTCACTGAAATCCGTGCGTAGGAAGGAAACAAGCTTTTCGCCCGCCTGCCCACCACGGAACAACATCAACCCGTCTAACGACCCCATGCCAACCTTGCGGGAGAAAAAAAAATGATATAAAAAAAAGAAAGTGATAAGGAAAAGTAATATATATCTGATGTTATTATACGAAGAATACGGTAGTGCCCGTCGAGTCACGCTTGCGGCATTCGCGATTGCCTTTTTTGCCCTTACCGGTACTTGGAACTTAAGAGAACCTGATGCCTTGGCTGGATAGTCATTGTCTGAGCTATATCCGTGTCGTCATTCAAACCGTAGAGCCATGAGTCAAAAAAATAAGCTTGGGCTGTGTTATGATTTATTTATTTATTAAATTTCAACTTCTGGTTACCCGTACTTGGGAGTTGGGATTGAGTTGTGCAACCCTCAAAAAGATAAGATACTCGAGTAAAAGAATACTAGGCCTTACTAGAGGGGGGAACTCTAATGACATATCGGTAGCACACGGTTCAATTATTCGAGACCCTGCCCGAGTACCGTATGGTGCCGGAAGCCGAGGAGGGAAGTGTGTGATCCTCCCACTTGGATTTTTTTACTTGGGAGAAGGGAGTCAACTGTGAAGTCTAGACAGCGGGTTCAATCTTTGGACGCAAGCCACTCTGTGGCTGGGGGGTTATACACTTCTCCCCGATCGCTTCTGGTACGATACCCGTACCTCTTTGCCGAGAATGCCTCCACAAGCTGAATGTTTGGTGAGGGCTCCCGAAAAAACTCGGCTACGGCAGTAGAGGTAATTAGGGAAGTGATCGTCGAGATCTGTTGTTGCGATGAAAAGATGACTGCGGGGGTCAGCGGGTTCGGCAGGGTAGTATGATATAACAGGGGGATTCAATATGATATCCAACAGCAATGACATAATAATAATGTCTCATGCAGCCGATTCTCCTCCGCTAAATCTATAGGATGAATGAATGAGTAATCAAATGAAATAAATAAGGTAGACTGCCGACCAGCGAGGTGAAAATAAAGATCAATTATCCACCGCCAGGCGGATGCATGGATGGATCCTCGGAATTGCCGGACGTTTGTAAAAACGGACTGCTATAGCATACAATCTAAGAATTGGTCAGAGCCTCAGAATGTATGAGGATAGATATACGACGTATAGACGGAGGTGCCGAGGGGGATATGATAGGAGAGAGGATGATTTTATTGAAGCATGAGCTCTGAGTTGGATTGGATTGGGTTGACAAGCATTATCGTAGATTAGTGCCAAAAATGGAAACAATGGGCGAGCGAGCTACAGTAGCGTAATGGCCCGTCGGAAGTTTTTGGACCGTGGAACAAAACCCTTGAAGTGTGCTGCACCGTACGGTACTCTATGCTCGCCGTCGTCTTCTCAGAGTCATTGCCTGGTCTCCGCCGACGTGTCGGGCTGCGTTGCGTCGGTTGGTGCCTATCTTGGTGGTCTAGTCTGATGCCAGTATTGCACATGTTTCTTTTTTTGCAGTTTTTGGGGTTTGAGAAATTGTCATGGGGATTCCGTTGGTTGAGCCTGTTATGCCGGTTGGTGAAGAAGAGCATTTTTTTGTCGGTGATTTGGTTGATTTTTGAGTGAGCGCCTATGGGGACATTTCTTGGGAACGTGGTCTTTTTGAGGTCTCACTGGTCGCCGCATCATATTGTCAGGCGCTCACAGGGTTTCTTTATGCCCTTTCTTTTCTAGCTAGCCTAGACCTTTTCGGCTGTGCACGCGGGTACTTGTATCATTCATCCAATATCATGCATTCGCCTTGGCTGCACGAATGCAAGGGTGGGCAGGGGAAGAGAACTTAGAGAAGAGGGGAGGGTTGTGGGATTAGGTGAGGTTGTTGTTGCCGGTATGAGGCCGTTATCTATGGGCTCGGTTGATGGGGCGAAGCGGCTTCATTCAGCATGGCATCATCCCTCTTCGATTTCCACATCTGCGGCGGCACCAGCACTTTCTTCCAGATCCTATTAGTTTCCTAGTTTCCACCATCTGGGTCAGCCGCAAACCAACAAAAGCCCTCTCCACCCCAAGCTGCAGGCTGTCAATTGAAGCCCATATCTAAATACAGTACCCGAGCTGCCTGGAGCAACCATACTGAATGGTATCATAAACGGGAGATTCGTCGGCTGGTTGAAGGTCGGACGAATGCGTAGGTTGTGTTATTGATCCCCATCCCCCCCTGGTTGATGCAATTACTGTCCCCCCCCCCCTTTAACGACTGGATGGTCTGTGGTTTCCTCAGCCAAGTGCTTGACTCATTGCCGGGGGAATGTTACTACCGCTGCTGCTGCACAGATACACCCTTGCACGAGTATCGAATGCTTGAGCCTGGTATTTGTTTTTTCAAGGGAAAGCAGCCCACAAACATTTCAGCAATGTGCTCGAATCCGGGTAAGGTGGTTTAGAAAAGTCATTAATACCTGACAAGGTATCTGTTGCGGGTGGTGGGATCTCATGGGGGAGGATTAATTAGGATGTCTGTCGCATATACCGGTATTATATGGCCTTTCCTACGCGGTAGAAGAGCAATACGAGGGAATGCTCCTGTCGTGACTGGATTGCTCATATTATAATGTTGCGATGCAGCCGAAGTTAAAAGTGGTTTGGGGGGGGGGATGGTGTGTGTTTGGGACGAGAGGCTTTACCAGTATTCGGAATGACTAGGCCATGGTGGGGAACTCAAGATTTGGATCAGAAAAAAAGTTAATTGGTTACAGTATGAGAAGGGGCGTGCTTCTCGTGTGACATAGAACTCGGAACTTCTTGGTTCCGAGATTTACAAAGTAGAAGATTTGAACAGGGCTTTTAAAGTCTTCATCAGGACCGCTTCAATTCTGCCATAAAGTCCCCATCTATCGTCCCAGCTCCCAGGACCCCCCAAAAGGGTATATACGAGCTTTTGGCGTTTCTCCCTATCCGTCCTTTTTTTTTTCTCCCCCTATACTATTTCCCAGAGAGAGTGGGAGAGATACCTTCATATCCCTTCCCTCCTTTCCTACAAATATCTTTGGCTGAGCAATTTGGTAACTAGAATTGGTATGTTTTACAGCCCCCCACCTTGTCGGTTGCCGGCCGGTTTTCTTGCCGAGATTCAAAACCTTTCCTATTGAATATTTATTTGCCCTACTCGGCTACTGGTGCTAGTGTTTAGCCGCGACTTATAAGTGGTAATCTCTAACATTATTTTCTTTTTTGGGACACAGGTTTGACGAAACATTTCCAAGCCTTAGGGACGACAATTGGTAGCGTGGATAAAGGTCCTTATATCATAACAAAGACTTCCTTCTATAGTCTTCCCCTGAGCAACCTTTCCTCAGCATCATCAGGAATTGCTCGTCCGCTCCTTTTTTTTTTTACCTTTTTTAATACCAATCCTTCATAATGGCGGCCGATACCGACCCCGAGAAGCCCGCCCTAGGCCAAGCCGCATCAACCCACAACCAAAGCGAGCAGATATCTGCTGCGGATGCCACGCACCAAGCTATCATCGGTGACGAGAAGGTTTCTGCTATCAGTAAAAGTAATGGCAGTAGCTCCCAGGACGGCTTGGACAAGCTCGACTCGCACATTGTTCATGTGAATGAGGACAGCAAGGAAGATGATGACCCCCTAAGGCACTTGCCTCCCGAAGAGGCCGAAATCATCCGAAAGCAGATTGATATGCCCAAGGTTGATCTCAACTACTTCAGCCTCTTCCGCTTTGCCTCTAAGAATGATATTACTATCATGGTGATTTCTGCTATTACAGCAGTCATCGGGGGAGCCGCTATGCCGCTTATGACAATCATTTTTGGGCAGCTCGCGGGTACTTTCCAGCAATTTGCGCTGGGTGATATCACTGGTGCCAAGCTGCAGTCTGAGCTGAACAAGAATATTCTGTATGTTTCTTCATCATGTTTATTACGGTCTTTCATTAACCTTGGCCTTAGGTATTTTGTGTACCTCGGTATTGGTGAATTCGTGACGGTATATATTTCTACCGTAGGATTCATTTACGCTGGGGAACATATCTCGCAGAAGATTCGTAAGGAATATCTCAGGGCGATTCTCCGTCAAAATATCGCATTCTTCGACAAGCTTGGTGCGGGAGAGATTACGACGAGAATCACGGCCGACACTAATCAAGTCCAGGATGGTATCTCTGAGAAGATTAGCCTTACGCTTGCTGCTTTATCCACCTTTTTCACCGCGTTCATTATTGGGTTCATCAAATCATGGAAACTTACTTTTATCCTTCTGTCCACCGTTGTGGCTATTACTCTTATCATGGGTGGTGGTTCGACCTTCATTATCGGATACAACAAACAGTCAATCAACTCATATGCAGAAGGTGGCACCGTGGTCGAAGAGGTCATTTCCTCGATCAGGAATACTACTGCCTTCAATACCCAAGACAAACTCGCGAGGCAATACGATAGTCATCTCCAAGTTGCGGAAAAATGGGGTCTGAAGCAAAAGACTGCATTGGCATTCATGCTGGGTTTCATGATGTGTGTCGTGTATCTGAATTATGGTCTTGCTTTCTGGCAAGGGAGTAGGTTTTTGGTTTCGGGTGACACAACCTTGAGTGCTATTCTGACTGTATTGTTGGCTGTCTTGATTGGAGGTAAGCTATGACATCTACTTGCTGTTCCGAGTTGTAGTGCAAAGGCTAATTGCTCGTTGCAGCATTCTCGCTTGGAAACGTTGCGCCAAACACTCAGGCGTTCACGACCAGTGTTGCCGCGGCTGCAAAGATTTACAGCACTATCGATCGTGTGTCGCCGCTCAACCCTGAAACTGATGAGGGTGAGAAGCTGAAGCATGTTGAGGGCACTATCGAGCTCAGGAACATTAAGCACATCTATCCGTCTCGGCCGGAGGTTCTTGTGATTCGTGATATGAGCCTCATCATCCCTGCTGGAAAAGTCACTGCGCTTGTCGGTGCCTCCGGTTCTGGAAAGTCAACTATTATTGGTTTGGTAGAAAGATTTTACGACCCCGTTGCTGGCAATATATATCTTGATGGACACGATATCGGCCAATTGAACTTGAAGTGGCTTCGGGAGAACATCTCTTTGGTTTCTCAGGAACCTGTCTTGTTTGGAACGACTATCTTCAAGAATGTCTGCCACGGACTGATCGGAACAGAGTGGGAAAATGCCTCTGAGGAAGAAAAGCGGGAACTTGTCACTAATGCTTGTATCATGAGCAATGCGGACACTTTTATTAGAAGCTTGCCGGAAGGATATGAAACAAACGTCGGTGAACGCGGGTTCTTGATGAGTGGTGGACAGAAGCAGAGGATTGCGATTGCCAGGGCTATTGTCAGTGATCCCAAGATATTGTTATTGGATGAGGCTACTAGTGCACTTGACACCAGAAGCGAGGGTGTTGTGCAAGCTGCTTTGGACAAAGCGAGTATGGGGCGAACGACTATTGTGATTGCTCATCGTCTGTCAACTATCAAAGCTGCGGATAACATCGTTGTCATGTCTAACGGTACCATTGTGGAATCCGGCACCCATGACGAACTTTTGGAGAGGAGAAGCGCATATTACAACCTTGTTGAGGCCCAGCGGATCTCGGCTGAAAATCAGGAAAAATCTGCTGAGGCCGATGGCATCTCGCAGATCGACGATGATGAAAAGCTCAAGTTGACACTTTCACGCTCCAGGACTAAGAACGCCAGCGCCGTGGACCCGGAGGATGCGAATATTACGGATAAACTTAATAGAACTACCACAACCAAGTCGAAGTCCCATATTGCATTAGAGAATAGAGCACCGGAAACTAAGCCTGAACACGGACTGTGGGAACTCATTAAGCTCACCGCTTCTTTTAACTCGAGTGAAAAGCTTCAAATGTTTATTGGTCTCTTCTTTTGTATCATCGCTGGAGGTGGCTATCCTACTCAGGCTGTGTTCTTTTCAAAGTCCATTGTCGCCCTTTCTCGTCCTCCATCTGAATATGGCCGACTCCGCAAGGATGCAAATTTCTGGTCCTCTATGTATCTCATGCTCGCCATTGTCCAACTTATCGCCTACCTTTCTCAGGGTCTTGCTTTCGCTTACTGCTCTGAGAGACTTGTTCACAGAGCGAGGGATCGTGCATTCAGGACCATCATGAGACAGGATATTGCCTATTTTGATCGTGAGGAGAACTCTACTGGTGCCCTTACTAGCTTTTTGTCAACTGAGGTTACCCATCTTAGTGGTATGAGTGGTGTCACATTGGGAACGCTCCTCATCGTTACCACCACCCTTGTTGCGGCCATCTCCGTGAGTTGCGCCATTGGATGGAAGCTTGCCTTAGTCTGCACAGCGTGTATTCCGATTCTGTTGGGATGCGGCTTCTTCCGCTTCTGGATGTTGGCCAAATTTCAGCGCAGAAGTAAGGAAGCTTACCAGAAGTCTGCCAGCTACGCTTGTGAAGCTACTGCGGCTATCCGCACTGTTGCCAGCTTGACCCGCGAGAACGATGTTTGGAGCCATTATCACTCGGAGCTCAGGGATCAGACAAAGAAGAGCTTGGTTAGCGTGCTCAAGAGTTCTACTCTTTACGCTGGTTCCCAGTCTTTGACTCTATTGTGTATTGCTCTTGGATTCTGGTATGGAGGTACTCTGATCAAGACCAGAGAGGTAAGTAATCATTGAATATCACTCGGAACGTCTGATGCTAACATTTTACAGTACAACATGCAGGAATTCTTCTTGGTGTTTACAAGTATCATGTTTGGTTCTCAATCTGCAGGAACCATCTTCTCGTTTGCCCCAGATATGGGTAAAGCCAAACATGCTGCTTCTGAGCTCAAGGCTTTGTTTGATCGTAAGCCCGAGATTGATACCTGGAGCGAGGATGGAGCACCTGTTCCAGAGATGGAAGGTACTATCGAGTTCCGTGACGTCCATTTCCGTTACCCCACTCGTCCTGAGCAGCCCGTACTTCGTGGATTAGACTTAGTTGTGAAACCCGGGCAGTATGTTGCGCTTGTTGGACCTTCCGGGTGTGGAAAGAGTACTACCATCAGTAAGTTAAAACCCTCGTCCCATGAAAAAGCGTAGCCAACTAACAATCACAGGCTTGATCGAGCGCTTTTATAACCCACTTGCCGGCGGTGTGTATGTTGATGGCCGTGAAATCTCCACCCTAAACCTTAACCAATACCGCAATCACCTCGCTCTCGTTAGCCAAGAACCAACTCTCTACCAAGGTACCATTCGCGAGAACATCCTGCTCGGTGGTGCCCGCGGCGACGTTACCGATGACGAGATCGTTGCCGCTTGCAAGTCTGCAAATATCTATGACTTCATCCAATCCCTTCCTGAAGGCTTCCAAACTCTTTGCGGTTCCAAAGGTACTCTCCTCTCTGGTGGACAGAAGCAACGGATCGCCATCGCCAGAGCTCTTATCAGAAACCCGAAGATTCTACTCCTGGACGAAGCTACATCCGCTTTGGATTCCGAGTCTGAGAAAGTGGTGCAGCAGGCACTCGATACCGCCGCTAAGGGACGAACAACCGTGAGCGTTGCACATCGTTTATCTACCATCAAGAATGCAGATTGCATCTATGTCTTTGACAACGGACGAATCGCCGAGAGTGGAAACCACTCAGAGCTCATGGCTAAACGTGGAAAATACTACGAGTTGGTGAACCTCCAATCACTCGGGAAAAATAACTAGCCTAGCATTTGCACGGTACAGCAGTTTTCCCCTCACCATCACCTTCTCTTCACCTTTTTCTCCTTCGTCTCATCTTTATTTTATTATTGGTAGGTATGACATCTTTTATCATAGTTTTTTAATTTCCATTTTCAGCTTCTCTCGAATTCCGGTTTTTTTTTCTTTTTCTCTCCACTCCACCCACTCCCCAGAAATAAAAGTCTTCAATTCAAATGTTTTATTATTATTTACAAGATGTTTTTGTGTGAATTAATTGTAGTGAGTAGCTGCCTTTTTGTTTTTTCCTCTACTATACTTTTTGTTATTATTACCTTCCTTCTTTGTTTGTATTGGCCGGCGTTTTTGGTCTTTTGTAGATCCCACGATTTTTATATTTTTTTTCCCTCACTATTTTTGTAAGGCATGAGTACGGTATGTGCTTGTATGGGTGATTGTGATTTTGATTATAACGGAAGGTTTGACGAATTGAGTACAGTAGGCGTTTAATGTTAGTTTGAGTTCTAGGAAACAAGAAAGTTTTTTTTTTGTCAGAGTGTGGAGCCGTGGGTACTGCAGCGTCTTGTACGATACTCTGCTGTAGTGGTAGTAGTAGTAGTATAAATCTCCTAGTACTGCATAGTAAGATGACGGAACGTGGCACAAGTGCTCTTATAATACCCGGCACCGGTAACGATACACGTGGCAAAGCTTGAACCTTGAAGTACCGGTGCCTGTACTGCACGTTATCTCGAGTCGCACCTCACAACAACGAGCGCCAAGAGTTCTTTTCATTGTCCCCCATAATATTATTGTAATAGTAAGCTACGAATATAAGGCTCCAAGCATCACGGGATGTATTTTTATTTTTACAATAGGTGTTTTCTCGGCCACTTGATCACGGTTGCTGCCTAGATTAAGTTATCACCATATTCATGTACTTGAGTGCAGAAAGGAAAGAATGAAAAGAAAGAATCAGACTGAAGGGCCTAAAAGTGCCACGGGCTTTTATTTTAGAACCCATGGGAACCACCATCAATCACTAAATCTAAGTAGAAAAGGCCCACAAAAACACAGCCCTACGAGTAGTATCATGGTTACACAGCCTCTATTCGGGGCAGTATAATCCATGGCCAGAGTAACTTATATCTTTTCAAAAAGTTCAGCATGAACTGACTACACATGTCGGATTTTTCCATTCTTTCCCTCCTTTTTGCTTCTTCCGGACTGGACTGGAATGGACTGGACTGCGAGGAAGTAAAGTAGACTAGATTAGAGTAGCCTTCATCACAGTTGATCGAGGTTGTTTTTTTTTTATACCTATGTCATGCGAAGAGATATGCAGGAGGAGAAAAAAGAAAAGAAAAAAAAGAAATAGATCATATACTCAATGAGGGGAGGTTATACCCGTTATATATATATATATATATATATATATTTACATATTAAAATCTACTATGCACTCCATCCCTAAAAGAGAGGTTCAAGTTGTTGAAATATCATATCATACACCGACGTATAATATGCTATTATACTATGGGCTTAACATCATCCTAATAGTATATACGGTACCTTACTACCACCTGACATGACCTGTATGATTATGGTTTAGCTTTAACGGTACTCGTGCTGCGGTGGCTATTCCCCCGAAATGGGGAGGGAGGGAGGGAGGGAGGGAGGGACCGGAGTATCAGAGCAAATACGCCTCCAAGGAACTTGAAAGAAGTTATATAAATATTGTTCACTGTCTATCTATCTACTAACGCCATGGCACCATCCTCATACTTAGAGGAGTAGTGGCTAAAGCAGTAGATGATAGATATATAGCAATGAGGAATGTATAATAGGATTTTTGTTTGGCCATGCTGAGTGAGGGGAAGGATTTTTTTAGGGGTCTTTCATTTATTTCAGATAGATAGCTAGCTCAAGATCTCCAAACACTTATATACACATTACTGAGTGATTCAAGTATGTATGAACAAAAGTATCTCTTGGTTGGGCATCCTTATCGGGGGGGGGGGGATTTTGTTTGGCTTTAACGTGGGCCGTTGTGAGGACAGTATATACCTGCACCCCAGCCTTTAGTAGTAACTACTTAAGAAAGAAAGAAAGAGAGCAGTAAGCCGGCAATGTGAGTAACGGCAACGGGGTAGTTCGGTGGTAAACAGCACCCTCATAGACTATTCCAGTGATTTCTGTTCTAGACAAAAAGAGACAAAAGTGTTTTTTTCTTTTTTTCTTTCGCTTTCTTTTCTGCTACTGTCCCCCACCGATCGCGAACCCCACCCTAAGATGAGGTCCAGAGTCGGATTCTCCCACCTCGTAGCAGTTGCTGATTTACCCTAAGGTCTTCTTCTTCAATCTCCCAGTTCCCATAGGTGAGGTATCCTTCGTTCTCCTACCCTACGTGACGGATCGTTCAATAATTACCCATGGCGATGAGGGGAATTGAACTCCCGGGCTCCCGCTAAATTGCACAGTAAGGTTAATTAGTTTCATGCATATTAACCAACTGCGCCAGCTAGGTATTTCACATAATGTTTTATCATAAGAACTAATACTTATCCTGCCGGCATGTAGGTTTGGTTTGTTCTCACCCGCGATTAAAATTATTAATCACATTGTTATAATAATAATTATTATGGTGGTCTGGTGGAGGAGGTTATGATGTGAGTACCGTACAGGTAGTAGTACTTGTACTGCAAGTTATGATTATCACCAAGCTTTTAGAGCGAATATGAGACTGCCAATATATTCACACTTCCAAACGAACAGGGGCAACAGTTAGGGGGCGAGCGAGAGACAGGGAACGGATCCGCATCTAGTGAATAAGTGGATGGGTGGGGAGCAGACGATATAGATGAGACTTATTACGAAAAGAAACACGAACAATAATATCGTCTCTTATAATAGAGACAGACAGACAAACAGAGTCGGCCAAAAATCCGAGAGAACAGACAGAAAAGGAAATCCTCCACTCCACTGTCTCGCATCTCAAAAAATACAGATATGATACTAATTAAGTGTCATACTATAGTTGATAGCTAGCTAACTTAGTGCTAGTCTGTTCGATCTCCAACATTCCATGTTTCCACTATAATATAAGTCAAACAAACAAATAAAAGAGTTTTCCAAACACCCGGTGGTTTCCAGTGAGAGTGCGAAACACTAGGGCTGGCTGTAGTAGGTTTCAATAATTATCCCTTGGACGGTGTGAAACAGTAAAATTCGGACCACACCCAGATTTGGCTATATTCAGCCAAGTTTGGTCAGAAACTCGCTAATTGTGATGAGTCATTTGAGCGCTCAGGCGAGTTTCTGACTAAACTTGGCTGAATGTAGCCAAATCTGGGTGTGGTCCGAATTTTACTGTTTCACACCGCCCAAGGGATAATGGGTAAACCTTTTGAATACCATGCACTTAGCGTGAAACCCTTCCGGATACCATTGACCGAGAAATGTGCCATCGAAAAAGTGAAACCTTTGCAAAGAATTATTTCACCTTTAA
>Ga0307507_10004091_pt1 | contig 26629 bp, 29 predicted proteins | sample 7_EM_MG_FD_207223 | JGI IMG/M metagenome (GOLD analysis project Ga0307507, IMG submission 207223) | Populus trichocarpa ectomycorrhiza microbial communities from riparian zone in the Pacific Northwest, United States - 7_EM | ecosystem: Host-associated > Plants > Roots > Unclassified | place...
AGTAAGAAGTTTGTTACAACAACTTAGTCTAAGCCTCCGGTACTTAGTCTCGTTACGTACCGCACTTTGGTATAGAGATAGTATCGTTACCCTATCGATTCCCGCCACCACCCAGGAGGCGGTTACAATAATATTCCTTCAAGTTTAAGAAAAATGTCTCATAGAAAAGGAATCATGATGTCTGATTTCCTGACACCTGATAGGAGATTATAACTCCCTGATAGTACGACGCAATAGTGGGTTATTGGTTTAGTATTATTTGTTGTTTAGTGATATGACTCAGGATTGGGGTCATGTGGTTTATGTATTTCGCACATGACTCATAGTTATGAGTCATGGGTTTCGCGCATGGGACCCCTTTAGGGCGCATGACTTGTTTTATTATGAGGGGTTTTGATTGGTTGCAAGATATGGCGCAGCTGAATCGTACGAGTCAACTGATGGATTCTACACTATGACTCACTATGAGTCAGGAGTCGCATGACGCGAGAATATGAGTTGCGCAGGGTTAGGGTTGAGGGAAGAACCCCTATATCAGGGCACTCTCGGGGCTTGGGATTTGGGTCACGAACCATCTCCTCTACACACCCGGCGATTGAAATCTCAACATCAAGAGAATTCATTGTCAATATCCACTCCCGCACTCTCTGTGAGCTGCACCCCCCCCTCCCGCATTACTTCCCCCATCATGTCCTTGGGCCCTGGCATCCTTGTTTCTAGGGGTCCTTTGGCTCTATCACCCCCTCTCTCTACTTGCGCTTCGCTGTCTCACTTAGCATTCGCACGGTCGGCAACACCCACTCGCCCATGTTACAGAAGGCTGGGACTACAGTTTGCAGTAGGAGAAAACTTTTCAACAGGCTACGGTCGATTTCTCTGTTCTTTTCACTTCCTTTAGAGACTGCCTAGTCAGATACGCACACGGTTACCGATAGTTTCCACAGTTATTGGGTCTACCCCTCCTCTCCCCCCTCAAGACCTCGTCCCATTGCTCGGTTACAGCTACATTCCACTCACTTGGCTGGCACCCTACTGCCCCCTTACCTTACGCTGCCCTCGCGATGTCTCCACGGTCGCACCCCTCAGTTACACTCAGTCATCGTATAGCACTGCCTCGGTGGCGGATGTCAACGCCTTGGGTTTATCAGTAATGCTAGCACTGCCGCTATGGCTTTTTGTGGCCCCTGGACCCCCATTGTTCTTCTTTCATTGTTGGTTACTTTAGGTTTCAGAAGTGGTTATAACAATTATTTATTTTGTTGATGTCTATGGCAAGAGTTTTCCTGTCAATTCCTCCCTATGTTTTTATTTTATTTTTCTTTCCTGCCCGCTTAGCTAGTCAGGGTTGAATTTCTTATTTGGCATAGCTGGTGTGCGGTTGGTTCCAGACCATAGGAACGTGAGTTGATGGTTTTTTCCCTGGCGCCGGTTGGTTAGTTATGGAGGTTTTTTTATGCCATAGCTTTACGCTGCATGCACTTTTTGTATCTAGAAGATGAAACAAATCGAAGATGATGAAAAAATAAAAAAAAAGGCTTGGGATTTGGGTTATAAATCATCTCCTCTACACACCTGGCGATTGAAATCTCAACACCATGAGAATTCATCGTCAACATCCACCACCCCCGTACTCTCAGTGAGCTGCACCTGCACTCTCCGAGAGCTGCACCCCCCCCTCCTGCCTTACTTCCCTCATCATGTTCTTGGGCTTTGGCATACTTGTTTCTAGGGGTCATTTGGCTCTCTCTCCCCCCTCTTTTCGCTCGCGTTTTTGCTGCTTCGCTTAGCGCTTCCACAGTCGGCAACGCCCTCTTGCCCATGTTACACCCGGCTGGGACTAGAGTTCCCAGTCGGAGAAAGCTCTTCAACAGGCCACAGTCAATTTCTCCATTCTTTTCACTATCTTTAGAGGCTGCCTAGTCAGACACGCACACAGTTACCGATAGTTTCTACGGTTATTGGGTCTACCCCTCCTCCTCCCCCTCCAGTCTCGTCCCGTTGCTCAGTTACAGCTACCATCCATTCACTTGGCTGGTACCCTACTGCCACTTCGCCTCCCTGCGGCTTCTCCACGGTCGCAGCCCTCAGTTACGCTCAGTTGTCGTCTTGCACTGTCTCAGCCTGAGTGGCGGATGTCAATGCCTTGTGGTTCTTGAGTAATTTTTGCACAGTCGTGTTGTTTTTAGTGGCCCCCCGCACTCCTATTATTCTTCCTTCATTGTCGTTACTTTAGGTTTCATTAGTGGTTATAACATTTACTTCACATGTTGGTGTCTACGGCAAGGGTTTTCCTGTTGATTCCTCCCCATGTGTTTATTTGTATTTTTCTTTTTGACTGCTTAGTCGGAGGGGGATTTCTTATTTGATGTGGCTGGTGTGCGGTTGGTCCCGGACCAGAGGGACTTGGGTTGATGATTTTTTCCCTGGCACCGGTTAGTTTGTTATAGGAGGTTTTTTTATGCCATAGCTAGCACTGCATGCACTTTTTGTACCTAGAAGACGAAACAAATCTAAGATGATAAAAAAATAAAATAAAATAAAATAAAAAAGGCTTGGGATTTGGGTTCTTCACGCAACCATCTAAGTTCTTTCATACACTTTACTTTCAATACAAGATTCTTTTTTCACAAATGGCTATGCGAATAACAGCGATATGGTGGCGAGTGATCGTATGTGAAACGAAACGGATGCCAAGGGAGCACCTCAAAGGGACAGATTGCACAACAACTAAAGAGGCGGGGTAAAATCTTTTCTTCTCTCTTTCTTCAACAACACCACGATGCTCAATGATCAACTAACAAATGGACAACAGGAGAGTATAAGTAGGAAAACCAACTTCGTCGTCCTCCCTCCGAGTCCTATCCTATCATCCTATCCTCCCATCAATCATGACATAGATTCACCACCTTCCACGCACTCTACCGCTTCCACGCAGGTCCCCTCTTCCCCTATGCAAAGTTCCCCTATCTATCCGCAAAGCAAACATGATGCTAACAAAGAAAGGAACAATTGTTACAAAGAAAAAACTCTTCAGGCCCCGTAGCCTACTCGCATCCGACTCTCCTTCACTGATCGCAGGCGAATACCCGGAGGTTTGTCGAACGATAACGGGGCATGCTAAGCAGCATGAAAGAACTCGCTCCCAGAGATCATATCTATCCGGACCCCATGTCTGATACTTCTTTGTCCTGAACGGTTGCTAGATAGGGCGCAAGCATGCCCATGGGTTATGTGCAGGTCCGATGGGTGAGTGCGGCTCTATATGGTGAGTATGCCGAGCAGCTCCAGCGATTTCCAACATCTTTATCTACCACACTTCTGGGAATCAAGACACGACTGTCTTATATGAGCCTAGCGATCGACGTTGCTAGATCGGAGTCCAAGTACTTAGCTATCGCAATAGCTATTGGGCTAAGAAACGTGATCGTTAGCGCACTAGGCTATCGGTTACCTGCTGCTAGTATCGCCTGGAGAAGGGAGGATTGTAACACTCGCCCTAGCTCTCCTGCTCTTGTGTTCTTTCCTCCTGTTCTTCTTCCTCTTGGATTTCATTCCCAGCTCCTGCTCCTCCTACCACCCCAGTCTTTCCCACTGCCTCCAGCTCTTCCACATCCGGCTTCTCTCCTCCTGGTCTTTCTATTTCTTCAAACTTTTTCCTAATATTCAAGTTCATGATAGGCCACTCAAACTTCCTCAGATTTGCCCTCTCTTCCATACACTGATATGGGCTTACCTCCAAGAACATCAGTCGAGTAGCCCCTCGCTTCTTACGTCTCCAAATAGTTTGTTCGACAGGGTATCTTCGCAAGATAAACTAATTTTTTAACTGTGTTATTCTCTCCTAATATTTTCAATCATATACAAATCAGCATGGACTCTAAATTAAGTTAATAGTTAGCAATTATGAAGGTGATTTACCTAGAACTTGAATCTCCTCTTATTATAGTAACTTTGCCACCAAGTGAGTTATCACTTATTTCAGGGATGTTGTCAGCCTTTTTTGGTCAGCCACCCGACTGAGTAGCAGTACAGCTTTGTTGAGTTCACTTCCTTCTTCTGCCTATAACAGATTTGTTGTATTGTGCTCTCAAGAGTTGTTTCTTGTTGCAGTACCGGTATTCGAGTCTATTTCTCCTTCGTGGTTAGCTATCAGTGATAAAATACTGATTACTCAGCATTTTTATATTGCATCACACTGCCAAGACCTATAGCTTTATGCCAAAATCTCGCATTCTTAAAACCTGTATTCCTATTCTCTCATTGGCTTTTACAATTTAAAAAAACTGTATCATACTTATGTTCTCTTTCATTTCTACATTATTTCTATGGTTTTTCTATTTCGTTGAGGCCAGTATTGGGTTGGGAATACGCGTTTGAAAACCCCCCTCAATGAGGTTGACGCTTATCCATTCTCGCACTATCCAAGTTTCTAGATTTTAGTGTGAAAATATGCCAAGACCACTTCTAAATCCCTTCTATGCTTAGGAAAATTCCGGTCTCCAAATCTGAGTGTTAGATGGTTATCAAGTAATAGATAACAAACAAAACAGTTAACCTCTGACCATCTACTGGTTTTAAGCTTGTATTAGATGGGTAGGTAAGTGTTTGCAATAATACGAGCCTTTACAGCACTCTTCATTAATACGCTACAAGTTGAACAGTTATGATACTCTATTAGCCCTCCATTTCCCATTCATGCTTCTCCCTACTATCCTACTACTAGTATTCAGCAACCCCGTTGTAGAATCTCACAATGCATAAGAGTCGGTTACAAGTCTCTTACTATCTTACTATAATCTTCATTTCCTTCTACTTACTATATCAACTGGGAATTTTATTTCTTCCCCAAAGTTAACCATATTCCCAATGTGTGCCACCTTGTGTCCTGTTACCACCTGCCAACGCTTGTACTTGCTGATGGCAGGTACTCTACGGTACAGTACGGTACAGTGCTGCGGAAGAACAAAAACCCCCGAGCCACCACCGCCGTGCTGATTCGCCATATCCCCGCGTTTGTTGCCTTTTCCCCTTTCAGAGGGTACTTTGTGGACCGTGGTACTGCATGTAGACCATCTAGATAAGGCATTACTTATCACCTGCCATACCATACCCGCCCTGCGCTCAAAAGTTTGAGCGTCAGAGAAGGTGACGGAAACTATTCTGCACTTTCACGGCCGCTGACACTTGGCTTGTGCTGACAGCATGGCCCTTATGATTCGTCCTTGAGCTCGCTTCCTACCGTGCCACATGTGCGCATGATAATACCTTTTATTTATTGCTCGTATTTACTTCGTGATTAGTTGCCATGCTGTTTGAAAGGCAGTGGGGCACCTTTGCACAACCGTTGGGAGTGTAGAGTGCAAAGGCAAAGGAAAAAGAAAAGGCAGAGGAAAGATCTCTTAAGAGAGAAGGAAAGGCAGAGGGCACATGGATAAATTATTTGTTCAGACAAAGGTAGACCAGAAAAGAGAAAATGCAGACAAAAAAGAAACTGAACGAGGAAAGAAAAAAGAAAAAGAGAGAAGGAGAGCCGACATCAAACAATCACCTCGTTTAAAATGGTCTCTTCCCTTCCCTTCCCTCCTCTTTTCCATACACCCGCCCCCAGGACCAAATTCGCCCACCAACCGATCGTTACAATGTGCAGGTAAAACTCGTGCAACCATCCGACTCTGCCACATGACTGAATCATTTCTTCGTTAGTTGAGAAAAAACAGAATTTGAACAACGACAAAATCTATCATAGTATAAACTTCTGATTATGTTTTTGTTCCTCCGCTTTAGACCCAGCGCCCATATCCGTCGTTATATTCACTAATGCAAATTATCATTATTTTTGCCATCTCGTTGGCCATGATGCAATTTCAGTCCCCCCGTGCCGTATTGTGCTGCTCCAACTACTTATCATCGATACCTCTCTCACTTCCCCTCTCGCTGCCCCTCTCGCTGCCCCTCTCACTACCGCTCGGGCTACCACTTCCAGCAGAACTTGCGGACCTTCGATGGAGTACTGAGCTTTTGAGGCTGAGTGTTTTCCTAAGGCCTCGGGCACTCCATTTTCCATGAGAGCTTGATGGCGGTCCCCCACCTGACCCGCCGGCGCTCGTTGATAGTGTACTACCACTTCTCCTCGGCCCTTCTCGATCCCTGCCCTTGCCTTTCCTAAAAGGTGATCCAGGACTCGTTACTGGGCTAGTCACTGGGCTCGTCACTGGACTCTCCTCCCCAACCATCTCGGCAGCAGCTGTCTTCGGGGTGAGCTCGGCTTCTATACTGCTAGGACCTCCACCAACAGTGTTTTGCGCACTGGGAATTGCCGGAATAGTGCTCAGTTCACCGGGGGGTGTATCAATCATTTCCGGGGTGACGGCCTCGCTCTCTAACATGTTGTCATTTCCTGGAATCTTCGACGGGTGGGAAGGAGCCAGATCGATCAGTGATTCATCTGTGTCCTCAGTAGATGATTCAGATTCATCCTCCTTCTTCATTGCCGCTTTCTTTTGCTTTTGCTCTGCCCGGATTTGCTTTCTCCACATCATTGCATAACGCCCATTCTTGGCAAGTAGTTCATCATGCGTGCCGGATTCGATGACTTGTCCTTCGTGGAGACAGAGAATTTGATTGGCGGCTGTGATGGTTGATAGGCGATGACTACAGACCGGAAGACGTTGGGTTAGCATGCTATGCATTGACGCACACTCGGTTGTTATGTTCCAATAGAAGCAAACCAGCAATTAATATATAAATATGTGTAGGTGGGTAGTAAGTGATAGATGCGGGTGGATGCAAGGTATTTCCTTCATAAGATAGCATATCACTCCAACCGCGGAACTAACAGCATAACTAGTACGAAGGAATATACTTACGCGATAACAAGGGTAGTTCGGCCTTTAGCGAGCTCCCTGAGCGCGGCCTGAATGTTCTGCTCTGTTTCAGAATCTAATGCAGCAGTAGCTTCGTCAAGGAGAATGATTTTGGGATTTTTCAAGATTGTTCGTGCAATTGCGACCTATACCCCACTTTATTAGCATCTGATAAATATCGCCGATCCGTGATTCTCACCCTCTGCTTTTCCCCTCCAGAAAGTCTCAAACCCCGCTCGCCAACCTTAGTATTATAGCCATCAGGGAAGCCCATAATTTTATCATGGATGCTGGCCGCTCTGCATGCCTCGTATACCATTTCATCAGTTGCATTCGGGTTGGCATATTTCAAGTTGTACCTTACAATCAATCAGCATATCCCCCTGTCGTCATTCTTGCGATCCCCAGGATAGGATAACTCACATTACACTCTCGTTAAAAAGCACAGTGTCTTGGGGAACGACACCAATATGCGACCTCAACGAGTCGATCGTAATATCTCGCACGTCCTTTCCATCAATCTCTATACTGCCCTCCTCGATATTATAAAATCTGAAAAGAAGCCTTAAAACTGTTGTCTTGCCGCCACCACTCTCACCGACAAATGCAGTAGTAGTTCCTGGTTTAGCCACAAAATCAAGCCCACGCAGGGCTGGCTTCCGAGAATCATAAGAGAAATGCACATCCTTGAAGGCAATTTCACCCTCGCATTCAGTAAGTTTCTCGGCGTGTGGCGCATCAACGACAGTAGGTTGTTCCTTGAACTACAAATTAAGAAATATTTGGATCAGTATAAATTGGTGAAGCTGGACAAAAGATTTCCCACCAATTCAAGCATACGCTCAGAGTTGATCATGGAACTCTGAATGCTTCGATAAAATGTCCCAAAGAAGTTCAAGGGGCCCTAGGTTATTCAATCAGTACACCGATCATTACGATAGAAGTTCTGTGAGTGGTGATACTAACCTGTAACTGCGCAAGATATGCCAGTAAGGAGACGAAGTTTCCAACCGATGTTGCACCGGTCGAAACTTGCCATGCACTCAGGAAACAAGCCACAACAAGCCCGATGGTGAAAACCAAGTTTTGTGTGACATTCATAACGTTCAAACTAAAGAGAACCTTGTACTCAGCCTTCTGATAGGCTCCGACAGCATCTCTATACCTGCCAAATTCGTATCCCTCAGCATTAAAGTACTTGACTGTTTCATATGCAACCATGGAATCGTTTTTGACTGCGTCCTCATCGCGGGACCTGTTGACCATCTCTCTACGAATATCCGCGCGCCATTGGGCCATCCTCACTGTGATGTACAAATAACACAGGGTGACAATAGCCACGATAAGCGCATAATACCTAGACACCGCAGAGTCAGTAAGTGTTTTTATTTAACGCATGAAAAGGATCGAAACTCACGCATCAAAAAAGACAAGGAAGTATACAATCGCAACTACCAAATCAAACAACATGGGAACGACTTGGAATGTAACTTGTTCAAGAAAAGTATTGATAGCATTGCCCTTGCTAAGGGCACTCAAAACCTCACCAGTCTTCTTGCCAAGATGAAAGTCGAGTGATAAAGAGTGAACGTGTTCAAAAGCCGAGGTTGATAAGGCTTGGTAGGAATACTGGCCAATCGGTATCCACAACATGCTACGAGCAGCGCCAAGAACACCCATGTTGCCCTGAAGGAACCTGTAAACAATATATAGGAGTATTTGAACATATGGGAGACGTGCTGCAATTCTGATAGGTTAGTCTTTCGGAAGCACAAAGGACGACATGAAATTATGAAGGCAAGGATAATATTACGCAATTCTCCGTTTGACCCGCCGAGGACATCTGTAATCCTTCCAAGTTGCATCGGCACCATCACGTTTATGCCACGTTGGAGCACCATGAGTATGAAACAAATTATCATAAGGAACTGCAACCTTCTATCCTTACTTGGCCAGAGGTATGGGAAAAAGATAGTGTAGCCCTGAACATATTCCCACCAGCTTTGTTTTCCAACAACAGCCCTTCTTCCCCATCCAGCCGGGGCATGAGTCGATGGCTCTGGGGCACCATGTTTTCTATGTGCGGGAACAGAACCATAATCTGGCACACCGTCGGCCGTAGATGAGGAAGAGGAGGCCAAAAGTGAACTGCTCTCCTCCGAGTCACTATCGTCGGATTCTTGCTTCGAGAGTACGATGAGACAAATGTATAGTCCGACCAATAGCACGAGGAAGACAATCCGAAGAAGATCGATAGACAAGTCTACAATATCCCAATTGTGTAGCGAAAAGCGTTTTTTGGTAGCTCCGACACTTGCACCACTCCTACCAATCAACGAACCATGCTTTTCTTCATAAGTGAAGATGCTCGCTACCAAGAGAACAACCTCGCCAACCAAACCAAAAAACCATGAGGCGAGATGGGGAAGGGTGGGGTAAAGGCTGTTGTCAAGCTGCGATATGAGGATGATTGCATATATGAAGAGCAACGAGATAGTGCAGACCTAGATGGGAGCCGGGTATGTTAGTGACCAATGACCAAAGTGCATATTCAAAAGGTACATTTTACTCACGACAAAATCCTTCCCACACCACCAACCCTTCTTTGTCAAAGCGTGCAAAATGACGTTTGTTGAGTTTGCGACAAAGGTGAAAATTACACCGACCAATAGCCAATTGAAGGCGGCCTTTCTCAGTGGAGTTAGTTTGTCATCAGCCACCTTCTTTCCTTTAGCTTTTGCGCCTCCGGGAAACCGTTCTGCTATCCTTCCGAAAAAGCCACTATTAGTTCGGCCCAAGCTCTGGCGCTTTTTCTTTCTCTTCCCGTTCTCGTAGATACCAGTAACAGGGGGTGGAGTAGGTTTCGAAGATTCAGAGGTCGAGATCCCCCACCAGGTGAGTGTAACCAGGAAGAAGAAAAAGAGAGACACTGGGTAGGCGTAGTGAGTGTATAACACGACATCCCGTGCTAACGGAGCACCAGAATGATAGACGTCACCTGTAGAGGCAACATTTGTATAGTTCCCCATACTCGATCAATGAAGGGGGAAGGGAAAGGGGGATGAAGGAAGAAAGGAGTAGAGAGGGAAGGTAGAAGCTGTGAAGGCTCCTCCGGCCTCCTCCCTTGAACCTCTCGCTTTTTTTCTTTTTCTTTTTCTTTTTCTATTTTCTTAGTGACTACCGTGCTCGCTCGGAGCCCTACGGTAATTCTCGACGGCGTTATGAGATTGTATGGGGCAAACTTCCCAGCGGTGGCGATATCAGAGAGAATGACGCAATACAATCTAATTCGACAACGGAGTAAGTGTAAAGCTGCCCTTAGTAACTGCGGCTTACCCGACGCGGAAGATAGGAAGGTACTAGACTGTGATACAAGTTAGAGGAAAGGGTTGGGAAATGCGGGATGTAAACTACGGTACTTAACCTTTCAAGAAGGAGTAGTGGTTAAGGTTCCAAAGAAACAAACCTCACCTCCGTCTACCTCGTTCACACACACCACCACCACCACACAAGACGGCAGAAAGAAGTTCGAGAAAGAAAGGAAAAAGAAAGGAAAAAAAGAAGAGCCTCTGAGGGAGAAACAGAAAGAAAGAAAGGGAGGGAGGGAGAAAAAAGGTCCAAGAAAAGGATTTCTTGCCTTTGAAGGCAAACACGAGCTCCCGAGACCAAAAGGTTCGCGTTTTTTTTCTATTCCTCCACTGCTCTCTCTTTCGTTTTTGCCTCCTCCCCTCTTTCCGGACTTTCTCTCCCAGCGCGTCGGATAGCAGAAAAAAAGAAAGAAAAAGATATCAAGCAATAATATGATGCTTAGAGAAGAAGGAAGAATTGCTGCTGTACGGTACAAGAAAAGAAAAAAAGACGAGATGAGAAAGGCCGAAAGAGGGAAGAATATTATTATTCTTTGAGACGCCTTCTGAGACGAGAGAGCTCCTGGCACCCAACCCCGAGATGGGATAAAGTGAACTAAAGCTGGGACTAACCCGGGAAGTATAAGGGCCTCTGCGGGCTCGACTCCGAATGAAACATAGCTACGACTGTCAACCACCACAGCAGCGGCTAGGCTAGGAAGGAACCTCTGCCAGAGTTTGTACCGGTATTCGAACCCGCTCTCCCCCGCCGTGTTGAAAATTTTTTTACTGTGTTCGGGTCTCCTACCTATACCCCCATCGCATATCTCACTCGTTAATCCGCATTCGCTTACTTCTTCAGGGCAAATTCGGCAGTTCCAGAGCTTCCTGGGATCCCCACTGGCAGGCCCTGCAGGCTGCGGGACTGCAGCAGAAAAATAAGGAGAAAAAAATAACTAAATAAACCAAATCCTGTTCGCCATGCGATGTGCTATCACTACTCGTAGCGTTCCACTATATGCAATCATTCAATCATGAACAACTCATCTCTCCTTTTTGGTGGATATGGTGAGGGAACTCTGTAGCCGGAACAGGAGGACACTCATTCTCATTTATTAACGGTAGGTTAATTCGCCAAGCTAAGGAGGTTCACAGTAATTAACCTACCCGACAATACTCCAGACATTCCCCTTGTAACTGGCAAAACTTTAAACCCCAATATCTCCATGAAAAATTGATATTTCTATTTTCTCTTTATTAGTGTGTAGAGGATCACCCACTCTATCACCTAATAGAGCCATAATTCTCATTTAGACTTGTGGTTGAAAATCCTTTGGTGGCTGAAGATGGACAATATTTTCTTGGCAAAAACACCCCCGCTACAGAGTTCCCTCACCCTACAATTCCTCACCGCGACGAGGGGAAGAAAAAAAAAATACCAAAAAAGAAAGACATCTAGTTCTGTTAGGGCATTATCCAAGTTGCTTCTTTCGCAAGCCTTGGAAAAAATTGGGAGCATATGTCCAGGAAGACACATGATACTTATCTCCCGACTGGCATCCTGCTGGTATTGTCACAGCTACTGGTGGTACGGTACGCTGCGTGAAATGGAATATCCCTCGGAGACATACCGCGCTGAAGTGTACTTTTGGCGCGGAATCGGCGAGACCCGTAATCAAGAGAAGGCCAGGGCTTGTGATACCAGAATGGCATCCAAGCGCTATCCACGTGCAAGGCGCGCACTTTTTTCCCGCCCGAATTTTATCACCGATGACGGAACAAATCCGAGTCAGGCGCTCTGTCTATCGCCGACATGGACCAAGATGAAGAAAGCGGCTTCCCGATCCAACGCTAAATCGTCTGTGGCTTGAGAGCTACCGAGTGGCTATCAATGATCTATCTGTGAAACATCCAGGCAACCTCTTATCATAGCATAATTGCCCCCAATTCACCATGGCTGGGGCAAGAGCTTACATTCTCCCCGGCCAGGGCAATGTCTGAGAATGGGGGATATCAACAATTCCATACCAACGAGACAGTCCAAGCACAGCGTGTCATTTACCATCAATTGGCTATCGTCAATTCGCTCGGCGAGGTATTTACCCAGCAAAATCTGCAAGGTATTGCAGTAAGTCTCGGCCTCAGTGCGCGGGTACAGGAGCCAAGGAACGAAAAAGAATATCTTATGAAGCAAGATAGAAGGGGGTCGAAATGACAGGAAGAGAAAAGAAAAGAAAAGTAGAAGAAAGCTCTCGATTACTCGTGCTCGAGTACAGTATCTACAAGAGAAGAGAAAATCATACCGATAACATAGTACCCTCCAATCACTCTGTGTCCACATGACTTCCACGGAACCTGTTTATCCCCCAGATTGGGAAGCCCACTGGACGCAGGGTCCGGACCCTGCAGGTTGCATCATTCATTCCCACCCGATTTCAGACAGAGCGGGGGAGGGCAGGGCCTTCCGCCAATCGGCCAAACAAACGAGCCAAACTAAACAGACTATCCTTTCCCATTTTTTCGCCTACGCAATTCATCTACATTTCCCATCTTCACTACATTCTGACAAATAGCGCACTCTCCTTGCCCCCTTCAGTACTCGCAATGTCGAAGGGTTTTTAAAAAAGACTACTATCGCATACGGTCCAAATCCGGGGAAAAGGGCCAAATTTTAGTAGTATGGAACAGCAGTCTTTTTTAGAAACGCTTCGACATTGCGTAATCCCTCCGCGGCGGCGACGATAACGAGTCTATCGCATCCCTACGATCAACCCCCACCCGCGGCGACAGAATGTATGCACGAGTGCAGGAGCGCCGGAAATGTGAGACAGCCGTTATACTCGAGTACTCGAGCACACGAGCACACGAGTGGTATGGTGACGCAACGATATGTGTGTAGCAACCGCTGCTGGGACGAGGGCGGGCAGCGGGGGGATTTTGAATTGGTCGGGGGCACAGTTGGCATGCCGGAGATGATCATCTCAGAATCCGGATTTACACTTTTATTATTTAAGTTGTGTACGACCTTGGTAGCCAGCACGGTGGGTGTAGGGACGGTGGATCTACTCGGGGGGTTCATTAAAAATCGGAAACCGACCGCGGTGAAACAGGGCCAAGGCAATCAGGCGATCATAGCGTCTAGAATGAGGGGCGGAGCTAGGGGGCACCTTAGGGTAGCATTTATTGTGCTGAGTGATTGGCTGTGATGGCGATACTTGAACATTGGGGAAACACTTTTTTGAAATTGTAAATGAGGGTCTAGAGTGAAGAAATACAAAAAGTATATTTAAACTAGTTAACAATAGGGCAATAATACTAATAACGATACTAAGGCGCTGATTTGCATGCAACAAAATTGTTATTTTTCTCACTTAAATGGGATTTTTTTTTCCTCTTCATAATTCTTGCCTTATAAGCCATTTTTAGGAAAAATATCATTGCATGCCAAACAAAGCCCTACAAAAATATTTATAATTATTACGGTAAAAGTAAAAATAAAAAAAATAAAAAGCAGAAATAAAATACTTGAACACAAACTTATGGCGCAGGACCAGGCTGCTAAAAGGCACTAAAACTTTGCGGACACGACTGTACTGTGCACCTGAGTACACCAGCGAAGACCCAAAACTAGCCAACTAACACTACTACTACCATAAACCTGAAATCAAAAAGAAGACCGTTATCTCCCTAAGACTTTGGTTGAGGGGGATTTTCACTGGATGGACGGCAGAGCCTATCGTCGCTTAGTAGGGTCTTTGAGATCTGCGTGCATCTATTTTCTGATTCTGGCAACCTATTATACAATAATTACTGGAAGCGTGGGAAATTCGGAAACAGACCAATTGAATTGATCACCCTCCCAAAAGCTTATTTCAACGGCGATGGAGTGCAGTGTTTATTTTTAGCTTGCTCGCTGGCTCGCTCGGTTAGTAGTGGCATACTTTCCCTAGTCTTTTGCTAGGCTACCGTACTAGTAATTATCGGTAGTTTAGGGTTTTGCGTGGGGGTAGTTGCGTCATGGGATGTCACTTGTTCTAGAATCGAGACTCGAGAGTCAGCGAGAGATTGTTGAGGTTGGGGAGATCTGGTGGGGGGGAATATTTTGTCTATGCACCCACATTTCGCATGGTAAATATCATTACCCAGCCGTGCAATGTTGCTGGAATCTAAAACGTATCATTGTGTCTAGCGGAACTACCCCTCTTCAGCCCACCCCTTCCAACAGTGTGATTGCCGTGGGCCAGGCCGGGCCAGGCTTTACCTCGGCCCACCGGGCCCGGGGAGTTTACCACTTTTATAAACTTTTTCCCTTAGGCGAAAAAGACAGAACGGTGAGGAGTGAGGGTTATATCAAAGTACTCGAGTACTGGCTATGTTAGAATACACTACGAGTAGTGCTTGATAAAGGACAGCTTTATTCCCGCCGCACATCCTGAGCTTCGCATAGTTCAGGATCTGCTGGATACTTCAGTTACGGACGATGATATGATAAGACAATAAGATCCCAGCGTGCTTCACAGTTAAATCCCTAGATTATTATATACTCCAGCGCCAGCAGGGAATATGCTTACTAAAATTCAACTCTTAATAAAACCAGTTTCCTATACTTTTATTATCTAGATTTCATGGGAATCTCTACACTCACTTGTGAATTTAAATGATAGTTCAAAGGGAGGGATGAAACTGTCCATATGAGGACCATCTGGACTGACCCCTCAGGTTAGTGGTGTTGTGCCACATTAGGGTTTGAGAAAACTCATATTTTTAGTCAGATTCATGCTTTCTATCCGGCCGGTGGGCTTTTATGGGTGAGCCCGGCCCTGCTGGCCCAACCTCCCACCTCGTCAACCTTCCTTCAAATACTCCCAACAATAATTCCCCTCTCACTCAGTAGCGCGCTAGTGGAAGCAGAGCACTCAAAAGTGCTCGCACAAGCATCTCCTCCGGGAAATCTCCAGCAACATATATATGAACAGGCCTAATCCCTCCCCCAGTACACCCACTTTGGAAATTCCCTTTACTTGCCAGATGGCCAAAACCACCGCCTTCACCTCCTCCTGGCGCTACCTCTGCATTTTCTCTCGAGGGTAGTATTCACTGCCACGTAAAGGACCCAAACACCCAGCTTCCCACGGAATATACATCGCACGGGCGCAGATCAAGAGCAAGTAGGGCGGTACTTCAACCACCACCGAGAGAAATATTCCCAAGGCAATCCTGCTGATAGAGATGTACTCCACTTTGCCCCCCGCTAGCCAAGCAGAGCGGCGTGCCCCTGTTCCACGAGCACTCTGCTACCCTCGCAAGCGCGATATCTAGAACAGCTGCGCTAGCCTCTCGTACGGCGTTTGCTGAGATCGTAAGATGTGGAATTCTATTCGCTTTACCAACCAATACAGGTTTGAATGGGCGAACTAAGGTGAGGGAGATACAGTGAGCACGCCACGCAGACCGCGCGAGGACCAAGTGCGCAAGTACCCCAGAGACGTACCCCAGTGCAGGCGATACTCGCGTGAAGCTTAATACAAGGGTGTGAAGTAATTTCACTGCCCGGCAAGAGACCCGCAGGATTGATAGCGGGATTACGCCTCGGGGTTGGAAGAAGATTCCGCAGGAGAGTGATTTCTCAACGGTGCCCCTCAAATTACTTGTTATTGGTTTTTGCCTGTTTAGAGGTGGAAGTAGGGAGCAGGAGCGGGGAGGACCCCAATTCTCTGAGGGTTAAGTACGTGCATAATCCCTGCATGGTTCGCCTATGCCATAGCCCATCTAACGTTAGCTAGTATCCGCCCAAGGCCAGAAAATGCATAACACATACAAGGGCTATCAAACCCCCTCCCATTACTACCGTGTGAACAGCTATCATACCACCAACAGTGAGCCATTCATCCGCAGAGCTGCGGTCCCTACACCCGTTGAGTAACGCACGAAAGAATCTTGTTGTGCATGTAAATGTTTTCATTTCAATTTGGAGACAAGGTTGGAGGTAGGAAGGTTAGGGGTGAGGTGAGGTGTGACGGGGACTATTTAAAGTTTGAGAGAGGGTCTCAGAGTGGCAGATTGCTATTACTGGCATCATACTCCCCTTAGTTAGCCAAGCTGCAGAGTGGGCTGTCATAAGGTATCACTCGGTGCAAGTTCTTGGTAGTGGCGATGAGTTATCGGAGTAGTTATGGGAGGGGATGCGAAATAGATAGGGGGGAGGTGCTACTTGCTATCGATGATTCTAGCGAAGCCGTGCTAGGATAGCTTAAACTACTAGGCAGGGTCGGGCATCCCATCCCGAGGATTGAGCAGGCAGAGGCCTGGATTCCCTGAGGCAGTGGCCATAGGGTTACCCACTCGACTATAATAGAGCATGCAGCTCCCCTCCTATGTACCATGCCGAGGTATAAGTGCGAGTGAATAGATTAAATTTATCTTACTTCAGAAGCTACTCGCATCCTTTTTCATGGAAAGAAAGCAACACGTATCCCATATATACATAAGAAAAAGAAAAGGAAAAGAAAATTCAGACCCTCCACCTCAATACTACTAGTACCCAAGTCTCGCGCCCTAAGTCCCCTTTCATTGTTGCAAAGGAAAAACAAATGCTTCGACGCAGAATACCTTCTAATCTCACACAACGCCAGAACAAAAAGAAGTTAAGTATACAAAACCCCTCCAACAGAGCAAACTCTGTGATTCTACTAACAATTTCTTAGAGCAGGGGTAGGGTATGTTATGTGAGACATAGCTTTTAGTACACTTTGGCCATTTGAAGGGCGGCCCTTACTTACCTTCTTACTAGCTCATCCCCCTTACCTACGTGCGTCCTAAGGACAAGAATGCTGCCATACCCCCAGTTCCCTACCCCACATACAGAGCACAGGTAAACATGAGTACCCCTTTAACTTTAGCGACTTGGATTTTCTAGAAATACTCTAAAGTAACTCACTAGTTTACTAAACCCATATCCCCATACCCAGCGAGCCACACCCAAGATACTCCAGTCTTCAAGCCTATTACTAAAGACAATCACCCTCCTTACTTTATTCCTTCCTTCCTATGATACCTTCTAATCGCCAATGCACCCCCACTGGCGAAGGTTTTGCTTTCGGAGGCCCTATCTAGCCGCCTACCGGCCAAACCCATCACCCAAGGTATCATACAGCACCGGGGAGGTTCTAAAGGCAAAAAAACACCGTCCGAACACCAAAAGTATACCCCTGAAGTTACTTCGAACGCCGCATAGCAGTAAACGAGCAACAAATTATAGTAAGAAATAATAAACCGAAAAGATAGGAAAAAAAAAAGCACACTTGTGTGGCTTCAATAAAGTCCAAGAATCAGGACTTAATCTCTAGTATACAATGGCCAAGATTTAAGTTTATTCTCCCTCGATCTTCTATCATAATTGCTCCCGGGTAGGAGATTTTAAAGCTGATATCTTTTTCACAACATTTGCGCTCATACCCCTTTTTTATTTTACTTTTTGTTTTTCACCCATTCTCCATCATGCCATCTTTTGGTAGCTCCTTCTGCCTATCTATCATATTACCCTCCGGGTACAACACGTTAGTGCCAACTATAACAGTCCAAAAACTCCCAAATCCAACACTCTGGAAAGTCCTTCTCCTCATCACCAAGTTTCAGGGGACGGAAACGGCGGAATGGATCGACATTTGCTGCCACTAGTACGATCAGACAGCTTACAGGCCCGAAACTCCCCAGCAAGGGACTATTCAGCTGCTAGAATGAGATCAAGCGTGTGACTGACACTGGAGAGAAGAAACTTTTTCAAAAAAGCTCCCGTGGATAGTTTAAACTTAAAGGCCTAGGGTATAGAAACCCCACCAACACATCAATCACGTCCTTAAATCGGCATAACTACTTCCCAATAGCACCCTTAGAAAGAAAAAAATAACATCCACCTTCTCAAAACTTTACCATTCCAACCACCATATCACATCTAAAATAGAATCATCCTTACTCCCCCAATCCATACCAAACCCCGAAACCCAGCACCGAAATACATAACTCTATCAGAAGTACATATCATACCAACCTACGACACCCCATCACCATTCTACTCCCCATATAGATATGAGGCCACCACTATCAACGAATGACTTTACCCACTTCTATAATATTATAATACAAATACTTCCGGCTAGTTATCGCTCGAGTTTTAACCTCAGATAACTCAATCGTTCAGGGTGTAAGTGAGCAGTCAGTTGCCGGAATACGTAGATGTTCAAAGAATAAGAAAACCTTGGCATTGGTGATAGTCCCCCCCGTGGGTAGGCCAAACATTGACCAATCACCGCATCGCAAACACACTGACAAGTGATTGTTAGTCAGCAGGTTTTTTTGCTATTTTCCTTACTTCTTACTTTTACCATAGTCTTCCTTTTTGGCTTCTTTCTTCCTTTAGCAGTTAATTTACCCTACCGCACAATCTTTAAACCAATCATACGGTCAGGTAGTCTACCGCAGTCCACCGCACTCAAATTACGAACAGGATATACGATACGCTCATTACTCAACGCCCCATCTGATAGAGAGGTAATCCCAATCGCTAGGCGGTATGGCGTAGCGGGTTTAGCTAGAACAGTTGTGCCTGTGGTTGTACAGTATGTGCTTTTCCTGTTGTGCGAGCTCGCCAGGCAAGCCCTTCCTGTACCTGGTGAGCAACCAATCGGCCAAAGGCCACTAGTCGAACACATCAACTCCCTTCACCGCACAACTTGTTTCTCTCTTCCACTGCCAAGCGTTCATTATCACCACCTATTAAGAACTTATTACCAGTAAGTTACCCCTCTTCTCTCAGCCATACACGCATCTACCCCCTCCCCCCGCCGGAGAATTCCACTTCCAAACCCCCCGAACTTCATCCACTCATACACTCTCACTCGACCTCTCCCAAAATCTTTCCCCTTGCTTTTTCCATACACACACACACACACACAAACCTGCAGTGTGCAAGCCTACATGCCGCACAATCGCCGTTTCAGCTCTTGCAAAAAAGAAAAAAGGAAGAAAAAAAAGAGAGAGGAAGCAAAAAAAAAAAAAAAAAAAGTAAATATAATCGGCTGTAATGTAGAGCATCGTATCTGTACTCGAGTAGTCGTAAACTAAGGTCACGCGCATTAGCTGTATTTGGAATTGGGCAGCTGGGAGATAAGGAGAATACGGTACTCAAGCAGACGGGTGGGTGTGAGTGAGCAATTGAGTGGTTCCAGAGGAGGAGGGAAGTGAGGGGAGGACCGGGGAACAGGATGTCTTAAAGAAGCTTGGTTTTTATATTTTTAGTTTATTTTATCCGGCGGGGTTTATGATTGGGTGTGGCGTCATAAGACATGGATCTACAGCTTATGTTGAACCAAGGGAGATCGCCTACTACTGCCGTATGGCAATGAAGAAGGCAGACCTACCATCCCCTCCACCTCACCCAAACATCAACCACAACCTCATCCTCGTCAACAACAAAATACCTCTCGTGCCCACTGCCTGCAATGCACGCATGCTGCGGCCAGATCCTAACCTTGCTCCCAAGCCTAACGCTGCCCACCTTCCCGTGCGGAACCTCTGTAAGGATTCCATGCTCTTGGGAGATGCGACCAACGACCCATCCGGCTCCCTCAAGTTCATAGCCGAACCCCTCTTCGTTCTCCGCACGCCAGTCCGAAACGGTGCCCCAGCCGGGGTACGTCCTCCCGGGCTCCCGCCCGAGGCCGACAGTCCCGACGTTTATGAGGGCTTCGTTCCCGCTGCCAGTTCCCCGATGGGGGTACAGCGAGACGACTTCCGCGAGGATCGTCAGCGCGAGATCGGAAGTTGTTAGGCCTTCAGGAGCAGTGGTAGAAGCGTGGGTTGATAGCTGCTGGAGGTCGAGCATTGTGTACACCCCCGCATGGAATTCCACATGTATGCCTTTTTCCCGAAGACCTGCCAAGTAGGAAATCATCTTTTGGAGCTTTGGTTGTGCTTGGCCAGGAATTCCCGCTCCAGCGGTGGAAATAATAGTCGGGGTTGCACCGACAGATAGCACCCAGCCAGTGCTTTGTGGTGGTAAGATACACTGCGCCTCGGCCTTGCCTGCGGCATCAACCGCGGCATCAATCTCCTTTTGCAGCAAGGTCAGCGCCTCGTCGGAATCACTGACGCTGTAGGAATGACCGGCGTGGCAATAGAACCCTACAAGTCCAACATCATCGGATTCCTTTATACACGCCAGTAATTCCCCGAATGCCGGGGATCCATGCACGATGCCGGCCCGGCGGGTGCCCATGTCTAGTTTCACATAGACGTTCCAGCGCGCGCCGGCGGCTTTGAGGGCATTGACTTGGGCGGGGTGGTCAACCAGCACTGAGATTTCCAACCCCGGGTAGGATTCTTCGAGTCTTTGTAGCCGGTGGATGGATGATGTGGGGATCGGCATCCCATAAAGGATCTTCGCATCTCATCAATAAATATGGAATCATGGTCGGCAGGAGGAGGAACACACATCCTTCACAACTCCCTCCACGATCAACTGACTCAGCCCTTCAGCTTCCCTCACGGTCGACACAACAACCTTCCCGCCACGAGCCTTCTGGCCAAGTTGCAACCGACTAACCTCCATCGTCTAGCATCCATCCCGTAAGCTACTATCCATCTAAATATAGCTAAAACCGTACAACCATTGCTTTTTTCCCGAAATGGACATCAGAAGAGAGCAGCAGAAAAGAAGAGAAGCCTACCTTATGGGTCTTTACATGCGGCCTAAACCCCACAGACAACGCATCCACTGCCTGCAGTACACGAGAGCAGTTTTTCTCCAATACCGGTCGGGATATGACAGCCGAGGGCGTCGGTAGCATATGTATCTTTTGCCCGATATATTCGGCCATTTTATGTATTTTAAGTGGTTGGAAATCCGACTAAGACTTGGATTGAAATCAGATTGAGGCAAACTGAACTGAGGCGTCAACTTGGTCCGTTGATTTGGTTTGGTTTTATATGCTACCTTCTAGGTAGGGTAAGCTGCGATAGGCTATCTTACCGGTAGTCGGTAGAACGTGCTATCGTAGCGATACCTAGACCAGAAAGTGGAAGCCGAGCATATTATTATGCTGTTATCACAAATCATCAATAACTTGCCTTCCCTCATTGCATGACCTTACCGAATAAAGTGAATGCCTAGCGAGACACATCATCCGTAAGAAAGAAAGCAAAGACCAAAAACGCCTATGCTATTGGTATATATAGGTACAGGAGAAGCAAAACTCAACAGGCAGGTCATAACTTCATTTACAAATTATCAATGGTCAAAATAAGAAAATATCAGGGAAAGTGAGAAGTAAAAAAAAAAGAATTAAGGAGAAGGAGACTAGCCATTCTTCCCCCGACACCTTCACGCCTATGGTATAAGATGAAAAGCCCCAGGATAAACAAGAACGAGAATTGAAAAGAAATGGAAAGAGAGAGGGAAATTTGTATGAATCCCCACATGTTTATCTAGGATCCACAGCACGTGGCATACCCAAACGAACCCAAGTTTTAACATCAACATACTCATCACTACAGGTGGAGCCTTCAGGTGGTAGCCTTAGCAACACCCGTCACCGCGAAAGATATGAAATTTGATGCAAAGAAAAGAGAAGGGGAGAAATGTCCGGCAGTAGATGCGCGGGGGGGCAGGTTAGTGAAAGGGTTTTCTGGCGATGATAAAATAACTATTCCCATTAGCATTCCAGGATTTCAACAAGACACCCGGAGGAAATGACAGGCATACTTTGGATTGTAAACATGAATGTGCTTATTCTTGAGGTCCCTTTGAGCCCTCGTGCACAATTCCCGGGCTTCCTCTCCCGTCATGCCTAGCACCCGCGTGAATAGCGCCAGTCCGTATGCCTCGAAGGAGTATTCTGAATTGAGCAGTGCCCAGTACCCTATTTCTTTCATCCGGGGGTCCTTGGGCCAGGGGCCCCAAGGCATGTTACGAACTTCTTCCTGCCCTCCTTATCAATACTATTGCTCGATTTCGCTAATGCATGCGGGGATGGCGGAAACGAGACGTACCCTGACTTCCACAAACCCGGCATCGATAGCTAATCCTTTCAGTCTTGCGGCGACACACGGCACACCCATTTGTTCCAATGCACGATTGAGACAGCGCATGTATTGACGCATAGCACAACGCTCAGGATAACTACCATCATCGCTACGTACGTCCATTAGGTGCTCAATCAGCTCTACGTAGCCACCAGGCTTCAGGTGGTGGAAGATCTGTTCGAGGTAGCGTGTCCAATTCTTCATGCTGTGGACAAGAAGCCGGGAGTGAATAAAGTCGAAATGGTTCTACAATCTTGACGTTAGCGCTATTGAAGGAGGAGGTGAGAGGTGGGTGTTACCTGTGGCCACGTCCATTCCAGTTCTGCGTCGTCGACCTCAAAACGACAATTTTCGAGGACCATCGTCGGTTGAATAGGGCTTAAATCGGTTCCTATGACTCGAGCGCCTGGGAAGTGTCTGGTGTGATAAGGCCTGTTAGCAACCGAGGATCCCCAGGCTAGTTCCCAAGGAACTTACTCCGCCATATCCAACGCCCAAATCCCGGTTCCTGTGCCTATGTCCAAAACTCGTTTGGGCGGATCTCGATCCAGCGGCGCAAGGAACAATTTCCCATTCAATATTTTCAAAAATATTTGGTGATGCATGTCGAGCCTATGGTAATGTTAGGACTCATGATTCAATCCCGTAGTGCTCGATCCCAACACACCTATCCTGCTCTGTCTCATCATTCGGCATTGGATAATTGCCCTGCGAATAGCTATGATACCGGCGGCCTGCATAACGGTATTTTAGCAAAATAAGTTCCACACGAAACCAAGTCAAGCTAGTCTTAAACGACAGATGGGGATCCGAGAACCAAAACAGAAACTCACCATGCTCATATTGATAATCCACCACACTGGACGTTACCGACACGCATCCACTCGGACTATTCCACAGCCAATCCAATACATTGATCAGAAAACTCCAGGCCAATGGTACACGGAACACAAAGGCAAGTGGGAGCGGGAAGCAGGCAAATTGACATGTTATGCAAGGAAGGATTGTCGGGATTTCAAAGGATAGGACAGAAACTCACACTTGATCCTCATCACTCTCATGGTAGTCCTAATGCTTCTCATCAATCGGATGCCTTATAGGTTCACACGAAATTAAGCGGTGAGCACAAAACATACCATGCCAGAGTCTACTTCGATATTCGTGCAATCGAGGGGCGGCTCGGGGAGTGCCTCCCGATTAAAAAATTGACCACTCATCGTGAGATATTGCTCGCTCGCTAGTCAACAGAAGTGATGAGCAAATTGGATCAGAGGAGTGGATGATAGTAAAAAGAATCCGGCGAGTTGAGAATCGTAGATGCACCCGAGCCTGTTCTTCCTTCCTTCCGCAAAATAGGTAACGAAGAAATCGAGTGGGTGAGTGGACCCAGGTCTTCGGGAGGGTATGAGGTAAGGGATGGATAAAGTGGAAAGCAAAAGAAAAGGTGGGAGGGTAGCCGTGACTTTTATGGGGAAAAAAAAAAACCTTCCACTCGTATTGTGGCCCCCGAACGGGATTATATACCGACCCAAGGAGCTGGGAGCCGGTAACTTTGTTTTTGGAGGGAGGGTAGAGAAGAATGGAAGCACAAGTATGAGGGAAGGAGGAGAATAAAAGAACGGACACGGACGAAAAGAAGCGGGGTAGGAAATAAGTTACCGTACAAGCCGGGAATAGGGCTTTTTATTTTTTATTTTTTTTCCCCTTGGCCCCAGGGAGAGTGAGAGAGTGTGAGAAAGAGGCAAAATGGTCTGAAGTGAGGAGAGAGGACGAGACCAAGAGCTCCCACGGCACCACCCAGGGATGAATGTGAGTGCGTGAGTGAGCGAGCGAGTAAGTGTGAGTGAGTGTGAAAGGTCAAGGTTGGATGGATATGTGTGAAAGCACCGCAAAGACACAAGAAGGGAGTTTTTTTCCTTTTTTTCTTTTTTTTTTCTAACTCCAGTGCTACGACCGTCCGTCCTCAGAATGGCGAAGATACCGTGGGATAGGATGTGAAGGAGGGATGAGGGAAGGAGAGAAAGAGAAAAGGATCCTGCCAGCTGCCAGCCATAAACCAGCATGGGGACGGTAAATGCGGTAGCGTAGTGTACTCAGTATTCTAACTCTTCGTAGGAAGGTGCAGTATGAGGGGAAGCGTACGGTGCTCGAGGAGAGCGATACAGCCACCGATTCGCTGCGGCTGCCGTAGAGTCCACCAATGTAAAAAGAAAAGAAATCACAAAGAGTGGTGAGAAAGAGAGGTAATTTCAGAAAGAGGGAAGGTGGGAAAATGCCAGAATAAAAAAAAGAAAAGAAGAGAAAAGAAAGCAGTCAAAGAGAGTCTGGAGCAGAGAGCAGCTTCAAGCCTGCAGAGTACCGATATGGAGCTAGCGACTCGAAATCAACCTTCGCAGCAACCAATTTCTTCCAACTTGCCGACAAACAGCACCACAAGCACCATCACCATAGGCTATTATTTCACTCGAAATCACGCGAGGAAAACATTCACAGAACGGACTCCATTCTGGAGAGGTGGTTCCTGCCGTAATGGTTCTTGGGACAATATTTGGGCGAGCTTCCGAGATGAGCACTCCAAGATTAAAATAAGGCCATTGGTTGGGTAAACCCCCCAATATATCGCCTAAAGAAGTAGGGTCAGGTACTACGTCAGGACTAGTGCCCCAATTCTAGATCGCACTAAGGCTTGCTGTAGGGCAATTTACCTACACGAGCAGCGGGGTCAACGAGACTCGCGCAGGACCAGGCGACGGGAACAAAATCGAGTTCTCCAAGCAAGGAAGCACTGAGTTGATCGGAATAGCAGAAAAGATCGGCAAATTAGAGTCCCCAAGAACGTGCCTGGACCAACACTGGGCAGACGTAACATGGGATTGATAATATCCATGTGATGTTAGAAGGATAAAATAAAGAAAACCGGTTTCCTAGAGAAAGTATAAAATAAGAGGGGAATTTTGGAGATGTACTCGAGTAAACGAAGAGAATCAACCGTCTAAGTCTGGTATTAGTATGGTTTGGTAGGCTATGGCTGGCGATCAAAAGTTACTCCTCATCACTTGCGAAAATCCCCCCCCCCAATCATGCCTCCTCTTCTCCTAGTATGATGCTGGTAACTTCATTAGCAAGGGAGCTGCCCTAGTTATATTTTATTTTCAGCAAGATGGGTCCTTAGCCCGCTGTGTTGGTAAAATGAACCTAAATAGTGAACTCAATGAACTTAATAACTTCATAATCCCCCTAATATGTCCCCTATCAAGGGGGTTTGGGGGGGAATGAGGCGAAATACAATCCACTGCGTCCCCCATCCTTCAATTGCTCCCCAGCTACGACAAGCAATCTTGGATGAATGGATCAATCTCAGGCCTGAAACCATTGCCAATCACATGTCCTCTGTCCCTGAGTTCATCCATGACCCAACCGCAGCGAGAGACCTTCACAATGGTCAAGATGTAACTACTCCGGGGTTTTAACTTCCATGCCTGCCCTATTTTCCAACATGCCAACTGCGTGATTCCCGAGGCTCCTTGTTCTTATCTCCTGCCTTGCTCGATTTTTACATCCATCTCCGAGTGAGCACTCGAGCACTGTAAAATTGGTACGGGCGGGGCGAAAGAGCGGCAGCAGCCGCGAGTACTAGTACTCGAGTAAGAGTCGATCAGTTCTCATTCTGGTCCCACGACCTTCGCACGCACCACGCACCTCTTAGCCCGCAGCGTTCCACTCCAAGCACCAAGTACTTGTAGGGTAGCACCACTAGGCGATCCTCATTCCGTCAATGAACTCTCCCACTGCGAATCAACACCGCCACAAACCCTCTTCCATCATAACTCATCCCCTCCCCACTGAATAACGTCCCTTCTCACTGAAACCGCTAACCGTTATGGGGATACACCACATCGCTTTTAAAGCATCACAGGAATTGCGACGTTTCATGCCATCTAATCCTACTGTACCGTAATCATATGATCTCGTTTTACTCCCGCAAGATTCATGGCCATCATAACTCTTCCCTCATGTCACCAATGCACGGGGAGTGATACCAGCATGGCAGCAATTCGGAATAACCACTATCATAGTCCAACTCTTTCACGCCCCCATCCACGACATGAAATTCCATCCCGTCCCATCCCATCAAATATCAACACCAGTGCAAGTAACGGAGCTATCCACCCGAACCTCTGCCGACATCTTAATCATCGGTGACTTAGTAATAATCTAACGAGAATCTTAACCTCCTGCACGCCAACATAATCACACAATCACAATTGTGCCAGTAGTGCGATGATTCTAACACAAGATGCACCGGGGGGGCCCCCCCGCGGCCGGGGGGGGGGGGGCGCG
>Ga0307507_10004092_pt1 | contig 26626 bp, 5 predicted proteins | sample 7_EM_MG_FD_207223 | JGI IMG/M metagenome (GOLD analysis project Ga0307507, IMG submission 207223) | Populus trichocarpa ectomycorrhiza microbial communities from riparian zone in the Pacific Northwest, United States - 7_EM | ecosystem: Host-associated > Plants > Roots > Unclassified | place...
TCTCGCAGTCTTTACTATTAGCAAAGTGTTTTTCTTTACAATTAATGCAAAGAGGGGTAGTATGCTTGCAAGGCTTGCCTGTTATTATACAGGTAGAACAGGAGTGGTCTTTAGATAGATATGCAGCTGCACAGAATCTGCAGGCCCTAGTAGTGCACCTATCTCCTATATGGCCAAATTTTTGGCAGCTCGTACACTGCGTAGTAGGAGAGACTTCGAGGTATTTTACTACCTTAGTAGCTGTACCTGCAATTAAAATCTCTTTTTGCTTAAGGATTTCTTGTCTTTTCTCTTCGTTCTCTACAGTAAAAACTATAGAGCCAAATCTGGTTTCTGGGTTATATCTTTTTATACTAGATAAGATCCATCTAGGTAGTCCTTGTATTGCTATAGGATTAAAGGTCTCAATTTCTTCTTTTAGAAGCTTAGAGCCTCCCTCTCCTAGAAAAGGTAAGGTAGGAACACCATGGGCTATAATTTGAGCCCATAGTTCCAGTTTTTGTTCTCTTTGGAAGGTAAAGCAGTTTTGCCAGGTTTCCTTATATTTAACTAGGAAATCTGCATTATATTCTTCTATAGTTGTAAGGAGAATATTTTGTTTTCCTTTAGTTCTAGCTATAGACCCTAGAACTGGCTTTTTTACTTGCAGTTTTAATGCAAATAGTTGATTGACTTTGTTTCGTATAGAGAAGGTATCTAGGGGTTGGTCCTTTTCGTCTGTAATTAGGACTAGCCTCCTTTCTTATAGCTGCTTTTTCTTACTTCTAGTAGAAGTAGAACTCCTAGGAGGAGAAGGGGCAGGAGGAGGAGATAGTGATAATAAAGAGGGTAGAGAGGACGAAGAAGGGAGGTCCCTCTTTAGCCTCTCTGGGTAAGTTTCCTTAGTAGGGGCTACTTCCTTACGAAGAGCTCTTACTTCTTCTACTAGTCCTTTTGGGACATCGTTTGCCTTTTCTTTTCCTTGTATAAAGGGATTTTCTCCTTCTAGGATACTCCGTGTATAGTCCTGTAGTTGTTTAACTTGTTCCTTTTTTTCTTCTTTTTCTTCTTCTTCTTCTAGTCCTTTATAGGCCTGGGTTAGGCTTTCTAAAGCCTTTTATAGGTATTGTTTTGGAGAAAGGGGAGGAAAATGTATCCTAGATATACTAGCCATAATAGGCATAAGTTTTGTTATTTTTTTTACAGGTTTTTGGTTTTGGTTTTGGTTTTGGTTTTGGTTTTCATTTTTAGGAGAAGACTAGGGATATCCCCTTTTTTCTCCTTTCTGTAGGTCGGGAGAAGGGTAAGAAAAAGTAAAGAAAGCCTCGTCAGGAGGCTCTGCTTTAGGAGGCATTTTTTTACAAGGTTTTATAGGCCTATCAGGCCCTAACTTTAGCACCTTATAGGGGGGTTTCCTAGTTTTTACAGTAGATAATAACCTCCTTAGGTCTCTTATCTCCTAGTCCCAGAGGTGAAAAACTAGGCAAAAAGCCTTGCTAGTTTTTACTATCCTTTTACGCCCTTTCTTCTTACTAATCCTACTAGAGGATTTCTAGGAAGATTAGGCTAAAAGGTAGTAGAAAAACTAGCTAAAAAAGACTAGTATGGTTATTTTCTTTTTCTATTAGAAGTAGAAAAAACTACTAAAAAAAAGGACTTGTTGGGCTTTTGCTAGCAGAAAAGCCCTAAAGGCAATCCTCCTCTTACTAAAGAAAATCTAACTAAAGGAGATATAGAAAAGTACCTACACCCCCTATTTTATTAGGCTTTTACTTTCTATAGAAGAAAAACCTAGGAAAAGTCTATGTTTTGTGGTTTTAGTAGTAGTGGTAGTGGTAGTAATAGTTTTAGTATTCCTATCCGTGTCAGATAATTCAGATAGAGGGGTTCATTAATAAAATGGGTTGATTGATTAATAATCTTAACTTAATCGTTGATTGATGTCCTTGTCTTGGGGCCCTAGGGCTGCGAGCTATAAAGAGATTTTATAGTGCACGTGACCTGTGCACGTGACCCACGCCTTTCGAGAATACAGATTACCTAATACACCCCTTTAACTTTAAGCTCTTTAAGGTTAAAGCTAGCTACCTTCTTGTGTCTGTTAATGAGTTAATTAAACCGTAATCTTATTTAAATCCTTCCGTCTTGCTCTAATACTGTCCCTTAGGTCCTCTAGTTGCTTCTCCTTATCTAGCTGCTCCTTAATATCCACCATCCTGATTATATTAATGAAGCTTTAAAACCTCTACTTAGGTAGGGCCTTTATAAGTCTATTAGTGATTATCTCCTTCGTTACTGTCTATTAAATTTATACTTATCTTATTACGTATTCCTAACGTAGCTAGTGTTAATAAATGTCAACATGTTAGAGCTTTGTAATTAGCTTTGCCGTGTCTTCTATAATTAGTTAGAGCGTCTGTATATTGTCGCATTTGATAATTAAGGGCTTGTTTAGGCATAATGTTATTGCTTTAAATAGCCTACTAATAAAGATAGCTTCCTTTGCTGTCTATAATAGGGCTAACAACTTAGCTTCTGTGCTTAACATTATAACTATATCCTACTTATTTGCTCTTTAGGTAATCGGCCCCCTAAATAGCTTTATAATATATCCTTATAAGCTCTTTCTGTTAACAGAGTTATCTGTAAATAATGCGTTGCTAGCATAGATAAATAATTACGCACCGTCTCTTCCGTTATCTTGTCCTTTGTCGCGTATTCCTTTATCTCTCCCTCTACTATTTGTTCCTTCCTTATCTCCTCTATAGTAGATTGCTCTGCTTCTTGTACCATATAGGTACTAGATAACTCTGTCTACCGCTTAATAATGCTCTTAGCTTAGGTTCTAATTAAACCTTACTAGCTATAATACTACGAAAGCAATATCCAGACGCGTTATAGTGGCTACATAAAGTACTAAACCTAATTTTCTTTGATATAGCATTATAGAGGCTGGTAGGGATATAGGATGGACTAATAGGTCTATATTAGGGGACGGACGCGTTAGATAGATTATATGGTGATTAGTAAAAAGGAGTTCTAATTCTACTATAGGAGTATCTAGAAGACGCCCTTTAAGATCTATCTTATACTAGTTAGCTATCTTCTTAATATAGGCTTCCTAGGATAGCTATAGGAGCCTCTAGCTATAATTGTATAGCACGTGGATTCTTAGGAACCATTTTAGCTTACCAAGGGTACTTATCTGGTATTCCTTACTTAGCTCCTTAATTACTTCTTAAGCTTTCTTTTTATCTGTCTTTTAGTAGCAGAAGACAATATTGTTAATATAGAAGAAGATAATTATTCTACCTTTTAGTATAATATATGGCTCCTAAGGTACCTCTTTAAACCCCAATTTATTTAATAAGCTTATGAGATTCTTCTGCTATAATAGTGGTAATTATTGTAGTCCGTATAGGGCTTTTCTTAAGCATAGTACTTTGTCTGTCTTTCCTTTACTAAACCCTAGTGGTAGCTTTATGTAGACAACCTTATTAAGATCGCAATAGACAAACGCGTTAACTATATCTATCTATATCGTCTCCAGGTTAAATTTTGTGGTGATCGCTATAAGGGTTTAGAAGGTCGTACTAGCTAATATAGTAGCTCTTATAGGTAGGTCTCCTAGGGCCTATTGATTTCCGTATACTACTAAACATGCCTTACATTTCTAGAGGAATCTATACTTATCCGTCTTATAGATGAACACCCATATTAAGCTAAGGACCTGCTGTCCCTTTATATGCTTCTTATCTGTTTCTTAAAACAACCTTATTTGATAATAAGGTTAAAGATAGGCTTGTTAAGCCTCTTAGAACTGATCTTAAAGAGAATGTATATTAAGGTCCTAGATTAACTAAGGTAGCGGAGGTAGATTCTTCCTATATAATCTAACATCGCGTATTCTACCTAATTTTAGCTTACTATTATTAAGTTAACTATTAAGGTTAAACTTCCTTCCTGCTAAGAAGGCGCTATAATAGGCTAATGTAATCCTTTTAGAAACAAAGTCTTTAAACCTGTTATTATAGGCTTCCTTAAATAAGTCCTTAACAGAGTTATTAAACACCCCCTAAGTATAAAACCCGTCTCCTACTCAGCTAATAATGTCCTAATTAGTACCTTATATATCTAACTTTATAGAATACTTAATGTAAAAGGCATATAGAGATTCTTTGTCTTCTTTTATTAGAGGTGGCGTATAATATATATCTTTAAAAGCTCTTACAAGCTTAAGATCTGCTGACTTATTAAAGGTTTAAACTGGCTTATTAACGTTATCATCTTCCTCTTAAATTAACGGTTTAAATACTTCTTTGTTATCTTCCAGAAGGACCTTATTCTTAGTTAGGGTATTAGGGAGTTAAATCTTCTTAATTAGCATGTCTAACTTAGCGTATAGGTCCTTTAAGATGTCTATTCGCTTGCCATTAAAGAACATCTTCTTATTAAAGATGATGTCCCTAGTAGAGATAATAATACCTTTGTATAGGATCCAGATCCTATAGATATTAGTAGAGTTATACTAATAAGGTAGCTGATATAGGCTCGCAGATCTAGCTTACTTAGCCTTTTCTTCTTTAGCTAGACGTCTAATATTATTGCGTACGCCCTATAGCCGTAGGCTTTTAGGTACGCTAGTTGCGGCTTTCTTAACCTATTAGCTAGGAAGGTATAGAACCTCTTATATAGCAATTTCCAACCATTGCTTTTCCATGGCGTTTGATCTTAAAGGTAGACTATATAGTCAACTATCTCTTTCCATAGATTATGTGGTAGATTAGCAGTAATTCTTATTATATGTGCTCTCTTAATAATTACACCCCCTAAGTGTTTGGTGGTACTATTTTAAGCTTAGGTATAAAGCGCCGAAGGCTTAAATATAATCCCTTAGGTCTATAGCCATTTAAGGGTTTTCCTTCTCCTTAGTTCGTTATCTAATCTAATAGTGTTAACCTTAAGGTTATGCCTTAGACAATGTCACGGAGCGAGCACAAGTGGTAATAATATATAGCGAAGTAGATATTATTAAGCTATGTACATAAACTGCGTAATAAAGTCAAGACGTTGCGTAAGGAAAAGGAAGTAGGAAACAGGGGAAAAAGGGTACATAACGTTCGCTTAGTTGCTAGGTTAACGGGTACTATACTATACACAGGCAGGATAGAGCTTAGGTAGCGGTTCTAGTAGAACTTAGCAGAATTTGGTAGTTAGAGGTCCTTAAAGTTACCAGTTAGCAACTCCAATAGTAGAGACGGCAGATTACAGCAGAATACAGCAGATTGCTATTAAATTGCCATCTTATGGTCAGTCTCTAGTTATTCAGTCAGTGGAAACAGGTAGACGTGTATAAGGTATTACAAAGGTGTCCTATAATAGTACCCCCTCTTTAAACTCAAGCATCTGCGAGATAGGGCTATAGTAGTTCTAAGTGGAGTTTATAAAAGTTTTCTACGGCTTGTATAAGTCCTATAGAGTCGGCAGGTTCCTATAAGGGTTTAGTAAAACCTCTCCATTTTATAAGGTATATATATTTACGTTTCCATTTATTATACTTAATATTGTCAACTCTTTTAATAAGGTACTTATCCTCACCATCCACTTTAACTGGTGGGGGAGGGTCTTGGATCTATCCAGGCAGGGCGTCTAATATAGGGGCGGCAGGGCGGAGGACTAACGTATAGAATATAGAGTAGATTTTAACCGTATTAGGGAGCTTCAGTCGGTAGGTATAAGGAGAGACAACTTTTTCAACCTTATAAGGGCCAGCGTTCTTCCAATTAAGTTTCTTAGTAGGTTATTTTATGTTTAGATTTCTTATATCTAGCCAGACAAAGTTACTAATTTAGTAAGCCAGTGCTAGGGTTCAGTTCTTATTTACTACGGCTTTATAGATAGATTGGGCCCATATTATTTCATTAATAAGGAACTCTTATAGTTCTTCCATCTTCTTTATAAATTCGTTTACTTCTGTAACTTATAAGGCCTAATAAGCTAGGCGAGGAATATTACTAAAGGGTTTAAAACCCATTTATAGATACTAGCCGTAGTTAGCCAGGAATAGGGAGACCTTTATAGTTTCTAAAATAGAGTTATTCGCAGTAAACTTAGTAAATATAAGCTAGTCCATCTAATTGTCCTATAGATACGACATATATATCCAAATATATTGTTCCATTATAGCATTTACATATTCCGTTTGACCATCCGTTTCTAGGTAGTATACCGTAGATAATAGTGCTTTAATATAGAGTTAGGTAGTTAGTTCTTTCTAGAATATAAAGATAAACTAGCTACCTCTATTAGAGATAATCGTTTTAGGGAGTCTATAGAGTTTCCATATATAATCTAGGAACAGTTGGGCAACGGCAGGTATTAATATATTAGGACAGGCAATCAAGTGTCTTATTTTAGATAGTCGGTCTATAACTACTATAATATTCATACAGCCTTTACTTATAGGGAGTTCAACGACGAAGTTAATTAAGATATCCTTCCATCTTCGGTCCGGAATAGGTAGTGGCTTTAGAAAGCCGTTATATATCTTATACAAAGCCTTAGCTTATTAGCAGGTATAGCAGCTAGAGATATACCTTTATATTATATTATATATGTTCGGCTAGTAGTACTCCTATTAGAGTAGTTCCAGGGTTTTTCCATAGCCTAGGTGGCTGGCTACTAGTAGGTCGTATACGTGTTTAAGAAGCTTAAGCTTAGGTTTATTATAATTAGGTATAACTAGGTAGTTTTAGTAGTACAAGCAGTCTCCATAAGCTTTATATTTACTTAGAGAGATCTTTTTAAAGCGTTTAACGCCATCTTAAATTAGCTTAAGTGTCTCTTAAATAAACTCGTTCTTTAGGTATTTATTAATTATAATCTGTTTAACTAATTAATTAGTTATTTTAAGGACATATACTATAAGGTCTTTAGCTAGGGGATTAAATAATTTAGGGCAAAGCAGGGTTTAATTGCGGTAGGTACACACTTCTTCCTATACTAGTATATCTTATAAACATCGGGTTAGGGTATTAGGTTTTTAACCTTAAACACCTAGGCAGTATATAATTGAGAATTGGAAATAAGACAGATATTCTAACTAGTAGGCTTAACAATAACTTAGCTATTTCATAGTTATAAAGTACTATAGATTCTTATAGTTACTAAGGACCTTAATTAGAAATCCAGCGCCTTCTAGTTTAGGTTGCCATTGTTTAAAACATCTAATAATGGCTAATAATTCCTTATCGTAGATCTTATAGTTACATTTAGCTGGACTTAGTCGTTTTAAAAAGTATACTATAGGGTACAGTACTCCTTCCTTATTATACTAAGACAAAATGCCTCCAGTAATATAGTTAGATAAGTCAGCTTCTATAACACTCTTTTAGTTCGGGTTAAAGTGTTAAAGTATAAGTGCGGTAGTAAACATAACTTTTAGATAAGTAAAGGCCTTCTTACATTTCTTATTAAAGATAAAGGTTTTGTTTTTTTAGGTTAGAGCTATAAGGGGTAAAACCAAGGCAAAGAAGTTATTAATAAGCTATTAGTAGAAGTTAGCAAATCCTATAAAGGCTCTTATATTCTTAACATTTTTAGGTTCTTACTAGTTTATAATTACTTTAATTTTCTTTAGGTCCATTTATATACCGTTTATAGAAATAATAAGTCTAAGGTACAGGACTTCTATTTTATAAAATTTGCACTTATCTATATCTAATTATAGGCTAGCTCCATATAAGGCTTCTAAAATAAGGTTAACGTGTTTCTTATATTTAGTTAGGTTATTACTATATACTAGGATATTATCGATATAAGCAGTATAAAAAATGTCCAGGTAAGGTTATAGGGTATTATTTACAAAGTATTAGAACGAACTTGGGGTATTTATAAGGCTAAATAGCGTTACTAAGTATTTAAATAGTCCATACCTAGTACGGAATGTAGTAAGCCATTTATCTCCTTTTATAATACAAAGACGGTTAAATACGTAGATAAGGTTGAGTTTTATATAGTAGCGAGCCTTACTTAATCAGTTTAGTGTCTCTTAAATTAACAAGAGCAGGTACTAATTCTTAATAGTAATAGCATTAAGAGCTTAGTAGTCTATATAGAAGCGTAAACCGCCGCCAGGTTTCTTAACGAAGATTATAGGTATAGCTATAGGTAAAGAGCTTACTCTAATAAATCCTTTACTTAGGTATTCGTCCAAGTACTTCTGCAGCACTTAGAGTTTATTTTAGGACATTCTATATAGGGGTCTAAATCCTGGCTGTTTTCCTTCTTTAAGTATAATCTTGTGGTTATATAGTTAGTGCTCTACTAACTTATTAGCTTCCTTTTATGAAAATACTTCTAGATGCTTATAATAGCATACTAGTACTTTTATAGCAGGGTTAGTATACTTCTTTAGTGCTAGGGCCTTTTTAATATCGGCTATTATAATAACAAAGATTATATGTTCAGGTTTCCTAGCAAGTTATACTAATAGGGTAGCTCCAATTATATAAATATCTGTAGAAAGGGGGGCGAGTTGCTAGCTAGTAACTTCCTTTTAATTATCTACTATTTCTTATTTAACTTTAGGTTCAGTGTTAGGTATAGAGTTAGTATTAGATTTAAATTTAGGTTCTTTAAGTATCCTTTTTATAATAGAATACTAGTTCTTTTAGTACTTTTATATATTAAGCTTAAGTTTAGGCTTCTGCTTAGTTTGGGGTGGTATAGTAGTTAGGGTCAGTTTATATGGTTTAATATAATTTTTAGGTTTTTAGTAGAATTAGGTAAACTTTTTAGGTATAAAGTAGACATTAGTAGAAAATTTAGACTAATAGATCCTGGTGGATTTTTTAGATTTCGGTTTAGGGTCTAAGTAGTAAGTTATAAGGCACTTCTACTTGCAATAGAAGGTGGTAAATAGAAGCTTAAGGTTGTCCCAATTAATAGTTACCTTATATAGCTTTATTTAAGGTTGTCTAAGTATTACTAAGTAACCTAGGGTAGTAACGAAAAGCCTAATCAGTTCTTTATAGTTCAGGTATTAGAGTCTTAGGAATACTATATAGGTAATACGGCCTAAGATAGTACGTTTGCCATTAAATCTAAATACGTTAATATGCCGGTTAAGGGGGGTTAGGGTAAAACCATTATCTTATATAAAGATCTTATTAATAAATCCTATACTACTAGCTCCTGTGTTAATTAGGACTTAAATATTAGCCTATTAATTATTCTGCTAAAGATAACAGTTAATAGTTATACTATAATCCTAAGAGTTAGAATTTATAACATCTAGAGCATTTAACGAGATTCTAAGGCAGCGCTATTTTAAAGAGTGACTTAGCTCCAGGACCTTCCTTTTAGAGGCAACTAAGGTGGGGTTCCTATAGAATATTAGCTATAACTTTATCCTTATAAATAGTGCTTACTAGATGCGGGGCTGGAGCTATATAAAGATTAGGGACAGTAACTAGAGGATTAGTATAGTAAACGGTTACTAGTATTAGCCGTTTATAAATCGTATTAGGGTATAGGAATAGAGTAGTATCTTAAGATATAAGCCTTACTTCCGTATTTAAAGTAAAGGCCTAGCTTAATGCATCGTTCTTATTTAGAGGACCTTAGTAGGGTATACTCTAGGGTTCTAAAGTTAATGTCTATAGCGTTAGGGTACTTAGGCTAAGATAATAACTTAATAGTTATTTATAGAGCTATTATATTATATTAAGGAGTGGACTTTGGTGTTAGGCGTAGTATATTATTATATCGTTTATTAATAACATTTATATAGGCGTTAAGGGCTCCCAGTAGGTCTATACCTATTAGGGAGGTTTTTAGTTTAGGACTTAGGGATTTAATAAGGCTATTAACTAATATAGAGTTGTTCTAGCCTGTTTCCTTTACATAACAGTTAAATTTGGAGAAGTATACTAGAAAGCTTTTTGTTCCTTAAGTTATATAGTTTATCTTTCTCTAAGTAGTAGCTTGGCGGTTTAGGTTACCGTATATAGCTTTAAAAAGTACAACTAGACTTTATACTAAATTCGGTTAAAGGGGTTTAATAAGGTTAGCTATATCTCCTCCTAGTTAACTTAGGGCGTAGTAAAGTCAGTTAACTTTAGTTAGGTAGCGGTTAGTATTACTAGTTAACTTATTTTTAAGCTAGCTTAGAAATAATTAGAGTTCTTATTATTTACTAGTAAATATTAGAGGGTCTAGTAGTTGTTTAGATTATTACAGTGCGGTAGTTAGTTTAGGGTAAATAGCTACTATAGGTTTAGGACTCTTATTTCGCGTATTTATCTTTAAAGAAGGCGTTCGGTCTTAGGGCCCTAGTGTAAGCATTTTAAGGGTGTAGACTTCTTTTTAAAGGTCTTTAATTATTTACAGATATTATACTTCTTATTCAGCTTATTATTAAGTTAAAGTGGCTTAGTTCTATGCGAGGGTATTTATAAAGGACTTCTATATCTCTGTTAATTATTCTTGGAGTGCAGATATAATACCAGCGGCTGTTATAGGGGCTTTAGGGTCGTTCTATATTTCAGAGGGGGTATATAAGGTTAATATAATATAGTATTATAGAGCGAGCATAAGTGGTGATAATATATAGCGAAGTAGATATTATTAAGCTATATATATAAACTGCGTAATAAAGTCAAGACGTTACATAAGGAAAAGGAAGTAGGAAATAGGGAAAAAAGGGTATATAACATTCGCTTAGTTACTAGGTTAACGGGTACTATGCTATATATAGATAGGGTAGAGCTTAAGTAGCGGTTCTAGTAGAACTTAGCAGAATTCGGCAGTTAGAGGTCCTTAAAGTTGCCAGTTAGCAACTCCAATAGTAGAGATAGCAGATTGCGGCGGAATACGGCAGATTGCTGTCAGATTGCTATCTCGTGGTCGGTCTCCGGTTATTTAGTCGGTGGAAATAGGTGGACGTGTATAAGGTGTTATGGGGGTGTCCCATAACAGACAAATCTATTAGATAAAATCTTTAAGCACTTATAGTGTCTCCTTCTCTTTATTATGCGTTATTATAAAATATGGGAAGGTTCTTCCTAAGAAGGTATTATAGATAAATATAACTTATATAAATCTAGCATGCGCTTTCTTAAGGTTAGTTTAGTTAATATAGAGGTTAAAATAAGGTTTATTAATATTCTATTTTAAGAACCTTTTTAAAACCTAACACTTGATTTTAGCAAGACTATAATATTAATATTCTGTTATCTTTAGGCCTTAAAGCTTAACTCCTAAGGCGTTAAGACCTAAATAGTAAAGGCTTATAGGTCCTAGATAACCTAGACACAGATGCTATAAATACACATTACCTTTTAAATTTAGACAAGCGTCTCTGTCATAGCACTAACCTAACGCATACTATTTCCTACTATTAGCTGGCCCACTACTAGCGCCTTAGCGGCTGGCCCTACTCTTTATATATAATACCCCCTTTTACCCTTCTTCTCTTCTTTATAGCATAACGTAGTTATTTAGTCTACTTTATTATAGCACTGTAATAGTTTATACTATTATCAATTGCGCCCTATCGCGATTACTAATTCCCTGTATCCTAGTTATCCCCACCCTAGAGCAATCGCGACCTGCGCGCGACGCGTCCATACGCTATAACCCACTATAGTCTTAGAACAATCCTTAGTTTTTTCCTAGCGCCAAAGATTACCTAAATAGGCGACATTAATAATGTTGAAATAGCCGAAACCTAGAACCCCCGTAAAGTTTTTGCAGACTTCTTTATATAGATACACCCTAATATCGTATAGATAATCCGCTGCTCCCTACTGTACCCTAAAACCTTTAAAGCTAATAAAGTTTACTATACCCTTGTTAACCATACTAATGAGTTCCTCAGTAATATTAAAGTGGGACTATAGTTTATGTATAATATAAATACTGCTAATAAGAAAGCCAACGAAAGCCTTAATGCCTTTATTGCCTCCTAAATAGAAACTATTGCTGCTTTTAAATAATCAACCCCTATAACAATGGTAGTAACCTAGTAGAAAAAACGGATGTCTAAAGACCCACTAATATTTAGCGGAAAAGGTACCCCACTAAAATAATAAGCCAACTTTAAGACCTAGTATATTAAGATTAAAGGAGTCTTTAACCGTAACTAGGACTACTTTAATATAGTCTAATCCCAGATCCTTTATATCTTAGATATGCTAGAGGGCAAGGCCTATAAGTTTATTAAGTAGGGCCTGGAGCTTATATATAAAAACCCAAACAATATATCTATATGGAAATGGCCCACTAAAGAAGATATACTTAAAGAGCTTACTGCCTACTATAAGGTCCTTAACATAACCTAGGTTATAAAAAATAAGCTTAACTATTTTCCTTAAGGCGAGCGTAATTACTAGTCCTGGAAGGGAGAGCTTAATAAGTTAATAGTCCGCGCTAGGAAGACAGATAAATAGAAGGTAGATTTACTCTAGAAGTTTATCTCTCTAAAGATAGAAGAGCTGGTACTTAGACTTGCCCATAAAATTAATAATAGCGACTATACAGGTTAGAGTAAGCAAATAGATATATTTACTAAAAACCTTATAAACTATATACACTAAGCTAACCTTAAGAATACTAACTACCGTCCACTTACTTAAGCTCCTGCCCCTATATTAACCCTAACCCTAACCCTAGCAGCAACTGGAGAACCTATAGACCTTAATAGAATCTTAGACATAAAGCGCAAGCGCCACTTTAATAATAGACTGTGCTTTACCTATGGCCTACCTAGCTACTAGAAGGACGCTTATAACCCTACTATAATAGTAAACCTAGTTCTAATACCAGCCTGTTAAATGATGTAAACTAATAACCATGGACGTAGCAACCGCGGAGTCTATTATAGCCGTAGTAGATAACTCCCCCCCTTTAACCCTACGGCTTAGTCACTCTAAATAATGCCCTATATAGAAGCCCAACCCGTTAACAATGCCTAGAATTAGTAACTCCGCGCTAGCAAACATAAACACGGCTAGATCGTTGGCGAGGTGCTGTCTCCCTATACCTTAACCAAGACTAACACTGCTAGCTAGATAGATACTGGATCGCCCTACTAAGACAGCCCTATACCCCAGTTGTTAAAAGGCAGACCCTTAGACTAAGTCGCGTTTAAGGGTCCAAACTATATAAGGAGGAAGACGAGAAGATTAGGTCCCTATTACTAGACTAATTAGTCCTTTCTATTAGTAAACTGCCACTTAATCTTAAATTAGCAAATAGTAATAAGAAATTAATCCTTATTTAAACCTAACTCTCCTTATTATATAACCTATGCCCCTAAGTTTTTATCGACACAGTAAGCCTAGTGGACTTAGGTAGTACTACAATAGCATTTACCAACGTAGAGTCTATTATAAGAAAATATAATATTATAACTAAGAAACTGTTAGCACCTAGGCTACTACGCCTTATAGATAGCATCCTAACTTTACTTATTATGGACTACTTTACCGCCTAAATATTAATTGGTATTTATATTAAAGCTATGCTCTTTCTTGTTACTAAACTCTTACCCAGTACCCTAATTATCTTAGGTATGCCTTGGCTCTAGAAGCACAAGCCCTACCCTAGCTTTAGAGAGCTTAAGATCTACTTTAACTTAGACTACTACTCTAGAAACTACCTCCTATAGGGGACAGCCAACAGTAGCAAAAATACCCTGTGTGGATACTTAGTACTACTAAGCCTAGTGCCTAGGACTATATATAAAGCCCTAATAATAGAAGATGTTCCTAATAAAGGGGAACCCGTATAGCTACAAAGCAATAAGATAGTAGAAAACTGGACTACTCTAGTACTTAAGACCAAAATAATAGGCTAGCCGGCCTTGCCAAGACTAAGGAAGAAGGTCCACTTTACGCCGCTACTACTAAGAATCTAATGCTAACCTAGATACCCTTTAAACCCTAACCGCCTAGCCTAATACCCGGAACTAAGCCATATACTATATGCGCATACTATAGCCCGCGTTATAGTAAGGACTAGCTAGGGAATTATTAAGACCTAAATAATAGAAACCGCGCTACTATAACGCCTAACCTTATACCTACTCCCCGCACGCCTTATGCAAGGCTGCTACCTAGGAACCGCTTCTAAGAGTTAACCAAGACAAGCTAGCCCTGCCGTAATATTAGGAGAAGACTAAATACGCCCTAACCTAGACAATATTATAAATATACGCACTATAAATTTCGCCCAGTTTTGTAAATAAAAAGGCGTAAAAGTAATAAGGATCCATATAGCGGAGCTAGTAGAATTAGTAGAATAAGAAAAACGGAAATAATTAATAGATAAACTCCCTACTAAACTAATTAAAATACTAGACCTAATAGAGGAATCCTTCCGCCGCTTAGTTAATAGTAACTATATAATAGAAAAAGCCTACAAGGTCTTCCCTAGTTATTTTTACCATTTCCCTAAGGAAAACCTTTAGACTATAAATACTGAGTTCCTCCGCTATAAAGTTATAGATATAGACGTTAAGAAGTTTATAAAAGGCAAACCTGCTTTAACTAGGGACAATATTATACAACGCCTCCTAAGGGAACATAGGCACTATATTAAGGGGTTTCTCCTAAAGAATGCCAATAAGCTCCCACCATATTGCCTATAGGACTATAAAATCGAAATTATGCCAGGAAAGCAGCCCCTATACCATAAGAACCGCCCACTCTCCCCTACTAAGCTCCGATGCGTTAAGAAATAAATTGATAAGATACTTAATAAAGGCTTTATCTAAGAATTAACGTCCCCTGCTATAGCCCCGCTCCTACTCGCTGCTAAGCTAGGAGGAGAGGTAAGGATCTGCTATAACTATAAAGGACTTAATAACGTTACCATTAAAAACTAATACCCGCTTCTGCTTATCTATAAGACACTTAATGCCCTATATAGCGCCAAATTCTATACTAAGCTTAATATTATTGCCGCGTTTAACAGGATCTGTATTGCCGAGGGCTATAAATAGCTTATAGCATTTATTACCCGCTTTAGGCTTTACGAGATGCTAGTAACCCTATTTAGCCTTTATAATGCCCTAGCTATATTCCAGAACTATATTAACTATATTCTTTATAACGCACTAGACAACTATTGTACAGTATACCTTAATAACATTCTTGTATTTTCTAAAACTCGAGCTGACCATACTAGGCATATTAAAGAGGTAATTTGCTGCCTTAAAGCTACTGGCCTCCAAATTAATATTGGCAAGTTAGAGTTCTATATAACAAAGATAAAGTACCTTAGCTTAATTATCTTAATAAAAGGAATAAGTATGGACCCTAAAAAGGTCCAAGCCTTATAAGTATAAGAGAACCCAACCTTAGTTAAGAAATTATAGCAGTTTCTTAAATTTGCAAACTTTTACTATAGGTTTATCTAAAGTTATTCTGCTGTTACTACACCTATAATAAAACTCCTAAGAAAGGACGTTGGATAGCTATAGGGATTAGAACAAGCTAAGTTATTTAAGGCCCTTAAGAGAACCTTTACTTTAGCACCAGTACTAGTATACTACAACTATACAAAGAAAACAGTGGTAGAGATAGATGTATTAAATTAGGCTTCTAGCGGAGTCCTTTCCTAGTATAATAATAATGGTAAACTAAGACTGGTTACATTCTTCTCCGCAAAGTACTCTACGCTAGAGTGTAACTACAAGATCTATAATAAAGAACTCTTAGCTATTATTAAGGCTTTAGAGAAATAGCGTCTTAAGCTATAAGGGACTAAGGAGCTGTTTAAAATTATTACTAACTATAAGAACCTATAGACGTTTATAACTACTAAGCAGCTAAACTAACGCTAAGTCTAGTGGGCAGAGTTCCTTTTATAGTTTAACTTTATAATTATATATAGACCTAGTAGCAAAGCTACGCTCCCTAATGCCCTAAGCTGACTACTAGGAACGAAACCTAAGGACGCTAATAATAAACGCCTCCGCTACTAAGCCTAAGTTATTATACCGCCCTAGAAAGTTAACCCTATAATCTTAAAAGAATTACTATATAAATCCCATAACTCTAATAACGTGGAGTTTATAGCCGCTCTAGACCCTAAAATGGCTAAAAAGTTACTAGATAAGCTAATCTAGTTAGAATACTAGGAGAATAAACTTATAAGAGATATAGTAGCGGCTCTATATAATTAGAAAGCTTGCCGTTAGCTAAAAAAGATTAGGAAATTACTCTATTATAATAAGTTAGAATGTAGCATTATTAACAAATAGATCTACTTCCGCTAATACCTCTTCGTCCCTAATATCCTAGACCTCTACCTAGAAGTTATCCATCGCTCTTATAGCAGCGGCCCCGCTAGTTACCCTAGCTAGGTTAAAACTCTTAACCTTTTAAACCGAATATACTAGTGGCCAAGAATCTCCTAGTTTACGGCTACCTTTATTAAAGACTGTGCCCTATGCTTTCGCACTAAGACCCCCTATTCTGCCCCGCCCGGTTTTTTAAAGCCACTAGAACTACCCGCTTGCCCATAGACTAATATTTCGATTGACTATATTACAACGCTACTAGTATACCAACGCCATGGCAAGGCATATAAATATATTCTTATTATTGTGGACCACTTAACTAAAATATAATACCTTGTTCTAGTAATAGGACTCTTAATAGAGGAGCTAGTTAATAGCTTTATTAACAATATATATAAGCTCTACGGTGTACTAAGCACGATTATCTCTAATTACGGCATATAATTTATTAGCGACTTCTGGCGACAACTAAGTGAATACCTTAAAACAACCTTATAACTAAGCTTAGCCTAGCACCTAGAAACGGACGGCCAAACCAAAATTATTAACGCTGCCGTAAATAAGTACCTCTGTGCTTTTGTTAGCTTTATATAGGACGACTAGGTTAACTACCTGCTACTTACCAAATTTGCTATAAATAACTAAGTTAATAAAAGCATAGGCATCTCCCTATTTTTTATAAACTATAGCTTTAACCCTCGCCTTAGAATTAAGCCTACTGGCCCCCGCCTACTAACACTATTAGTATAAGCAAAGAAGGAGTTTTTCTGCGCAGACTCTGTGGCCAACCGCTTTAAGCGGATATTGACATAGCTTAAGGCCCTAGCCCGGATTTTATAGTAATGCTATAAAGATAATGCTAATACCTATAGGGACAAGAGTGCGTTATTCTATAAAGGCGATATAGTTATGGTTAGCTTAGAAAATATAAAGACAAACAGACCTAAGAAGAAATAGGATAATAAATAGGACGGCCTATACCCCGTACTTGCAGTATACTAAGAGGCAGTTGTGGTAGACCTCCTGGACTATATCTAAGTAAATAAATCCTTTTATATATCTAAGGTCCGCCTCTAGGCTGCTAAAGAGATCTCTAGCTAAGCAAATATTAATACCGCAGAGCGCCGTAATATACAAGGACAAGTAATAGAGAGAGACGACAACGGCAATATAGAAGAAAAATAGGAGTTTAAAAAAATCCTTAATATATATAACGAAGACCCCTAAGGCCTAACTTATAAGATTAAATGGAAATATTATAAGGATACAACCTGGCAGCTAGAAGAGGACCTAAAGGGTTACAAATAAGCTATACAGCGCTTCTATAAGCAACACCCTAAGAAGCCAGGACCCCCAGATTGGGCACAAGATAAGAAAAAGCTATGCTAAGGTTATAGCCAACCACTATATTAAAAGTCTGTGGTGGTTAAGATGTTATAGAACTTTAACCAGCGGTTGAAGTTGTCTAATTAGTTAGAATTCTCGCCAAGAGCGCCACGCGCCAACTTTATTTAATAAGCCAACTAATTAGGATTTTTTAATATTTCTATAGCGAAAATAGGTGGTCCCGCGTACTACCTGTTTAAAGTTATTTGTCCGGTTTAGGGACCAAACCTTCTAAAGAGGGGAGTACTGTTATAGTACTAACCTAACGCATACTGTTTCCTACTGTTAGCTGACCCACTACTAGCGCCTTGGCGGCTGGCCCTACTCTTTATACATAATACCCCCTTTTACCCTTCTTCTCTTCTTTATAGCACAACGTAGTTATTCAGTCTACTTCATTGCAGCACTGTGACAGTCTCTTAACAATGCTCTGCGCTTCCGTTAGTGGCGTAGTAGTTGGCTTATATTAAACGCTAATTAACTTCCTAGTTGGATATATTTAATAGTCTATTATCTATAACGTTCTTCTATTTAATATAGAATTGTGTTATTCTTCCAAACTAGAAGATTGTTATCTTCTTTATTATCCTAGTAGTACCCTTGTTTTTAAAGTAGATGGAATAATACTAGATTTATATTAAAGTCCGTATAAAAGGTAATGTCCTTAAGACATAGGATTCCCTTACTCTTGTCTGGTTTTATAACTTAGATAGTAATATTACTATAGCCTAGTATGGGCACTTTTAAGCTGCCGGCAATAATATATTTATGTTTTAGAGCTTTCCTAAAATTATAAAAATAAGTAAGGTTATTAAAGATGTAGAAAGTGGTTCCTAAGTTAAGAATAGTTAATAGCTTTAGTGGATGGAGTTAACCGGTGTAATATAATTCTAGGAATATTATATTAGCTTCTCCCTTAATTTTAATTTTCTAGCTTTTATCCTATTATTGTTAAGCTTTATCTTCTTATTCTTTAAGTCTAATTTTGGTAACTTAGTTAGCAAGATTCTTATTCTTTTCTACCTTCTTTAGTGCCCTATTAATACGTATATCTCCTATTATAACTCCTATAGGTCTCTTGTCTTTAAATAAACACTAATAGTCCTAAATGGAGTGTCCTTATATTCCGCACGCTAAGCACTTAGGTGTTGGCTTCTTATAAGACGTCTTCTTATCCACTAGTGTCCTGGCTCTCTTTAAGCGTCTATTATATGCTAAGGCCTTTTCTCTTTGTAAACCTTTAGTAGTATTAGAGTAATCCTTAGTGGCTTGCTCTGTAAAGTCTGCATTAAAGGTACTGCCTTTTATAGTAGTATTGGCTTTCTTTAAAGGTGTTCTAAGTCCTTCTTGCAGCTCCTTTACTACTCTATGGTATTTAGAAGATCTCAACTTCTAAAGGTTATTTAACTTGGTAGTGTACTTTATATAGTAGGCGTCGCTAAAAGGTTAAATAACTTCTGCCAAATCTTAAAGCTAGATTCTATTAGATATTTAAGGAATCTTATACTTCTCTCCTAGGGATATTATATATTCCCATTAATCTAGCCATTAGTTTAATTTTAATAACTATTTAAACCCCTTAAGGGCTTCTATATACTAGTGTTATACCTTCTTCCTAATAAATAATAAGGTAGGTTCTATATTCTCCTTTAACTAAGATAGCCATTCTTTAACAGTTAAGGAAGGGTTAAGTAGTAGCTTCTTTTAAGTTAATACTATAGATGTAATCTAGGTGCAGATCTATTAAAAATAATCTTCCTATCTTAAGAAATACTTTATATCCTAGTTATAGTATTATCTGCTATTCTTATACGCTTTCTATTAATTTAACAAGAGCTATATATATAAGGTTGCATTCTCATTAAAATCTATAACCTTTAGATGAAATAGTTTTTTAAGTAAACCTTCTTAAGGTGCTTCTGTGGCTAGGTTAATGTGGGCCTAAATTTGCTGATCCACAATAGCTTAGAGTTGCTATAGCCATTGTTCCCAGTCTTCTGGCTTATTAAGGATGATTGTTATTAACAAACTTAATGGTTAAGTCATTTAACTAATAGGCAAAGGAGGAATTAAGATAGTATTTTATTGTTAGAATCGTCCTTATTATTAGGATCGTCCTTGTTATTAGGATCGTCCTTTAATGATTAAGGTAGGATTTCTTATAGAATCTCGTGGAATCTCGTGGAATCTTATCCTGTAACACTTAAGGTAGGATTCTATTAGAGTCTACGTCTTTAATAATAAGGTGTCAGAGTCTAACAATAAGGTAGAATTTCTTTAAATAATTAAGTAATAGCTGAATAGCTTCTTAAGTCGGCAGACCGGGCTTATAACTGTCAGATAATTTAGATAGAGGGGTTTATTAATAAAATAGGTTAATTAATTAATGATCTTGACTTAATCGTTAATTAATGTCCTTATCTTGGGGCCCTAGGGCTGCAAGCTACGAAGAGATTTTACAGTGCACGTAACCCGTGTACGTAACCTACGCCTTTCGAGAATATAGATTATCTGACAATCCGTGCCTCGCTTATAAGCTAGGACCACCCCTAAGAAGAATTTTCTGTTGGGGTAAAGGGGGTAAAACGACAAATAAATCCACCTCTAGCTCGCTAGGCAGTAAAAATTAGGTCTTAAAAGTTGGAAAATCGATTGTTTTTGATGGTAAGATGGGTATGCGTAAGTTTTGATATGCGGCGCCACCTTTTGGTAAGGTCGTATGTGTAGTAAAAGGTGCTAAGAAGGCTTATAGACTAGAGAAGAGGAAGCGTATAAGGGTAGTAGTAAAGGAAATCCGCCTACAGAAGCAGCGCGCGAAGTCTACTACGTAGAAGGAGGTAAAAATCGCCTAGTAAGCAGATTAATAATAAAAAAATATTTTTAAGTAAGCTAAGAAGGGTAAGTAGAATGCTCCTATATCTCCTTTTACTCCTTTTAAGAATAAGTAGGATATAGATATAGATTTCTTATTAATTATAAATATTATACTAATACTGGCCTAGTTACGCCGTATAAGATAAATTAAGCTCCTAAAGCGCTATTTTAATTGATTTATTATTTCTATAAGGCTATTACCTAGGAATATAGTAGGGAGTAGGTAAGCTAAGTATAAGTTATAAAAGAGTTAATAAAAGAGGACGATATAGTAAAGAGTAGGTATAGTAATACCCTAGTATAGAGATAAACTAATAAGGAGGATAGGAGGGCTATAAGCCCAAGAAGCTTATAAGGGGGTGCTAAGGACTAGCTAAAGGCTAGCCTTAGCAGCCCCTAAAGGCTTCTAGGCGTATACCTAAGGGATTAAATATCCCTTATAATTCCTAATTAAGTCTTTAAGCCTCCCTAAGTGCTATAATAAAAAATTATATAATTTTACTATATATATACAATTATATAGCTTTAAAAGTTATAAGTATTAGTATTTAAAAAGTGTGCACTATGTTACGGACCTTATATTAGCAGTAGTATAACTACTTAAAGAGGATATAAACGGACTAGTAGTGGAAGCGTGGGAGGCGCTAGAACTAGTTAAACTATAAGATAAGGGGTAACCAAGTTACATAACAGATTATGTTACCGTTTTAGTATATAGGATCTATAGGATCTATAAGGAATATTATATACTAAATATACCTCGCGTACCTTATATACTCAGTATTTCTTAGGCGCAGTTTATATATTTAAAGGACTATAGTTCCTACCTAGATAGTTCCTTTCTTTATAGTAAATCTTAGAATATAATTAGAGTTAATCTATTAGGCAACCACTCTACTAGTTATTATTATATTATTAACTTCTTATTTACCTATATACCTAATCCATTAGCGAGTCTACCGTAGTATTTTCTATAAGGCTTTATTATATATTTACTGTCTAGTTATAGTATTAATAAAGTTAAACAATATACTACTAAAAGCACTAGTTATAACGCTATTAACAGTAGTAACTACCTTAGGTACTAGTAGGGATACTAGTATAAGGGATACTAATTCGCAACTAGTTATGGTTAGATAGTTATAGAAAATAGTTAATAGGCTACAGGATAATAATAAAGCACTTAAAGATAGAATTAATGGCATTGGCGCAGCTAAGGTTAAGTTACCTTTAATTAAACAATTCTCTAGGAAGAAGTTAAAACTTAAGGGATTTCTTACGCAAATGCACTTTAAGGTTATATAAGGAGTGAAACTGGTAATAGTTATAGACTAAGTAGTATATATAGGACTATTCCTATTAGGGAGAGTACTTAAGTAGTTTAAACCTTACCTTACGGAAATATAGGTAAGTGGTATATTAACTACTAATTAAAAAGTATGATATATATTCTCCAGTTAGAACGGGTTTGCGGAATAGTTAATATAGATATTTAAAGACCCTAAGGCAATAACTATAGCGGGAAAAAAACTCTAAAATCTAGTACAGCGTACTTTAATAATTAAGTATATAATATAGTTTTAAATACTCGCAACGCAGATTAAATAAAATAATTAAGCGCTTATAGTATAGTATAAATAAGGACTTAAAGCAAAAGCTAAGGACGTAATAACTATACAAAAATTAATTAACTAGTTAATAAAGATAAATAATAGGATCTATTAATGGGAATAAGCTAAAAAAGGGCAAGATAGAGTTCCACAGTTATATAAGGCGTAAAGTATATAATAATAGACACAGAGTTACAAACTATAGAATAGTGAGCTAAAGCTAATAGACTTAAGCGGCACTAAAGAATTTAAAAAATAAAATAAGAAACTATAAAAACCTAAAGGTTAAGGATTAAGTAATTATAGAACTAAGGAGCAGAGGCTAAACTAGGGATCTTAGCAGTAGAAGATATTTAGGCAAACTCTATAATAAGAAGAATAGTTTAAAAAGGGAGCTTATATAAATTATGGAAAATAGAGATATTTTACTAAAAACTATAGGGGTAATTAGGGTAACTATATGGTAAAAGGCATAAGGTTATTAGAGTATAATAATATAAATATAGGTATATTGCGCGGAACCAAAAAGTGTTTAATTAAGTACTTTGTGTTTTATTATAATAACATATACCAAATTTATAAGGACGCTAAGTATAGTATAAGCTATTAGCTATAAGAGCTAGAGTTATAGGAACTTAAAAAAAACTAAGGAGTTAGATAAAGAGCAAGATTAACTCTATAAGCTAGATTAAGATATTATGGTAATATACGGATAAAGATTAGTAGAAATAACAATAGAGTTAAAGTACTTATTAATTAATAGCAATAAGGAAGAAAAGGAGGCTAACTAAGAGCACCTAAATCTTAATAATGTAACAGAAGTAGAGACTAAGACTACTATAGAACGCGGTTTAGTAACGGGCATTATAATACCGTTAGATACGGCATCTATTACTTTATAAGATGGAAGAAGTAATATCTAAAGATAGTTAAGCAAGTAGACAACTACTAGTGCTAGCTTACCACTTAATAAAGGTAAAAAGCTATAGGCTTAAGATTCTTAAGACAAGATAAAATATACCTAAGAACCTATAACAGATAAAACCCAATAGGAAAGGGTAGAAGCTTAGCTTAAGAATAAATAAATAAGTATAGGACGAAGATTCCTAGGGAACTAAGATTTTAAAGAATAAATAAGGTTTATAGCAATTCTAGGGGAATATAGTGTTTAGCCTAAAGATTAAAAAGTGTAATAATATTAAAACCCTATTTATAAGACGTAATAAGATAGAAAGTATAGATAAGTTTAGGCAATAAATTATTATATAGTAAGAATTAAAGTTAGATTAGAGATTAACTATGCTAGGATATATAAGGGATAGAGTACCTATATAAAAAGTTACTAATAAGCCAAAGGCAGGTATACTAAGAGCTAAATAGCTTAATAACCTAGAATAAGAAGAGAATTTAGTAATTCTAACTAGGTTTACAGAATAATATATAAAGTGATATAATAATATAGTAATAAAAAGATACTTCCTTATAGACAGATTGTATACACTTATAGAGCTATACTATAGATAGTATAGGCAACAAAAGAATAATAAGTAGGAAGATTTCTGCATATAGCTAGATAAGAAAGCCATACTAAATTAGGCTATATTAGAAAAACAGATAAGTTATATTAAAGAAGCCTTAATTATAATATTAAAGATCCTAAAAGAATAAGCTATAGACTAGAGAGAGATAATAAAAATATTAGTACTAGTAAATAAGATAGTAGTAATTAGATTAGTGCGGGAGAGGTTTAAACTTAGAGGTAAAAATAAGCTATAAGTTAACCTAAGACACCTATCGCATTATATGTTATTATAGATAGCATATATAGATAATATATATAATATATAGAGCACTAAAGGATAAACATTATAAGTATCTAATAAGAATATATTAGATAATAGAGGAAAGGCGGTTTGAAGATACTAAATATATATATAAATAGCATCTAGTAGAAGTTTAGGAGTTAGGTAACTTAATACTTTAGCTAAAAAGATTCCTTATAGAAGAATGCCTAGATAGATAATAGTAGTAGGAGTGCCTAGAGAATATATATCTATAGTATATTAAAGAAAAGAAGTAAACTAAGTATTAGCCTAAAGAGGACTAAGTATAGTTAAAATCTAGTAGCTAATAGTTAGGAAAAGTTAAGGCCTATAGAACTAGAGGGAGCTAGTAGTAGAGCCTTAGACCCTTAAGGGAGTTATAGGTTAATACCTAAATTTATAAATTAAGTAGTAAGATTAAAAGTTTAAAGTACTAGTGGATAGTAGAGTAATAAGAAACCATATATTACTAGTAGTAGTTAAAAGGATAGGGTTACTATATAGACAAAAAAGGGATTTATATCTATTAATAACAATTTTAGAAGATCTAATAGCCTATATAGAAGGCATTATTAATCTTAAAATAGGACCTATTTAGTTAACTATTAAAGGGAGGCCAGTTAAGATACCTTTCAATATCCTACTATTAGGAAAGGATAAGGCAATACTAGAAATGCCTTAGTTATAGAAATATTATTATTATTCATTGCTTAACGTCCAATTCGGATCCCTGTTGGGCCTACGCGGACTACTCCTTATATATATGTGGGGAGAAAACTCTATTTGAGAAAACCCCGTAATCCGTCTCCCCGCCTTTTAGAGCTCGCTTGTGAGTCGCCTACGAGTCACCAGTAGTGCTCTACTACCTTACTTTTTAATCTCCTTGGGAACCACTGCTGCTATAACAAACCTACGGACGCGCTAGTATTACATACTATACTCTACTCCTGTAGAGTTATTAGGGGGCGCCTATTACTCGCCCCTTTGCTTTCTATTACTATTTCCTTTATAACCCGGAACTGGTCTAGCATATTTTAGCCAATAAGCCACCGGGTAGCCACCTTAAGGCCTTTCTATATTAAGAGTAGTGTATTATAGTTTTCTATACCAGCTGCTAAGAGCATTGCTTCTCAGCCGGTGTATAAGGGGCATAACAGTATTACGTGTTTTAGTATCTGTCTTAGCCAGCTATATTTACACCTTAGGCTACCTACTAGGACACCCACCCAGTAAAGCCAATCTTTTAGTCCTATTATTCCTATCCTTAAGAGTGTTACCATTGTATTTTCTACCTTTGTTAGGCCCTCTTAGAGCCCTTAGGTATTTACCCCCCATAGCGTTACCCATACTATAACTTAGGTTCCCCTTACCTAAGTCTGCCTCTATACCTTTAACTCCCATTCGTCTCTCCAGCGTCGGTCCAACCAGTATTATATTGCGGTAGATAGTTTTCCAGTACTCTTTTATGCTCTACTTTAGCTCCTTTCTCTCCCTTATTATTGTCTTTGCTGGCCTCTTACGCATCTCCCTTCCTTCTTTATATAGGCCTAGGCCCTAGCGCCGCACCATTCTTCTTCTACTTTCTCCACCTGTTTTCCTAATATATCTTCCCTACTTTGGGGTTGTTGGTTTCTTCTCCTATAGGGCACCCTAGGGTCCCTCTATAGTTTATTTAGGCGTGTTTTAATATACTTTATAATATTAAAGTTACGTTCCTTTTGCACCCTTTATATTACATCGGCTTTAATATATAGTTATAGGGGGGGAATATTAGCTTCCTTCTTAAGCAGTACTATGGCCGTTCGCTTATACCCGCCTGTTATACTCCTAAGGCAGGCTATTTAGACCTTTTAGAGTGGTTTAAGAAGTAATTTAGGGGGGCCTTTTTTAGTTTCTCTAGTGGCCCAAATGCTAGATCTATATATTATAGTTAGCCGGACAACTGCTATATATAGTAGGCGTGACCTCTAGAAGTATAGACCCTATATAGAATTAACAATCCTGGACATAGCGATATACTATACTTAGCCCTTATGGGCCGCTTACGCCGCATATGCGCTCTACCAGAGCTTACTATCTACCCACACTCCTAATACCCTTAGGCCTTAAACCGGTTGACCCCCAAAGCCTTAGATATAGATTATATGCTAAAGATCTATAGATTAGTTACATTTTCTTATAAAATGGATTAGCTAGTATTTCTCTAGTAAGAATTGGACTCTATATCGTCTTACCTATTCTATATAGGTGTTATAGGCTTTCTCTAGTGTCCTATAGTTCTTTGCGGCTGTTGGCCTATATATAATTAGGTTTATATTATCAATAAAGCCTATCCCCTAGGTCGCCCCTTCCTTAAAGGTATTAAGCAGGTTGCTTACAAAGAAGAGAAAGAGTATAGGCAACAGAGGTAATCCTTATGGTATTCCTATTATAACTATAATAGGGGGGCTCTGGTATCCGTTAAAGACCAATAATATTTCTTTCTGGCCTGTAAATCCTTAAATAAATTAAATAATCCATTCTAGGAAGCCCTTTGCCCTAAGGATATATAGGAGACGCTTATAGGGTATATTATTATAGGCGCCGCTAATATCTAGGCTAAGCATTAATACTATAAAGTCCTTTCGCATAGCCCATGCAGTTTT
>Ga0307507_10004093_pt1 | contig 26622 bp, 3 predicted proteins | sample 7_EM_MG_FD_207223 | JGI IMG/M metagenome (GOLD analysis project Ga0307507, IMG submission 207223) | Populus trichocarpa ectomycorrhiza microbial communities from riparian zone in the Pacific Northwest, United States - 7_EM | ecosystem: Host-associated > Plants > Roots > Unclassified | place...
GCCGCCTTATTTTTTACCCTTCTTTCCTTCCTTACATCCTCCCTACCTAGGGAGGCACTAGAACGGCAGCCAGCAGAGGACCGTTGCTAGAACTAGATAACTATCGCTAGAACTAGACGACCGTTACTAGAACTAGACAACCGTTGCCGTCGCCAGACGACTATCGCCAGAGCTAGACAACTGTCGCTAGAACCAGACGACCGTCGCTAGAGCCAGACGAGCGTCGCCAGAACCAGACGACCGTCTCTAGAGTTAGACAACTGTCGCCAAAACCAGACGACCGTCGCCAGAGCCAGACGACCGTCGCCAGAACCAGACGACTGTCGCCAGAGCTAGACGACCATCGCTAGAACCAGACGACCGTCGCCAGAGCCAGACGACCGTTGCCAGAACCAGACGACCGTCGCTAGAACCAGACGACCGTCGCTAGAACCAGACAACCGTCGCCAGAACTAGACGACCGTTGCTAGAACCAGACGACCGTTGCCAGAACCAGACGACCGTTACCAGAACCAGATGACCGTCGCTAGAACTAGACGACTATCGCCAGAGCTAGACAACCGTCGCTAGAACCAGACAACCATCGCCAAAGCTAGACAACAACGACTAGCCAGCAAGCACTATAAACAATTTAATCGATTAATCGAATCAAGGTAGCACAGATAGGTAGGCATAAATAGGGAGATGCTAACGGGTAGGCAGATACAGATAGGTAAGCAGATGCAGACAGGCAAGTAGATGCAGACAGGTAAGCAAATACAGATAGGCAAGCAGATACAAACAGGTAGGCAGATGCTGATGGGTAGGCAGATATAGACAGGTAGGCAGATATAAATAGGTAGGCGATGCAGACAGGTAGGCAATGCAGATAGGTAGGCAATGCAGATAGGTAGGCAATGCAGACAGGTAAGCAGATACAAATAGGCAAGCAGATGCAGATAGGTAGGCAGATGCTAACGGGTAGGTAGATATAGACAGGTAGGCAAATATAAATAGGTAGGCAATGTAGACAGGTAGGCGATATAGGCAGGTAGGTAAGTCAATAGGTAGATAGGTAGAAGAGAACTATTGCTATATTATATTAAATTATCTAAAATAATATTATTTATTTTACTAGCCTTATAAATAGCTTTAAAGTAGCTTTTATTTATTTAAAATATGTTATTAGTATAAAAGAGGTAAATATAATTATGGTTGCCAAATGCGTAGATTACTAGCAGGTTGCGCGCAGGCTGCGTGTCAAAAAAACACGACATAGGCTAGTCGGTCAAGTTGCCAAATGACCTCAACTGCGCGCCAATTGCGTCAACCACCAACCATTGAGGCCATTGAAAGGGTACTATATTTTGCCGATGTAGAACTAGCCTATAGTTAGATATAGATAAATGCAAATTCTATAAAATAGAAGTCCTATATCTTAGACTTATTATCTCTATAGATGGTATATAAATGGACCTAAAGAAGATTAAAGTAATTATAAACTAGTAAGAACCTAAGAATGTTAAGGACGTAAAAGCGTTTATAGGATTTGCTAACTTCTACTAACGGTTTATTAATAACTTCTCCGCTCTAGTTTTACCCTTTATAGCCCTAACCTAAAAGGGTAAAGCCTTTATTTTTAATAAGAAATATAGAAAGGCCTTTACCTATCTAAAGTTATATTTACTACTATACCTATACTCTAATACTTTAACCTAAACCAAAAGAGTATTATAGAAGCTAATTTATCTAACTACGTTACTAGAGGTATTCTATCTTAGTATAATAAGGAAGGAGTACTATACCCTATAGTATACTTCTTAAAATAACTAAGTCTAGCTAAATATAACTATAAGATCTATAATAAGGAACTATTAGCTATTATTAAATATTTTAAATAATAGCAACCTAAACTGAAAGGCGGTAGATTTCTAATTAAGGTCCTTAGCAACTATAAAAACCTATAATACTTTACAACTATAAAGCAGCTAAGCCAATATTAGGCCTACTAGTTAGAATACCTATCTCGTTTCTAATTCTTAATTATATACCGCCTAGGCGTTTAAGGTTAGAAGCCTAATACCCTAACCTAACGCCTATAAGACGCACCAGTACTAGAAGAAGCGCGCTCTTACTAAAATTAAACCCTACTTCGCCCTAAACTATTTAACCCTTCTACTAAAGATCTTATAGTATATATCCTTAAAATAACTAATTAATTAATTAAACAGATTATAACCGATAAATACCCAAATAACGAGTTTATCTAAGAGATACTTAAGCTAATTTAAGATAGCGTTAGACGCTTTAAAAAAATCTCTTTAAGTAAATATAAAGCTTACGGAGACCGCTTGTATTACTAGAACCGCCTAGTTATACCTAACTATAACAAACTTAAGCTTAAGCTCCTTAAACATATATATAACCTACTAGTAGCCAGCCACCTAGGCTAAGAGAAAACCCTAAAACTACTTTAACAAGAATACTATTAGCTAAATATATATAATATAACACAAAGATATATCTCTAGCTACTATATCTGCCGATAAGCTAAAGCTTTATATAAGACGTACAACGGCTTTCTAAAGCCACTGCCCGTTCTAAACCGAAGATAGAAGAACATCTTAATTAACTTTATTATTAATCTCCCCATAAGTAAAGGCTATATAAATATTATAGTAGTTATAGACCGGTTATCTAAAATAAGATACTTAATTGCCTGCCCTAATATATTAATACCTACTATTGCCTAACTGTTCCTAGATTATATATAGAAACTCTATAGACTCCCTAAAACGATTATCTCCAATAGAGGCAGCCAGTTTATCTCTATATTTTAGAAAGAACTAACTACCCAACTCTATATTAAAGCACTATTATCTATAGTATACTACCCTAAAATAGATAGTTAAATGGAATATGTAAATGCTATAATAGAATAGTATATTTAGATATATATGTTATATTTATAGGACGACTAAATAGACTGGCTTATATTTACTAAGTTTACTATAAATAACTCCGTCTCAGAAACTATAAAGGTCTCCCTATTTCTAGCTAACTATAGCTAGAATTCGTAAATAGGATTTAAACCCTTTAGTAATGTCCCTCGCCTAGCTTATTAGGCCTTATAAGTTACAAAAGTAAACGAATTTATAAAGAAGATGGAAGAACTATAAAAGTTCCTTACTAACGAAATAATATAGGCCTAATTTATCTATAAAACTGTAGTAAATAAGAACTAAACCCTAGTACCGGCCTACTAAATTAGTGACTTTATCTGGCTAGATATAAGAAATTTAAATATAAAATAACCTATTAAGAAACTTAATTAGAAGAACACTGGCCCTTATAAGGTTAAAAAGGTTATCTCTCCTTATACCTATTAACTAAAGCTCCCTAATACGGTTAAAATCCACCCCATATTTTATTCGTTAGTCCTCTACCCTACTGCCCCGATATTAAACGCCCTGCCTAAATAAATCTAGGACCCTCCTCTACTAGTTAAAGTGGATAGTAAGAATAAGTACTTTATTAAAAGAATTAACAACATTAAGTATAATAAATGGAAACGTAAATATATATACCTTATAAAATAGAGAGGCTTTACTAAGCCCTTATAGGAACCCGTTAACTCTATAGAACTTATATAAGCTATAGAAGACTTTTATAAGCTTTACCTAGAACTACTACAGCCCTATCTCGTAGAAGCTTAAGTTTAAAGGGGGGGTACTATTATGGGACACCTCCGTAACACCTTATATACATCTATCTATTTCTACTAACTAAGTAACTAGAGACCAACTATAAGACGGTAATATATGGCAATCTAATGGCAATATACGGCAATCTAACGGCAATCTGCTATATTTTGCTATATTCTGCTAAGTTTAATAAATCCTACTAAGTTCTGCCAGGACTACTACTTAAATTCTATTCTACCCCGTGTATATATTAACTAAGCAACAAAGTTAATAATATATACCCTTTTCCCCTATTTTCCTACCTTCTTTCCTTACGCAATGTCTTAACTTTATTATATAGTTTATGTATATAGCTTAATAATATCTACTTTGTTATATATTATCGTCACTTATACTTACTCCGTAACAATATTGCTCTAACTTAATACTATACCATCTTAGTGTTTTATTACTTTTTGCGTTATTAAGTATCTCTAATATTAACCTAACCTATAACCTAATTAATTTTTAGATTATACTTTTGTAACTAAGGCATTCCTAGTACTACCTTATCCTTCCCTAATAGTAGGATATTAGAAGACATTTTAATTTGCCTTCCTTTAATAGTTATCTAAATAGGTCCTATTTTAAGATTAATAATACCTCCTTTATAGGCCATTAGATCTTCTAAAATTATAACTAGCGAGTATAAGTATTCTTTTTACTTATATAGTAGCCCTATTCTTTTAACCGCTGCTAGTAATATATAGTTCCTTATTACTCCACTATCTATTAATACTTCAAACTTCCAACCTCGCCATTTAATTCTTAAATTTAGGTACCGTCCTTAAATTCCTTTAAGAGTCTAAGGCTCTACCACTAGCTCCCTTTAGTCCCGTAAGCCTCCACTTTTCCTAACTATTGGCTTAGTCCTTATACTTAGTCCGCCTTAGGCCAGTACTTAGTTCGTTTCTTTTCCTTAATATGCTATAAACAGGTATTCTCCGTACAGTCCCACCACTATTATCTACCTATATATTCTTCTGTAAGGAATCTTCCTAGTTAGAGTATTAAATTGCTTAACTTTTAAATATCTACTAGGTGCCATCTATGCATAAACTTAGTATCTCTGTATTTTCTCTCGTCTGGTGCCTAGTATATTCTTATTAGATACTTCTAGTTTTTCGCCTTTAGTGCTCTATATATATTATATATATTATCTACATATACAATCTATGCTAATATATAGTATGCTAGGTGTCTTAGGTTAACTTATACCTCGTCTTTAGGCCTTAGTTTAAACCTCTAGTTAGGCTGCCTATATTCTAGCGTTGTTTTCGCTAGTACTAAGATTTATTATATCTCTCTCTAGTCTATTACCTATTCTTCTAGGTCTCTAAACATTATAATTAGTGCGCCTTTAATATAGCTTATTTGTCTCTTGGAGACTACAATATCTAATATATATTTCTCGTCTAGCCATATGCAAAAATCTTCCCACTTATTATTGCCTCTTTATTAATACCACTTTTAGTAGACCTCTATAAGCGTATATAATTTTTCTTTAAGGAAGTATAATTTTATTACTGTTTCGTAATAGCCTTTTGTATATTATTCTATAAACCTAGTTAGAATCCCTAGATCCTCTTCTTCTTCCAGTTTAGTAAGCCACTTGGCTCTTAATATACCTATCCTTAGCCTATTAGTAACTCTTTATATCGGTGCTTGGTTCTTCTATGTCCTAAGCCCTTACCATTCTTTTTATTCTTACTACGCTTCTACTCTTACCTTAAGTAATGCCATATTTTCTCCTAGCTTACGTCTAACTATTAGATCCTCTTAATTTAAGAACTTCTTAGTTTTAGTATCAACTATTTAACCTTATAGTTAAGTAATATGCTTCTGTATAGTACTAGACCTTATTTATTCTTCAAAATCTTAGCTTCCTAAGAATCTCTGTCCCTGGCTTATTTATATATTCTGGAACTAAGCCTATACTTTTATCTATTTGTGGTCAGTTTTTGTCCTATCTATAAATCCTTTAGTTATCCTTGTCTTATCCTAAGAATCTTACGCCTATAGCCTTTTACCTTTATTAAGTAGTAAGCTAGTACTAGCAGTTATCTACTTGCCTAATTATTTTTGGATATTACTCCTTCCGTCTTATAAAGTAATAGATATCGTATCTAGCGGTGTTATAATTTCCGCTACCGATTCCCATTCTATAGTAGTATTAGTCTTTACTTCTAATACGTATTTAAGGTTTAGATAATCCTAGTTAGTTCCCTTACTATCCTTACCGCTATTAATTAATAAGTACTCTAACTCTATTATCATTTCTGCTAATTACTGTCTACACGTTACTATAATATCTTAATCTAGCTTATAGAGTCAATCCTATTCTTTATCTAACTCTTTAGTTCCTTTAAGTTCTTATAACTCTAGCTCTTATAGCCAATAGCTTACGCCATACTTAGCGTCCTTATAAATTCGACATACGTTATTATAGTAAAACGCAAAGCTCCTAATTAAACACTCTTTTATTCCTCGCAGCATATTGTTATCCCTTTATATATATATATCGTCTACTAGTCTAGTTCCATTTACCGCGTAGTTACTCTAACCACCTCTATAGTCTCTGGCGAAATAACCTAGCTTTCCGCAATTTATATAAGCTCCGTCTTTAAACCATTTTTCTTGTTATAAAGTTCGCCTAAACGTCTTCTACTGCTATAATCCCTAGTTTGGCCTCTACTCCTTAGTCCTATAATTATTTAATCCTTAACCTCTAGGTTTCTATAGTTTTCTATTCCATCTTCTAGATTCTTTAGTACTGCTTAAGTCCATTAGCTCCAGCCTATTACTCTATAGTTTACGACTCTGCGTCTGTCGGTGCGTACTCTACGTCTTATATAATTATGGAATTCTTTTATACCCTTTCTTAGCTTATTCCCTCTAGTAGATCCTATTATTAATCTTAATTTATTAGTTAATTAATTCTCTTAATATTTCCGCATTTTCTATTGGGATAATTACGTCCTAGACTTTTGCCTTAAGTCCCTGTTTGTACTATGCTATAAGCGCCTTATTATTCCACTTAACCTATATTACGAGTGTCTAAAACTACGTTGTATACTTAATTGCTGAAGTGCGTTGTACTAGTCCTTGGAGCCTTCTTTCCGCAGTGGTTGATGCCTCTAAATCCCTAAATATCTATATTAGTCTTTCAGCGAATCCACTCTAGGTAGCAAATATATATCGTACTTCTTAGTTAGTGGTTATTATTCCGTTTATCTGCATTTTAGTAAGATAAGGTTTAAACTATTTAAGCGCCCTTCCTATTAGGAATAATCCTATATACGCCACTTAGTCCATAGGTGTTGCCAGCTTCGCTCCCTCCTACGTGACCTTAAAGTGCATTTACATAAGGAATCCTTTAAGTTTTAACTTTTTTCCTAAGAAACGTTTAATAGAAGGTAACTTAACCTTCACTATGCCAATACCGTTTAATCTATCTTTAAATATCTTATTATTATCGTTTAGCCTACTAACTATTTCCTATAACTATCTAATTGTAACTAGTTACAAGTCAGTATCCCTTATACTAGGATTACTACTAGTACCTAAAGTAGTTGCTGCCGTTAATGGCGTTGTAACCAGTGCTTTTGGTAGTATATTTACTATCTTCTTTTACTATAACCATAGTAATAAATGTATAACAAAGCCTTATAGGAAATACTACGGTTAACTCGTTAATAGGCTAGGTATATAGGTATAGAATAGATAATAAGCGTAAGTATATAACTGGTGGAGTGGTTGCCTAACAGATTAACTCTAATTATATTTTAAGATTTACTATAAAGAAAGGAACTATCTAGGTAGGGACTATGGTCCTTTAAATATATAACTCCTTCCTATAGTAATAACTAAGTACGTTGGTATATTAGTACGTTAGTACATTATATTCCCACGTTTCTATATTCTTATATTCTAAACTTATAACATAACTTACTACGTAACTCGGCTACCCCTTATCCTATAGCTTAATCGGTTCCAGCGCCTCCTGTACTATCTTAACTAACCCGTTTATGTCTCTCCTTAGTAGTTCTACTACTGCTAATATAAGGTCTGTAATACTAGTATTCTTTAATTTTAAGAGCCTCTAGCTGGTTAAGTTAATATATAAATATAGTATAATTAGCTTTAAGTTTAATAGGATTCTTTAACTTAATATACTTCTATATTAACTCTTTTAAAGGCTTCCACTTCTCCTTAGTATAACCGCTGCTATTAGCTAATATAGTCTTAATATTTTTAGCAACGTACCACTTATAGAGTTATATTTAGATATCTTCCTCTATAAGCTTCTCTATAGCTAATATAAAGCTAGCTCTTTAATTACTAATATAAACTTTTAGGCCAGGTATATTGTAGAACATAAATTTATTTATAAAGTTGTATGTCTCCTTAAACACTTACTTGGCCTTAGATAAGATAAGTAAGTATATAATTAGAACTATCTTGCTAGTATTTATTATAGTTATTATAGTTAATAGCGGCATATGGAGCTGGTTTATTAAGAATATTACATTAATATAGATATAGAAGCCAGAAGTAAATTAATATATAAAAGTAATCTACTTTAGAGTTAAAAAGGTGATTTAGACAAGGACTTAAGAGGTATAGTTACCTAGGGGGAATAGCAAGTCAGTATTGAGTAAGTAGTAAAAAAGCAAATTAATATCCCAAACGCTTTAATATCTAAGTACTCTGAGCTATATAGCCATGCAGTTATTTAGTGAGTCTATAGTACTAATTAGTAGCTTAGCTATATTAGAAAATGCCGCACTATCTATACTATTAGAAGAGGAGCTAATGCTTAGGCTTAGATCTTATTACTATTTAGATTTTATTATTACCTAGATCTTAAAAAAGTTATAAGCTTATCTAATTTAGAATTAACTTTGGTGTAAATACGCGAGCGTATATAGAAGCCAGCTTATTAGAGAGCTAAATATGGCTCCTTAAATTGCTCTTACTTTATTATACCTACCTTCAATATACCTTAACAAATCTACCTATCTATATTCTAGTAGTCATGACTACTAATTAGTAGCAACTTATTAGAGGATAGAAGTTACTACACCTCTCCTGTAGATGCATTGGCAGCTTAGTGTTTAAGAGTCTCTGCTATACTTACTGCATAACCCGGCTAACGGTTCTTATACTTTAGGAAAGTAAAAGGATTTAGTATAGCTATGTAGGTATATATACTGTTATTAATCTTTATAAGCCAGGTAATAGCTCCATTAACTACGTTCTTATAAGCGGAAACTTAATAGGGACAGCTCTTCTTTAAAATCTTCCTATTTAGCTGCCTAAGATATCTACCTCCCTTATCCTTTTACTGGCGGTCCTCTTCTATAAGCTTCTAATTATTACAAGTCTCTTTGCTATAAGCTCTGTATTTTATATAGACTCGCTATATAACCTAGCCACTACTTATATAGAGCTCGCGGCCCTAAGAGAATATATAGTTATTAAAGCGCTATATTACTAAGTCGTAAGTATTATTGTGCTTACTAGCTTCTGGCTTAAGCAAGTATTTAGGAGGGATTAATTAAATAGCTGCCTACATTGCCGCGATCGCATCTTTGTTTCTTAGCTTCTTATAGGCCTTTTATTTAACTAAGTAGTTTACTTAAAGTATAGCGGCAATAGGAGCGTCTATTTTAAATAAGAATCTAGTTCTACTTAGTATAGAGCCTAGGGCGCTATGGCTGTATATTTATATAGGGGGTAGTTAGTAATTAAGAGACCTTAATTAATATCAATTTTAGCAGTAATAAAATTCGTGTTTTCGTTTAATTGTATAGCGGCTTATAGGGGTGTTAGGGAGGGTGCCAGGGTATTATATAAACATTGCATTTGTATGGCTTTTACTAGTAAAATAGGTACTTGAGGTAGTGTCTTAACTATCTTACCGCCCCAGCTTCTGCTTGATTTGGAAAAGATTCAAAGAGTAAAGTTACTGCCAAGAGTTACTGTCCGTATCCTAACCGGCTAGGGCGAAGATAAATAGGAAGGAGTAGGACAGGGCTGGCAATAATATACGTAATATGGGTATCATGATAATTATAATCGATTATAATACTAGAAAATTATATAAGAAAGTATTTTTAAATTTTCTCTTCTAAAATTAAGTAATTAGTTACAAAAATTATCCTCTATTATTAGAGCGGCCGAGCCGTTTATTCTACTGCTATTATCTATTCTATTATCTGTCGTGACGTAGAATTCAAACTATGGTGTAGCGGGCTGCTCCCGCATCTATATATGTGATCCAATAACAAGATCCCACACTAACTATTATGACGTTCCTATACAGGAGAAATCCTCACAGTGGCTTTATGGTGGCTTCGTGGTGGCTTCATAACGGCTAAACAAGTATGGCTTTAGGCTGCGGAATCTCCTACTGCTTAGGAGAGTATAACTAGGAGCTAAAAAATCTAGAAGACGGTTTTGCTTTCTTAAGTTTGCCTCTTTGTATATAGCGGACTCAATATATCCTCTCTGTCTGACAGTTAGGACATAGCCTATAACACACAACATCTTATATATAATTAAGAGAGAGTCGTAATAGAAGAAGAATAAAGGTTATACGCTTTCGTTAATTAACCTAGAAGTACTTTGTACAATTAGTAGTTTTAATAATTTTAGGTATTATTAATCTTTACTACTAATTAACTATACAACGAGCTCTTAAAAAGACTCTTTTTAGCTTATCTAATATGGCTAGAATTAAAAGAACTTTAATTATAAAGCGTAAGAGATCTGGCTATATTATATACTATACTAAATCTATCTACTAAACCAAAAAATCTTTATAAAGAATTAATGCTTTAGCTATATATTAATTGTACTAATTATTTATAGTTATTATTTATAAAGAGGGTATAAGTTCTATTTTAAGTATAAGAATTAAGTTTTATTTAGCTTTAACTTCTTTAACTTAATACTTAGTTTACTATTAATATTTTTAATACTATTAATTATATATTTTATTAAGCTTTTATTCCTTTTTTAACTAATGTAATTATATAATCTTAGTATAGTTTAAAAAGTAGACAGATTATAAAGGTAAATAGGTTAGGTAAAGGTGGAGCGTATAAGACTAGCTAAAAGTTTAAATTAAGGTTTTTCCCTTATTAGGGATTTTTCCTATAAATCATAGCTATAAACAATAATATATTATTTATAACCCCAAAAAAATAAAAAGCAAAATTCCCTTTAACACTTCTACATGTCTAGTAAATTCATTTAGCTTAAGCATAGGCTATTAGTATCTGGGATATAGTGTTCCATTAAACTGTTTAATCCGTCCACTAAATACTTAGTTACTGGCGACTAAATATTTATTTTAACTTTTTGTAAAAACAAATCTTAGAGCTAGGGGAGGAATGACTTATTTATATACTTAAATATATAAGAGATATAAGTAGATATAGCCACGACTTTAACATATAGATCTAATTCTGCGTTAGTCTAATATAAAATTTAAGCTACTAAGGTGCCCCCTAATAGTTCTCCTTTTGCTAAATACAATAACTATAGGTCGTCTAGATTAGTATTAAAAATGGGTTTGCACTTTAGTTTCTCAAGCTGAAAATGCCTTAGATTTAAGGAAATAACATTATCTAAATTTAATGCTTTAGTAGCGATAACTAACTGGGGCTGGTTCTCTTGCTACTATTTATATTGTCTTAAGTGCTCTTTAAAAAGACCTCTAATTTAATATAAGCCGTGCTTATTAAGAATTTGGCGTCCGGTCTAAACACTTATATATATTCCCTAAAATACGCCACTTGTAATAGTATTATATTTACTAAAAATACTCTTTTAAAACAGTTATAGCTTAAAACGATATTTACAAACTGTTTTAAAAACATTAGTCGCATTAATTTAGAAGTCTATATTATAGATAGTTACAGAAGCCACATTATCTTTAATAATAAAATAGTTAGGATTAAAGTAATTAGTCTGATAACTGCTAAGATTAAATCCTTTCTTTTGCCTATACTCCTAAAGGCCTTTAAGTTTATTAGTCAACTATAAGTATTTATAAAAAAACCAACCGTCTTGGAAAGATACCTATAAATTACCTCCATCTATCTAAACTTTTATATTCTTCTTTATAATCTTTAGGATGTATTTATATTAAGCTAGTAGTTTAATTTAAATATAGATATAACTTTTCCTTCTAAAGTTATTTAAGTATATTTTAATAAGTTTTTTATAACGACTTAGTCGCTATACGGCTGCTAGGCAGTTTACGAATTAAAAATACATTTAAAGTTAAGTCTTTTAGCCCGCCGGCGCTTTAGATCAATTATTAAGTTATTATCACCCCCTTCGCTCCTCCGTCGTCGCTACGGCGCCGCTGGCTATATAGCCCCTAAAGACACGTCACTAGACGCCAAATACTAGACACTATAACCTCTACTACAACCAGTCTACAGCCATTACGCTGCGGACGACCTATACCACAACTAGTCTACAGCTATTACGCTGCAGACGACCTATACCACAACCTGTCTACGGCTATCGCGCTGTAGACGACCTCTACTATACCTCTACTACAACCTGTCTACGGCCATTACGCTACAGACGACCCCTCTATCACAACCTGTCTACGGCTATTGTGCTGTAGATAACCTCTACTACAACTCTACCACAACTAGTCTATAGCTATTACGCTGCAGACGACCTATACTATAACCTGTCTACGGCCATCGCGCTGCAGACGACCTCTACTACGCCTCTACTACAACCTGTCTACGGCCATTACGCTGTAGACAACCCCTCTACCATAACCTGTCTACGGCTATTATGCTATAGACAACCTCCACCATACCTCTACCATAACTAGTCTATAGCCATCACGCTGCGGACAACCTATACCATAACCAGTCTATAGCCATTACGCTGTGGACGACCTCTACTACGCCTCTACTACAACCTGTCTACGGCCATCACGCTGTAGATAACCCCTCTACTATAACCTGTCTACAGCCATTGTGCTGTAGACGACCTCCACTACACCTCTACCATAACCAGTCTATAGCCATTACGCTGCGGACGACCTATACCACAACTAGTTTACAGCCATTACGCTGCAGACGACCTATACCATAACCTGTCTACGGCTATCGCGCTATAGACGACCTCTACCACGCCTCTACTACAACCTATCTATGGCCATCACGCTATAGATGACCCCTTTACTACAACCTGTCTACGGCTATCGTGCTGCAGACGACCTCTACTATACCTCTACCACAACCAGTCTATAACTATTACGCTGTGGACAACCTCTACCACAACTAGTCTATAGCCATTATACTGCGGACGACCTATACCACAACCAGTCTACAGCCATTACGCTACGCACGATCCCCTAGGTCGCACAATCCCCTAGGTCATACAATCCCCTAGGTCGCACAATTCCTTAGGTCCTACGATCCCCTATAACCCACGATCCCCTAGGTTGCACGATCCCCTAGGTCCTACAATCCCCTATAACCCACGATCCCCTAGGTCGTATGATCCCCTAGGTCGCACGATCCCCTATAACCCACTAATATGATGCCTGCTTAGCTTAACGCTGGATTGTTAAGCAAAGGCGCCTAGATTGTGGTATGATCCCTTACTTAATAAAAAATGTTGTAATGGATTAAATTAGTATACATTCTCACAGCATGTGCCGGAATTGTATTGGCAGAATTTGTTATTTAAGTATTTGCTAAAGGCAAAAAGGCTGGACTTATTACTTTACAAGTTAGTATAAGTAAATATGGGTGGTTTAGTTCTGAACAGCTTTTAGGTACTATCTTCCAAGTCTCTAAGAAATGTAACAGTTGGAATAAGATACTTTTGTACCAACTATACAAATTCTACAAACTGCGAACCGCTTCCTCTTTAAGTTTCCATCCTAGCACTAACCTATTCTGCTGCACTTATTGACTTGGATTACACCTTAGCTAAACTCAGTTATAAGACAATGGCAGGCAGCTTAATAATTGGTTTAGTGCTTGGTATTTTCTTATAGTTTATTCTTGCGGTCTTTCTTACCGCTTTACGATATAGACAGCTTAGAGTTAGTTCACAGAATTTATTTCTTATTGTCTATATAATATACGGAATTTTATTTAGGGTAATATATGCTTTCCCTTCCTATATTGTATATTCTGTATACTTTGCCGCTTACTTAGCTCGGCCTTATATTAGAGTTGAAACTGGGAATATCACTAGATTCTGCTTGGGAGTAGTATCTTCTGCGTTCTATATAGCACTGTTTGCAAGTCTAATGGCGATTTTAAGCAGATATAGAGTAGCTTAATTTCGTTTATGTGTATAAATAAGGAAATATGTCTTATAACTTGTTCTCCGAAAAGCTTGCGATTCCCTACTGCCCTAAATAGATAGCCTCTTAACAGAGGCGCCGACGCTTTGATCTTCGCCCTATAAAGCCCTCTACCTATTAATAGATGTGTCGCTTCTATAATCTATAGCAGCTGAGTTCCTTTTGTTCCAAGATAAGGGACTTAAATTCTTTAATTGAACTATCTGAGAGGGCCAGTAACTAGGTAACATTTGCCATATGCGTAAGGATATAGTAGGGAGTTTTAAAGGGAATTCCAATCTAGATCGATTTAGGCGTCTCTATCTGCCTGGTCGCCTTTTTAGACCTGCTTAGAATCCTAGCTAGTTAATCTTGTATATTGGCTCCTAATCTATGGCAAAGGAGCTGTTAATGCGCTGCTGGAGGCTTAATTGGTATTCTGGCTAAGCCCTTTATAAGCGCTCCGCCTTATACGGGCGGTATAACAACTCTAGTTAATCTGACTTTGTATTTAAGACGCTGAGCAGCCGCTACTTAGCTTAGCTTAGTATCTTTATAAGATAGCATTTATTTAAGCTTTATCTTAGGGGTATTTGTCTGAGCTGTTACAAGAGGTCTATAGATATACACCCTTATTCTACTACTCTTAAGCATACCCCTTTTGCGAAGGATATTCTATTAGTGGGTAGGCATTTATGGATAGAGAAACCGACTTTAGAGATGGTAGGGAAAGTGAATTTAGTGATAAGGATTAAGAAATAGGGGCAGACAGCAATAAAGAGATATTAGTCGATAACGAGGCCAATGCTATTAACTAAATATAGGCGACGATTGAATACGGTGTCCTTAACTGTATAGTTTTAAATCTATAAGTATAAAACATAGATATAAAAGAAGGGTTCTAATAAAAGCTGGCAAAAGGGTTAAACTTAAACAATATTTTACTAGAGTCTCTACCCGCTTAACTTATAGCGAGCTATAAAGCATTTGCGAGGATCTGGGTATTTCCTTAAATAAATTTATTCACTACCTTGAAAGCAATAGTAGAAGACAAATCTATGCTAACGACCTAGTACGCATGCCACCTTAGCAATTATTGGTTGTGTTCAAGACCACGGCACTTATAGATTTATATCTTAAGGATATTAACATTTTATTCTACAGTGCTTTCTTTTTATTTAAATCATTTCTCTGCTTATTGTATATAGCGGTTGTTTATCTATTCTGGTTTAGTAAGGAGGGGTGGTTAGGTTATGTGAGGGGGCTTAGACTTGTGGCTACGCTTATAGGGCTGTTTGTGTGGGAATTTCTTGTTAATTGGATATCTGTGTACCGATTATAAGAATTGAATAAGGACTGTCTATTAAAACGTGGTTTTAAGACCTCTATATATACATAAGGAAAGGTATAGGAAAGAAAAGAGAAGGAGGGTAGGGGGTAGTAATAGAAACGCGAAGTAGGTGACTAAGTTAATAGTAGGTAGCTAAGTCAGGGCAGTAAGGACCTGATTTGGGTCGACATTTCTTCAAGTATATATAAGGGGGCTTTGGGTCATTGCAAAGTTTATAGGGGTCTTTATGTAGGAACTTCTTCGATAAAACTTCTTGCGTTGTTGTTTGCCTTTTCCTTCCCTTTTCTTTAGCTTTAGATCTTTGTTAATAGACTACTAATTGTATAGGCTGGCGCCCTTCCTTTGCGGTACCTGTGCCTCAATTAACTGAGTCCGCAATAACGTTAGAAGAAGTAAGAGCTCTCCGTAAGGACAGTGCTTTTATCAGTATTCAATAATAGTATGAGGCCGTATTGATATTGATATTGAATATAGTACAGTCTTAGTATAGTGTTACCCGGGAATGGGCTGCTTCAAATCGCCCTCCTAGTGTGGGAAAGGCGCTAACAGCTAAAGCAATTTCCGATTCTTAGAGAAGACCCCTCTATGTGGTATAAGTTTATAACTAGACTAACTGTAGAAGGGCTTATACGGGAAATACATCTCAAGATTGCAATTGCGGAAGACTAAAGCTAATCGACTGGAATTCTAAAAGTAGGTAGCATTCTAAGTATTAAAAAGAAAGTAGCTAAATAGAAAGTTACTAATTCTTCAGTTTCCTACCTTTTCCTAAGTTTATCTTTTTAAGTAATTCAGTAAGCGCTTCGACTGGATTTCCTCCCTTTAACCTTTCCATTTCAAGCTTCTTAAGTAATCCAGTCTTGTTATACCAATTCTATTTACTATTTGCATTTTTTGCTATAACAATATCCTCAACACTACCATTTTCGGCTTCTACAGCAATACTCGCAGTATATTCTATATTAGGTCCAAACTTAGCTTCTATTGCGTTCTTAACCCAGAACTTGGCCTTAGGAGGTTTAGGCTTAGTGTTTAAGAGGTTTGTCGTTTCTTTGTCAATACTTGTCTCCTTAGGCTTGTCTTCGCTATCCACCTTTTTACCATCCTCTTTATCTTTATTACTAGATCCCACTTCATCGTCTTTATTACCTACTTCATCAGCTACATTACCCACTTTATTAGCTACTTTATCCACTTTATTAGCTACATCATCCACTTTATCACCAACATTATCCACTCCATCACTAATATTACCCACTTTATTACCTATATCACCCACTACATTACCCACTTCATTACTAGATACCACTTTATTACCGGATGCCACTTTATTACTAACTTTATCATTACCGGATTTTATCTTATAACTAGGCTCTAGCTTCCACTAAACGTTCTTATCTTTGTCTTCCTTAGGGCATTCCTTGCAATCTTTATCTTTACACTCTAGGCACTAGGTATATTTACTGCAACCAGCTCTATAAATCACATGTCCTAGCTTGTAATATTTCGAACCACAGTGGCCGTATATTTGGGCGGAAGATGGTAAACCACTAGGATACTTGCCACTAGACAATATCATCTTTTTAGGGATGCTATTGGTTGCATTATACGTCTCTACACTTTTAAAAATCATTGTCTTACTCTTATCTGTTGTTTCTTATAAAGCTTAAGTTCAGTTACTTAATCCTAGAAGTAACTAAAGTAAAGCATAGCTATTAATAGTCCCCACTAGATTTATTACACGACCAGCATGCCCCAGTTCTAGTGTAGAAGCGTTAACAAATTTATTAAAAGCTCTCTTATGCCAAAGTATCTTGGTATAATCTTTGTCTATAACTTTCCAGAATATGTCTAGGCGCTCCCTTCTTATTAGCCCTCTATTGGTAAAGCGGTCTACTAGATTGTTTTGCATTTTAAGCTTTTCCATCTTAAAAGGCATAGCTTTTAAAGGTAGATATTTCAGTATTAATATTTAGATATCTTTTACTAAGGTATAAATTATATATAAATAAACTAAAAAGCATGTAATAAAAAGTATAGAAAGTAAATAAAAGAAGGGTCTAGTAAAGGGAGGGGGCTATAAAGAAAAGGGACAGCAGTTTTATAATAGTTAGCCCTAAGTTAATTTACGCCAAAAAAGATTTTTATTATTTTTAGGCTCCCCCCATTTCCAGGATCAATCCCCTAATAAAAAATTAAAATAACAAATAAGCCTTTATAATCTGTTCGACTATCTTCCTAACTTATTATAGCTAATCTACAAGATTTAGTAACTAAACTTCTTTATTTTATCCTGGCAGACTGGTCCTTTTAGCAAAGCTAAATAGGACATATTTTATTAGTTAATGTTAACCTAGATTAAGTATGTCAAGTACTTAAAACAATTTAAAATACGCCATATTGATTCTATAAAACTTATAGAAATAGAACTAATATACAATCCCAAGATGCTTTCTAAGCGATTTACACGCTTTTAACCTCCTAGTCTAGTCCAGTCCAAGTAGATTACTGCAGCGGATTAATAGTTATAATAAGTATGCCATCTTTAGCTAAAGGATGTGGCAGCCTTTTTCTGGACTTAAGAAGTGTATATGTTTTTATAACTAACTACCACTACTATATTAGATATTACCTTATAACTCACTACCCTATCTCTTGCTATTGCATATCTTACTACTTATTTCTATTACCTATTTATTACCTATTACTGACTAGGTGGCAATATTGACCTAATAGCCAATTAGGTAATAGTTACAAATCGTCATTGGCATCGCCGTTAACCTTTACCATATATTTCGTATATATAGTCTACCTAATTTCTATAGATTTGCAATTAAGTCGCTTATTTAATTCTCCTATACTACAAAGCTTACAGTTTTTAAGTCGTTGGGAGGACACATAGTGTCAGATAATCTATATTCTCTAAAGGCGTGGGTCACGTGTACGGGTCACGTGTACGGGTCACGTGCACGGGTCACGTGCACGAAGACACGTTACTGAAGACACGTCAGATCAAGGTTAAAAAGACACAATTAAGACAATCCTCAAGATCATCAATTAATTAACCCATTTTATCAATAAACTTATCTATTTAAACTTTATGACAGTTATAAGCCTGGCTTGCCAACTTAAGAAGCTATTCAGCTATTACTTAGTCATTTAAAGAAATTCTACCTTATTGTTAAACTCTGACACCTTATCAACCTCATTGTTAAGACACAGACTCTAACAGAAATCCTACCTTAATCATCACAGGATGAGATTCCACGAGATTCCACAAGATTCTATAAGATTCTACCTCATTGTTAAAGGACAATCTTGACAACAAGGACAATCCTAATAATAGGACGATCCTGACGACAAAATACCATCTCAATCCCTCCATCTGCCTATTAGTTAAAATGACTCCACCGACATTGAGTTTGTCTACCACAATTATCCTTAATAAGCTATAAGACTGGGAGCAATAGATCTGGCAACTACAAGCCCTTATAGATTAGCAAATTTGGGCCCATATTGACCTAGCCACAGAAGCACCTTAAGAAGGTCTACTTGAAAAACCACCTCTTCTAAAGGTTATAGATTTCAATGAGAATGCAACCTTGTATATATAGCTCTTAATAAATTAACAGAGAGTGTATAAGAACAGCAGACGATACTATAACTAAGATATAAAGTACTTCCTAAAACAGGAAGAGCATCTGCAATAGATATATACCCAGATCACGTCCACAGTATTAATTTAGAAGAAGCTATTGCTTAACCCTTCCCTTATAGTTAAGGAATGACTAATTTAGCTAAAGGAGAATACAGAACCTACCTTATTGTTTATTAGGAAAAAGGTACAACACTAGTACACAGAAGCCCTTAAGGGGCTCAAACACTTATTAAAATTAAATTAGTGGTTAGATTAATGGGAATATATAATAGTACTAGGAGAGAAGTATAAGATCCCTTAAATATCCAATGGAATCTGGCTTTAAGATTTAGCAGAAGTTATTTAACCATTTAGCGACGCCTACTATGTAAAGTACACTACTGAGTTAAATAACCCTTAGAAGTTAAGATCTTTTAAATACTATAGAGTAGCAAAGGAGCTGCAAGAAGGACTTAAAATACCCTTAAAGAAAGCCAATACTACTATAAGAGGGAGTACCTTTAATGCAGACTTTATAGAGCAAGCTATAATAAATTACTCTAATACTACTAAAGGTTTAGGGAAAGGAACCTTAGCATATACTAGACGCTTAAAGAGAGCCGGGTTACTAGTAGATAAGGAGATGTCCTATAAAAAGCTAATACCTGTGTGCTTGGTGTGCAAGAAATAAGGACATTCCCTTTAAGACTGTTGGTATTTATTTAAAGACAAGAGACCTAAAGGAGTTATAATTGGAGATGCTTACATTAATAGGGTACTAAAGAAGGTAGAAAAGAATAAGAATCTTACTAACTAAGTTATAAAGATTATACTTAAAAAATAAGAAGATAAGGCTTGATAATAAAAGGATAAGAAGAGTTATAAGATAGTTAAGATTAAGGGAGAAGCTAATGTAATATTCCTAGAATTAAATCACACCGGTTAACTCTATCTACTAAAGCTATTAACTATTCTTGATTTAGGAACTACTCTCCATATCTTTAATAACCTCTCTTGTTTTTATAATTTTAGGAAAGCTCTAAGACACAAATATGTTACTGCTGGCAGCTTAGAAGTGCCTATACTAGGCTATGGTGATGTTACTATCTAAGTTATAAAACTAGACAAGAGCAAGGGAACCCTATGTCTTAAGGACATTGCCTTTTATATGGACTTTAATATAAATCTAGTGTTGTTCTGTCTGCTTTAAAAATAAGGGTTCTACTGGGACAATAAAGGAGATAACAATTTTCTAGTTTGGAAGGATAATACGATCCTATATTAAATAGAAGAATGTCACGGATAATAAACTATTAATTATGTTTAACTAGGAAGTCTATTAGCGTTTAATATAAGCTAACTACTATACCGCCAATAAAAGCGCAGAGTATTGTTAAGAGACGCTTGTCCAGACTTAAAAGGTGATATATATCTATGGCACCTGCGTCTAGGTTATTTAGGACCTATAAGCCTTTATTATCTAGGTCTTAATGCCTTAAAAGTCAAGCTTTAAGGCCCAAAGATGATGGAATGTTAACATTGCAGTCTTACTAAAATTAAGCGTTAGGTCTTAAGAAGGTTCTTAGAATAGAATATTAATAAACCTTATTTTAACCTTTATGTTAACTGGACTAACCTTAAAAAAACGCATGCCGGATTTGTATAAGTTATGCTTATTTATAACACCTTCTTAGGAAAAACCTTCCTGTATTTTATAACAACATATAGCAAGGAGAAGGAGACATTATAAGTGCTTAAAAATTTTATCTAATAGATTTGTCTAAGGTATAACCTTAAAGTTAATACTATTAGATTAAACAATGAGCTAGGGAGAAGGAGAACCCTTAAATGGCTATAGACTTAAGGGATTATATTTAAGCCTTTGGCACTATATACCTAAGCTTAAAACAGTACCGCTAAATGCTTAGGGGGTGTAATTATTAAGAGATTACAAGCAATAAGAATTGCTGCTAATTTACTGTATAATCTATGGAATAAGATTATTAACTATGCAGTCTACCTTTAAGATTAAACGCTACAAGAAAGCAATGGATGGAAATTACTATATAAGAGGTTCTATACCTTCTTAGCTAATAGGTTAAGAAAGCCGCAACTAGTGTACCTAAAAGCCTATGGCTGTAGGGCGTACATAATAATGTTGGACGCCTAACTAAAGAAGAAAAGGCTGAGCAAGCTAGATCTGTAAGCCTATATCGGCTACCTTATTAGCTATAACTTTACCAATATTTATAGGATCTGGATCCCATATAAAGGTATTATTATCTCTACTAGGGATATTATCTTTGATAAAAAGACATTTTTTGATGGCAAGCAAATAGACATCTTAAAGGACCTATATGCTGAACTAGATATACTGATTAAGAAAATTTAACTCCCTAATACCCTAACCAAGAATAAGGTCCTTTTAGAAGATAATAAAGAAGTATTTAAACTATTAATTTAAGAGGAAGATAATGATGTTGATAAGCTAGTTTAAACCTTTAATAAGTTAGCAGATCTTAAGCTTATAAGAGCTCTTAAAGATATATACTATACACTACCTCTAATAGAAGAAGATAAAGAATCTCTATGTGCCTTTTATATTAAGTATCCTATAAAGTTAGATGTATAAGGTACTAATTAGGACATTATTAGCTAAGTAGGAAATAGGTTTTACACTTAGGGGGTGTTTAATAACTTGGTTAAAGACTTGTTTAAGGAAGCCTGCAATAATAGGTTTAAAGACTTTGTTACTAAAAGGATTATGTCAGCCTATCAAGGCGGCTTCTTAGTAGGAAGAAAGTTTAACCTTAATAGTTAACTTAATAACAGTAAGCTAAAATTAGGTAGAATATGTGATGTTAGATTACATAGGAAGAACTTACCTCTACCACCTTAGTTAATCTGTGACCTTAATACGCACCCTCTTTAAGATTAGTTCTAAAAAGCTTAATAAGCTTACCTCTAATCCTATTATTAAATAAGGTTATTTTAAGAAATAGATAGGAAGCATATAAAGGGATAGCAGGTCCTTAGCTTAATATGGATATTTATCTATAAGACTAACAAGTATAGATTCCTTTAGAAATGTAAGGCACGCTTAATAGTATACAGAAATTAATAGGCTCTAGGAGACCTACTATATTAGCGAGCACGACCTTTAGAACCCTAATAGCAATTACTGCAAAATTTGACCTAGAGACAACACAGATAGATGCAGTTAATGTGTTTGTTTATTGTGATCTTAATAAGGTTGTCTATATAAAGCTACTGCTAGGGTTTAATAAAGGAAAGATAGATAAAGTACTACACTTAAGAAAAGCCCTGTATGGACTATGACAATCACCACTGTTATGGCAGAAGAATCTCACGAGCTTATTAAATAAATTAGGTTTTAAAGAAGTACCTTAGGAGCCATGTGTTATGCTAAAAAGTGGAATAGTTATCTTCTTCTATGTTAACAATATTGTCTTCTACTACTAAAAGATAGATAAGAAGAAAGCTTAAGTAGTAATTAAGGAGCTAAGTAAGGAATACTAAATAAGTACCCTTAGCGAGCTAAAATGGTTCCTAAGAATCTATATACTATGTAATTATAGCTAGGGGCTCCTGTGGCTATCCCAGGAAGCCTATATTAAGAAGATAGCTAACCAGTATAAAATAGATCTTAAAGGGCGTCTTCTAAATACTCCTATAGCAGAATCAGAACTCCTTTCTACTAATTACTATATAATCTATCTAACGCGTCCATCCCCTAATATAGACCTATTAGTCCGTCCTATATCCCTACTAGCCTCTATAATGCTATATTAGAGAAAATTGGGTTTAGTACTCTATGCAGCCACTATAACACGTCTGGATATTGCCTTTGCAGTATTACAGCTAGTAAGGTTTAATTAGAACTTAAGCTAAGAGTATTATTAAGCAGCAGATAGAGTTATCTAGTACCTATATAGCATAAGAAGCAGAGTAATCTGCTATAGAGGAGATAAGGAAGGAATGAATAGTAAAGGGAGAGATAAAGGAATATATAACAAAGGACAAGACAACAGAAGAGATAGTGTACAATTATTTATCTATACTAGTGACGCATTATTTACAGACAACTCTATTAATGGAAAGAGCTTGTAAGGATATATTATAAAGCTATTTAGGGGGCTAATTGCCTGGAGAGCAAATAAGCAGGATATGGTTACAACATTAAGCATAGAAGCTGAGTTATTAGCCCTATTATAGACAGCAAAGGAAGCTATTTTTATTAGTAGGCTGTTTAAAGTAATAACGTTACGCCTAAATAAGCCCTTAATTATTAAATGTGATAACACCTAGATGCTTTAACTAATTATAGAAGACACAGTAAAGCTGATTACAAAGCTCTAACATATTAACATCTATTAACACTGGCTATATCAGGAATATATAATAAGATAAGTATGATTTTAATAGATAGTAATAAAGGAGATAATTGCTAATAGACTTATAAAGGCCCTACCCAAGCAGAGGTTTTAAAGCTTTGTTAATATAATTGGGATAGTGGATATTAAGGAGCGGCTGGATAAGAAGAAGCAACTAGAGGACCTAAGGGACAGTATTAGAGCAAGACGGAAGGATTTAGATAAGATTATGGTTTAATTAACTTATTAACGGACACGAGAAGGTGGTTAGCTTTGACCTTAAAGAGCTCGAAGCTAAGGGGGTGTGTTAGATAATCTGTATTCTCTAAAGGCGTGGGTCACGTGCACGGGTCACGTGCACGAAGACACGTCACTAAAGACACGTTAGATTAAGGTCAAAAAGACACAATCAAGACGATCCTCAAGATCATCAATCAATCAACCCATTTCATCAATGAACTCATCTATTTGAACTTTGTGACACATGGATGATATAGTAGAAGAGATTGGAAGATATTTTCGTAAGGCCGACGTGTTGAACTAGAAGTTTAGGTAAGGGAAACTCGTATAAAGATTAATCTATAAAGAAACGGAGACTATATATACATAAGGTAGTACCCCCTTAAAAAAAAGGGGGGGGGGGTAATAGGTAATTGAGATAAGTACTAGGTAACTAAATTAGGTAATAGGCAACTAAGACAACCCATCTTAGGTCAACACGACGTTACGTTTGATTTTAGTGTCAATGTAGATAGTTTGTGATTTCTTTTAATTTGAGGTGTTGTTTGGACGATCTAAACTGATATTCTTAGGGCATACAGCACTTTGCATTAAGATTTGTGAGTGGAATGGCACTACCTACGATGCCCTCCTAGGAATTTGTGCTGTTGTAAAAAGAGTAAAATTTGCCCTAAGGAGAATTATTAGGCTTTATACAGGTTATAGCAATATACCTCTAAAACCTTCTCCCCCTATAACCTTCTACACCCAAAACAGTATTAATAAACAACTTATTAAGGCCCAAAAAACGAATAATTAGAAAGGGTAGGTAGGCAATGATAAAGAATAAACGGAATATTGGTTTAATATTGTGTGACAAGTCTTATACGTTTATATTTTGAAAACCTGTATCCTCTAACCATTATGGTAGGACTCCTCGCTTGAATTCCTTACTTGCTAGTATAGATGCAAAGGTATTAATCTTATCCATGGCATCTACGAGATATTTAGATGTATTATTAAAATTAATATGATTATATTTATATAACGCAATAGACCCACCTGGCTTAAGTACTTGGTAAAACTCTTATAAAGCTTGCTTAGGATCTATTGCATATATAAGTGTCTCTATAGTATAAACTCTATTGACTGAATTGTTATAAAGCCCGTCTAGAGAGTAGTAGTCTATTTTTTGGGTAGATATTTGCTGTTTAAGGTTTGCTGCCTTAATGTTCTTATTTGCCTTAACAAGGTAATGGTTAACAACATCAATCCCAAAAACGCGCAACCCTTTTGTTGCCATGCGTATTGCAATATATCCTACTTTACAACCCGCATTTAGTACAGTAGCCCCGGCGCTAAGATCTAGAGACTTAAATAAATAATCTTCTATCTTTCTAAGGGCATAAGTAATTGGAAATGGCTATTTCGTTCCTTCTGGATAGTAACTATAATAATGTGTTCTGCCCAGCATAAGTCTATAACCTATTTGAGATTTAAGAGAATGGTAGTAGCTTTATAGGATATCCTCTATAATAATGGGACTAGAATAGAGGAGACACCAAAGTATAATATAAATTGGTAGTTCCCACGCTCCTAATGTTAGAAGAAATCCCTATGTTTTGGAGGCCATTATATATAAGGGTTTAGTAAAATAAGGGGATTATTAAAAAGGGGGAGGACAACTTTGCATAACTATAGTAAATTTCGGCTAGGTCTTTTTTAGGCTGCTGTTTTAGTAATAATATTTCTAGAGTATATAAGGTGTAGTTATACCAATAAACTTTAATTATAAAAGTTGAAGTAATGTCCGTCTTAGGTGGCGCAAAACCCACTATACCGCAAAATATAAGGGGTACATTGACTTTAAACAACTTAGGCTCTGTGTATATATTGATATATCCTATAATTCTATATAAGTCGTGTGCTATGGCTACTTTAGAGCCCTCGGAACCCTTCCTATGGAAAAAAATTATTTATATTATCGCCTTCGCGCCTAATTTGCAGAGAGCCTCCTTTTATAGCGTAATAATGTCCCTTCCCTATAGCACCACTGTTAAGCTCTTACTACGCTATAATACTTATATGGTTTTATCTGAGCCTTAGAGACTTACTATGATGCTAGGAAGTTATTATTAGCCTTATATCTGTTATGGCGCGCAAAATTATACAAGGTCGCTACCCTGGTTGGTACTTCTAATTAAAGTACTTACTAATTCTAGCTAGTGTAAAACGACTACATCGGGAAAATATTCGCAGGATGAGATTTAAGTAGACTTTGATTTTCGCGTTTCGCGTAATTAATATACAATTTAACTAACTTAACACGCAATTAACTAACTTAACACGCAATTAACTAACTTAACACGCAATTAACTAACTTAACACGCAATTTAACTAACTTAACACGCAATTAACTAACTTAATACGCAATTTAACTAACTTAATATGCAATTGACTAACTTAACACGTAATTTAACTAACTTAACACGCAATTGACCAACTTGACACGCAATTTAACTAACTTAACATGCAATTAACCAACTTAACACACAATTTAACTAACTTAATATGCAATTGACTAACTTAACACGCAATTTAACTAACTTAATATATAATTAACTAACTTAACAACTTTAAAAGCTAACTATATATTTCTTAATACGCAATTAACCTACTTAGCAACTTTAAAAGGTAACTATATATTTCTTAACATGCAATTAAGGTAAAGTTATATGCTATATATTTAACTATTATATATTATCTAATATAATCTTATACAATCTTATATAGTTTTATTACTTGGAGGCTCTGCACAAGGCTCTGCGCGAGGCTCTACACGAAGCTCTACACGAAGCTCTACACGAAGCTCTACACGAAGCTCTACACGAAGCTCTACACGAAGCTCTGCGTACAGAGGCTCTGCACGAAGCTCTGCGCATAGAGGCTCTGCACGA
>Ga0307507_10004094_pt1 | contig 26619 bp, 8 predicted proteins | sample 7_EM_MG_FD_207223 | JGI IMG/M metagenome (GOLD analysis project Ga0307507, IMG submission 207223) | Populus trichocarpa ectomycorrhiza microbial communities from riparian zone in the Pacific Northwest, United States - 7_EM | ecosystem: Host-associated > Plants > Roots > Unclassified | place...
GAGAAGGAACCAACAACCCCAAAGTAGGGAAGATATATTAGGAAAACAGGTGGAGAAAGCAGAAGAAGAATAGTGCGGCGCTAGGGCCCAGGCCTATATAGAGGAGGAAGGGAGACGCGCAAGAGGCCAGCAAAGACAACAGCAAGGGAGAGAAAGGAGCCAAAGTAGAGCACAAAAGAGTACTGGAAAACCATCTACCGCAACACAATACTGGTTGGACCGACGCTGGAGAGACGAATGGGAGTCGAAGGTACAGAGGCAGGCTCAGGCAAGGGGAACCCAAGCCGTAGCATGGGCAACGCCATGGGAGGTAAATACCCAAGGGCTCCAAGAGGGCCTAACAAAGGCAGAAAATACAATGGCAACACTCTTAAGGACAGGAATAATAGGACTAAAAGATTGGCTTCACTGGGTGGGTGTCCCAGTGGGTAGCCCAAGGTGCGAATGTGGCTGGCCAAGACAGACACCAAAACACGTAATACTGTTATGCCCCTTACGCACCGGCCGAGAAGCAATGCTCTCAGCAGCTGGCACAGAAAACTATAATACACTGCTCTCAACACAGAAAGGCCTCAAGGCGGCTACCCGGTGGCTCATTGGCTAAAATGTGCTAGACCAGTTCTGGGTTGCAAAGGAAATAGCAATAGAAGGCAAAGGGGCGAGTAACAGGCGCCCCCTAATAACTCTACAGGAGTAGAGTACAGTGTGTGATACTAGCGCGTCCATAGGTTTGTTACGGCAGCAGTGGTTCCTAAGGAGGTCAAAAAGTAAGGTAGTAGAGCACCACTGGTGACTTATAGGCGACTCGCAAGCGAGCCCCAAAAGGCGGGGAGACGGATTACGGGGTTTTCTCAAATAGAGTTTTCTCCCCACATGTATATAAGGAGTAGTCCGCGTGGGCCCAACAGGGATCCGAATCGGACGTTAAGCAATGAATAATAATAATTAAGTAATAAGTTATAATTGAGGCAATACTAGTAGGACCAATTAGTTACAAATGGTCTATATATTTTTGGGCCCAATAAGCGCATATAGTCCGCTTAAGTGCATTAGCCTTCCTAGCATTTTGCTACTTTATTCTATTTAGAGTAGGATACCTCTTACTAGGGAAGCAGAAACTCTTCTTTAATTATTCCCACTAGCTTAAGTAACAACTTGTTAATACGAACCTTAGGTCCTTAGCTAAACCGATAATAAAGTTATAAAGTAAGAATTGCGGAAGATCCTTTAGCGTAGGCCTTAAGATACGCTCCAAGTTTGGTAATACTAACGGGAAATGCCCATGCAGTTTAAAAATAGGTCATTTTTGGGTTTAGTTAATAGGGTAATATTTATACAGATCCCCAGAGACCGCTTAATTTAAAGCCTAGCTACCTACATCCTGCTCTAGCAATCTTAACGCCACTAGAACCGTTAGTGCAGGTTCTATTATAGTATAGGGTAAACTATTTTAGTCCTACCAGAAGGTTAAAGTGTTGGTTAGCGTATAGAAACGCTAAGGTTGTACTAACCATAACTAGGGAATACTCCGAGTTCTAAAATACAGAGCTGTTGGCGATAATTATGTTATCTTCTCTTGTCATTAAATTGAGCTAACTACTATATTTATAGTTAACTATTAACCTGGCGTTTTATGGTGGACACTAATTAGGTTCTTAAATGTTAGCTATATACAGCGTATCAAAATCTAGATTTGGCCGCGTAATATACCCTATTATAGGCTTAAGTTCGTGCAAGTAAACCTACCGTGCTACTATGGTTTTCTGATAACCGAACGTTTATGGTAGGTTGTTCTTTTTAATAATAGGTTCTCACTATACGGCGCGGTTAAGAAGTATATAATGCGTTAAATGTGACATGTTCTATAGTCTAGAAATAAATTTTAAAGCTAGCAGCATACTAATAAATGGACCGCTATAATTAGCTAGGAGTGGAATAACGAAAAAGATATACAACACTAAACATAGCGCGAAGCTCTATTATTAACTAAGAGTTTAGCAAAATTAAAAGGGCTGCTAAAGACCTCCTAGTACATTAAAGATATATAGCTTTAGCCACATCTAACCAGATTTAGGAATAGGTAAAGGTATTCTATACCAACAATCTTCCTTATATTTGCGAAAATGAGGATATTCTAATTAATGTAGGGGTTAAATGGGACAAGGTTTGGAAGGGCCTAGAGAATATTTCTATATATTTTAATAAATACATGGAAAATTCTAAGCCGCGTAAAAGATGTGGTAAAAGAATATTAGGTTTAGCGTCTACCCGTCTAGGTATTTAGAGGGTTTAATATCTAGACTTAATTAAACTTTTTACTGGCGACTGCAACTAACTCACTATTAAGGAGTTGTAAAACCTTTCTTATACCTTTTACTCTATTCTTATAGAGGAGGTTTATAAGGACGGATTTATCCGGATTAAAGTGCCTATAGAACTATTTAACTTTAGCAAAGCGCACAAAAGATTCCTATCAGTGATTTTTAAAAGCACTATGTTTTAGCTTCACTATAACAACCTCTTAAAAAAGTCTCTAAACTCTTTGGTCTATTAGGTAGGCCGAGGCAGGCCCTATAAGAATCCTCTTATACCAGATATAAAGGCGCCTACTCTATATAAAGATCTACCTTTGTTACTAACCGCGTAGTCTTAAGGAGATTGGCTAACTAAATTAATTAGAGGATTGCCTATTAATATAGACTACTATATACTTAACGCAAAAGACCCAGAGACGCGAGCCTCGATTGGCTTACCTCTAACACCACTTTAATACAATAACCGCTTAATGCAAACGGCCCAGAAGTTGGAAGGCATACACTATCCCTATATATATATAAGTCGAACAATATCGCCGTTTAGTATATATATTAAAGATACTGGTCTTAGCTCTATTAATCTCCTCCATACTAGCTCCCTAAAAGTATAGATTATTATACCCCTATATTATTCCTGTCTCCTTAAATCTAAGCTAAGAGAAACCTTTTATAGTATTAAGTCTTGTACTTAATTTATCCGCCATTTAGCTTCTCTTATTACTCTATTATAATTGCTAAAATAGAGTATTGATTTTACCATTATCCATCAGAAACCTAGGTAGGTTATTAAAGTTTTAGGAGATATATACCATTTTGGGCTAAACCTAGGTCCTAATTACGCCAAGGCTATTAACTTAATACTAAAAGGCGACTAGTAAGCTCCTGTCGGTTACTAATTCTGCTCAGAGAAATATATAGGGGATATATATATTAACGCACAATATTTGTCTATCTTGCCCAGCAATTCAAACTGGGAATTTTCTCCACTGTTTAAAGACAATACGAGGTCCGGATATGATTAAGTAGCTATAGATAGACGTAAGAGTAATATAAATATAGAATTTAATGATTAGCTTTTAGAAACGCCTAACTTAGCTAAATTAACCGACTCAGATGCTCTTAAGTGTGAGTTAAGAAAAGCACTTAAATTAGAAGATTATAAAACTCCCTCTAAAGTAGCTTCGTCTACCAGTGTTCCTAGTATGCAATCTATTAATATAGATACTCTCTAAGGGTTCTCTGAGCTTTCTCCATTGTTTAAAGAATAATCTTTTACCTCTTCCACCTATGGGTTAGATGTTGAATCTATAATAGACCTCTATCTTATGGATACACCGATGCCAAACTTTATTTTAGACGGCGGTTCCGAGTACCCCTTACTAAGATCCTTAAGCGTACCACTACTAGATAGTTCTGAAGAACTACTAACTCTGGGTAATAACACTATTATAGATGCATGTACCCTAATATTAACGGTTATGTCTATAGACTTTGTAAATACCCACTACCAGACCCTAAGGTCCAAATATTGCGTTAAGTAAGCGTTAGGGCTATTTTTAGGAGATAGGGAAAGTATGCTTAAAGTAGGCCTTTATAGATCCTAGGTACTAGGAAGAAAGAGAAAATATATAATAGATAAGGGCTCTTCTCTAAATATATATATAGTCTTATCGATCTCAATTACTAGTGACCTTTGGATATGCTATCTTTAGGCCTCTATAGTAGCCGTGGGCTACGAAGAGCGTTAAACACTATGCATTTTAGAAATGTGGGATAATCATCCAAAAGATCAAGCAGCTAGATGTGTGCTTTAGACAATTTAACTTACATATAAGATTAGGAAGCTAGCAATTCTTAGATATCTTAGAGATGCTATACATTATATAGAGTCACAGGCACCTATAAAAGATATAGTAAAGAGTATAGACGGCATCATGGAGTCGTATCTTGCAGCAGAAAATTTTAAGCGTAATATTAGTTTGAATTCCTTATATAAGTACAGGTCTGCTCTTTATTAATGCTTTCAGAGCTTTTCCAAGGAAGTTAAAGCAGTGAAAAACTAACGGGCCAAGTCCTAGGGTAAGATTGGGAAAAAAGCAACCACTATAGTCTATAACACGGTTGTCCCTTACCTAGAAAAGCTTTACCTATATAACGACTATAAGAAATTAAAAGCTGAGCTAAAGAAAACTATAAAAGCTAAGCTAAAGAAAACTATTACTAAAGGATGTGCACTTCATTATGCCCTCCTATACCTTGATTTAAGTTTACTTCTACTATTCCTAGGCCACCCTTTAACTCCGCTTTTGCTTGACCTAAATTTGAATAATCTACTAGACCCGATCCTATACTTATTATATAGATTTGAGAGACATTAGTCAGTAATCCGCTCTACTATAGGGTATAGAAATTGCTAACTGTACCAGTTTATTCTAGCTTAGTTACCCTAATATAGGTTATAGGGAGATTTAGGAATATCTTAGAAAAAACCTAATTAAAATGTTACTTAAGTTGGAAAAACTTAATCTAACTAAAGTCCTTAACGTCTTAAATGGCTCACCTGTGGCTTCTACTAAGGTTGATGCTGATATTACAAGCAAAATAAGGTTGATGAGTTGCTTAGATAAGGAAATTATAACAGTATAGCAGAAAAGGGGAATCCAGCGCTTATTTTAATGTAACTAGAGAAATTCTTACTACTATACTAAAATATTCTTTCTATTCTCTACCCTCTTGTATAAATTCCATAATACGGTATATACTGTGTTTGATATATCCCAATATAGGTCACAAAAAGATTTGGGTATATCTCAGATTATACTTAATTAAAATTTCACCTAAGTTAAAAGAACTTAATTTAACTAAAGTTCTTAAAGTTTTTAATGGCTTATTGGTGGCTTCTACTAAGGCCAATATTAATATAACAGGTAAAATAGGGCTAATAAGTTGCTTAGATAAGGATATTGCGATCACGTAGCAGAAAAGGGAGATATAGAGCTTGTTAAGTAGTATATATTTCGCACGTTATTGTACACGGTATTATTGTCTATCTATATATATGTGGCCGTAGGTGAACGATTTTATGTTCCACGTGCTATAGTAAGTAAAGTAAGAAGATTGCCTAGCGCCTAATCTATAGGCCAGTGCGCATGAATTAAAGAAAGCAGTTTATCTAGAGCTAGATTTCTAATATTATTACTTATTCTAGTAATTGCGTTCTAGAGGAGAACTAAAAATGGATCAGCTTGTCTAGGGTTGTATATAGTAATTGCATTAAAAAGTCCTTGAGTAACTACATCACCTGCTAGTAGTGCTGCGGGTACAGGTATAAATGCGGGTATAGGTATAAATATAGGTATAAGTGTAGGCGCAGGTGTAGGTGTAGGCGTAGGCGCAGGCATAGGTACAAATATAGGTGCGGGTACTTAATTAAAGTAGCCTCTAGTTAGATTTTAATAACCTCTAGCTAGATTTAGATAACCTTTAGCTAGATTTAGATAACCTCTGGTTAGATTTAGATAACCTCTAGCTGGATTTAGATAACCTCTAGCTAGATTTAAATAACCTCTAGCTAAATTAAAGTATCCCCCAGTTAGATTTTAATAGGCTGGATTTTAATAACCTCTAGCTGGATTTAGATAACCTCTAGCTAGATTTAGATAACCTCTAGCTAGATTTAGATAACCTTTAGCTAGATTTAGATAACCTCTAGCTAGATTTAAATAACCTCTAGCTAGATTTAGATAACCTTTAGCTAGATTCAGATAACCTTTAGCTAGATTTAGATAACCTCTAGCTGGATTAAAGTATCCCCTAGCTAGATTAAAGTATCCCCCAGCTAGATTTTAATAGGCTGGATTTTAATAACCTCTAGCTAGATTAAAGTATCCCCTAGCAGGACTAGGGAAGCCCTAAGCTGGAGAGATATTTACCCGGCGTATATTCTATCTAGAATGGGCTTGTCGTCTATCCAGGGGCCAATTAGATAGTATACTCTGTCCACTATTATAACATATACTTATAACTTGTTGGCGAGCTACTATATCTAAACAGAGCAGTGCATTTGCGTAGTTACTAAATATAAAGAATTTATACTCTTCTCTATTCCCTATTTCGACCTATATCCAGGTAGCCCTTCTAAATATAATATTAGGGCGTCTTTTTAGAAACCCAACTCCTTAGACTACTAGATTTTCCCCACTACGTTATATCTCTCTTAGGGTTTTTATGTTTCCAATATTTATATATATTGTTCGCTATGCTACGCGGGCCTATTTAATAAAGTTTTGTGCAATATTAAGTCCTCCTAATATTATATCTATAGGAACAATATTAAAAATCAGCGTCCCTTATTATCGTCCGTTATTCTTAAAGAATAAATAATATAAGTCATTATTACTTCTTATTTATACTAAGATTAACTCTCTCTAAATATTTTGGTCCTATGCAAAAAAGTGATTATTATGTACTCTCTATATTGCCTCAGCTTCTTAGGGAGGTCCCATCTCTAGAGGAGTAGGAGGTACCTATTCTAGGGGTACGCTATAATTAAGTAGAAGCTATTAATGGGGTAGAGGCTGTTAATAGGGTAGAGGCTATTAGTGGGGTGGAGGCTATTAGTAGGGTGGAGGCTGTTAAGGAAGTAGAGGAGGCGGAGGCTGTTAAGGAAGTAGAGGAGGTAGAGGCTATTAAGGAGGTAGAGGCTATTAAGGAGGTAGAGGCTGTTAAAGAAGTAGAGGCTGTTAAGGAGGCGGAGATATATCTAGTGTTACTAAATTAATTACTATTAGACTCCTCCAGTACTAATATATAAGTGTAATTGGGATAGGGTGCCTAGATATTAACTAAGATATTTTACCTTCCTAGCGACTTGCATTATCGAAAAAGTTATTATAGATTAAGTTTTTGCGGTTTTAAAATAGATTATATAGATTTTAAGTAGAAAGAGATAGAGAACCTAATTATTAGAGCCTATTTAATACCGCTTATAAGATAGGGGTTAGAATATTTATATTACTATTTTAAATAAGTAATTATAGGTATATTTAAAGTTCTTTATAAATTATATTAGGAGTTAGGTAACTTATAATGGCGCCTAGTAGCCATTTTTGGTATATAGGCTAGAAATCACTATCCTTATCTATAATAAGCCTATATACTAGACAAAGTATATTAGCTCCCTACTAAATTGCTATAGCGCCTAGTTAAACAAAACACTCCCTATAAAATTTGTGCTTATAGAGGCTAGTTTTAGATGCAGGTTCTAGGTTATCTATAAGTGCATATTAGTATATAACGCACTGTAGTTCTTAAGGTGGCCCCTAAGGAAGCTACTAAAGTGGCTGTTAATATGGCTGTTAAAGTGGCTGTTAAAGCGGTTGCTAATGTGACCCCTAAGGAGGCTGCTAAGGTGGCTGCTAAGGTAGCTGCTAAGGTGGCTGCTAAGGTGGCTGCTAAGGTGGCTGCTAAGGTGGCTGCTAAGGTGGCTACTGAGGTGGCTGCTGAGGTGGCTGCTGAGGTGGCTGCTGAGGTGGCTGCTAAGGTGGCTGCTAAGGTGGCTGCTAAAGTGGCTGCTAAAGCGGTTGCTGAGGTGGCTGCTGAAGTGGCTGTTAAAGCGGTTGCTAAGGTGGCTATTAAAGTGGCCCCTAAGGCGGCTGCTGAAGTAGCTGCTAAGGTGGCTGCTAAAGTGGCTATTAAAGCGGTTGTTAAAGCGGTTGTTAAAGCGGTTGTTAAAGCGGTTGTTAAAGCAGTTGTTAAGGTGGCCCCTAAAAAGGCTGCTGATATAGCTGTTAAAGCGGTTACTAATATGGCTGTTAAAGTGGCCCCTAAGGAAGCTGCTGAAGTGGCTGCTAGAAAGGTAGGCTGACTTTAGAAACAATTTCTTTAGAAACATTTTGCTCTACTAAGGATAAGATATGGCTTAGATTTTAGCTTATCAATTAGTTACTTAGCCTATTAGTAGTTACCATCTCATCGTTAACATTTTCAATGGTAGGTATAAGACTTTGTCCCCTTCCCTAATCTCTAGTTATTATAGATGCAGACTATAATTTAGAGCTTCCAGCAACGTCTAGCGGGATTCTAGATTACAAATTGACTTATATTAGTTAATTAGTTGCAATTGGATTAGATACTCTGGATATAGGTAATCCTACTAATGCGTCTTATAAAGCGGAACCTCCTACAGGTCTATTAGTAGCAAAGAGGTTAGGTAGATATAAGGCGGAGCCTAGCTGTTATAAGGTGGAACCTCCTACGGGTCTATTAGTAGCAAAGAGGTTGGGTAGATATAAGGTGGAGCCTAGCTGTTATAAGGTAGAGCTTAGCTGCTATAAGGCGGAGGTAAAGCCTAGCTATTATAAGGTAAAGCTTAGCTATTATAAGGTAGAGCTTAGCTGTTATAAGGTGGAGCCTAGCTGTTATAAGGCGGAGCTTAGCTATTATAGGGCGGGGCTTAGCTATTATAAGGTAGAGCTTAGCTGTTATGGGGTAGAGCTTAGCTGTTATAGGGCGGGGCTTTACTATTATAAGGCGGAACTTAACTGTTCTTATCTAAAGTTACGCCTAAGTGCGTCAGGGTTAGGAAGTCTAAATAAGCTCTATAGAACCCTATTATAGCGCCCTCCACTTCTTAATCCTGGCGTCCGTACTGGATAGGCTAGAAGAGATCCTCTTCTAGGCGTTCTTCTTTAAGGAGATTTAATAAAAGATTCTTTGTCCTAGCGGCGTATATATAATCTTAGGGGAGCTATATTAGGGAAATAATAATTATCTTTAGTCTAGCTAATTTGCTCTAAAATAGACCTACATTTATAGTTCTTATATAGATTATAGAATTTAAATTTAGAGTGTAGGTACCTTAACAGTCCCGCTTCTAAAGTAAGAAGGTAGGCTTAATTAACTAAATTTAGAAGATACTCACATAATTCTCTACTATTAAAACTTAAATTATATTAAATTCTATGTTCCAAACTCGTTTACCTTAGGGGACAATAGTGGACGCCCCTAACAATACAACTCCTAAGCCTCCTTGGCCGAATTTAGAGTATCTATTAACTCCTTTTCTTCTATTATAGTATCCGGGAGCTAAATGTAATCTAGATATATTAATATATTTCTAAACATATACAAAGTTCACTTACTGGGCTACAGAATAGCTCTTTTTAACTTTAATAGGTTTTAATGTATTTAGTTAACCTTTAGGCTAATCTATACAATACAATCTTCTAAGCACTTTATAGTCTTGCACTTGCTTAGGTAGCAGTAGGGCTATCTCTAATTTAGTAACTAACTGGAAAATAAATCAATAGCTTACTTTAGCGACATCCATTACAACAATACGATTTATTTAAAAAGATACGAATATTTGCAATAAAATATAAGTTTCTAAACCTATTATTATCGTGTTTAAGGACGCGCGCGAGTACAGTGCTCTATATAAAGCAATAGTAAAATATAAGCCCCTAGGTTCTATAATAAACGTATTTAAAGACGCGCGCAAGTGTAGTGCTCTATATAAAGTACGGGATAAGATTTTTAATAGCACTAAGAGTATACCTAAAATAGGGGTAATATAAAAAGCATTTTCTATAACGTAGGAGGTTTTATTAGTGCCTTTTTATTTTATATAAATTATGTCTTTTTGACCCACTTCTATAAGCCAAAGAATTAATTCCTTACAAAATGGATCCTTAAAACGCCGCCTAGATAAATAATTTAGAGACCTTTTTTAAAACTAATATACTTCCTAAGCTTCCTAATGACTCTAAACGGCAGGAAATGTCGCTTTGGGATACAATTTCCATGCCGAAAACCCCCTACAGCTCTCCTATAATGTTAATTATAGGAGCAATTATCGACCCTTAGCTCCCTATAATAATAGATACAAATACATCTCTGCTATATTTTATACCGCTTAAGGATAATTAATTCTTTATAGGGCTTCTTTCTAATCCTAACCTTCCTTAGCCCCAATTTAATGCGTTCGGCTTGTTAGATATGCCGCAGCTATAGGATATAACAAATAATTTATCGCTTCTAAATCTAATATATATTTGCCTAGGCATTTTCCAGCAACCCATCTACTCTAAGTTGAGTTTGGCATCTTTAGTTTAAGCAGTTTAACAAGAAATACTAGACCCTAACTTTAAAGATGCGCCTAGTCGCAAAGAGTTATATAATTAGTACGTTTACCTACTAGCTTGAATTCGTAGTGTCGCTAAAAGTTTTATAGAATTGAGGCATTAACGTGGTAAGTTACATAGCTATTACTTATTCTTAGATTATTAACTCTTGCTAGTTAATTACAGTTACATAAAGAGTATCTGCAAGGTATATAGGCATGGAGCTATACTATCAGCAATAATATTGTAATACTAAAGGATAATTCACGTTATAAAGAGGGCCTATAAGCCAAGAAACTGCGCACCCGAGCTTAAATAGTTGTATTATGCTTATACCTTTTGTTTTATTGTTTTATGCTATTAAGGACTGGTAACGGATATTAAGAAGTAGTTTTCTAATATAGATTACTAGCATTCCTTATTATCTTAAAAATGCCTTCACCAAATTAAATTGTCTTGTTATAATAGAATTTAGCCACCTCTAAAAGAATGCTATTATATCTTTCTGTATCGTGAAGTCTTTTCTTCGCAATTACTATTTCTTTCTACAATAATATTTCCCTTTTCTTAGCGTTTTTAATATCATGCTTTAGAATGGCGTTTTCAGCTTAAAGCTTTGCAATAGTAATGTAAAGAGTGTTAGAGCCTGCTAGTGCAATCTCCTAAAGTAATTTCTTTCCTTTAGGGATGGCTTGGAAACCTAACCTGACGCTATAATATAGGTCTTAATGCGCTTTGGTTAAGTGTTTGCTAATCTGTTTAGTAAATAAATATTTTTTATTAGAAGAGATTTCCTAGTTATAGGGATTCTAGCTTTTAGTTATTAACCGGACATTCTAGGGTAAAATATTAATATTTAAAGCCTCCTTTAGAATTGAAGTTAGTAAAACTAGATTAAAAAAGGTCTCTACTAACTAATATATTTAGCAAGCTAAGCCCGACACTGCTCTCTCTAGTCGATTTTGCCTTCCTCTATATTAAGTAATCGCGCGCCCTTGTATTATATACCTAACAGCTACTATATATATATGGGCCCTGGTCTGGGAATAGACCCCTATAAAATTTGATAAGATATATCTAGGGGGAATAAGCGCCTGCAAATATTCTCTAAAATTAAGGCATTGACAAAGTGTTATATTTATAAAGTAACCAAGGATTACTAACTCTTAGAAGTTAAGTAAAGATGCATTAAGAGTATCTTTAAGAGATTTAGGTATGGAGACATAATATTAGCAATGATATTATAACGATAAAGGAAAATTTACGTTACAAGAAGGGTCCACCCACTAAGAAGTGCCGAGCTTAAATTACCAGTATAAGTTATATCACGCCTTTACTCTGTATTTTATTGTTTTATACTATCTAGAATTAGTAATAGATATTAGGAACTAGTTTTCTGGTAAAGATTACTAGAGTCTCTTATTATTCTAAAAATACCTTCGCCTAATTAAATTGTCTTATAATAAAATTTAGCAGCTACTAAAGAAATGTTATTATGCCTTTTACTGTTATGAAGTCTTTTATCTATAATTGCTATTAAAGAGTAATTCTCTTTTCCTGGTATTTTCTGGCGTTTTTAGCTTAAAGCCTTGCGAGAGTAATATTAAGAGAGTCAGAACCTGCGAGTATAATCTCTTGAAACGGGTTCTTCCCTTTAGAGTAGCTTAGAAACCTAACCTAACGCTATAATATAGGTCTTAATACGCTTTAGTTAAATATCTACTAATCTATTTAGTAAATTTAATTTAGCTACTTTACGACCTCTAACACTTTATAATTTATAGGGAGCCCGTAACTCCCCGCCGATATTATTTATAAATGAGTGACCGGTAAGAAACTAGCAGTATAATAATTTGGGCAAAAACCAATCCTATTTAGTACCTAAGGAGACATCTTACGCTTATAATATAAAAGATCGTTAAAATATCTAGTAAAGAATGCTTTGAAGGACTTTAAATGTTTAAGGGGATATTATCTAACATCGCGCGTAAAATGCAGAGCAAAATATAAATAATAAACCAAGAAATATCAAATCTATGCGGGATGGAAATAAGAATATAGCAAAAGAGAAAAGGTTAGGGAGGATTAGTAAATAAATGCTAGCGAATTAGTTAGAAAATGGATTGTTTATGGATTTTTTATTAAAAAGGGAGTTTCCTCTAAGATCTCTATAGCTGCTTGTCCGTAGATGGCCAGGGCGAGCTACTAAATTGCTAACATTATGCGTATAGACTTGGCTAACCTTTTCAGCTTCCGAGCTATAGGCGTTAGAAGTTGGCTTAAAGGTTAGGAAAGGTTAGGGTTAAACTGTATTCAGTACGGCTTTGTTAATAGAATATTTATACGGTGGTACTGCAGTATTAGGCTGGTGGCCTCAAAAGTTTTTAGTAATAGGATTAACAATATATACTTGGCCACTTTCTACATAGGTTTTTTCGTGCCAGAAAAGGAGCACACAAATATAGACTACGCTAATAAGCGTAATAAAGACCCAAATTAGAACGAGGCAGCTTGTGATAATTGCTTCTATACAGATACTATTTTAAAGTTTGTTCATAAGCTTGAGAACTAAGGCAGAAATATTGTCCATAGTACTGCTACCTGGGTCGGCAAGGAGATTCGCTAAAGAAGAATTATTGCTGATTTGGGCTACGGTACTAAGTAAAAAAGTGTTATTTATAAGTATAGGGAAGTTAACTTATACGTTGTCCAAGACCCACATTAAGGCTCCTTAAAAGCCTTAAAGCTTAAGTAAAATAAGGCAGTTTAAAACACCTATAATAGGGTTATAGATAATGGTCCCTCTAAAGGTAGTATTAAGTGCACCTATTATCTGGTCCATAAACTCGTTTAAAGTTAAATTTATGGCTATAGTGGTAATATTAACCCATCCAAAAATATTCTTATTAATATTAGCGTTTGTTATGTTAATAGTATTATTTACCCCATTGGCCTAGGTTTTAGAAGCGTTATTAAGGGAGTTAATAACCTTGTCCGTAAAGCCTATAACTTGGCTTATAAGTGCTAGAACCTCCTTTTTAATTACCTTAAGGAGGATATATTGGCATAAGTAGGCGGAAAGTCCAGCAAGCCCTAGGGAGAGCATAAAAAGTGCTAGGGTTAATATTGTATAGGTTACTGCCTATCTAATAAAAGTCTGCTAATATGTGGATTTAAGGTGGTTTGCAACCTTAATACCAAATGTTGCTATATATAGTTAAGAAGCTATGTAGATAATATCTATTAAGTTATACCTACTTTGACTAACAAGCTGGGCTTGTTATTGCATCTTTTGCCAGCGTTGGATCCCTCTATAGGCTATAGGAATGTATATAAGGATAGCTAGAACCATAATAATGCTAATAAAGATCTTTTAGGCTATAATCTCCAACTTTACTAAACTGTTAAAGAAGTCGTTGATCCTGTTATTTTTAGAGCAGAAGCTAAGCAGCTCCTTTTAGGGGACGGGTAGTAAGGAATAGTTAAATATAAAATTTCCTAAGGTTTTGCTAATGAGCTTCTTCACTTCTTCAAACGGAAATTTAATGACTATTTCGGTAAAGTTTTGGACGTTGGCAAAAGTAGGAATGGAATTATTGAGATCCTGCAGTCCTATAGAGATATTAGTGGGCATTGCTAAATTTTTTAGCTTCTTAATATCCGTATTAAGATTTAGTATTAGTGGGTTAATATTCGCAAAAGGAATGCTCTTTACACTGTTTATAAAGCTATTAAAATCCTTTTTAAAGGTGCTTGTGATACTAGTAATATCATCTCTAATTATAGGAATGGTGCTATTTAGAATCTTAACTACTTTATCCCTAAGTTAGACTGCGGTATAGAGACTTCTACTAATAGCAAGAGTAATTAGACATACGTAGGTCTGAGTTATTATATTAATAACAAATAGTACAATGTTCTTAACAGCGGTGACGCTAAGGTTTATTATTAACAGGAGCCCATTTACTCCCTTTTTAATACCACTAGTGGTTAGCTTATTAACGCCCTATGCTATATAATAAGGCATAGATGCTATAGTGCTGCCAATATTTTCTACTTCTGTATAGGCGCAAAGGGCTTGTTGTCTAGCCAAGGAGAGATTATTATTAATATTGGTGACGGCAATAAGGGTTCTAGTAAGAATAAGAAAAAGGAGGACTGTCTAGTAATTAAGCCATACTTATAAGAGTCTAGCTTAAAGGCCGAGGTATAGTATAAGGTATAGAGCTTGGTGTATTAAAGGCCGTGGTATATTTTATAGGGTGTAGTAGTCTTGCATCTTATAATCGCCAGCGGAGAGAGATAGAGGTATAGCCAGGAAGGTTTGCTGTTAATTCTCTAAGGAAACCATAATAACAGCAGGTAGTGCAAAAGGCCTTAGTCTGTAAGGATGAATATTAGGAAAAAGCCAGCTAGCGGCAAATAATATAGATGCAATAAGCAGACCTAGGGGAATAAGCCCTAGGGAATAAACCCGTATAGGATATATCCCCTAGGGGAATAAGCCCCTAGGGGAATAAACCCCTAAGGGAATAAGCCCCTAGGGGAATAAACCCCTATAGGATGTATCCAAATCCCCTAATACTATTTATATCCCGTAGTTAAAGCAGGCTAGACTAGCGTATAGGCAGAGTTATAGTTTGCCTTATTTAAGTTATAGCTGATATGGATTATACCCAGAGCCCCTCTAAACCTATTATTAAGCCTAAGGGGTGTTGTTATTAGATGTGTCTCTATGCTTAAACACTTAAAGAAGAGCTTATTTAAGATCGTATTACTATTGCATCTCTATAAAATGAGTAGTCCAAAACTGAGTTACGGTTTTAGAATTTTCGGCTATAAACTTAACGTAGATTTCAAATACTTAAGAGAAAGTTTAATAAAAATAATAAAGTTGCTAAAGAAATAAAAGTTGCTATAAAGAGATTAAGACAAGTAATAGAGCGAATTACTATGGTATAGAAGGGGGACAAAGAGGATAATGCTTTAAGAGCCCTTATTAGCCTTAGGTTGGGTCTTCCTAAGTATCCTTTAGCTCTAGAATAGATAGACACTAATAGTTAGACCCTTTCTTATCTTTAATAGCTATAAACTAACCTTGCATTAGATTATAATTATATGGCGGAAGATGCTAAAATACTCTCTCTTAATGGTATAAACGGTGCGTTTGCAGATAGAAAAGATAATATTTAACGGGTGGATTTAGAGAGCTTAGTTAAGTCAAATAGTAATAACTAAAGCCCTTTTATAGGAAATTTGCTCACTACCATAGACGAAATTTAGGTAGAGGCTGTTAGCGACTTAGTTAATTAAGGCATAAGTACGGTAAGAGGGACGCGTAAGCCTGTATAATTGGTAGTCTATAAACAAGGATCCAAAGCTAGAGAAAGAAAAGGGGAAGAACGGAAGCACTGCTTAAAGTTATATACAATTCTCTGGTTACATAATGGCAATTTGCGGCAATCTGCGGCAATGTGCTAGCGCCGTAACAGAGGTAGATAGGAATTGTTAAAGGAATATGATATCCATAGAGGTGAACAGTTTTAGCATTTATTAGGGAGAATCCTTTATAAATTTTAACCTTCCATAAGCCGTTTCTAAGAGATTATATTGCAATGAGTTATAGATTAGAAGGAGAAGCTTTAGCTAAGAAGTCATTTTAAGTCCTATAGCTTAGTCTTAGCAATTTATTAAGGATACGAGATATAAATCTACCATTAATTGCTATATACAACTTATTCCAAAATTCTAGTTTATACCTAAAAGTGATTATTAGTATCACTTCCGGTGATATGTATTGCTATTATAATAGTATAGGGGTGGTAACTGATTTTAATTAATGCTTATTTGATTCTCCTATTTTATAGGTAGAATTTGGTAGATTTCCTAAGCTTGCTTAGCTTATATAACTAACCCAATTAGTTACAGACAACCTCGTTTAGATAGTAATATAATTATACAATAAGGGTGTAACTCTAGAGATTTTTAAGGTATACCTATAACCTTTTTAGTGAACCTATTAGGAGACTTAGAAGTGCTAAGGTAAAGTAAATATATATATCCCTTGGACTGGTAGCCAGTGTGGTTGTCAATAAGGCAATAAGGCTTTAATTAATATTGTTTATTAAACGTTAATATTAATCAATATTAACAACGCTTGTTAATAATGCTTAGTATTAACCATATTACGCTTTAGGCTCTATCTTAAGCTTATTCTTTATAATACCAATTAATATTAACAACTCTTATTATTAATAATGCTTGGTATTGGTCGCATTATACGGCTTATGCTTTGGGCTCTACCCTAAGCTTATCTTTTACAATACCACTCCGTTTGCAATGTTTTAAACACTCTACTCTCTTAATATTTTCAGCCCCTAGCCGTGCCCTTTCCTATAAAATCGTATGACGCCCTCCTAAAAAGGCTCGCTTTAGTGTATCGCTTATAGCTAGAATTGATAAAATATTAATTGCTATAATTAATAACCTTAGCCAACGCTTTTTTTGTTAATCTTAACACCACTATTTAAGAGTAGAAATTTTTCCAATATTATATAGTTCTCTATTGGAATAGTCTTTGTACTTATTCTAACTTGCTAGTTAAGCGTACTTTCCTAGGTCCTAAGCAATCTAATTAAACACGTTAAGATCTTAACCTTAAGTAGATTTCCTTTCGTATAAAGAAATAGGAGGGAAAGGACTTCTTTCCTAATAGGACTCCCAAAGCTCTTTTACCTTCTTAAGTACTGGCTTTTGCCACTTTACCTTCTAATTCGCGCGAATGTACCTTATATGTCGGTTCGGATAAAGAATAAGAGCGGCTATATAGAGAGGGCAGTTATCTATTTTAGTATAGTACTTATTAAAGGCCTCCCATCCCTTTTTAATTTGGGAGCTAAACTCTTTATTATTAGTATAGTTAGAGAGAGCCTTTTTAAAGTATTAAATAAGGATATCCATCGTAAATAGCATACGATTAATTGTCACGTTATGTCCTTAAGTTTTAAGTGTCGCTTAATAGAATAGTTAAAGAAATGCCTTAATCTTCTAAAGTTGATCCCAGTTGCTTAGAGAGAGATAGTCCTTTTTAAGTATAGCGAAGTTATTCTTTAAGTAGGTGTTAATAGCTCCTGCTTTTTTAATTACTATAAGTAGTATTAGATACTAGCTATTCTATCTTATTTAATTATTAAGGGGAATTAACCTTCCTACTAGAGCTTTAAACTCCTTTACATAATTAGCGGAACTGCGGATATATATAACAATATTATAAAGTTTTCTAAGTAGACCCATTACTTAAAAGGTTACCCATTTCTTTTCTTTGTTTCTAACTTCTCCTATTTCTTCCTATTTATTGTACTATTTAACTTGCTTTATTTTAATTAGATTCTAAAATAAAAAGGCTTGTACGGCTAGGTTAATAATATGCCTAATATAGCAAATCCATTAATATAAAGCATCCTACTTAATTGCCTCTTCCTCCCAGAGGTAGATACCAAATTGTTAGCAAAGAGTATCGTTTAAAGAAGCATTATTAGAAACGATAGCACTAATTTTTTATACAATCCCATACTCTTAAAGGACTGGAAGAAGAGTAGAGAGTTACTCACTTCTACTATAATTTATAACCAGATAAAGCGTAATAAGAACATTTAATAGCTTTTCGCTAATTGCTTTAACAAAGTGGGCGCAGATCCCAAGAAGAAGAAGTCTATTTAGAGAGGTCTAGATATTAAGCGAAAGATAAACGCTTACTATTGCTAACTAAAGCTTCTTTTATACGAGGTCTTTATAGGATAGCCATAATTTTTTAATCTTCTTTGCAACTTTAGAGTATGCAGTTATAATATTGCCTTTTACTTTAGGGTTAAGAACTTGACAAAAGGCATAAAACTCCGGCCGTTTAATAATGCGGAATGGAAGATTTTTTATAATAATTATAGTAACTAGTGCCTTATTAATAACGTCTTTATCTAGGACTTTCTGAAGAACTTAAATATTAAGCTGTTACGTTTAACCCGTGGACATTGCTCTAATATATAGCTGTTACAGTTAATTAAGAGTCGCTAATTAAATAGGGCTTGGAGTTAATTCAACCTTAATTCCATATTTGCTATTAAGGTGAGCTTAAAAGCTATTACTAGTAAGAGTACTATATAGTAGATCTAAACAGTATTTATAGTAGAAAATGCGGTTTTTTCCTTATTTTTCTGGCTCTCTATCCTTTGGCTTACGTGCGTGGGCCTAAGTTTCGGTAGCCGTAGGTGTACGTTTTCTACTCTTTTTTGACACGGTTTTGATTAAGTCTTAAGTAGTTAAAGGGGTAAGAGAAGATAAATTAACTTCAGAATCTATATTTCGTGTAGTGCTGGAAAAAGATAGATTTTTAAAGTGGTTTTAAAATTTATGTAGGTGCTAAGAAATATTGATAATAAATTTAATCGATATTAATCTTATTAATAAGCGATATTGATAATAAGCTTAATAATAAATTATTAATAACTACACTGCTAGTAGCGTCCTACGATAATTAGACTGTGTGTAGAACGGAATTAAAAGTACGCGTATCACCTATATAGATTTAAATATTATACGCTAATTAACTATGCCTTCTAATCGTACTTCTGATGATATAGACTTTGTTCCACTAACTTAATATTTAATTTTACCGACTTGGAAGGCCAAATAACCCTCCCCCACAGCCGTGGCCGTTGCCCTCCTTTAAGCCTTTATATATCGCGGAGTTTGACAGCCTAAATCTTCCTCTAAACCTCGCTGTTTGCAAAATCCCGTTCTATAGAAATGATAGATATTAGTTGCCTTATCTTAAGCAACTTAACTCCAAAGATTGGGTGTATATAGTAATTGTATATAGAAACCAGCAGATTTTATAATATTATATTGTTATAGTACTGGTAGAATTTGGCTGAACTTGGCAGAGAGAGGTCTTATAGCTAAAAAGAGGACTGGCGAGAATATATTAGTAATTATTTGTATAAGTTGCAGTACCACGTAATGAATAAAAATAAAAATAATTATCGTTTAGCGTGAATATTTAGATTATTAATAGGGACCTTTAACTATTAAACTTGACTTTAGCGTATATAGCCACAACCTAGGCCTAATTAAGGAATTAGCTCCGAGGACCGTTAATCCCAATATTAACGAGTTTAATATGGGTTTTGACGGCCGCTTATAGTTAGATCCTAATAACTAAGCATAATATTTAAACGTTAACTACTCCTATACTGCGTAGGGATATATTACTCTGGATATCTTATAAATGGTAACTACTAAGATATTTTATATTATAGGATTGTAGAGATCGATAAGGCGAATTCAATGGTATAAATATTATAATATTTCGATTTATAGTTGGTAAGAGATTTTAAGTTGGAGGGGTTTACTAGGGAATTTTGGTTCGGTGGAATAATTGTAGCAGAAATTAAATATGTACTAAAAGAGGGAGAGGGGGAAGGTACACCAGATACAGAGCCTAAAGTAGTAACATTAGTGGATAGTGTAGTAACGGGTAATAGATAATATAAAGCTAATTAAATTTTTTAATACTGCTGTTGATAGTGCGGCTGTAGAAGACGGTAGAACTGGATTCTAAGCTAGACATGCTTATTAGCTTGCTAAAGATATTTACGGGAGGAATTCAGTGGAAGCGGTAATGATAGTTAATAGGCTACTCGCCGTCGGCGTAGTTAGAGTTAAAAGAACTTGTTAAACTAAATTGGACTTACTTATTACCGTTTTACTACTGTTAGTCACCTACCCCTTGACTTGGTTATTAACTTAGTTATTAAATTAGTTTTTAACACTCTACTACCCCTTTCTTATGTATATATAGAGGCTCTAGAGCTATATTTAATAGATAGTTCTTATTTCTGATTGTCCGTTTAACAGAACTGTATTAGGAACGCTTAGTCTGATAGCCTATAAGATGCTGCTTCTAGATATTATCTAGTTTTGCTTCCTTCCGAAATAGTTATTTAAGATACTAAGATTATGCCTATTTATAATTGCTGATGGGATGGCTTGCGTATTAGTTAGTGTCGAGATACTCTGCGCAGCAGAGGGAGTGATTAACTTTAGTAATATCTATAGTTCTTTGCAGACAACCTATATATAGTATTAGCAATAGTTCTTGGTAATTAGTATTAAGTGGAACCTACCTCGCCTTTACTGTATACCTAGAAATATATACCTATGCCAATTATATAGTACAGTGTCGCGTTGGTTGACTGATATTGGAGTACCGCTGCGAGGGCGCTAAGAGGGAATATAATTAGGCGTGCTTTAATAGATCGGTGGATTAAGGTGCCGGCAATAAACTTTAGTGGCTATTTAAATGCGATTCCAAAGAGACCGAAGAGAAGGTTAATGACTTAGAGGATAGGTATAGGTTTGATAGCGCTGTTAAGGTTCTTAGTAAGAAAATCCCAGAGTATTTTAGGCTAGAAGAAGCCTTTAATAGCTACAGCAACTTGGTTTAAAGTTAGATATTAATACAATTAAATTAGGGTTAGTGGTAGCGGTGAGAGCTTATAAGTTATAGCGGTAAGGATAATTAGGCGTGCTTAGTGGTTCTTAATAAGCTTTCCTATGGTGTACTAATACAATTAGGTTTTGTTATACTAATCCTAGCGAAAGCTAGGAGTCTAGGTAGTAATAGTGGGATAAGGGTAAGGGTGTTTAAGTATTAGGACGGTGGATATATTACGGCTCGCCACTAAGAGTGGTGATAAAAAGGGAATTAATTTTATATTTAATTATTAAGCGGAAGTATTGCCTAGAATAAGAGTAATATTATATTTATTTTTAGGTTATATAAGTTCTACTTTAAGTTCTATTTCTAATTTATTTTATATATATTACTTGCAATCTTCCTAGTTAAGCCGCTACCGAAACTGCTATATACTATAAGTGATTTTAAAATAGAAATATATTATTAGAATCTATTAGTTAAAATATAAAGGCTTTCTTTATTTTATCTACTTTAAAATTAGTTTTTTTTAAACCTATACATTTTCTGAAAACTCCTTATCTAAGAATGAATTAAAAATTCCTACCTCTTTAAATTATACTAGAAGAAAATAACCTTTCTTAAAGACATTCTCACACTTGTCTTTACTTTAAAGAAGCCGCTAGTTTGGATTTAAGAAGCCCTAAGAGCAAGGATTTCCTTAATAAGATTATTAAAGATTACTATAACCTAAGTAGCAATAGTAGCTTAGGTAGGACTTTAATACCTAGTAGTATAATAGCTAATAAAAGGAAGACTACTTATTTTTAGATATAATACCTATTATTATCCAGCCTAGCAATAAATATATAGCATACCAACAAAAAAGTATTGCATTATATTCGCCAAAGCTTTGGGATGATAAAGAGTGGGAGATAAAGGACATTATTGAAGAAAGATTTACTCCATAAGGCAAAGAGTATAAGATTATATAGAAGGACTCCTAGGTCCTAGAGTTAGGACTATAAAATGCAAAACAAATACTTAATACATTTAAAATACGGAATAAACATTTAGAGCTGCCTTTAGATATAAATTATAACAAGACAAAGCTTCTATGAGTAAGAAGGGATTCGTTTTAATATAGAAATATAGAATTAATTAGGAATATAATAAGCAGTTAAATTAGAATAAAGCAGTTAATTGTTAACTGATAAAATACGTTTTATTTGTCTTCGCTAAGAGGACTAGTTATAAAGGCTCTGTAATGGTACTAGGGCACCGCCCCTGCAGCTGGCTTGGCGTAACGCCTGTACTGTGTATATTACCCCCTAGAGCCTCCTTTCCTCTTCTTCTTCTCCTTAGCTTAGTATTCTTGTATGGTAGCAATCCATAAGCTTCAGTTTAGAAGCATTTGTGCGAGCCCGTTATAGGCTTAGTCAATAGAATAAGAATCTATTAGTAGCCAGTGAACTAGAATTCCAAGAAAAGGACTAGAAGAAGGTTGAGGAAAGGACACGTCTATATATATAGCGCCAAGGCTTGGCCGAGCCCCTAACTAAATTGCCTAGGAAACGGCAAAGTAGCAGGTAACGCGCTCTAGTACCGTCACAGCTTTACCTTGGATATATTTGTTCGAGTTATAACAATATAGAGAGCCTAGTATATAATAATATATAAAACAGTTATTTACAATTATATATATTTTAGCTATTTTAACCTAGACTTCGAAATATACTAACTAGTTAAAGATATGTATTTGTAAGAAGAGTAAAACTTATATTAGAAATACAAGGATTACAGTTAATTACAAGATATAGGTCTTGCCTAAAAATATTAATATAATTTAATGGTATCTTACTATTTAGATTTTGAATAGGGAGGTTATAAAGTTTATATAACCGGATAGTCTCCACTTTTGTTAAGTCTTTTTTTAAAATGATAGTAAATCCTAGACTATAAATACAAATTCCTGGAATACTATTCTATGCAGTAGTAATATAGGGGTTATTGTAAATAAGTATATTAATACGGAACCCTTTTCTAGTGTAGAAATACGGTATATTAAATAGTATAGGTCCAGAGGGTGTAGATATATTAATATTTTAAAAGAGATCCCAAGTATTTAAGGACCAGTCGCAAAGTGGGCGAGTATAGCCTTTACTTTAAAGCAATAAAGCTATTATCCTTATAAAACTTGAAATTGTTGTTAACTATACTGGGATAAACATATACATATTTGTATTGGAGGTATTTATAGACCATGTTTAAGCAAAGTTATCAAGGTATAGCCCACGGAGTGAGACAGAACCGGAGGAAAAGGTCCTTATAATATGCTTTAGATTAGAAAAGAGCATAAAAAGAAAATACTCTAAATCTTTTAAATGCTTTGTAGCTAGATCTTTTACATTTTAACCTAATCCGTACTAATCTATAATATTAATCATTGAGGTATAACTAAGGATTTGTTGCCTTATTTTTACTACTCCAAGAATACTTCTAGGAGCATAAATAGTAGAGGAAGAGTGGTGTAAAGCTATAGTAATTATTATTTTTTTAACTCTAGAATAAAAGCCTATTGTTAGCGACTTGGTCAATTAAGGCACGAGCACGGCAAGAAGGTCGCGCAAGCCTATATAATTGGATTGTCTATAAATAAGGATCTAAAGCTAGAGAAAGAAAAGGAGAAGAAGGGCAGCGTTACTTAAAGTCTTATATAATCCTCAGGTTACGTGAGCTTACGTGACTTTACGTCTACTATAACATCTACTATAATCCACCGTTTTCTACCAGCGCCGTAATACCTATTATATATTATTAAATAAAATATATTATTTATAAATATACTATAATATTACTATTTATAACTTTAAATCAAATAATATAGGCTTATTTATATCATTTTTAAAAAAAGATATAAGCTAGAGATTTTAAATATACGCTTAGAATATTTCTGCCGTATTCTACTAGTACTATATGTTAGTAACTTAGTTAATCAAGGCACGAGTATGGCAAGAGGAACGCGCAAGCCTATATAATTAGTAGTCTATAAACGAGGATTTAAAGCTAGAGAAAGGAAGGAGAAGAATAGTAGCGCTACTTAATATTTTATGCGGTCTTTAAGTCATGTGACTCGCGTCTACTATAATCCACGTCCGCCAAGATCTATATCCGCTAAGATCCACCGTTTTCCACTAGCGCCGTAATACCGTAATAATATAACTCCTACTAGTAACTGAAAATTTCAGCTTAATGTTAATAGATCCCTTTGTTAGGATATAAGTAGGACTACTAGGAAATATCTAAAGCTTGTAAGAAGCTGTAAGATCTCGGTATATAGCATTTTCTTAAGGTAGTTTATATTATTGTATGAACTAGACCTCTAGACCTCTAATCTAATTGAATATAAACTACTTAGCCTTTATATCTTTAGGACCTTGGCAAATATTAACAACAAGTGTAAGATCTTTAAATTCGTCCCCTTTAGCTACGGTCTCTGTAATTCTGTTTAATAATAAGAGAAAGTCCTCCAAGCTGTCTTTTAATATTTAAAATCCCTGTACAAAGCCCATAATCTAGGGGAGCTCTACCATAATTGACTTAATTTCCGCTTCTTGTAGAATATGACTCCCTATAGCATCTGTAACCTTTTGGAAGAATACAGCTACTATTCTACAGCCACTAAGTTGAATAGAGGTATAGAGTCCTCCACGTAGTTAGAGAAGAAACTTTGTCCCATTAATTTGTATATTAGTCGGTATTCTCTCTAGGTTGGTAATGTTGCGTTAGATAGGATGCCCGGTATATAAGGCTTGTATACGTTCTCAAATGCATCTAACATCCTTAAGAAAATTTTGTGGCTTATAGTGGAAGACGCATCTATGTATATAGCCTCTATACTTTCTAACTATAATAGATTCTTCTACCTTACGAAACTCTCCTAGCTTTTATAGTGTCTCCCCTAAGCTAAGCTTAGAAATTAATAGGGGCTAAATTTCAAGCCTTATTAATTTGTTGATAAAACCTCTAGCTTTAAGTCCTAGGAGGGGGCATTCTATATTAACGCACCTTACGGGTGCTAGAAGAGAAGGTAGGGTTTTTATAAGTTAACGCTAAAGCTTAAGTTTTTTTAATTCCATTGATTCTTCTATGTGTTATTATTTATCACTTGTATAAAAAGGAGGTTATTACCTAGTAGAGTTTTTCTAAGGACTTTGCCGCTATTGCGAGAGAATAACTGGCTAAGGGGGGTAGTAGCCTCGTATACTAGCATAATTAATAATTTTTGGAATATCCGCTTAAACCTACAAACCATTACCGTGGTAAGAAGGTCGATAATATTCTTAGATAATTTTAGCTCTATAAGAAAGCTCTCTAAATAGAGTTTAATTAACTAATTAATACAGTCTTGGCAACGGAGCTTATATATAGCCGTTATAGCCACATTGAATAGTTGTTCTGACGATAATAGTTGCCATATTAAGCTATTGTAGCCGTGTAGGATACCACACATAAAATAAAGAGAAGAAGCATAAAGATCAAGGATAGGGATAATAGGAGGACAATTAGTGCTAAGTTTACTTTTAATATCCTTATTAGAAAAGATAGCCTTAAAAAGCAGGGAAGCATACTGTAATATCTTTAAAGAGATAAGAATATGCGAACTATGGCTTATTAAAAGGATTGCGTCCCCTTTTATATCAAATTAAATTAAATTATTAGACATATTAAAAACAGTAATATTGGTATATAGAAAAAAGTTTATACTATTAATTAATGCTTTGGCGTCTTTTATATACTAGAGCGTTCTATTATTAAAATATACTAAATATAGCTAAGTGTAATAAACATATATAGTAAGGCTAACGTTTAACTAAACGCCCTTCTATTATGCAAGGCTTTCCTAAATATATAACATCCTCTTAAAACCCTTCCTTTTAGTTGAAAATTAAAATATCTAGTATCTTTAATTAAGCAAAATGTATGTAAATCTACTATACTAATTTAAAAAGCTAATATTTAGAAGGCGAATAGCGCTTATTAAAAAATTACCTACTGAGATAATTATTAAAATATATCTTAATATTCTGGTTCTAGAATTACCACTCGCATTATAACATATTGTAATTAAGCTATCGCACTTAAGTGTCTATTATGCATTTAGTTGCTTCGCACTGTTTTAACCGGATCGGACTAAGAGAGATAGTTAATTTAATACCCGCAAATCTGTTAACTAAGCGTTAGAGAAAGAGCTATAGCTTACAGCCTTCTATATTAATTAATAGTGGATAACTAAATTATTCTTCTACTTCTATCTGAATAAAAAATTCGCCTATTATTTCCGTGAATTTAAAACTAGTACTTCTAATTAGAGTATTTTTTGGTTCTCTAATAGGCCGGCAACACTTTTAACCTTGGCTTTATGGCAAGCTAAGTGGGGATGTCTCTTTCTAGAAATTCTATAATTCTCCTAATAGAATAACACGAAAATAAGCAATCTATATTACTTAGTAAGAAGGGCATCTTTTCTTAATTTATCTTCCTCTTTATTTATTAAAGCTTACGCTTAAGAAGTATATTATTATACCTACTTTAAGGAGGGACCTTATAAGCTTCTTTACGCTCAATATAGGGATATTCTTATAGTACTAAAAGAAGCATTTAGTCTAGAACTTGTAAAAAGCATAGAGGAGATTAATAATTGGGATAA
>Ga0307507_10004095_pt1 | contig 26602 bp, 6 predicted proteins | sample 7_EM_MG_FD_207223 | JGI IMG/M metagenome (GOLD analysis project Ga0307507, IMG submission 207223) | Populus trichocarpa ectomycorrhiza microbial communities from riparian zone in the Pacific Northwest, United States - 7_EM | ecosystem: Host-associated > Plants > Roots > Unclassified | place...
GAAGCTTGTGGATTGCTATCTAATGAAGATACTAAGCTAAGGAGAAGAAAAGAAGGGGGTCGCTAGGACCATAGTAAATATATATAAAAGGGCAGCCGCCAAGGCGCTAGCGGTAAGCGAGCTAATCGTAGGTTGGCAGAATATGGTAGCAGCATGGCAGAATTTGGCAGGTGACGCGCTCTAGCACTGTCACATCACCCCCCCCTCCTGAAAAAGCCTGCCCTTAGGCGTTGTCCGAGCTCCCTATTGTTGTCTAAATTGTCGTAATTATCTAACCCTTCTTTCTAGCATTTAATCCAGTTGTCTAATTTATATGGTGGTCTAGGGAGATTAGGGTAGGCTAGGTGGAAATCTTGTAGCTTATAGGGGGAGTACTTAAAATTAGATGCGGGGTACCACTCTAGGTCGTTATTATGGCCTACCTAGCTTACACGGTATTTTAAGACATTACGGACCTTTTTTACTGCTAGGATTTCTTTAACTTCCTATTCTTCGTCCTCAGCAATCTGGATTGGCGGTAGGGGGTTATTATACTGTTTAGGTAGTGGATTATCCGCAGCCTTTTATAGCCGGTCCGGGGAGAAAATGGGGTGGATCCTTATTAACTCTGGTAGCTTAACCTTAAAAGAGTGTCCTACCTTTTGAAGAGTCTTATATAGGCCAGCTATTTAGTGGTCTAACTTGCGGCTTGGCCTCTGGGTTTTCTAGTTCTTTGTTAACACCTATACCTTATCTCCTACTTGGAAGTCTTCCTCGCGACAATATCGGTTTATATTGGACTCCTTTTTTTCTTGCGCCTTTCTTATAATTGTTTAAGCAGTCTTCTAGGCTCTATGCATTCTCTTAGCAAATACCCAGGCCTCCTTGTGGCTGAGGCGTTCGCGGGCCGTAGTGGGTTCAGTAGGCCTATCCCAATTAAAGGATGTTTGTGGTGCATACCCGTAGAGTAGTTTGAATGGGGACATCCCTATACTGTTGTAAGGGAGTGTAAGCTGCGCGTAGTCTATTATAGGTAGTAATTCCAACCAGTTGTCCTGATAGTAGTCTATAAAGGGCTGTAGTCGCTAGTCGAGGTACTGGTTTATAATCTTGGTTTGGCTATTAGTCTAAGGGTGGAATGTAGTAGAGAGCTTAATCTTAATCCTAAGGATACGGCAGAGTTTATTCCAGAAATCTGATATAAACTGGGGGCCACAGTTAGAGATAATTGCTTTAGGGGCGCCGTAGAATTAATAGATGTTGTTGACGTAGAGGTAGGCTATATCCTTTGCAGTCGTGGTCTTAAAATAAGGGAGGGAGACGGATTGCTTGCATAGTTAGTCAACCACTATAAAGGCTGTATCGTGGCCGTGGGCGTCCTTCGGAAATAACTTAAAGTCTATAGTGATATATTGCTAAGGGCGTTCTGGAACTAGCAGTAGTTATAGCCACCCAGGAGTTTAATCCCTAGGGGCATTTGCGTGTCTATAGGCGTGGCAGTTTCTAATAAATCGATCTACATTGGATAGAAGTCCTTGCTAGTAGTAATAGGGCGCTAGTAGTTGGTGGGTCTTATTGCGACCAGGGTATACCGTAGAGACTTAATAGTGGGCTTCGCGGATTAACTCTGTTTGTAGGTTGTTAATATCTGGAACTATAAGCCGTTCTTAGTATAGAAGCAGTCCTTCTTCTATTTCTAAATTAGGGTCCTCCTTCGCGGCTTAGTCGTGGAGGGCTTTTAGGGAGTCAGCCGTGCGGTTTGTAGTTAGGATGCGGTCGACTAGCCCTATTAGTTTATCCAAGACTGCTCTCTCTAGGGGTACTAGCTTATTCCATTTGGAGTTTAGTTCTTTAAGAATTTGCGGGTTAAGCTGTTCGGGATAGAGGAGGGCGCGCGTCTGGTATTAGGTCTTTAGCTTATCCTAGGGTCCTACGTCTTGTTCCCTTTAGGTTAGTGCATTAGCTTTAGTATTTTGCTTGCCAGAACGATATATAATTGTAAAGAAGAATTTGGAGAGTATTTTGGCCTAGTGGGCTTGTCGTCTAGTAAGCTGCTTTATAGTTATAAAGTACTCTAGGGCTTTATAATCCGTATATATCTTAATCTAGGAGTTCGTGCCTTTAAGCTCTACGCGCTATTGGGATAGCGATTGGATAATAGCTAGCATTTCTTTATTATGTACTTCGTAGTTATACTTGGCTAGGTCTATTGTTTTTAAAAAAAAGGCAATAGGGTACTATTTACCGTCTAGATATAACTGTAATAGGATTTCCGCTATAACTCCGTTAAAAGCGTCCGTCTTTAGCATTAATTCAAGGTCCGGGTCATAGTAACAAAGAATTAAAGAAGAGATAAGCCGATCTTTTAACTCTCCAAAGGCTTCTATACAGTCGTTATTAAAGACAAAAGGCGTGTCTTTCCGGGTAAGTTGTATAAGAGGCGTTGCCACAACTCCGTAGTTATGGATAAATTGGTAGTAGAAATTATAAAAACCTAGGAAGGACTAGATCCCCTTTATAGTGCAAGGGGGCTTCTAGTTGTAGATTACATCAACCTTTTTAGGGTTGACTTTAATCCTATCCGTACTTACTATAAACCTAAGGTACTTTGTGCGTTTTACCCCAAATTTATATTTCTTAATATTAACTTATAAACCCACGTTCTGTAATCTCTCTAGGACCTTCTTAACGTAAACTTAGTGCTTAAGTTTGTCGTCTAAGTATATAAGGATGTTATCTAGGTATACCGTGCAGAATTCGTTAAGGTAATTAAAAAGAACATCATTTATATACCTTTGGTACGTAGCCGGTCCGTTTATTAGTCTAAAAGGAAGAACTTTACATTTATAGGACCCGTAATAGGTACAGAATGTTGTTAAATCTTTAGATACAGGGTCTATCCTAATTTGGTAGAAAGCTTGGCGGATATTAAGTTTAGTAAAGATCTTTACCCGGCTTAAACGTGCGAGGGTTTCGTCTATTAACGGAATAGGATACCGATCCTTTTAAGTAATAGCATTTAGCTTCTAATAGTTGATATAAAAACGGAGACCTCTACTAGGCTTTTTTATAAATAGGATAGGGGAAGCAAAAGGGGCTTAACTTAGCTTAATAAACCCTTTATCTAGGTTATTAATTAAGTACTGCTTTATTGCTTTTAGCTTATCTGTTAATTGTTAGTAGAGGGGGCTATAGCCTAGCGAGTTATTGGCTTCTAATTAAATCTTATAATCGTATATCTAGTAAGAGGGTAACTTGTCCAAAGCTACCCTTAAGAACGCGTCCTTATACTTAGCATAGATAGTAGGAAGGAGACGTTTAACCAGTTCCTTATTAGTTTCCTTAATTAGCTTTTCTTCCCTCTTATTAATAATCCAGTTAATCTTGTATAGGCTTGTTGTAAAGACCTTATTTTCCTTCTAGTATATATTAAAGTGGAACGCTATAGCGCTAATTGCGGCGATGTCTACTGCAGGGGGGTTATAGGACAATGGGGGCGTGCGTGACCTTAGGGCCCTCTAGGGTATTGGCGTTGTTATTACTCCTTTTAGCTCCTGTCGCATCTTTTAGAGGTTATCCCTTATATCTTATTAGTACGTTCTTTTCCATACCAGTTAGATCTGCGCGATTTAGACGCTGTCTATATCACTATCTATCCCGCTTCCGTACGTAGAGTCCTCCTCGAATGTAGCACTTCGGGAGAGTATCTTTGTTGGTATGGAGTTCTTTCTAGCTTCGCGGCGGGCGTCTTCTTGGGTAAAGGCTAGGTTATAGGCCTAGACATCCTACTGATATATGGGGTTAGACTTCGCGGCTAGTGTTTTATAGTCGGTTCGGATTTCTCTAATAAAGGAGGGTAATTTTAGTCTATCCTCTGGCTAGACGAACTGTCTTTGTTATACATTTAGCCAAATATTAAAGTAGGATATCTATTTTCGGCTGAGGATTATATTGTGGGACCCTAGGTCTAAGATGCAGAAAGGGATACCATATTAACATTGTCTATTAAGGGAGATATGTAACTTCAGGATATGGGTAACCGGCTTACTGGCTTGGCCGTTATAGCCTTTTACCTGGACAGGCTTCTCTAGTAGGGTGGCTTTTACATTTAGAAACTTGGCAACATTAATTACACAGGCAGTATTTATAAAGGCAAAGCTATTTGCTCTAGTGTTAATAAGGGCAGTTAAGTTAACTCTATATCCATTTTAAGATACTATACATGGAACCATAAAGTGTTTTCCACCTATTAACTAACTTAGATTAATCTCTTTAAGATTAATAGGATACCCTAGGGGGGAGTCTTTCCCTAGGGTTCTTCTTTTTCCGACTTGTTGGACGTTTCTTCTTTCTCTATCTCCTTAATATCCCCTAGTTCTAGGCAAGACGAGGCAAAGTGACCCTCCTTATCGCAGTTATAGCACGTGGCTGAGGCGGGGTTAATTAGGGTATTGCGACAAGTACTAGTTAAGGGCGTGGTATATAGCTAGTCGGGCAAGGCTCGCCGGTGTATAGTTATGACCGCTTTTAGTGCAAGAGTAGATGTAGCTTATCTTCCTGCTCTAGCTCCTGTAGGTATGGCTAGCGAGTTGCGATCACTACGTAGTCGCTTCTGCCGATTAGGGCGGGCGTCAATCCGCTTTAGTTCTGCGTCTAAAGATAGGTAATAAGCTGCGAGTTTTTCATGGGTTAGTAGGTTATTTAAAGTTACAGCAATCTTCTCTTATAGCCGGATTGTTAGCTTATTGTACAAGTCCAAATGGTAGTTCTTAAGGGGAACCTGGCCTTCTCCCGCAAGGTATAGGAATTAAGTCTGGAATTCGGCAAAGGGTTAGTTTGGTTTCATTATTAGGCAATTATAGTCGTACCGGGCATCCCGTACTTTGTTTAGGTTAATGTAGATAGCAGCCAGGTACTATATTATCTCGTTAACAGATATAAATCGGACAGGGGAATCATCCTCAAACTTAGCTTAAAGGTGCCGTTGGGCATCCCCTATGGTTCGACTAAAGAGGTAGAGCATTTTGGCTTCTTTAGAAAGGAAATAGTTATGGTTAATACGGAGCTTTCCTTATACTTAAATCCTCTAATTCTTAAAGGTAGGGTCTATCCTATTAGACAGTGGTTAGGGGTTAGGGAGCTTAACAGACTTTAATTATTTTATTATCGTGTCCGTACTCCCTAGTATGTCATATTTAGTTAAGTAAATAGGACGACTAGGACTTCTAGAAGGGGGGGCTAAGCTTTATAGGGCCGCGAGGCTGTCTAGGATCTCTTATAGGGTCTCCTGTATGCTTTAAGCTTGGAGACGGTCGGCTTCCTAATTGGCCGTTAAGGCATAAATCTGTTTGTATATATCCATACTATTATCGTTATCCTTAATTTCAGATCCTAATTAAATCTCGTGTTCTTCTTGGGTTGGGGTAGCTCTTTTAGATAAGCTTGCTTTAGGTGCCATTATTGGCTTCCTAGGGTTTATCGGAATTATATAATTCGGTTTTAATTCTGGGGGTACAGGTCTAATCCTATTTGGTTTATAGGGTGGGATATTATTAAGGCCTTCCCAGGCAATGTAGAGTTGTTTTGGTGTCTAAGTATAGCGCGTTAACGCGTTATTGCAGATAAAGTTTCTTATAGGGTGGGATATTATTAAGGCCTTCCCAGGCAGTGTATGGAGAGCTTAGTATAATATAATGGCTTGCACAAATGCCTCTGAACTAAAGCTTGTGGATTGCTATCTAATAAAGATACTAAGCTAAGGAGAAGAAAAGAAGGGGGTCGCCAGGACCATAGTAAACATATATAAAAGGGCAGCTGCCAAGGCGCTAGCGGTAAGCGAGCCAATCGTAGGTTGGCAGAATATGGCAGCAGTATGGCAGAATTTGGCAGGTGACGCGCTCTAGCACCGTCATAAGTATGTCTTATCTTGTCTTAAGAGTCTTAAGCCTATGGCCTTTTGCCTTTTATAAGTAGTAAGCTAGTACTAGCAGTTGTCTGCTTACTTAACCATTTTTGGGTATTACTCCTTCCGTCTTATAAAGTAATAGATGTTATATTTAATAGTATTATAATGCCCGTTACTAATCCATGTTCTATAGTGGTTTTAGTCTCTACTTCTATTACGTTATTAAGGTTTAAGTGCTCCTAGTTAGCCTCCTTTTCTTCCTTATCACTATTAATTAATAAGTACTCTAACTCTATTATTATTATTACTAATCTTTATCCGTATATTGCTGTAACATCTTAATCTAGCTTATAGAATTAATCTTATTCTTTATCTAACTCTCTAGTTCCTTTAAGTCCTCTTAACTCTAGCTCTTATAGTTAATAGCTTACGCCGTATTTAGCGTCCTTATAAATTTAGCATGCGTTATTGTAACAAAATATAAAGTATTTAATTAAACACTCCTTAGTCCTGCGCAATACTCCTATATCTATATTATTATACTCTAACAACCTTATGCCCTTTACTATATGGTTACTCTAACTATCTCTACAGTTTCTGGCGAAATAACCCTGTTTTCCGCAATTTATATAAGCTCCTAATTTAAACCACTGTTCTTATTATAGAGTCCGCCTAAACGTTTTCTGCTATTAAGATCCCTAGTTTAGCCTCTGCTCCTTAGTCCTATAATTACTTAATCCTTAACCTCTAGGTTTTTATAGTTTCTTTATCTATCTCTTAGATTCTTTAGTACCACTTAGGTCTATTAGCTCTATGCTATTCCATAGTTTTTAACTCTATATCTATTATTGCGTGCTCTACGCCTTATATAACTATAGAACTCTATCTTACCCTTTTTTAGCTTATTCCCTTTAGTAAATCCTATTATTAATCTTTATTAATTAATCTATTAACTCTCTTAGAGTATCCGCATCTTCTATTAGAATAATTACGTCCTAGACTTTAGCCTTAAGTCCTTATTTATACTATGCTATAAGCGCCTTATTATTCCACTTAACCTGCGTTGTAAGTGTCTAAAACTATATTATATACTTAATTACTAAAGTGCGTTATACTAGGTTCTGAAGCTTCCTTTCTACTATAGTTAACGCCTTTAGATCGCTAAACATCTATATTAGTTTTTCCGCAAATCTATTCCAACTAGTAAATATATACCATACGTCCTAATTAGTAGTTAATATTCCATTTACCTATATCTTAGTAAGGTAAGGTTTAAACCATTTAAGTGCCTTTCCTATTAAGAACAATCCTGCGTACGCTACTTAGTCCATAAATATTGCCAACTTTGCTCCTTCCTATATAACCTTAAAGTGCATTTATATAAGGAACCCCTTAAGTTTTAACCCCTCCCCTAAGAATTATTTAATTAATGGTAACTTAACCTTTACTACTCTAATTCCATTAAGTCGTTCTTTAAGTATTCGATTGTTATCTATTATTTAATTAACCACTTCCTATAACTAACCTATTATAACTAGCTATAAATCAGTATCTTCTATACTAGTGTCTCCTCCTAAACCTAAGGTTATAGCTACTGTAGACTGGGTTATAACTAGTGCCTTTAACAGCGTGACCTACGCTTTAGGTGGTATATTGCTTAACTCTTTTCTATTTTAATACCGTAACCTTAGTAGTAAATATATAACGGAACCTTATAGCAAGAACTACGGTAGGCTTATTATTGGGCTAGGTATATAGGTATAAACAATAAGTCAATAACATAATAATAACTGGTGGAGTGGTTGCCTAACAGATTAACTCCAATTATATTCTAAGATTTACTATAAAGAGAGAACTATCTAGGTAGGGACTGTGGTCCTTTAAATACACAACCGTACGCCTAAGAAATCCCTTCGCTCCGTGAGGTACGTGTGCTCTATCTGCTCTGTCCTATAGATTACACAGATTACATTATGTGACCTCAGCTACTATTCCTCGTTACATGGTTCCACCGGATCCATCCTAGACCGTGCCTGTATCAACCAACTAGCTTCGCCGACTCTTCTCCTAGTAGTTGTAACATCGTACTTAAGCTGTCCGTAGCAACGAACCTAGTATATGTCACGGAGTTGGCACGAACTAGAATACAATGTACTAAACAAGGTAGTAATTGAGAAGGCTACGTACACGTAACTATACGTGGTTGATACAAAGACATTGGATGAAGAAGAAGAGTCTTCGTGTGCCAGGTATAAGGTATAAATAGGGGTTGTAGGGGAACGTGCGTAGGTGTCTCGGGACGAACGTGAGCACGGGTCAAGAACGTCAAAACGCGCAGAGACGTGAGAACGAGTGAGTCCCGTGACAGTATACAAGAGTGGCAATTTAGTAAGGTTAAATTCTTTATTAACGCCGCTGGCTTTGGGCGCTGGGCATATATTAAAAGCTTTACTAGTGTTAATATTAATAGGGGCCGCAGGATTGCGACTTATAACGGCATAGGCGCAGCTAAATGGATTAGAATTAAGTGGATTAAGTTATTAATTGGCATGCTGCATAAAGACAAAACAGGCGGCGTCGATTGTATTATTACCAATATTAATATATTTGGCCAGTAAATAACTATTCCTAAATAGGGAATTATATACTGGCTCAGAGGTAAGCAAAGACTACACCATTTAATTTAGTTTACTAACTTTAGAGCAGCGCGACATCTTAGGCCGAAAATCCCTTTTACTGTCTCCTACCTACCCCTAATAAAGTTACCACTATATATACTGTTTAATATACATATAATAATATATAGGGAGCTTTTATATAATTGCAAGATCTATATTGTTGCCGTCTTGGCAAGCAAATTGGATTTTTAGAATTTTTTTCCTATCTTAATTCGTGGCTAATATAATCACTAAAAACTTTAGTTACGTGACATCCTATAAGAACACACATTGGCAACAACAATATATCAACACTATAGTAAGATATTTATATATTTCGTACTAGCAGCTTCTTGCAATAACTAATATCAGTAAATCTACCATTTTGAATTTCTAAATTTGGGGTTGCTAAGGCTATATATAGAGGCTGTTGATCGCGCTCTCATTACAATATTTTGCCAAAATCGCGATTCGGTAAAGCTTAATGCAACACCATGCCAAGCATTACCGGAATTTGTATATCTTGGGTTTTTAACTAGCCCTTTTTTAAAGTCAGTAAGCCCATTGATATATATAGATTAGTTAAATTAAGCCAAATATTAAGCCTCTCTGAAGCCTCAATCGTATGCACGAGATTTATACCCAATATGCGTGAAATATACGTGCAATATGTATAAAAAACCACTGCATTTTGCATATAAAGTCTACGGATGAGACTACCCTTTTTGCATTCAAATTCAGCTCTATATGCACTAAAAATCTGCCCAATATGCACGCAAAATTTGGTCCAAAATGCATCAATTTTAAATGCATATTGTAGAGCGGAAAGACCGTAGGGATCTATCCTAACACTATTCTTAAGCGTATTAACAGAACACGTCAATCCTATAAGGAAGCACATTAATTTTAGTAAAAGTTAAGCCCGGAATTCAAAGCAGCTGTTAAAAATACTATATAATCCTTATAAAGCATTACTTTCCTCTTAAGAAGAGCTAGATCCGTAAGATTGCCCTAGATATATATAAAAGGCAGCTCTAAGATGCCGGCTAGGATACTAGCCAGGCATTCCTTAGTATCTAATAGGTGGATTTATACTTAAAACGCTATTAATCCTTTTAAGTTTAATACACTCGCTATCTTAAAATAGAGAGAGCTATAGTAGATAATAATTTGCTAGTATATAAAAGGTTCTTTAATAAGTTAGAGGCTACCTATATAGAACTTTATATTAAGGTAACTAATTGCTAAAATATAGATAAAACTAGGTATTAAATAGGGTACGCGTATACCTCTAAAAAAGTTGTTCTATGTGGTTCCTCTATATAACCTATTATGCTAAGCAATTAAAAGCGGATGAGTAAGATTACCTCTATTAATACTACTAGCAAATTAATTCCTTCCTATTTTATTTTTAAAGGGAAGGTTATTATAACCTATATAGCTTAAAAAGCTCTTAGCTTAGTACTAGACTGTTAAATAGCAGTCTCTAATAATGGCTAGAGCGACTAAAGCCATACATCTAATTAGATAAGGTATTGTAACGGGACTAGCCCAGTTACAGTAGGAATGTCTCGGTGAAACACTTAACAGATAAATTCCGACGCTTTAATTAAATTCTGCTAAATTCTACCAAGTTAATTAAATTCTGCTAAATTCTGCTAACTTGATTAATTTCCACCAGTCTCCACTAAATTCCACTAATATAATAGAATTTGGTTGGAACCTATTAAAATCCGCATAGGCTTGTGCCCACGCATCTGCTGCCAAGACTATAAATATTTAGTTATAAGTTTCCTATATTTCTTTCTCTTCTTTATGCAACGTCTTATACTCTGCAAGAGCTATATACCCTTAGATTTAAATAGAATTTATATTGTTTCTTTAAATCTTCCCTAAAGCCTCTTCGCGCCCTTATATTATGTTATGTTAAAACAACTACTATTAAAATGGTAAACGAACCTAAATCCTTTTTAATAACCACGAGTATTATAACCCTAGTTAGGGAATAGTTAACTATAATATAACAGTCCTTTACGGACGCCTTAGCTTAGTAGCGGGCTGCACTAAAAGCCTAGCATTAGCGATTAATAGAAGTACTCCGCAAAGAACTCTGTAACGTTAAGGCATTTATGTTATAGACCCTAATAGTAACACCTATAAATAAAATTAAAATAACAGTACCTAAATCTAATGTATTAAATGCAAATACTAAACTAGTAATAGTAGCTTAATCTATACCTATAGCGAACCTAGTACCTACTATAAAATCTAAAAAGCTCCCTAATTCTTTAATATTTAATAGAAACTAAAATAACCTATATCCCTTTATAACTAAGCTCTATCTTAAACTCTTAATAAACTATGATTAATACCCCACTAAGGCTAGCAAAGTTAGCTATGGAATATCTTATTTAAGTAAGGACGCTGCATAAACCATAAATCCATTCTTCTGTAATAGCACTTTTATTAATTTTAAAACCTTTATCTCTCTGCTAGAATAAACGTATGATAATGCCAGCTGTGAATACACAGCTATTACTAAACTTAAAAACCTATAATAACGGAACCAAGACTTTACTAGCTTCTTTTTGGAATTTTTAGGCCTTATTAGTGAACTAGATTGGAATAAAGCCGCTAGAGTTACTACCCTTTAATAAGCTATTTTGGATAAGATTAGAGCCTAGTTAGTAGGTAGAGAACTACTAAAAAACCTATCTAAATTTGCTATAATATATTAATGAATTAATAAAGACCTTTAATATAATAAATAGACTTGTTCTCTAAAGTTAACCACACCTTATATTTAAAACTCCTTAAAACCGGTATATACTCTAAGGCGCGATCCTTCTCCGAGACCTAAAAGCCCTATGTATAACCCTATGGACCTTAATGCTACCTAATTCTATGCACCCTTAGGAACTAACAAACGAAGAACACAAGCCACAAATAGAGAATATTTTGGATGCGGTAAAAAAGGATATATTTAAAAATATTGCCAAACTTACCTTTTTAAAAAAAGTCCGCCGTAGTTCCTTCTAATCCTTAAGTTGTACCTAATCCTTGAATTATATCCGTTCTTTAAGCCGTACTCGTTCCTTAAATTATACCCACGCTATAAATTATACTTAGACGTTATAAAGCACTTTGCCTTTAGTTAACTTAGAAAATAAATTATCCTAGGGCCAAGTCACGCCTTAGGATAAAAAGTGGAAGAGTATATGTATCTAGGCTCTTCTAGCGCTGATATATAACACAACTCCCTTGATATACTTAGTAAAATTTAAATACTTAGAAAATAGAAGGAAGTATAAATCCTTATAGATAGCGGAGCCACTAGTATAGGCTTTATTAATATAAACTACGCGAAAACTTAATGCCTAAATTTAAAGAAACTTAATAAGCCCTAAGGCCTATAAGGCTTTAATAGCAAACCCTTAATATATAACAAAATAACACACTACGCTCTTATAAAATTACGGATAGGTAAACACCTTAAATATATTTCCCTGTTTATAATACCCTTAAAGCACTATAAGATAATACTCGGATATAGATAGCTAAAATAACACAACCCTTTAATTAGCTGGGTTAAAGAAATACTAAAGTTCCGTATAACTTACTACTAAAGTTATTACTTAAAAAACCATTTGCCCTATAAATATACATATAACTATTTAAATTTAACATAATATAAATTACCCTTGCTATAAACCTCAAGCCAATATAATAAATCTACAACTACTAGTTATAGTAAAGAATATAAAGATGTTATATTAAACCCTCTTAAAATCTATATAATATAGGCCGCGCCTTTTATCTTGTTAGTAAAAAGATAAGATTATAAAATCTTTACTATAACTATAGAAGACATTAAGAAAGTACTAAAATTAAAATAGTATCCTAATCCTTAACCTTTTATACCTAAAGAGTACCATGACCTAATTAATAAGTTTAAAAAATAATTTATAGACTAACTAGCCCCACACTAAGAGAAGTATAATTTTAAGATAGAACTTAAGCCTGGCATAACACTAAAGTTTAGTCCGCTATATAGCATGTTATAAGAAGAACTGCTTATAATATAATAATACCTTAATAAGCATCTAGAAAAAGGATTTATTTGCCCTAGTTAATCTCTATTTACCTTACCTATACTATTTATTAAAAAGCTAGGAGGAGGCTTAAGATTCTATATTAATTATTAAGCTCTAAATATAATTATAATTTAAAACTAATATCCGATTCCCTTAATTTAAGAGACGCTTAACTAATTAGCGAAGGCACAGTACTTTATAAAGCTTAATATAATCACTACCTTTAATAAAATTCGTATATATAAGGGAGATAAGAAGTATACAGCCTTTTATATATAATAGGGACTCTTTAAATACCTAGTAATACTATTTGGCGTAAAGAACGGTCCTAGTATATTTTAGCAATATATTAATAATACGCTTTATAAATTCCTTAATATATTTGTTACTATATATATTAATAATATCTTAATCTACTCGTCCTCGCTTTCTAAATATTAAAAATATATTAAAATAGTCCTTAAACGCTTATAAAACGCGGGCTTATAATATAATATTAAGAAATATAAGTTCCACGCGTCCGAGGTTATATACTTAGGCTTAATTATATCCTACAACGGAATTAAAATGGACCCTAAGAAAGTCGCTGCGATTATAAACTAGGAAAGTCCTAGCAACATATAGGATATTTAAGAATTTCTAGAATTTGTAAATTTCTATTAATAATTTATTAACTAATTTTTAAAAGTTACTTAGCCGTTAGTAAACCTAATAAAGAAAATTTTAAAATTTAAATAGACTGCTAGATGCGAATAAGCATTTAATAACTTAAAATATTGCTTTATAACTACTTTAATCCTTACTTACTTTAACCCTAACCTTAAATATATTATTAAAACGGACTCGTTAGATTATGCGCTAGGGGGAGTATTATCGCAATATAATAAGAATGGCGAACTATATCTAGTAGCCTTTCTTTCCCGGAAACTCGCCCCTACCAAATTAAACTATAAGATATATAATAAGGAACTACTTACGATCGTTAGATGCTTTAAATAATGGCGTCCTAAGCTAGAAGGATTATTATTTCTAATATACGTATTAATAGACTATAAGAACCTGTAATATTTTATAACTATAAAATAATTAACATAGCACCAAATTTATTAGGCCAAATACCTCCTATAATTTAACTTTAAGATTATATATTAACCGGGTAAACTTAATTAAAAGCCTAACGTATTAATATAATAATTATAGAACTTACCTATAAACGCCTTAGATAAACAGATTATAAATTAATTATAGATCTTACTGCCCTTTAAATATTTTAAAAAACTACGTCCTATATTTCTAGATATGGAACTTAATAGGAATGAATTAGAAGTTAATAAATAGGAAATAGAAATTAATAAGCTAATAAAATACAAATATAAGAATAATATATGGATAGTAGATATAATAAAGGCAATCCAAACTAGAAAACGACAGTATAAGGATATTATACTCGCTAAATACGAAATTTAAAATAATTAATTATACTACTAATAGAAGATAGTAGTTCCGAATTCCAAACCTTTATAATTTAAGATACTTGAATTTATATACAACTCCCCTATAGTAGGACATCCTAGCCGTGCGAAGACCTATAAGATCATTCAACGAGTATATTACTGGCCTATAATGCACGACTATATACGGAAATACGTTTAAGTATGCAGAATATACGTGCGTGGAAAAACCTCTTATATAAAGAAGTAAGGAGTACTTTAACCGCTACTAATCCTAATATAAAGATGGCGTGATATCTTAATTAACTTTATAGTTAACTTGCCTAGTAGTAATAGGTTTACAAATATTATAGTAGTAGTTAACTATTTTATAAAAATATGATATATAATTCCTATAGACTTAATTAATGCAATATTAGTAGCCGAATGTTTTATTAAGTATATCTTTAAGCTATACGGACTTCCTAATATAATAATATCTAACTATGGAAGCCAGTTTGTTTTAGACTTCTAATAAGCTCTATATAAATAATTAAGTATTTAAATATAACTCTTAACTGCGTTTTATCTAGAGATAGATAGTTAAACGGAAATTGTAAATATAATTATAGAATAATACTTATAAATGTACTACTCCTACCTATAAGATAACTAGGAAAAATGGCTACCTTTAGCTAAGTTTACTGCGAATAACACAATAAATATATTAATAGGTGTAATACCGTTCTACGCAACCTATAGATAAAACCCTTAACTTAGATTTAATCTACGACTTAATATTAATATAATAGGACCTATAATTAAACAGATCTAGTTAATTAACGTATATAACTTTGCTAATTAAATAAAGCAGTTAACGGAACTGTTATAAAGTAAGTTAATATACGCTTAAATGTTATAGGAATGATATGTAAACAAAAAATAAGCTCCTGTATAGGACTTTAAAGAAGGTAATATGGCTTACCTAAGTACACGAAACCTAAAGACTTAACGGCCTTTAAAGAAACTTAATTGGAAGTTTACGGGCCTATACCAAATTAAGAAGAAACTAAGCCTATACGCCTATAAGCTTAAACTGCTAACTAAAATGAAAATATACCTAATGTTTTATATAAGCTTACTGCAACCCTTAAGAGATAATCCTATAATTTGCGAAATTCCGCCGCCACCTCCTATAATTGTTAATAATGGTAATAGTTTATACTTTATTAACTTAATTAATAATATACAATGGAAAATATAATCTAAATAAGTTAAACTTCTTATTAAGTAGGAAGGATATAAAATATAAACCTAAAAAACCTATAAACAGGTTAAGGCCAACGCGCCTTCCCTAGTAAAAGAATTCTATAAAGACTATCCTTCGCGGCCTGCTCCGGCTAGATGGATATAATATAAAGGTAAATAACTGTTACCTAATATAAAGACACGAAACATAATAGTAGGAAACTTAAAATTAAAAAGAACTTAAACCATATTACAACGCTTATAAGGTAATAAGTTATAAATTCTTAACTAAATTAAATTATTTTAGACCTTCGGCTAAAGGGGGGGTACTATAACGGGACTAGCCCAGTTATAGTGTGGTGGGGTAAATTGGACCACTGGATTTAATATCTAGTTTGGGTATAGTTTTAGGAGAGCATAGGCCTTCTATAGATATATAGATTGGTCTGCGGCCCTAGAGTCTTTAACAACTCCGAGAGGGCCAACAGACACACAGTTTCTCTTTAATACACTCTTTTCTTCTCTTCTTACTAACCGCTTCCCTACTGCCTAATTATGACTAACTAACTGACTAACCACACCGTGACTTCCTATCTAAGAGAGACCGTACCCTCCTATATATTTTATGGCATTCCACATAGGGACGACGGCAAGCTCTTTAGATTAGAATTCTAGTGCTACATATACAGGAGACGTATAGGAACGATCTGGAACTATAAAAGAACCAACAGACAGAAAAAGGACGCGCGGAAAGGGAGGCAGAGAAGTACGGGCATATTAGCGACCGGTGCGCAGCTACCACCATAGGAATGAACCAACGACACTTTCGGTCTCCGTACGGGAACGGTCGTCGGAGAACAGCGATCGGAATGCGAGTGCGTAGCGCAGCAAGACGGAGGATAAAAGAAAGGACTATAGTACGCCAGGAACAGCAGAGAAAAGTCTTCTATATTTCGTTTACTATATTTGCAACGGTCTATATAATTATTCTTGCGTTTATAGGAGCTACATTTAAATTTATAGGAATAATGGTGATAGTACTAGCAAAGGGATTATTAGGGATGTTAGGTCCATTCTACGATAATAGTAAAGGTGCTAGAAGGGGAGAGGAAAGTAAGTAGCCTATTAAACCGCGAGTCTCTCCTAAACTAGGGGATGCGATACTAACCCTAACTCCCACAACATTAGGGACCGACAACTCTTAATAGATAGAGAATAAGGGTTATAAGGTCCACCTACCTATCCCTAAAGAATCTATAGGTCCGCCGTATCCTACTAGACCACTAATGGAACGAGATAAGGTATATGTTATAGCCTAGCCTATACCAACTCTAGGAACTCCCGGGACCCCTTACTTTACAGGACAAAACATGTTGCAATTTATTAAATAGTATAAGCGACTATGTATCTGATATCATGTTATGGATAACGAGAAGCATTAAGGACTTCCAGAGTATTATAACTATTAGATAGGGATATAGATCTAGAGCCTACCTAAGTTTATAATTAGCAATTAGACGGAACTTATAAGGAAGCTTAAAACAGACTACTAAGAAAGTAACTACTTTTAACAAGTTAAAATGGTGGAATTCTTAGAAGCTTATGTGCTATAGTGCAGGAACAATCCACCTAGCAGTATACGTGAATACTATAGGCAGTTCACGTTAATCTCCCAAAAGGTTACTAAGGCTGGTAATTTGGAAAGCCGTAATTAAGGGTACTAGTTCGCAAGGGGACTCCTATTTAAATATTAAAGACATGCCATAACTAAAATAGGAGCCAACCTAGATAGATAAGAGTCTTTTAACTTCCATCTAATAAGGAGAGCTATAGAAGACAGGCTTAATTTATATAAAGGCATAGATTAGTTATTAATAATAAATCCTAAGGAGTAAGGCCTTCGTTAGCTAGTTAGACAATTCCGTAATTAGTAACTAGCCGTAACTAACTAAAGAGATACTGCCCTTTAACCGCCTATAGTCTCTCCGCTAAGCGAGTAGGTAGGTGCCTATTAAACAACTTAGGAAACGGACCCTAAGCTAGAGAGACTTACTAATTAACTCTAGAAGCTTAATCTTAGAATAGTTAAATTGGTAGGTATTGCATCTTTAATGCTATTCCTAGACAGGATTCGCCAAGATCTAATACAGTACACGCAGCTCCTAAATAGGGCGTCAGTACGGCAAGAACAAATAGGCCTATAACTGGCACTAAATAATAACAGACTGCAGCCGCCCTATAAGGGAGCGCTATAAAAACGATATAAGCCGGGCCTAAAAAGGTATAGAGGGCTAGGAAACTTTAGCACATACCTAGCACAAGCTTAAACGTGTTATAGATACAGGGGTTCCCACCATTTTATTAATTAGTGTCCATAGCTCTAGGAATTAGTTTATTATGGTTTCCTATATATAAATAAGAATAACCAAATCTGCGCTAGAATACGAGAGCGCCTAGGAAATATAATTCCGTATTTACTAAGCGATAATTAGATTAAGTTCCTTAAAGACTAGCTAAAGTAGAACGCGAATATTAATCCTAATGCTCTAGTAACAGGCGTCTAACTAAAGGCAGCTTCAGTAGAGCTTGTAGAAGGAAGCGACGCTAAAAGTAAAGAAGAACTCGGCGAGTCTTAGAAGGATATATACCAAGTAGAGTTGATATATGTTGATTTAGTAGGAGCCGCAACCCAGTCACAGCCTATGCCACGGTTATATAATCTTAGGAAACCGCAAGGGGAAGTAAGAGTAATAAAACCGCCTTTAAAACCATCTGGTTAGCGACTGGCAGTAGTTCAAAATGTACAACTAGGAGGATATGTCCAAATCGCACTATAGCCCTAGCAGCAAGCTCCTTAACCACCGTTAAGCAATAATAAGATTAATAAAATGGACTATACCAAATAGCTAAGATAGATGGAGCAAATAGCGGATATAATGACAACAGCCAAAGCACCACAACTAAAGCTAGTTAGGATAATGGATATACTAAAGGGAAACGTCCCAAGCCCAGCTGTAATAGCGGATAAGATTTTGTTAAAAACCATTAAAGTTACGGTTAGTAACTGCCTTATATACATGCCTAGGGTTATAAGGCTATTCTTTAAGCCTCTCCTGCTACCCCTTGTGGAGCCTTACCAACAGAAGCAAGAGGACGTTAAGGCATCCATATTATTAGCATACCTGGCGTTCTATGCTGATTAGGCTGGCTTAATAACTGCTAAAGTAGACCAGATTAAACGAGAAGTAGGATTTATCCGGTTTTAAAGACAATACCTAAAAGTAGAAGCGCGGATAGGAGACAGAAGGGCTAAATACTTAATTAACTCTAAAGTGGAGCTTAACCTTATTAAGGAAAGCGTGGCTCTATAACACGGCTTACCGATATTAAGTCTGCCTCTATAACTATAAGGTGCACGTCTAACGTCTACCAATAGGACTTAGTCTAAGTTTATTGGATTGGTGCATGCGGTCCCTATAGTAATAGGTAACGTCTTAATATCTATAACGTTTATTGCTGTAGGAGAAATGTTATATAAGGTAATACTTAGTAAGCTATAGTTAGTAAGGGCTAAACTGGTAATAAAACGCACTATAATAGGTCAGGTATCTTGCATTATTTAATTAAAAGATAGCAGAGTTAAAACGAGGTTCTTGACGTCCTATAAGGATACAATGTTCTTTAAACTAGATGAAAGCATTAGCATAGACAATAGTTCAGGAAATATATAACTGGTGCGACCGCTAGGATTATATCCGGGGTTACTTATAACCCGGCGTATTAGGATAAGGAGGACGTCAAGATCAAAGAGGAGGGAAATAGGGTGCGGCTCCAACACAGACGCTTGCCATTTTGGATATCCGCTAGACAGAGCTATTAGCAGAAAGAAGACCACAATATTAGATAGAGAGAGCTTAACAGTAAAATGTTAAAGAAAGTCCTAAAGAAATACTTAAGAAAGAATTGGAAGCTAGTATTTAAAGTAAAGGCTAGGTCCCTTACATATTAAATATTAAAGACGACGGATTTATTTATAATATAAACGGAAAGCTACTGGAGCAAGGCCCAACAAAACACCATAAACGTAGCAACTATGTATAAATAAAAGGCAGATAAGGTCCACCTAGTTAATTCATCAGCACCAGATAGAACAGTTATAGGAGGTATAATAGAATAGTAAGAGGTGGCCTTGTGTAGATAGAAGGCATTAATTTAAGGGTTGCCTCTTAGTCCGTATAATTATTTCCTTAAGCTGTAATACACTAAGCTGGCCCACGGTGCATGACTAAAGCTAAAATAATTAGAGCGTATAATTGTAGGGGACATTTAGCCAAGAGAATAAAAGATCTTTAAGGCCATGCTGTTTAACTAAGAAGAGACGCTGGTATAGGAGTTCTCTAAGATGGGTCGCGTTAGTAGAGATATAACTCCACTATTGAAGATCAAGACTGTGCCGTATAAAGCATAGCAAGTACCAAACTTTCCTGTACTAAGGGCCCTATAAGGAGAAGTAATAAGCATATTATAAGAACGACTAGCTTAAGGGACTCTAGAATATTATAAAAGCCTATATAGGAATCCATGGTTTCTTATAAGCAAGAAGGAACATAAGAAGTACCAACTAATTAATACGGCGATAAATATTAACTAAGTAACTATTAGGGATGCAAATCTACTACTATATACTAATGAGTTTTCCAAGGAGTTTGTGGGGTATAAGGTTATATCTTTAGTGGACTTCTTCTCTAGCTATAACTAACTAGAGCTTAATGTAGAAAGCAAGAACCTAATGGCTTTTGTAATACCTCTAGGGCTTCTATAACAAACAATAGTACCTATAGGAGGCACGAATTTAGTAGCCTAGTTTGTAAGGATAATTACTAAAATCCTAGAACAACACATCCTATACTATATCTTACCGTTTCTGGATAACATTATAGTGAAAGGCCCATAGATAGTATATAATGGAGAAGAGAGTCTTCTAGGCGTGCGTAGATACATTCTGGAACACATTATGTGGCTAGACGGAGTACTTGCAGATTTAAAATAAGCTAGATATACAATCTTAGGCACAAAGTCTTATTTCTACAAAGACGAGATTATAGTAGTTGGTTACCGCTATAATAGCAAGGGACAATATCTGGAGGAGTTAAAGGTCACAAAGATCGTTTACTAGAGAGACTGCGAAGATGTTACGTCCGCCCGAGCATTCCTAGGAGTTGTCGTGTATTACCAAATATAGGTAGAAGACTTTGTAATTAAGGCAGAGCTAATCTTCCAACTACTACAAGTAAACGTTCTATTTATATAGGGCATAGAGCAGATCACTGCTATAAAGACTCTAAAGCATGCCATTACTACTGCACCCGCATTGGTTTAACTAGATTATAGTAAGGGAGCTAGGCTGATTGTTCTTACCATTAACGGATATAAGAATAGATGGGGGTACGGCCTTATGTAACTAGATATACAAGGTCGTTATTACCTATGTTAATATAAGAGCGGCATCTAGTCTTAAGTAGAATAGAAATATAACTTAGGAAAGCTTGAGTATTAGGCGTTACTATATACGCTAAAGAAGTGTTGCGTGTACCTGTACGGCGTTCGCTTTACAGTTAAGATAGATATAAACACCTTAGTTATATAATTAAATTGTACTACCACTAATTTACCCAGAGCCTTAATGATAAAATGGCTAGCGTAGATCCAGCTATAGGACTTTAATGTTAGATATGTGCTAGGGAAGAAGAATTGCCTAGCTAATAGGCTTTTATAACGGCTGCCTAATAGTAAACAACCTAATAAGCCAACTAAGGATATTAAAGAGTTTATTAACTATAAGCTAAGTGCCTTGGAATATATAGCTAGCCCTTTTAAAATAGAAGCAGATCTGCTACTAGACGACTTATATTTAGAGGAATCTTAGAAGGTTGTAAAATAGCTAGTAACCTTATAACGTCTAGAAGAAATAAATACTAAAAAATTTAAAAAGTTTAAAAGGCATACGCTAAAGTTTCTAGTGCGTAATTAATAGCTCTTCCGCCAATAGTCTAAGAACGTACTAATGCGGAGGGTAGTTAATAACGAGACTACTTAGCAAGAAATTATTAAGAGCCTTTATAACCAGAGTGGACATTACGGATAGGAGGGAACGTACCAGAGGGTCTTAAATTGATATTAGTAGCCAGGACTATAGGATTAGATATTATAGCATATTAAGTCATGCCTATAGTGCCAGGAACGATAGTTGGGATAGAAAGAAGAAGCGATGCACCCTATATAGGAGTCTACCTTGTGGTAATGAGTAATGGTGGATATCACGTTCATGCCGCTAAACCGTCTTGGATTCCGGTACCTGGCTATTGCTTAAGAATATGTATCTAGATGGGTGGAAGCTTGGGCCCTTTAAAAGAAAGATACAAAAAGCATAGCAAAGTTTCTCTATAAAGATGTCATTTGCCGATGGGGAGTGTTTGGACAGCTCTCTGTAGATGGTGGAGGAGAGAATACTGATATTACTACTGCGCTCGCAGAGCTCTACAACATTAAAAGGGTTGTGGCTTCCACATATTACCCATAGAGGCAAGGTTTAATAGAGTAGGGCCATAAGCCTATAATAGACGCTTTAGCAAAGATGGATGGTATATAGCTAGACAATCTTTATACTGTCTTATAGGCAGATAGAACGACTGTTAAGCGGTCTATAGGAATAACACCAGTAAGAGTTATATATAGATATAAGCATGTCCTTTCTGTTAAACTCTATATACCAACCTGGTAGATGCTGCCTTGGGAAACAGTCTGGACCACCGCAGAGCTACTGGCGCTTTATGCAAAGCAGTTTGACTAAAGAGACGCAGATATACAAGAAGCTATCATGCGTACAAGACGGCTAAGAACGGCAAATAAAGAGTATTTTAACGACACCTATCGCATTCGCTAGGACGGATTTAAGGTCGGAGATATGGTTATGCTCTATAATACGCAGCTTAAGCAAGATTATTTTAGCAGTTGCAAGTTAAATCTAAAGTGGCTGGGCCCGTTCCGTGTATATAAGAGTCACCCGTACAAGGGATGGTATTTAATTGAAGATCTTAATAGTATACCATTCTGCGACTAAACTCTAGGGAATAGATTAAAGAAGTTCTATTAATAATAGGTATCTAAAGTCTATTAGGGGGACCGGCTTAACCAATTAGGCGGAACTATGCTATAAGAAATAACAGCAGAGCTAGAACCTAAGGAAGATATTATACAAAATCCACTAGTATCGCAACGCCGTATAGTTTAAGAAGTATGCGTTCTAGAAGGATTATTTAACAGAACTAAGTATGAAACGTTTAACTAGGGGACAGTTAAGTTCTAAGGTAGGGGAGGGGACGTAAATAACAACCGCGTAATCTGTTTATTTGCTATATTTCCTAAAGCTCTTTCTATTACGCTTTTTTATTTGCTTTTTTTAGTTATAGGAATCTAATGTGTCTTAACAGTAAGGTAAGGGCAGAAGAATGTTTACACGCAACTGTCTAGATTTATTCACTATAAAGATATTAGTTCTGCTTACCGCCTTTACTAAGCTAATAGCGATTTTCCATCCTAGGGATAGAAAATTATAATTGGTCTATTTAGTAATTAGAGCCGGTAGAACTCCACACTACTATTAGATTTAGTAGACTATTTAGATCAGGAAACCCTATTAAAAACTTTACCTTTTTGCCCTTAATAAACCTTAAAGATAGTTATAATTAGCTAAAGTATAAACTAAGCAGAATTAACAATAGTATACTTATTATGTCTTTATTAAGCAGACCGCTGGTACTGTATAAGGGAGTTAGGTAACAGATTAGTGACGTCCTTATAGAGGTTAGAGGCTTTGCAGTTAATAGGCGTTAGGCTGTGCTTATCTAAATCTATAACAAGATTCTGCTCTCCCGAGAGAACTACGCAGATACTGCTAGTGTGGTAGTTAATTTCATTAGCAATAATAATAGGCTATAAGCATCTCTAGGAAAGGACGCGTTCTTATTAATTTTTAAAGATATCTCTAATGTTAGTAAGATAGCAAAGGATTAAAGAAATCAGTGTAATAAGGCCAGAGAAACTATCTGAAAGACCTAGGGACAAGGTGTTCTTAATAGGCCGCTTAAACACGCAGTATCCTACTACTTCCTTTCTGTTGCCCAAAAGCTTACCAACCACCCACTTTATAAAGTGATGTTGTAAGTCAATGAGGCCCTAGTTAAGAGGCTCAATCATCCAGAACGCGGCATTAAGAACACTACTTAACTGCAGCCGACCGATTTCGCGCTCGCGCCTAGGATGTTAGGAAGGGCAATATTAGACTAAGTAGTGAATAAGCATGGCTTAGGAAGATACTTAACTAGCTTCCTTATTCTAAGTAAGGACCTGCTGCTAAGAAGTAGGAGACTAACTACCGTGGGACTAGAGGTTACTAATATTGGAATTAGGCAAGTAGGAGAGAGCTTAGCTCTTATACTACAAATATATTTATAATACGCTTCTAACGTAATAAATCTATTAGCCTTTTAGCCGTTAACACCTATTTAAGGAGGAGGCGTTAGTATTATACCAAGCCCGTCTTAATAAGGATTACCTATATTAGTTAACTTACTTTTGTTTTCTATAAATAAAAGTATCCTTATAGCTAGAACGCCTGTTGGCTCGCCCCTATAGCTGCCAGTATCTTCTTTAAGAAGGAATCCAAGGAGAGGGCTGATAGTTGCTTACCCAAAAGTAGGAGGGCTAGAAGTAGAATTAATGTTTAATAAAAACGTTATTAAGTCTAGAGATGATAAGGAGTATATTAAGGAGACTGTAAATGCTATGGTAATACTCCATTCAAAACGAGGGTGTGACTGTAAAGATAATATGCTAGCTTATCTTAAAGCGTCCCTAAACTAAACCACCAAAATTAAACTAACTGAGGTTATAAAGCTCTTGTGTAGCTAGTATAGGGCGGCTGGTTCTAATCTAGAGATATATAAGGTCTGCTAGATATATACACAAGCTATAGGAGGACATGTGGGTTTGGCAATAAAGGGTCTAAACTATACCGCACTGTGTTATAGACTCTAGTTAATATACCACGCTCGTAATTAACTTAGGACTATAAAAACGGATCTAACTACGTACTCCTGGTTTAGAAAAGCTTATAGACCTCCAGTTCCGTCCAACTCCTTAGAACTATATAAGTTCGTTTATAACTTAGCACCAAGGTTTTCCTATAATAGAGAGGCTTTACTTAATTAAATACTGTCACCAGACGACCAAGATGTATAGTAGTAAGAAGGATCCGTGGTTTCGAATGTATTTGGATAGTAGTAGGATTCTAGCATCTTAGTAATAATTGATAAGGAAATGTGTATATACCACTATTATTAGCGTCTAATTAATGGGCGGCCAAATTATAGCTAGTTAAGAATAATGGTTCACGGTCTCTACTAGTAGCTAATAAGACAGGATCCTAAGTACTACTATCTCTATTACGCTTTTAGGCCTAATAGCTAGTAGCGACTTATCTCTTATCCTTATTATGCGAAGTTCGCGGTTAAGGGAGACTCCACAGCTTTCCGCTATATTAACGTAAATATTCCTTCTCTTATAGAGAGCGGACGCGGTGCTGATATAATTTAAGGAGGCGTTTCTCTAGATAATAAGACTAAGGATAATTACATAATCATTCTACCTAGTATACATCATTACTTAGAATTGTGGTGGGTAGATTTTAAAGCGCAAGGATTAACCAAGAGTAATAAATTTGTACATAAGATCTCGGATTAAGACTAGACCACTAAAGACGTAGAAAAATATGTGACCGACTAGGTGGCTTAGCCGTGTAAAAAAGGAGGTGTGTGTATAACCATGCCTTACCTTCCTTATGGGGCTAAAGGACCTTTAACTAGGACCCGGTGGACAATGCTACTATAGTTTATTGGCATTTAGGACGATTATAATAACCTTAAGGTTACGGAAGGAGGAACCTGGGTAGAGCTAGTAGATATTTATTAAGACTTAAAAGCGCCGCCCTGCACGCTATCCAGATATGCCAATCTCTACGGCGCAATCCTATATCGCTTCCCTGCTATAGTTAAGCTTACCGCTGCTAGCGCCTTATCTGACGCCCTTCTAGGTAAATAATAATGGGATTCTCTAGTGGTAATCTAAGATCGCGATCTGCTTCTTGCTGGTAATAGGTATAAAGTTATAAAATGGATGCATTCTTATTGTCTAAAGGCTGTTAAGAACTATAAGGATGCGTTTTAACTTATATATATAACTAAAATAAAGCGCTTTAATAGTCGCTTGTACTTCTACTGCGTTAACAATAGAATTAACCCCTTAACTATTGCGGTAGATCCAAGCAGAGTGCCCCCTATTATTACAGAAGGATAGAGTTATGCGGAGTTACCTAAAGAATTATAGGACAGAATTAAGCAGGTGGAAGGGCGTGAAAGAGCTATATTATCCAAAAGCTGTTAGTCTGATACATCTCGTACTACTTAGCTAGGCAGATGAGAGCGGTCTTATTTAACTAGAATAGAGTCTCCTCTTTTACCGTCTTGGGTTTGTGGCAAGGGTAAGGAACGTATGCGGTTACCTACTGCACCTTTGTTTTAAAGATAGGGAGTTTTGGAGTTTTGGAGGTCGTTAGGGGACAACGACTTAGGTAGGGGAGGTATGTGGTAGGGTAAATTGGACCACTGGATTTAATATCTAGTTTAGGTATAGTTTTGGGAGAGTATAGGCCTTCCATAAATATATAGATTGGTCTACGGCCCCAGAGTCTTTAACAACTCTAAAAGGGCCAACAGACACACAGTTTCTCTTTAATATACTCTTTTCTTCTCTTCTTACTAACCGCTTCCCTACTGCCTAATTACAACTGACTAATTAACTAACTACACCGTGACTTCCTATCTAAGAGAGACCGTACCCTCCCACAATAGTAGGAATATCTTGGTGAAATACTTAATAGATAAATTTTAACGCTTTAATTAAATTCTGCCAAATTCCGCTAACTTAATTAATTTCCACTAGTTTCCACTAAATTCCACTAATGTAATGGAATTTGGTCGAAACCTGTTAAAATCCGCGTGGGTTTGTGCCTACGCGTCTACTACCAAGACCACGAATATTTAGTTATAAGTTTCCTATATTCCTTTCTCTTCTTTACGCAACGTCTTGTACTCTGCAAGAGCTATATACCCTTAGATTTAGATAGAATTTATATTATTCCTTTAAATCTTCCCCGAAGCCTCTTCGCGCCCT
>Ga0307507_10004096_pt1 | contig 26597 bp, 21 predicted proteins | sample 7_EM_MG_FD_207223 | JGI IMG/M metagenome (GOLD analysis project Ga0307507, IMG submission 207223) | Populus trichocarpa ectomycorrhiza microbial communities from riparian zone in the Pacific Northwest, United States - 7_EM | ecosystem: Host-associated > Plants > Roots > Unclassified | place...
GCTCTCTTTAGTTACTTCACCACCGATCGCTTCCACTACCAGCTGTGCCCGTACTTAGCGCGAGGTCCTGAATACAGACGAAGGGATGGGCTGGTCTACCCAGCAAGACTACCAACTAACACAAACCAAGGACGAATTTTCTCTCTGATCTCATAAGAGGCGGAAAAGCGCCTACTCGGGTGCTCGGGTCGAGACGAAAAAATCGGGAAAAAAAATAAAATCAGCAAGATCTTGGGGCAGCGAGCAGATAGTCGGTATAAATGGAAAATAATGAGTTCTCGCGCACAAAAAACTCAGAGCGGACACCGAACGCATTGCCGTATCTCACCAATAACAAGATATCCCAAGCTAATATATTAGCTCAAATTTTGGGAGCTACAGGAGACTAGGAACTAATGCAACTCTTCTAAGGTTCTAATCCCACAGCCCTCTGCTTCTTTCCACAAAGTTTGTCCATTGATCGACACAATACCTACCGCCCCTTTAGCACCTTTTTCCAATTTTGTTCACCCACACCTAAGCACATACTCGAATAGCGTAAAGCATGAGGTAAGGGATAGCTTGTTGAAAGCTAAGCTGAGCCGGTAGGCGTTAGGTGAAGATGCAGTAGGCTGCATCCTACGAGGCCTCCAGCTAGTAATACAAGCTATCGGTAGAAAAATCGGAAAATATGGAAATTAAAGATTCGAAACACGGTTGTTCGATTGGCCCGAGCACACCGAACGCTTCAATCAGAACCCCAAAAGCCGTTTCGTCATTTTCCGATTCCCCCTACGAGAAACCCTTTAAAATACCATGGAAAACAGGGGGGGTACCTTTACAATGCCATTCCTGGCAAAAACATAACCGTGCCAAGGTTCCCGCCACTTCGAAAGACGCTAGGCGACCTTCGAAGAAGCCGGCACCCCCTAAGAGTGCCTCACAGCTCAACGCAAGTAACAGCTCAACGCAAGTTTCAATTTGTATGTGAATTTAAGAATTTCAAACCACAACCAAACATTCTGTGATGCCTTAAATGTCCTTTTGGCTTTCTCACAAATTGTTTTAATTATTTGCCAATAAGTCTTCCACTTTTTTTCCCTCTCTTTGACAACTTTTATTTTCGCTTGGTGGGACTTTGGTTTGAGTTTAGTGTGAAAGTCATTTTGTGCCGAATCTGCTGTAAAAGAGAGGTAAAGGAGAGGAAAAAAAACGGGAGGCTATTCGCAAAGGCCTAAAACAATGTGAGAAAGCCAGAAGGACATTTTTTGGGCATCGCAGAATATTTGGTAGTGGTCCGCAATTCATAAATTCGCGTGCAAATTGAATGTGACGTTGAGCTGAATCTTACATTGAGCTGTTGGGCACCTACGGGAGGAGGGTGCCCCTGGTTGCGAGCAAGCGAGCAATCTCCTAGTTCTGGTGGTTAGGGCTTAGGGTGGGGGCTACTAGGCTAATCACAAGGTTGATGTAGTGTTACTAGGGCTAGTGGCAAGAGAATAGATATAATAATACTTATAGTGCCTTGCCCTGAAAAGGTACCTCGTGCTCCATGAAACATGTATATTCTAGGAAATAGCAATGAGAATCCATAGAATGGAGTGGGTTTAGGGCATAGTGCTGGCTGCATATAGGGTTGAGCGTTACATGTTTCATTGAGCACGAGGTACCTTTTGAACGCAAGGCACTATAAATGCAATGAGCATCAGGTACCCTCGCCACGCGCCCATATCTATTCCCCCATTTCCCCCATTCCTCAAATCCAGTATGGCAAAATCATTCACTTTTACAAAGCACGTAATGCCCCTCTCGGTGCTCCCCAACGAACTCCTCCTTGACATAGCGGACCGCCTCTCCGTCTCAAAAGACCTTTTTGCCCTCACCCAAACTTGCAAACACTTCAACCTCCTTTTCACCCCCCACCTCTGTGCCCCTTCTCTCCAACCCCAGAACGCCACCACTCCCGCCCTAACTTGGTTTTCAAAGCACGGCTACAGCAAACAAGTCTCCTGCTGCCTCTCCGCCGCCCAGTCCCACCTACCACTGTGGTAGTGAATCCCGCACCCCACTGCATGAGGCGCTAGCACATGGCTACGAAGTCTTCTCCGACCGCGAGAAGAAATGGTGGACAGCATCCTGCCGCGCCCATCATAGCCGGTGTTCCCAGCCGTCCGAGGGACTGCCAAGAGCCCCTGACGGGACGGGACGGCTGGCTGTAGTCCGTCCAGGGCGCCCTAAGGGCAGGACGGCCGTCTTTGGGTAGGACGGCGGGCCCTACAGGGTGAGACATGTTAGCGCAGGGCAGGGGGATGGACCGCGGGGGATGGCAGGGGACGGCTGGGGACAGCTGGGGATGGTGAAGGACGGTGGGAGATAGTGGGGGATGGTGGGGGATGGTGGGGGACAGCCGGGGACGGCTAGGGACGGCGAGAGTGATGTCTCATGATGCAACAATCATTCGTTCGGAGTCAATCTATTTTATTCTTATTATATAAATGGAGACACCGCCCATCCGGGCATACAGCGGTGTACGATTTCAACTTCAGCCTGTACTGGAGTGAAATGATGGGTTTATCAATACTGTGAGTGAATAGTGATAAATAGGACATGATATGCCATGTTCGGAATAAGGTAAACCCCAAGGATATGAATACTGTTTCTCGAATATTAACTTCTTATACATCTTAGCTCTGCTATTCCCATCCCGCACGATTTCAATACCTTGATAATGTCAGAAGGCAATCTACCAGTGAATCTCAGTCATGCAACATCGATCGATACTATTTGGGATTTTGAAATTCAAGGAATCGAAAATGAGGCATCCTTACCATTGACAGGAGAGAATTCTGATGATTGCGGGAGCCCAAGTGCGAGTGCATTGAGCACTGCTCCCAGTGGACTATTGACTCCAACACTCGGTAGTAATACAGCTGATAGAAGCAGTTATGTTACTATTTACAATCTCGCCTTTGTTTCATTTTCCTCAATGATAATTGTCACTTGCGCTTGTCTACATCCATACTCTCCCGGAAATTTAAGTCAATCAGCATACCCGTACATTAAAGCAATACGCGTAAAAAATCACTCGAGTATTAGCTGGCCGTGAAGGGTGGCTTGAGGTGGTGGGAGATGGCGGGAGAACGGAGAGTGTAGGGGCTGGTGGGGGACTGCAGGGGACAGCGGGGGACTCCCGGGAACCACACGAATGATGTCTCGTGATTTCAACCTGGCTGGTGCCGAAGGTTCAAGCGCTAAGATTATAGTCCCCTACAGTCCGTCCGGTCCTCACCCTCCCGGGCGTAGTCCGTCCTAGCATCCACAAAAAGACGGACTACGAGCTGTAGTCCGTCCCGTCCCCCCCCCAAAGACGGACGGACTGGACGGCTGGGAACACTGTTCCTTCTCGCATAGACTCCCCAATACAGAGAAGAATATTCCAGAAATGGTGTGCTCTGGAGATCGGGAAAGGGAGTGGTCGATAGAGCCTTGACTTGCTGCGAATTCAAATAACTTAAGCAGGTTTCTTCCATTGTCGAGTGAGCTGTACTAAAAAGCTCAGGATGGGACCGGAGGTACTCTTGAAAGGTAAAATGAATTAACCGGACAGTGGAAGCCTCCTTGTCTATGACAACAAGTCCTTGGAAACAGCTTAGTAATGTCCCTGTTGGAGGAATATTGTCGCCACTGAGGTTCGGCAACCCTATCTCGACTGATAGGGCATGAAGCAGTTCACCGGCCTTCAAGGGCCGCTCTGAGTGATAGATCCACATTAAGGCAGCCATTCCAAGCCTCGCTTTCTCCCCACCCTGGCCGCTCATCCGAACTGGTGTTGCACTATAAGCATCCCCTAGACCCAAGCCATTAGTCCTCGCGTTAAGCTTTTGTCGCCTGCGATGGATGGTGGTTTCTTGCAGGATCGCATCGATATTTAGCGAGACAAGCAAGAATCTAGACATGCATCCGTCAGTGGATGACTTGAGGTAGCTTCCAGAGTGTCGTTGCTTCTACATACATTTCAGAAATATCTTCAGGGACTTTCCTTAGAATGTCTGCCTCCAGACTACTGTCCATCGCATCAAGGTTTGTGTCCTCCTTCAGCTTAGTACGAAGATATCCGACGACATCATTTCTCCTAGGAGTGACGACAATAGCCGCTACTCGTCCAGAAAGGCGCTTCCCGATTTCAGCTTGAATGTGTAGACAAATATTCGAGTGCCTGGAGACTTTTGGAGGATCTGATCCAGCGAATCAAAGAGCTTGAGTCGATGTTCTGCCGCACACTCATCCATAGCGTCGATGCATATGAATGTAAGCCTTTCGGAAGAGGTAGTCTGCAACATCTTTGCAATATCGGAAATTTGCGGTCCCTGGCCACCAATAACCTTCTTATGGTCTTCACAGGCTCGTGCTATTTCCCCGGGTATCTCTTCTAGCCCACCCACAACCTGTTTAAGTAGGGCACCCAGCACACTCGATGACTGCTCCCTTCGGGCAGCGAAGTCAAAATAGAAACATGTAACGGAAATATTTTTCCCTCTGGCTTGATCGCATAACCTGTCTATCACCAATGAACTAACATCGCGGCTTGTCAGCACTTTCCCTTCCCCCCCCGTCCCTTGAGATTCGACTTTGTTACCTTATAAAAGTCTTGCCAACTCCCGGATCACCGTAGCAAAACAAAACTGCATTACCGGACCCAGCTCCCCCACTGCCGGCCCACCAACTTCTAAATTCCCCCGTTTGTAAAAGCCATTCCCCTACATCTTCAACTCGGCGCTCTCGGATGTCCTAGTGCCGTAGCCTAGGCTCTAGAGGCGATAACCAGGCCAAGATTTGAGACTGGTCATTTGCAACAGTAAAGTTATTCGTAACGGTGGTGTTAAAGGAGTTGATATTATGACTGAATGATTGCGACATTCTCCGTTTTCGCCACTTAGGATATCGTAGAAGATGGATGATGGAGTCAGTCGACTACCAGTACTAGAATTCCTGGAGGCTGAAGAAAGCGGGGGCCTTTTGTGAAACTTCATGGATACCTAAGGATGCTCCCAAAAGTTTGCGCCAATAATAGGGCTTACCTCGGCTGTAGCAGGAAATGTGACCTCTCTTAAGCGCTATCCCGCGGTACAGTACAGTACCGTACTCAATTACAGCACGAACTTAGCGCCTGGACCCTGGAGCCGTTGCGGTGGAACCGGGTACCCAAGTAATACCTCTACATACACAAGTACATTAAGCCGTCGAGTGAATTAGTCGAAAACTTACATATCACCCAACTTAAAACATCCCAGCATAGCCCTCCGTAATCTCACCACAGGCCGGAAAGCTCTCCCGGCAGCCTCGTACTAGATTCTATGAGGATGGGGAGCATGCTTTTTGGTATTATTCGTGACTGCCAAGTACAGCACTCGTATAGCCCAGCCGAGTGCATTGTTATCATACGGCCGGTTGCTATACTTACCTAACCTACTCGAGTACCTCATCTTCCTAATGCTCAAGGGGCAAGTTCGCTAAAACCCAATACAGTTCCGCAATTAGCTTAAGTAATAATTCAAAGAGTCGTTGAATATGTTCATGGATTGTCTCTTATCAGAAACTAGGGATACCTTGAGGCCCAATATTACTACAACTAACATAGTATGTGCAAACAAAAAGTTAATTCTGCTCTAGCTTATTCATATACACTACTACGTTTAAGTTCTATTACCCTCAAACTAGAAAATTTGACTCACCACTCTTTCCTCAATTTCACAACGCTGTCACTGGCCGTCACTGGCCTACCTTTCGTGTTCAAACTATATTTACATAGGGTACCATACAATACAACTACAATAGCCTCCTCAAGACTTTATAGGAAACCTCCTCTCGTATCCTCCACTATGTGAAAGATATATCTTGACTGTTTTTGCTCTTTTCGTTTACCCCACTAAGTAAGGAAGAAAGTGTGATCTTGGGTTGTGGGGATGGGGCAGCGGATGATCTGGATAGCACACTTAGTTTTTTGAGGACACCATAACAGACTAGTGACCAAAAGAAAGTAGAAATTACAAGAACAGCTATTGGACACCATTCAGACATCAAGCCTACGCAGCGTATTCAAGAAGTCAAGCTAAGTATGGGCGGACCGGAGAGATATGCTAGCGTACGCGGCGTGCTATGATACTCGGAATTTCGAAGCGCTTTTAAAAGGGGCTACTACTACATACTACTGAAATTTAGCCCTTCTGCATTAATCCAGGCGCCCGTTTACCTATAGACGGCCGTCTAGCAACCAGAGACAGTACCGACCGTCAAAGAAAGTCAGTTAGATAAACGGGCCTTAAGCTATATACTAGACAGTATATTAGCTAAACATGCAACTATTCTGGTTTCTTTATACACCTTCAACTGTCTGTCTATTTCTAAAAATTAAATTTGTAATAGGTGGTTGGACTAGACGGTGGCGTGTCAACCTTTATCTGATAAACGGCGCAAAAGCGTTTGACCGATTTTCCACGGTCCTAGATTCTTGTATGATACTGTAGCTAGACTGTCAAAAAGTTATGTTGCCTACTCTAGGTAAACCCCCTTAACGGTCGGCATCGTTTCAGGCTGTTAGACGGAAGCCTATGGAGGCACAGGGCATAAGTTTTGTAGGTTCCACAAGCGAGGTTTTCTGCCCTCACCTCCTATGTAAACTGGCCCTATTTACTGAGTCATAATGCACTTTCTGAAGCATGATCTAATGCCGGGACTTAGCTTTTTCCTCAGCTGCGTGGCAGCGCTACGCCTTGGCGCGAGCCTGACTCACGATCATTGCGATCATAAATTCGACTACAATCACAATGACAGATTCTTGAAAGCCCATCACGCGTGGTCGCGTGAGCGACGCGTTACTCCGCCTCCAGCCTACTCGCGTGTCAAAGTTAAACCCAGACACTTTGTCTGGGAATAGCCGTGGGTGCTTCAAGTTTGATTAGGGGTGAGAGTTATAAGAGCTTCCCGATTTCCTTGACGGTACCTTCGACATGAAGTTCAGTAATCGGGAACACGAGTTCAGAAGCACCAGAAATCCCAATCCAAATTACGATTACCAACAAAATGTTTATCCATTTGCTCTCACTCCCGGCGGAGACGCTCGATTCAATAACAAATTACCTTCCTCATCCTGTCGATGCACTGAACCTGTCGATGACCTGCCGCTATTTCAACCAGCATCTGAGCACACGACATAACAACAAGTTCTGGCACACGATGCTCTTCAACAGTCACTCAGGGAACATATATGTACCCGGTCCCCACGCTGGCTGGCGTTCAATTTTTAATCCGAGGTTGGCATATTCACCTGCCCAGGACTATAAATCCCATGTTCTGGGCGCCTTGTTACTGAACGGGTGTCAGTTTTGCCTAAAGCGCATGGCCGACTCCAAAAAAGGCCAAGACTCACGTATGTGCAGAGCACATGGATTTAAGATTTGCATGGGATGTTTAAAGGAACACACTACCAGTAAAACACTCTTGCCTCCTCTCCCGCTTGAGCGAACCTGCTAACGAAAGCTCCAACAGCTATAAGTAAATTCCGAGGCCTGGGCCTAGACATCTCCACAAACCCGCCCAAATCTAGCACACAGGAAGTCTACAATATAAAGATCAATAGCAAGGTTTCCGTGACCTTCTACTGGAAATTCGACATTGAATCACTCTGCATCGCACAATTCGGAATAGGCCTAGCGCATCTACAGCGACGGAAAGAGGAGGAAAAGCTGGCCAAGGAAGCCGCCAAAAAGGCAAACCCATCCCCGGTTCGGAAGCTCCGTAACCAGGTCAAGTCCACTATTGCCCAATCTGTATGGACTATCTGGAATGGGGAGGATTATAAGTACTCACGTGAGCGCTGGGGCAAGGACGTTACAAAGGAGCAACTTCTCGGTTGGCTGTTTCTGCGACAGGAAGACGAGGAGCCGCAGAATGCCGACATCACCGGAACCCTCGACCGCTACCTCAAGACCATCCGTGGCAAGGCGACTTTGGCTGACAAGGACGAGGCATGGTTTGACTTGGTCGCCCGGGAGTTGCTAGAGGGGTTAAAGGGTCGGCATTCCGTCAAGGATGGGTATCGTGCGCTCGCGCACTCGTGGCATACGGAGAGGATTACCGATATCTTCGAGCAACTTCTTTCCGCCATGCCGACCCACGACCACCTCTATCATTGTTGGTATGAGCATCCCAACGGGCGCACTACCCACTGTCATAAACTACGGTATTTTCTGTTGCACATGGAAGCGAAGCATCCGGTGTTCTATTGGTCTTCTGAAGAGTGGGAAGGCGTACCGGTGGCCTAACCTTAGGACCAAGTTACGACTTTTTATCTCTCTGCTTTTGTAAGGAGAAACAGGTTTTAGATTTCTCATGAATATCACGAATATCATCTCTCTCTAGCCATTTTTCTTCTTCAGTCTTTTTTCATATTTATTTAGTCTTTTCTTTAAAGGAACTTTCAATGTCCCCCTTTTTTTTTGGCTTCCTTGATTGGTACCTTTTTTTATCACTCGATTTCCCGAGATGTGTGTACGAGTGTCTATTTTGTAAAATAGTCAGTCGATATACATTCATTCAAGCGTTAAAATGTAGTTTTAAACCAAGACGCTATTACACAAATCTCTCTTCTTCCGTGCTACATCAGTGTTCCGAACCGTCCGGGGGGGCCTCAGGGAACGGTGGTAGGATGCCTTACAAGAGAACCAACCTAGACGGGGCGGCGGAGTACCGTCTTTAGTAGGGCAAATTGAGCGGTGGACAGCAAAGTCCCGCCCGAGAGCTTTGCAACAATAGCGGCTATGTGGGATGGAAGGTGGGGGGGGGGTGCCCAGAGGGAAAGACGACTGAGTAGGTAAGTTAGAACATACCTGGGGTATATCAGAGGACTGTAGTGGGCAACGAGTGACGACATGGGATGGTACTGAAATGGGGGGTATGTTGTAGGTTAGTGGAGATGTAATGCAGTACCGAGGAGGGGGGACAGTGGGGGGTGACATGGAGATGTACGAGTGATCGCCGACGATGATCGCGCCTATACAAGTAACAGGCAAGAAGTATCCGAACACAGGGGTCATCCTGGTACAGGTAACTGGCAAGATTTAGTATGGCGCTTTGAATGTCTCATCTTCGGATACTTCTTGCCTGTAACCTGTAGGGCGTCCTTGTTTATAACAATGCGGTAGGCAGACTACTACTAGCGGTCCGTCTGACCCTGTCCCAGGGATGGACGGGTTAGACTATGATATTCGGAACATTATCCCAAGCTGCGTCCGGAAAGACAGGGAAACCGTGCGGGCACACATCCAACCTCTCAGCCAAGGAAACCTACAACCGTCATACTCCTTGGCATCCACTTGGGAAGTAGAGTAGAGTACAGTGCTTGGCGATTCATGAAATATTCTGATGAATTGGCACAAATTCACCCCGAATATGTTATGAATTTGCTAAATAGATCGTGGTAGACTTGGTTTCTAGGGCCGCCTACTTTGTTCATAAACGGAAGGAGGGAGGAAATAATTCGGGTTAGAGGAAGGTAAACTCTATTCATTTCACATCCTGGAGGTTTGCCATGCGGGGAATAAGTGGTGAAGATTCGCCCGGTAGAGCTACTCTGAGCCCGGATTTAATAGAACAGAATGAACGAATAATAGCCAGTTCCCCTCCTATTTCGCTATCGCTCATACGCCCCGGCTTTTTTTTTTCCCCCCAAGGGAGGCTTACATAATACTAGTTTTCAACCACATACGGACACCACCTTAACTGGCTAAGTTCGTTTTCGGGCTAAGAGGTTAGAATAGTGTATGGGTCAGGATTTTTCAAAGAGTAACCATTCTTGATTAGTTGTTTTCTTTGAATAAATGGCAAAAGTCTAGAAAATGAAGCTTAGCAGTAAATATTTATGAAAATCTTACTCTTAAAAGCTACTATCTGCTCAAAGAAGCTCGTCTATTTCGCTATGCTTTCTCTTGACCTAGGCGTGAAAATGAGCTTAACCAGTACCGGTACCGGTACTGGTATGTGGTTGAAAACCATTATTATGTAAGCATTCCCCTTCGCTTTGCTTTTTCCTCAGCTGCGTGGCAGCGCTACGCCTTGGCGCGAGCCTGACTCACGATCATTGCGATCCTAAATTCGACTACAACCACAATGACAGATTCCTGAAAGCCCATCACGCGTGGTCGCGTGAGCGACGCGTTACTCCGCCTCCAAACTCACGTGCCAAAGCAAAACCCAGACACTTTCTCTGGGAATCGCCGTGGGTGCTTCGGGGTGAGAGTTATAAGAGCTTTCAGATTTCCTTGACGGTGCCTTCGACATGAAGTTGAGTAATCAGGAACGCAAGTTAAGAAGCGAACGCCAGAACTCCAGATCCAGATCCAAATTACGATTGCCCGCAAAATGTCTATCCATTTGCTCTCACTCCCGGCGGAGACGCTCGACTCAATAACGAATTATCTTCCTTATCCTGTCGATGCACTGAACCTCTCGATGACCTGCCGCTATTTCAACCAGCATCTGAGGACACAACATAACAACAAGTTCTGGCACAGAATGTTCTCCAATGGTCACTCGGGGAACATTTATGTACACTGTCCCGACGCTAACTCGTTTTCAATTGGTAAACCGGGGTTGGCGTATGAACCTGCCCAGGACTACAAATCCTATGTTCTGCGCGCCTTGTCACTGAACGGGTGTCAGTTTTGCCTGAAGCACATGGTGTCCCCCTACTCCAAAAAAGGCCAAGACTCACGTATGTGCCGAGTACATGGATTTAAGATTTGCATGGGATGTTTAAAGGAACACACTACTAGTAAGACATTTGCCTCTTCTCCAGTTTGAGCGAACCTGCTAACGAAAGCTCCAACAGCTATAAGTACATTCCGAGGCCTGGGCCTAGACATCTCCACAAACCCGCCCAAATCTAGCACCCAGGAAGTCTACAATATGGATATCGGGCGCAAGACTTCCGTGACCTTCTACTGGAAATTCGACATTGAATCACTCTGCATCGCACAATTCGGAATAGGCCTAGCGCACCTACGGCGGCGGAAGGAGGAAGAAAAACTGGCCAAGGAAGCCGCCAAAAAGGCAAACCCATCCCCGGTTCGGAAGCTCCGTGACCAGGCCAAGTCCACCATCGCCGAGTCCGCATGGACCATCTGGAATGGGGATGATTACGAATACCCCCGTGAGCGCTGGGGCAAGGACGTTACAAAGGAGCAACTTCTCGGCTGGCTGTTCCTGCGACAGGAAGACGAGGAGCCGCAGAATGCCAACATCACCGGAACCCTCGACCGCTACCTCAAGACCATCCGTGGCAAGGCGACTTTGGCTGACAAGGACGAGGCATGGTTTGACTTGGTCGCCCGGGAGTTGCTAGAGGGGTTAAAGGATCGGCATTCTGCCGAGGATGGGTATCGTGGGCTCGCGTTCTCGTGGCATACGGAGAGGATTACCGATATCTTCGAGCAACTTCTTTCCACCATGCCGACCCACCACCATCTCTATCATTGTTGGTATGAGCATCCCAACGGGCGTACTACCCACCGTCATGAACTACGAAATCTTCTATTGCACATGGAAGCGGAGCATCCAGTGTTCTATTGGTCTTCTGAAGAGTGGGAAGGCATACCCTTGGGGGCCTAACCTTAGGACCAAGTTACGACTTTTCATCTTCCTGTTTTTGTGAGAAGCAAGTTTTAGATTTCTCATGAATATCACGAATATCATCTCTCTCTAGCCATTTTTCTTCCCTAGTCTTTTTTATTTAGTCTTCTTTGAAGGGTATGTTCACTGTCCCTCTCTCTTTTTTTTGGCTCCCTTGATCGATGCCTTTTTATCACTCAACTCTTAGAGATGTGTGTGCGAGCGCCTATCTTGTAAAATAGTCAATCGATATCCATTTATTCAAGCGTTAAAATGTAGTCTCAACCAAGACGCTGTTACACAAATCTCTCTTATGTGCTACATCAGTGTTCTGAACTGTCTGGGGGCCCTCTAGGGACGGTGGCAGGATGTCTTCCAGAAGAACCGAGCTAGACAAGGCGGCAGAGTGCCGTCTTTAGTAGGGCAAATTGAGCGGCGAACGGCATGGTCCAGTCTGGGAGCTTTGCGGCGATAGCGGCTACCTGGAGTGGAAGGTGGGGGGATACCCAGAGGGAAAGACGACTGAGTCGGTAGAACATACCTGGGGCATATCAGAGGACTGTAGTGGGCAACGAGTGACGATATGAGATAGTAATGAAATGGGGGGTATGTGGTAAGTTACCGGAGATGTAATGCAGTACCGAGGAGGGGGGGGACAGTGGAGGATGTCATGGAGCTGTCCGAGTGATCGCCGATGATCACCACTATAAAGCGCCCTTGTTTATAAAAATACGGTAGGCGGACTATGACTAGCGGTCCGTCCCTACCCCGGAGACGGGCGGATTAAGCTATTCGGAACATTATCCCAAACCGCGTCCGGGAAGACAGGAGAACCGTGCGAACACACAATTAAACTATCATATCAACCAAGGAAACTGAAAAGCCATCATAATCCTTGACGCCTGCTTGGGAAGTATAGTATGATAACTGGTGTGGCCATGGTCTTGGCTGTTTTTCCTAAGAAATACTAATCATTAAGAATGAGCTCACTATAAATAAATAAAAACTTGGTGGTGGTGCTATATACCCTACTGTGTCGACACACGTCCGCACTTCTATGCTCCTTCCTATATAGGCTTCCTAATTCCTGCGCTCCCTCGACGCTCCTAATATTTCCGAGTCCTGCTGCGGGGTTGGTGTATTATTAGTTGGAAGGTGGGTTGTAGGGTAAAATGACAAGAGGAGCGCCACAGACCCTCGTTAGAGCTTTTGGATCACTGCATTTGTCTTTTCATTTTCCGGCCCATGGGGGGCTCCGAGCCTCGGCGGTTGCTTCTAGGTGTTGGCTCGCTGTAGTGGTGATTTTCCTCGTCTAGGAGATTTTTCTAACGCAAACCTCCCTTCTTTCCTTGCTTTCGTTCTGCATTTTTCAAGGGTTAGTGTGTTTTGTCGGGCAGTGAGGGTCTCCTCCCCGCAATTAAGGAAGAGGGGGTAATGTTGTGCTGTGAGTATAGGATAGTGACCTTTTCCCATGATTCAGACAGCACCTAGTTTTTTGGAGGAAACTATAACAGACTAGCTACTAAAAGAATCAGAGGTCTCAACAGCTATTGAGCCCCGTTCAGATATGTGACCTTGGCAGCGTATTCAGAAAACCAAGCTAAGTATGGGCGAGCCGGAGAGATATATCAGTGTACCCGGCGTACTACTCGAAATATCAAGCATTTGTAAAAGGGATTACCACCATATACCAGCGAAATTTCGCCGTCTCCATTAATCTAGGTGTTAAGGTATGCAATAGTAATTCTTTAAACAACGCTTTAATACTACGGGTACTTTCCGGAATTGTATGCCATACAGACGATCCACATCTAAGACCATTCGCTGGGAGCCTAGCTACGTAGCGAGTTTTCCGAGTTCAGAATATTATGGTACTCTGAGAAGGGGAGTTAGTTCGACAGTTGAAAGACTCCCTACTGTATTAATTTTCCTTAGCGAGCGGGGCTGAAAAGAGTGGACAGTTTCCCAACTTCACCTCCCAACTCATGCATATTCCTCGAGCCTTGCCCACAGTGGGAACCAATCGTTACCATATCTGAGTTGAGAGCTAGTTTCGCATCCCTTCTACTAGTGTGAGATATACCTGCACTTCATACCTTTTCCCTATCCTAGCATATACTTAAAATACCCTCATATTTACACTTCAATCGGAGGGGAAAGGAAAAAAAGGGAATTGTTGGAAAAATAACAAAGGAACAAGAAATGCGCAAAGAGGATTTACAACCGGAAAAAGAATAAAAGTGGATATGGTGGAAATTCCAAGCCATACGGAGTTATCTTAATAACCCCCCGCTAACACTAAACTCTAGATTATAAACAGAAACTCACAAATCCTAACTCGACTACATAGGGAAATCCGTATAGAGGTTGTGATGGGCATATGATACATATGCGTATTCCAATTGCATATGATTTCCTTAGACCGCGGGGAAGTATTATATTTGAGCTGAGTTTTCGTGGCGGCATGCTTACTCTAGGAGACAGCAATTACCACGAGGCGGTATTTTGAAATACGAAAGGAGGTTTTTCGAGAATGAGAGGATGGGAGCAACGGTGGGGGCGGACATTTTTATGGAGCAGTTGTGGTTATAGTGGAGAATATAGGGTACATGAATCGAGGGGGTAGGGGGGGCCATGGCCCTTCGTCCTTAGGCCGTGCTGGGGGTTGCAGATGCCAAAGGTTGGAGAAGCGCTATCAACCCCGCATGGCCTCGCTGAACAGCCCAATTGAGTGGTGCTTGGTCGCCCTCGTCAAGCTTGTCGGGGTTGATGTCGTCCCGTTCGAGTAGTATTTTCACTACGCCCTTGTGCCCGTACTCAGCAGCACAACTAAGTGGTGTTTGCCCGAATTAGCCCGGCTTGTCGGGTTTGACGTCGTCCCGTCCGAGTAGTATTTTCATCACTCCTTCGTGCCAGTAAAAAGAGGCCTAACTGAGTGGTATGGAGCAGCCGTCATCAGGTTCGTCGAGGTTTGTTGGAGTCTTTGATGCTGCTGCTCAGCATACTCAGCATATATCACTTTATCGTTCGCACCAAGGGTTCTGATATGCACTCAGTGTTCCCAACGGGCCTGGCCTATGGGAATTCTCTTGGGCCAGGCCTAGCCGGGCCGGGCCCGCCTATAGGCCGTATAGGCTTTGTGCCGGCTGCCTGATAGGCCGGCCTACATGGCCTAGGCCGGCCTACTCTTAGCAAGCCACCATGCAGTGTCCGTAGCAAAAATCCATAGTTAATATTCTCCGATTACTAAATAGTATTGAAAATACAAGAACAATTTCACTTTATCAGCAAAAATAATAGAGATACAGTGGTTAATTAATTGATTAAATTAATTGTAGAAAAATATCGACGACACGGAAGTTGAAAGTGGTGGGGAATCAAGATACCCTTAAAGACATCTGTTCCTAGCGCTAATCTCCGGGCCTATAGGCGCCTATCAGGCCTGACAGGCTTTCGCAGGCCGCTCAAAATTCGGCCTATACCGGCCCAGGCCATTTCCGGAGTGGCCCGGCCTGGCCCGTTGGGAACACTGTATGCACTAGGGATCGATACAGCACTAGAAGCAATCCGAATATCAAAGAGTCAGATGCGCGAAGAGCCGCATGCATAAAAGAGGCGGAAGGAGATGGAAGCTCTGGATGCGCAGACGCCTTGGACAGCGTGAGTCCTTTGTGATGTCTGTCATTCTCTTGTTAGCACGGGAGTTCCTGAAAGGGAAAGGGGGGACATACGTCCAAGAGAAAAGGCGTGTGTCGCGATTGATAGAAGGATGGAAAGATAACTTCGTGGTCTTTAATATAATATACTCCTGTATATACCGTTAGTTAGTTAGGTGGCGTGAGCGTTAGAGCGAGAGTGAATGAGAGACAACTTCTCCACTCCAAGCTGTGCATCGGCGATCGAAGTCGTTTGTGTTGCTTTAACCTTGGTGTTTCGTTTTAGTTATCGCCATCGCCGTTTCGCTGCTACCGTTTCGCCGTTTCGCCGTTGCCTTTTAAAAGGGTTGACGTCGTTCCGCCCGAGCAGTATCTTCACCACTCCTTCGTGCCCATGCCTAGCCGCACAACAGAGTGGCGCTTCCCCAGATTCGCTTGGCTTTTCGGGGTTGACATCGTCCCGTCCGAGGAGTATTTTTGCCACTCCCTCGCACCCACTCTTTGCAGCCAACCAGAGTGGTGTTTGGCCGTCCTCATCGGGTTTGTTGGGGTTGACGTCCTCGCGTCCGAGTAGTGTTTTCACCACCCCCTCGTGCCCATTCTCAGCAGCACAACAGAGTGGTGTTCGGCCCGATCTGTCCGGCTTATCAGGGTTGACGTCATCCCGCCCAAGTATTATTTTCACTATTCCCTCGTGCCCATTCCTAGCAGCCCAGCAGAGCGGTGTTTCCCCAAATTTGCTTGGCTTTTCAGGGTCGATGTTATCGCGTCCGAGTAGTATTTCCATCACTCCGTCGTGTCCATTCTCGGCAGCACAATGGAGCAGTGCTTTGCTCAATCTGTCCGGTTTTTCAGGGCTGACGTCGTCACATCCGGGCAGTGTTTTGACTACTCTCCCCTGCCCCTCCGAAGCAGCACAACTGAGTGGGGTTTGGCGGTTGTCATCTGGTTTATCGGGGCTAACCTTGTCCCGTCCGTGTAGTAGTTCTGCTGCTCCCTCGTGCCCCTCCAAAATAGCAAAATAGGGTGGTGTTTGCCCAAATATGCCCGGCTTGTTGGAGTCAACATCGCCACATCCGAGCAGTATTTTCAACACTCTTTCGTGCCCCCTCATAACAGCGAAACAGAGTGGTGTCCGGCTTGTTGGGGTCAACATCGTCACATCCCAGCAGTATTTTCACCGCTCTCTCGTGCCCATTCTTAGCAGCCCACACAAGAGGTGTATTACCAAAACAGTCCTCTTGATTGATATCACAACCCTCCACCTTCACCAAGCCAGCTACAATCTCGTCAATCCCAAAAATTGAGGCCCAGTGTAGACCGCCGAACCGGGAAGGCTTACTGAAACCAACATTACAATAATGATACTGCGCTTGTGCTTTCAGGAGAATTTTAGTGGATATGTGGTTACCGCAGTTGTCAAATAACTTTAGCGCAAGCTGTTTCGCGCAATCTGAAAGCTTCCTTTTTGCATGGACCCCCCAATATAGAGAAGAATATTCGACAAAGGGTGTACTTTGGAGATCAGGAGAAGGAATAGTCGAGAGATCCTTAACCTGCTGTGAATTCAAGTAACTTAAGCAGGTTTCCGCCATTGCCGAGTGAGCTGTACCAAAAAGCTGGGGATGAGCCCGGAGGTACTCTTGAAGGGTAAAGTGAATTAACCTGACAATAGAAGCCTCCTTGTCCACAACGACAAGTCCTGGGCAACAGGCAAGCAATATCCCTATTGAAAGAATATTGTCGCTATTGACATTTGGTGACCCTGTCTCGATTGCTAGGGCGTGAAGCAATTCATCGGCCTTCAACGGCCGCTCTGCATAAGAGACCCACATCAGGGCAGCCATTCCAAGCCTCGCTTTCTCCACACCCTGTTCTTTTATCTGATCCAATGTTGTGCAATAAGCACCCCCTAGCCCCAAGCCATTTGTCATTCCGTTAAGCTTTTGTCGCCTGCGATGGATGGTGGTTTCTTGCAGGATCGCATCAATATTCATAGAGACGAGCAAGAATCTATACATGTATCTATCAGTGGATAATTTGAGGTAGCTTCTGGAGTGTCGTTGCTTCTACATACGTTTCGGAAATATCATCAGGAATCTTCCTCAGAATGTCTGCCTCCAAGCCGCTGTCCATCGCCTCAGGGTTTGTGTCCTCCATCAGCCTAGTGCGAAGATATTCGGTGATATCACCTCTTGTAGGAGTGATGGCTATACTCGCTACTCGTCTAGAAAGGCGCTTCTCGATTTCCGCTTTAATATGTGGCCTCCCGGTCATGAATATTCGAGCGCCCGAAGACTTTTGGAGAACTTGATCTAGCGAATCGAGTAGTTTGACTCGATGTTCTGCCACGCATTCATCCATAGCGTCAATGCATATGAATGTAAGCCTTTTGGAAGAGGCGGTCTGCAGCATTTTGGCGAGATCAGAAAGTTGCGGTCCCGTCCACCAATAACCTTTTTCTGATCTTCATAGGCTTGAGATATTTCCCCCGGTATCTCTTCTAGCCCCCCCACAATCTGTTTAAGTAGGGCGCCCGGCATCCTTGTCGATGATTGCTCCCTTCGGGCGGCAAAGTCAAAGTAAAAACATGCAACAGCGACATCTTGCCCTCTCGCCTGATTGCACAACCTGTGTATCACCAGTGAGCTAACATTGTGGCTTGTCAGCACTTTCCGTTCCTTGAGGTTCGTCTTTGTTACCTTATAAAAGTCTTGCCAACTCCCGGATCCCCGTAGCAAAACAAAACCGTATTATCGGACTCAGCTCCCCCACTGCCGGCGCACCAACTTCTAAATTCCTCGGCTTGTAGGAGCCATTCCCCCACATTTTCGACTCGGCGGTCTCAGAAGGTGAGAGAGGTCACTACCAGGATTCTGGGTGAGAATAGCGCAGTACTTAATCAACATCGCCTGGCGGGGGGCTACAGCAGCAAAAAGACGTCGCATTGTAGATGAACAACGTCGCGATTTAAATGGAATTGTCGCAGATATATGATGAGGATGTAGACTTTAACTTTGTTAAGATACAGCTACTAAGTTACTTCGGGGACCATGTACGGCGGTTTGGGAACATTCAAATATATTCTACCAAGTTGCAGGAGACAGGTCACAAAACAATGATCAAGGAGGGTTATCGGCGGTCAAATAAAAATAATGCGAGCCATCAAATACTACAAAGATCTGCTAGACTTGACAGTTTCAAAAATCATGAAATAAATTTCAAAGTAGATCTACAGCGTCTGATTGAGCACGAACTATACGACAAACAGTACAAACGGCAGGTTGGATCAGTTACTAAACAACCAAGGGGCTTCACACTAACTATCGAAACTATCTCACAGTACAATCAGGGTTTGAGAAATTTTCCTGACCGTTTACATGATTATTATCGACGGAAATCATCCATGAGTCAACAGATTGATGTGGATTCGGTTAAGGAGTTTCCAGTTGCGATATGTCGGCTCTTATGTATTCTAGTAGAGAACTTTCAGGATGCACGATAGGTCACTTGGCACCAGCTTCAGTGTACAGAAACCTAGCTTAGGAGGTTAATGGGATAGAGCAGGAATGATTGAGCATGGGTGGATTCGGGCAATAGAAGCATTTATGGGGCATTAAAGGGCTTTTATCCGGCTCATTTGGTCTTGATAATGAGGGTTCTTGAGTAAAGATCGAGTTTAGTTGATAGACTCGTATTAGTAGATAGACTATATGTTAAGAATTCAGGAAAGATAAGCGACATTATGGGACTTGTAACCATTACGTTAAGAATGGCGAAAGGGCCAAAAGGAACCACCGAGATAGTTGTTAGTATCAAACGGATTATGGGCATGGCGCATTTAGTACCCGAGACTGCTGGCAGAAATAACAAACCCTGGTTTGTAAATGATCGAAATGATTTAGAAACATTTAATATTATAGAATATATTAAATACCGTACGGTAGAAACAGAGAGTGGTGCAAAAGGGATGCATCAGCAAAATGTAAAAACCAGTCCTGGTCCACCAAGGGGGGTTATGGTCCCCCTGGTCCTCCTGGTCCACCCTGATCCACCACCCTGGTCCACATTTTCGGCAAAATTTCAAAAAGTGTGGATCAGAATGGATCGGAGTGGACCAGGTGGACCACGGGGACCACAACACCCCTTGGTGGACCAGGAGCGTTCAGGACCACCTTGGACCATGCTCCGACATTTTCCTGATGCGCCCTGTGTATTAATGCAAAAAGGACACCTAAGTTATATTAACTAATAGCAAGTAGAAAATAATATACAAATTCAATCAACTTGAGACTATGACTTCTGCTTATTGAGTAGACTAATCAATCCAATTCTTTGAAAGTAGCTTTACACTTATTATTCAAAGAAGCTCGCCTAGTTTTAAGTTAGATAAAGAAAATCCTCATTTTCTGTGCTTTAATTATTACAAGGAGTAGAACATCATATAATAATGGTTAAAAAATGTAGAACCTTTGAAAGCAAGTATCTAATAGGCATAAAATCTATTCTATAAGGTTGCCAGCATTAGATAAACTTAAGATTTTGAATGCTAGTGTCTCAGATTAGAGTGACTTCATCTAATTTCCCCTTATTCTGTGAAAATTGAGAAGTCATTCCCTTCATAGAAGACAGCTTGTGGAATTGCCTTCAATAATCTTATATTTTCAAATTATGTTGTATATATGTTTTTAATTCATATTACAATGGCTTATTTAGCAAATTTAATCTAGTTATATGTAGTATAAGTATAGAGTATAGGGATGGAGCAAAATAATTGATTCACAATATATTAAACAAAGAAATAAATATATAAATAGGAGATTTCAGCTACAGTACTTAGTTTTAACAATCACTATTGAGATTTAAGTAGTAATCTAAGAATATGGTTGGCTGATTTATTATAATAATAGGTGAAAAGGGTAATATCTATACATAATTGATATTACTTCTAAATATACAGCACATCATACACAGCTCTTTAGAAATAAGTTTTAAATCACAGATTCTATTTCACGAGTACTGCAAATAATATAAAAATACATTTTGGATTCATTGATGGCTTTATTTGCAAAGATTACTCACAGTTTAGCAAATAAGATGTAAATTCGGATCTTAGATAAACACAGAGGGGTAAAATATTCAAAACATTTATGCTGCTCCCTAAAGTTTATGTACACAGTAAGATAATCATAATAAAATATATTACAAAGAAATAGAATTATTGGTTTACTTAATAGCTAGATATCTCACTGCAAAGCGGGTTTAATTTCTATACAGCTTTTAACAAGTTACTCCTTACTATAAAACTGAAAGCTAGCTATCAATTTGAGTAAACAAATTCTAACTTAGATTAAGTAAGACTTATACAATTCATTTATCTTGTAGTTTTTTATGTATATGTTTCTAACTAGGCGATCAAGTCCTTTTTCATAGGACTGACTGCTTCCCATACTTTGCCTGCGTGAGTGAAAAAGTCTTTCACTTCACGCTAGGAGGAAGAAAATTTTCTTTGGCTGAAACAAGAAAGAACTTTGAGACGCAAGGAAATGAAAATTTTGAAAGAACTAAGAATCATGCAGTAGGAAGTTTCAAGACTGTAACAGAGTGAACAAGAAAGATTTAGGTAAGGAGAAAGATCGCGTATAGGGGACAAAATTTCAACACATCTATCAAATAAGATACTCTTGTAATATTTTTCAACTTCACACTGCTTAGAGTAATTGGTAACTTATTTTAGATAATTAGTCTTAAAATGATTATACAAGACAAACACCTTCATATTATAAAATAATAATTACATATTTAAATTCTCTATACTTAAAAGTACTGGCTAATTAAGTTTCAATGTTGTATCTGAATCATGAATAGAGTTAGTCAAAGATAAACTTGGTTTTCCATGGTTGCCACAAGTGGGTCGTTACCCGGTTGTGGGCGGTTTCCCGTGAGATACGTTACTACCCAGCAGCACAAGAAAGACAGAAAGACAGAAAGACAGAAAGATAGGGGGTGTAGTAAGAGGTGGTTATCAGACTTTTCTAGGTTGTCTAGTATAGCAACTGAAGATGAAAAATAATTCTATATGCAACTTGAAGCTGGCGTCACAGATGGAAGGGTGGGTGGGATGGGTCGTTGTAGACCCGGATTTTGCATTTTTTTGGGATTGTATAAATATTTATCATGAGGAGGGTAGCAACAATACCTACAAAATTAGTGTTCTTTACAGGAGAGAGTGGGGCGGGTTTTCACCCAGGAGGCCCCGCTCTTATATGGGCAAGAGAGGTTATTTTTTTACGGTAATTCCCGTACCCTCTGCCGTCCTGCACAAGTCGTTGCGCATTCCTTGAATGAGCCCCCTTTCAAAAAAACCAAAGTAAACAATAATTAGTGATTCACTCTTAGATACAAACAAAAAGGGTTCTGAATCTTCATAGATATTGTCAAGGAACAAAGAAAATATTAGATATGAATTCTTGCATTGTGCCTAACTCTATTCCTGGCTGGCTACCGTCACTCAGTTTTCATAATCCACAATTCCTATCTTGAGAGACCCAGTCCATAGTCACTATGTTGCTAGTCTAGAATGGGTAAAGAACATGAGAGTAATCTGTCTGATATATACCTTAGAGGGAGTATGGAATGTAGGCTCAGGCTGGCATAAGGTCGAAGTAGGATGCTGGTCGAATATGAAAAACAAGTGATAATTGATGATTCCGAGCTGGTAGTTGATCAGTGTAACAAAAATAAAGGACATGTATCTAAAGCTTGAGGGGAATGCGTATCATAAAAGCTAGGGCTCCGTATCGGTATCATCATCACCGCTCATTGGATTTTGAGTATCAATATCCTTATCGATCACGCAGGATGTAACCATATCTTCAAGTAGAATCTCTTCTCCAGGAATTGTTAATGTTTCAACATTGGTGGTTGCATGTGGGGTCCAATTATAAGCCCTGTCAGGTGGCAAACAATGTGGTAAGCTATAACCAGTACTAAAAACCTCATCCTGTAGGGCTGTACGTAACACAAGATAGGTCTTTTCATGTAATTAAGTTCTATCAGCCAGGCGATTGGAAAGTGAAATAGTTGAGTCAAAGAATAAGTTGCAAGCTTTCAGCCGTGCAGAACACCAGGTCAATGTGGCAGGTGGTAGGAATTCGTCTGGATCTATGCATACTAAATTAGCTTTAAAATAATGGAAAAGAATTTAGCAGAAATATCAGGAGAGTATCACACCCCACGCAGCAACCTCATTCTGAAACTCGCCAATTAGGCTACAATTGGGACTATATTAAAATTCCTGAACCCCTGCAGGTGTAGTAAAGTACAAAACACTAGGCATTCCTGAAGGTAAAGTTGGCCTGTTTTTCTGATAGCGAATACGATAGGTGTTCCACAATCGGACAAAGTTATAGATTTCTGTACAGATCATTGGGAAGTAGACAAACAACAATGCAATCTCTTCTGCTTCTGAATCTGTAAATAACCCTGAAGATCCCAAATTGTCAAAGTAATTCTACTCTAATGTTAGCCCTTTTACACAACTGAATTATGTTGGACATTAAGAGAAAGAGATAAAAGAGCAAAAGAGAAAATGAGGGAAGATTGATCCTGTAAAGCTAATTGAGCTACAGAGTCAGGAAAATAACTCGATCATCTAGCAACTAGGAGGGATATTTAGAGATTAAAAAGCCTTTACCTTCCAAGTTAGAGTTTGACTCTGACTCATATGTCGCCACCAAGCTTCAATCCCCTGATTTAGAATTGATGTACCATATCACCAGATTTTGTGAAATGGTATCGTAGGATTTGCTTTTTGATGTAGGCGCCAATATGTACTTGTCATCATCATAGTCTCTGTACCTCGATCTGAATGAATAGAATGAGGCAAAATATTTGTCTGACTAACGACTTCTAGATACTGACGTAGGCAAGTATTCCTGTTCGGGTGGAAATTCCAACATATATCCAAGGAATATAGCTAGATCAACACGTAGTTTCTATTAGCATATAGACTAAGAAGTGCAGAATTAGACACTGCGTCAACAGCCATGTCAGTAAGAGAATAATAATATTCACTGGCTATGATGTGCATAGAGCTACATAATTACGACTGTATTTACTAGTTGGATTCGCCTGGGCCATTGGTGGCCAATTCCTCTTAAACCCAGAGAAATTCGTTTCGCATTAGCACTCCTGCAGCTATTATCAGGTTCAATGGTGGAGTGAACAAGTACAATTACTATTGCATATAAGACAAAGCAATGCATGCAACTGACATTTGCGCTTAGCACGGCACTCCCTTGTATATCCAATCAGAATTTTGCACAACATCTCTCTCCTATTATGTACTCAGGTACAATGGCTAGCCCGCGGACACTTTCAATAACTGGCTGTTGTTTCTATGCTGCTAAGCTCATAATCTGCGCATGAAAGGAAATTCTGTGCCTAGTTTGCAATTTCTTATTCGCCAACAGGAGTATTTGGACAACATTCATGATAGAGCAGTGTCAACAGACTAGCCCTGGTACCCGAGCAGAATAATATGCATCCAAGTACTGGGGAATAAAAAGTGCAGCGAAAGTTGATTCAATAGCATCGCATGACTTATTTTTGTCAAAGTGACAATAGATCGTATAACTAGCTTAGGTTTTGTCTGAAATAAAAACTTACTTTAGAATAGTATGTACCGTGAATATGCATCTACTCCAGCGTAAATTTCAATTCCATACACGCTTAATTTATAATGGCCCTCAATAGACCATACATGGTTCGGGCCTAGTACAAAGTAGCCACCTTTTGGTATATAGTTGACATGGAGATGGCGATTTGCGATACCAACTGGGTCTAGCTCATGCAGAATACAGAACATGCGGTCTCGTACCACCAGAATACCATATTGCCGTAGTCTTTGATAGGTGTATTGCGGACCATGAAGTGTAATTTGACCATTCTCAAGCTCTAACTGAAGGGCTTGTCACATGATCTCCTTATGAGTAGCAAATTCGCTTTGCTGCAAGCGCTGTCTCATACTCAATGCTAGTCTTAATCTCTTGAGTCTACTTTGGAATTAGTCTTCAAGTCTAACATCAGCTCAAATGAGAAGAGAATATACAATGCCAAGGGGGATATATACTACAATAAACCTACATTTTAATAGAAATTGGATATCCTTCTTTGTGTAAAAAGCTAAGCATCTCTGAATCATTGAGTCCGATATCATAGAAATAGAATCTAAAGCCGAGTATCAAGAGAAGTATTAAATTGAAGCTGGTTGTATTTGATAAATCTTATTCTTGGAAACGGCGCTGTAGTGTATGCACCCTAGGTCGCAAAAATGACAGTAGTACTGTGTCTGAACTAAAATTAGATAAGTGGATTAAATGCTGGTAAAAGAGTTAGTATGTGTCGCTTGCTGTTCGATTCTGATAAATATACCAGTACCACAGAAGCTCCTTGAAGTTTTCCATTATCTGGATATCCTTTTCTACTATAATTAGAATAATACAACTCAGTGTGTTTTAAGATTCAATCTTACTTTTCGGTGACTTGATCTAGTGCTTAGCTGAATATGCACTCGAACAGATAGAATTGAATAAGTGATGTGATAGGCAAGTAAGCGTAAGTTTGATGGAGAGACGTTAAAGAATTCTGAAATGCAAACATGAATATCTCATGGACCTACCTGGAATATTCACAACTCTTATATACATCTTGTATTTCTTATTCTTGGATATAATATTCCTAGTCTATCATCTGTTCTTCTATTTTCAAGATCTTCACGATAGCAGTATATCTCCCTTCTATGATTGCCTCTCATTTACCATTTGTCCTGTCTTCTTTCAAATTACTAATATCTAATAGTTCCGGGAACTAGTAAGGTATTCGAACAACTAGATATCGCAAGACTCCGATAGCCTAGAAGAGCAGAGAACTCGTCCCGTTTCATCTACCTATTGGGATTGTCCAGCACAGTACAAAACCTTTCACAAGTACCAGGATGGCCATCCTCTATGTTTATTCTGTCCTTGCTGGAACCCAGCTCCATATCCAGATGACACTCACCATAAAGCATCCCGCCAAGTGGGCGTACAGGTCTTAATGACTCTGAATCTTGTACTTATGTTATTTTTTCCTGCAGCACAACTACTGATTCTTAAGATTATAGCCTTCAAGTATGATAATACCATTACCTACTACTAATTCAACAACAGGTCAATCATTGTCACAATACTTGCATCTTCTCATATGCTCTGCTAGTCATATTCAATCAATACTACCTCCACTATTGCCACCTACTCCATACCTTCCAACTCCTAGTTCTGCCACGTTAATACCAATTGACCCCCAGTTATCAAACAATGAATTAGGTTCCTTACCATGTAATAGTAGTCTTATTATATATAATCCAGTAGTATTAAGATCTAGAATATACTAACTGCTTTATCAGAACCCTATCCGCCATCTTCTAGCTTATTTGGTATTCTATCGCAGTCTCAATTTCCGAATTTAAAGCTCAATGCTCCTGCAGTTGAGCGAGCACAATTGCCTTCCAGATTACAGAAGAAACCAATAAAAGCTGGTCAAAAGACCAGCCAATATCCTACTAATACCCCATTCCCCGCAGCAATACTACCAACACTCCCAGCTAAATCTCCCACAATTGATATTTTGGAACAGAATTTACAAATCATATATGGTCCTGGTCCCCCACATTGCGATTTTATTGCTCAGCAGTCTCATATTAAGTACAAGCTGTTTACTGTTATCGGAGAACAGAAGTGGCCACCCTCTACGACTGTCTTAAAGGAATCTATTATGGGTTCTGAAGATACTAGCTGGCACTGGCCTGACTTCCTCCACTTTCGTGTCTTGCAGGACACAACTCCCTTTTAAAACTGGAAAATTCTATATCAAGTACAAAGAAACTAGCAGCCCTCTCGCCCCTACGGGTCTTAATACAATAATTATGATAGAAATGTAATACTAATATCAAAAAAAAGTATAAATATATAAGATTAAGGGAATAAATACATGTATAAAACTAAAATACAGGATGTAGGGAGGGAACTGAGATATATGTATCATTAACAGCATGCGGTACTGAATTCAGTTTCTCAGTTCAGTAGAAGTTGTGCGTAAAATACCTCTGTGAACCTGCCTGAAGTTCCCATGGCTGGATTCTTATCATCAGTGGCTTCAGAAAAGTACTTCAGGGTATACTTATTGCTTAGTGTTAGATTCTACTTTATATTTCTACTGTGTCTAATATTTTGTACTGGCTTATTCTTGATTTTTATT